>Ga0136617_10000921_pt1 | contig 25639 bp, 24 predicted proteins | sample AntDrymUQ3222106_2_FD_129672 | JGI IMG/M metagenome (GOLD analysis project Ga0136617, IMG submission 129672) | Polar desert sand microbial communities from Dry Valleys, Antarctica - metaG UQ322 (21.06) | ecosystem: Environmental > Terrestrial > Soil > Desert | place: Antarctica: Dry Valley...
CCCTGGCGCGGCCGGATCGGGCGGTTCGGCTTGTTCGGGCCTCCGTCAGCCATTCACGCTCCAGTGTAGAGGCGCGCGAGTGCCGGATCGACTAGGACGTTGCGGCGCAGCACCCGGGCGAACGCGCGTCGGGCGGCCGCCCGCTCGAAGCAGGCGAGCCGCCGGCAGGTGTACGCACCGCGTCCCGGATTGCGCCTGCCGGGAACGAGAGCTCCATCCTCCGCGGTGAAGCGCAGGAGCTCGGCCTGCGGCGCCTTGCGTCCGCAGCCTATGCAGGTCCGCTCCGTCAAGGTCAGGCCCCAGCGGTCTCGGCCCCCTCGGACGAGACCGCGTTCCCGGTCTCGTCGGCGGACGGCGCGATCGGCGGCTCGCCCTCCGACGGGCTCTCGGCCTCGACCGCGGCGACCGCGGCGAGCTCCGCCTCGAGCTCCTCCGGCTCGAGCGTCTCCTCACCGGGATCCGGCGCCTCGGCCTCGGTTCCGACAAGCGCCTGGTGGGCGGAGACGCCGCAGTACTTCGAGCCGGGCAGCGACGCGTTCGGGCAGCGCTTGCCATTCGAGAGCACCGCGGAGCAGCGACCCGTGTACTCCTCGCCGTCGGCGCCCTCGCCGCCGTAGGCCGCCTCGGCCTCGGCGCGCGCGAACTCCTCGTCCGACTGGATGTCGACCTTCCAGCCCGTCAAGCGCGCGGCAAGCCGGGCATTCAGGCCCTCCTTCCCGATCGCGAGCGCGAGCTGGTCGTTCGGGACGACGACCGTCGCCTCCTTGGTCTCGTCGTCGATGTAGACCTCGCGCACGCGGGCGGGCGAGAGCGCCTTCGCGACGAAGCGAGCAGGCTCGGTGTTCCACGGGATGATGTCGATCTTCTCGCCGCGGAGCTCGGAGACGACCATCCGGACGCGCGAGCCGCGAGGCCCGACGCAGGTGCCGACGGGGTCGACGCCCTGGGCGTGCGACTCGACCGCGATCTTCGTCCGGTAGCCCGGCTCGCGGGCGACGCCGCGGATCTCGACGAGCCCGTCGGCGATCTCGGGCACCTCGAGCTCGAAGAGGGTCTTGATCAGCTCGGGGTCGCGCCGCGAGAGGATCACCTGCGGGCCCTTTGTGCCCGAGCGAACCTCTGTGATCACGGCCTTGATCCGCGAGCCCTGCTCGTAGCGCTCACCGTCGACTTGCTCGGAGCGCGGGAGCAGCGCCTCGACCTTGCCGAGGTCGACGAGCACGTTGTTTCGGTCGCCGGCCTGCTGCACGATCCCGGTCACGACCTCGCTCTGGCGGTCGACGTACTCCTCGTACATCATCGCGCGCTCGGCCTCGCGGATCCGCTGCTGGATCACCTGCTTCGCCGTCTGCGCCGCGATCCGGCCGAAGTTGTCGGGAGTGACGTCGGCGCGCTCGATCTGCTCCTCGGGAACCTGCGACCAGTCGAGGTCGAGGTCGTCCTCGTTGATCAGGGTGTGCTGGCGCTCGCCGGTCTCTTCCTCGAGCCGCTCGAGCTCGTCGATCTTCGCCTCCATCGCCTCCTCGAGGAGCCTCTCCTCGAGATCGCCTGGAATCACGATCGAGTAGACGCGGAACTCACCTTCGTCATCGAGCTCGACCACGGCATGGCGGCTCGCACCGGGAGTCTTCTTGTACGCCGCGAGGAGCGCGTCCTCGAGCGCGTTGACGAGCGTGTCGGTCTCGATCCCCTTCTCACGCTCGATCGTGCGTACTGCTTCCAGGATCTCCTGAGACATCTCCCCTACTCTCTTTCCTCGGTGTAGACCAGGTTGCCGCGGACGATCGCCTCATACGGGATCTCGAGCGCCTCGTCGCCCGCCCGAACGGTGACGGCGCGCTCGCCGGCCTCGACGACCTCCGCGCGCAGCTTCTTCTTGCGCGAACCAAGCTCGGACGAATCGACGCGGAGCGAGACCTGCCGCCCCACGGCACCGCGAAAGTGCGCGGAGGTGCGGAGGGGCCGCTCGAGGCCCGGCGAGGAGACGTCGATTGCGTAGTCGCGCCGATAGTCGGCGAGGAGCTCGGTGACGCGGACGCAGAGCGCGTGGTCGACGCCTTCGGGATGGTCGATGAAGACCGTGAAGCGGTCGTCGGCGCTCAGCTCGACCGCGAGCACCTCGACGCCCGGGACGGACGACTCGACGTTCTGACCGATCGCTCTTTGCAGGGTCTTCTCCTTCTCGTGCGTTGCGCTCATTCGCGTTCTCCTCACAAAAAATGGGCGCCGCGCGCCCATTTCGTCCAGCAACTGAAAATGGTCTCGGCAGTGTAGCAAGCCGCCCGACGGCCGATCACCGGCGGGTTGTCGTCCGAAGCGCTCCGCAGAGGCCGATGTGCCGGCGGCGATTCCATAGCCGTCGAGATTCAGAAACGCCGCCGGCACGGATGCGGATTCACGAGCGCTGGAGGGACTCCTGCCGGGTGTTATCGGGCCGTGGCGCGTCCGCGCCACGTGAGCGTCTGGGTGCCGTCACGAGCGACGACCACCCTGAGCAGCCACTCGCCCGCCTGGGAGCGGCCGACGCCGAGCTTGCAGTCGAACCGCGAAGCGCGTCCGACCCGTCGGCAGACGACGTGGACGTTGTTTACGAGCAGGCCCGTCTTCCTGTCGAGCAGGGCGGGCGGAACCCATAGCGCAACCCGTTCCTGCAGCATCATGAGCGTTCGCGCCTCGACCTCGCTCTCCGTGGTGAGCCCATTCCCCGCGACCCGAGCGGGGGCGGCGGGAGGTTGCTTCGCCTTCGCGGGATTCACGGGCGGGGGACCGGACACGGGCGGTCGCCGCGCCGGCGCAGGCGCGGGCGACGGCGCAGGTGTCGCCGCCTTCGCGGGGGGCGCGAAACGGGATGCGGGCGGAGGCTTCGCGGGGGCGGATGGCGGACGCGCGCGGGTGATCGCGCGTGGCGGCGTCGCGCGGCGCTGAGGGCGAACCTCGGGCGTCGGCGCAGCCGTGGTCGTGACGAGCGGCAAGCGCGAGGTGCCGGGCGCCGCCGGGGCAACGAGGGTTGCCGGATCGTCCACGAGCTGCGCTCGCACCTCGCTCGCGACCATGACGACGACGACTGCGCCGAGCAGCAGCATCGGGATCGCGGTGGCGAAACCGCCGAACCCGCTCGCCATGGCCCTCACCGTGCGACGGCGAACCGCCGGACCGGCAGCGTCGAGCGGGCGCGACGGTCTGAACGCGGCGATCGGACGCGGCTGCGGGCGCCGCTCCGGCGCCTCGCACAATCGCTGGCGGGCGAGCCGCGCCAGCTCCGGGTCGACGAGCACGAGCTCGGGACTCATGACCTCGTCGAGCTCCGGGTGGCTCACCCCCGAATCCTCGCGATTCTCTTTCTCCACGACACCTCTCATTTCTGGCAACGCCAGCCCCCGATCGTACGGAGCCACCCGGACAGCCGGCGGTTCGGCCGTGCGCTATGTGTCAAGAGTAATGGTCACGGGTCCATCGTTCACGAGCTCAACCTCCATCCGCGCACCGAAGACCCCGGTCGCGACCGGGACGCCGAGCGCGCGTAGCGCCTCGCAGAATTGCTCGACGAGCGGCTCCGCCTGTCCCGGAGCGGCCGCCCCGGTAAAGCTCGGCCGGGTCCCCTTCGCGGTGTCTGCGAGCAGCGTGAACTGGCTGACGACGAGGGCGGCGCGGCCGGTGTCGAGCAGCGAGCGCTCGAAACGTCCGTCGGCGGCGGCGAAGATCCGCAGGCGGGCGATCTTCCCCGCCAGCCGCTCGGCGTCCGCCTCGGTGTCGCCGCCGGCGACGCCGAGCAGAAGGAGCAGGCCCGCGCCGATCTCGCCGACGACATCTCCTCCCACTCGAACCGAGGCGCGACCGACGCGCTGGACGACGACCTTCACGACGACGCCGAATATCCCTCATCCGCCCAGACCCCGGTGGCGGCGGTCCGCTCGGCGTAGTCGCGGAAGTCGCGGGGCTGCCGGCCGAGTGCGCGCTGGACGCCGTCCGCGAGCCGGGCGTTGCGGCCGTCGAGAACCTCCGTGAAGAGGTAGCTCATCAGCCAGACGATGTCGTCCGGAACACCCTGCTCGGCCAGCGCCGATTCGTACTGCTCGAGCGTCACCGGCACGAATCGCACCGGCCGGCCGGAAGCGCTTGCGATCTCCGTGACCGCCTCGTCGAGGCGTAGCAATCGCGGGCCGGTCAGCTCGTACAACCGCCCTGCGTGCCCGTCTTCGGTCAGCGCCGCGACGGCCACATCGGCGACGTCCTCGGCGTCCACGAAGGGCTCCGGTACCCCATCCACCGGCAGTGCCACCTCACCGGAGAGGACAGCCTCCAGGAAGAAGCTCTCGCTGAAGTTCTGGTTGAACCAGCTGCACCGGACGATCGTCCATTCGGTACCGGCCGACTGCACGGCCTGCTCGGCACGCTGAGCCTCCGCCTCGCCACGACCCGACAACAGCACGAGCCGCCTGACTCCGCTCTCGGCCGCGAGCTCCGCGAACGCACCGACCGTCGCCGCTGCACCCGGTACGCCGAGGTCCGGGACGAAGGAGACATACGCGAACGAGACACCGCGAAGCGCGGGCGCCCACGTGGCGGCTTCGTCCCAGTCGAACGGGGGCTCGCCCTGGCGCGAGCCCACCCTCACCGGCAGGTTCCGCGCCCGTAGCCGCTCGACCACCCGCCGGCCGGTCTTGCCGGTGCCGCCGACCACCAGCGTCGTCTCCCGAAGTGCGTTGCTCATTGAACCTCCTCGCATCGTTGACTTGTCGAAACCAAGTGAACCGACACAGAGCGAGACTGTCCATGGTCAAAAGGCGCACGTTCATGTCCGAGCGTCTAGAATGATCGCCGTGGACGCGGTGGCCGGCCTTCTCGACGGACCCCGAGCGCGGGGAGCGTTCCTCCTCCGCTCGATCCTCGATCCGCCGTGGTCGCTGCGGATCGAGGACGAGGCGCCGCTCACGATCGTGGCGGTCGTCCGCGGCAGCGCCCTCGTGCTCCCCGACGACGGCGAGGCCACGTCGCTCCACTCCGGGGACGTCGGCATCCTGCGCGGCCCCGGCCACTACACCGTCGCCGACGACGCCGCGATCCCACCGCAAGTCGTCGTCCATCCCGGCCAGCGCTGCACGACGCCCGAGGGCGACGAGCTCAGCCAGATGCAGGACCTCGGCATCCGGACGTGGGGCAACAACCCCGAGGGCGCGACCGTCATGCTCACCGGCACGTACCAGCTCGACGGGGAGGTCAGCCGACGGCTGCTGCGGGCGCTCCCGCCGCTCCTCGTCGTCTCCAAGGATGATTGGAGCTCCCCGCTGATCCCGCTGCTCGCCGTCGAGATCGCGAAGGACGAGCCGGGTCAGGAGGCCGTCCTCGACCGGCTGCTCGACCTGCTCCTCATCGCCGCGCTCCGCGCCTGGTTCGCGCGCCCCGACGCCGATGCTCCGGCCTGGTACCGCGCGTACGGCGATCCCGTGGTCGGGCGGGCGCTGCGGCTCCTCCACAACGATCCCTCGCACCCGTGGACCGTCGCCGCGCTCGCCGCCGCGACCGGGATGTCGCGCGCCGGTCTCGCTCGACGGTTCAACGACCTCGTCGGCGAGCCGCCCATGACCTTCCTCACCGGCTGGCGGATCGCCCTGGCCGCAGACCTGCTGCGCGAGCCCGGGGCGACGATCGGCTCGGTCGCTCGGCAGGTCGGCTACGGCAGCCCCTTCGCGCTCAGCGCCGCCTTCAAGCGCGTCCGCGGGATCAGTCCGAAGCAACACCGCTCCGATGCTCTCCTAAGCGTCTGAGTCGTCGGCCGCCGGCGGCTCGAGATCCATGATCCGGTCCGCGTAGCGCTCGGTGCCGGGACTCATCGAGCTCGCGAGCTTGTAGTGGCCGTTCGCCTCGGCGTCCCGGCCCAGCTTCTCGAGCGTCCGGCCGAGCGCGTAGTGGGCGTAGTCGTCGGTCGGCGAGAGCTCGAGGACGACGCGGAACTCGGCCTCCGCCTCGCTCCAGCGCTGGATCCGGAAGTAGGCGATTCCGAGTGCCTCCCGGATCGACGCCTTGCCGGGCTCGAGCTTCTTCGCCTTCTCGAGCGCAACGGTGGCCTGGGCTGCCATTCCCCGCTGCAGGTGCTCGCGGCCTCGCTGGAAGAGGTCGTACGCGTCGGTCACAGGCTGCTGAGGTAGAGGAAGTTCTCGAGGAGGAGGTCGATCGGCGCGGTCAGGTCGCGGGTCGGCTCGATCTCGATCGCCGCCACCCGCTCTCCCGCGTCGATCGCCTGCTGAAACGCGGTCGCCAGCTCGAACGGCCGCTCGCCGGGAAGCGTCTCGATCACGGCCGCGACCGCCGCACCCACGGCCCAGAGCGGCGCCCCCGCGAAGGAGCTGCCGGTCGCATGCACCCGCTCGACGAGGCCATCGATTACGCCGACACCGTTCCGGCCCCGGTCTGCGTTGGCGCAGCGGCGAACCGCGATTGCGCCCACAGCGTCCGAGTGCTCGAACGCCCGGAGAAACCGGCCGATCTCGCCGGACGCGAAGACGGTGTCCGCCCCGAGCACGAGGTACGGAGGGGTCGCGCGTGCGGCGACGACGGCGTCCGCCGAGCCGTGCGGACCTGCCTGGCGCGCGGTCGAGAGCGAGAGGCCAAAGGCCGAGCCGTCGCCGGCGAAGCGCTCGACCTGCTCGGCGAGATAGCCCGTGACGAGCGTCACGCTGACACACCCCGCCTCGGCGAGCTCGCGCAGGAGGAGCGCGAGCACCGGCCGACCGTCGATGGGAAGGAGCGGCTTGGCGAAGCGCTCGGTCAGCGGCCGCAACCGGCTGCCGACGCCTGCCGCAAGCACGATCGCGGGAAGGATCACGTGCGGAGCGAGCGGAGCGCGACGAACCCGCGGAGCCGCTGCACGCGCGTCAGGCTGCGCCGGATCCGGCGCTGGAGCAGGCGCAACTCGCGTCGCGAGCCATCCGCGGCGGCGACGGCCAGGCCCGGCGGGCCGAAACGTGCCTCGCCGAGAGCCCGGGAGAACGGCCGGCCGTCAACGCCGAACTCGGCGCGGACGAGCTCGTGCAGCTCCTCCCCGGTCGCGCTCGCGCCGACAGTGACGCCCTGGTCGGCGAGGAAATCCGCGAGCTCGCGCCGCGCCGCACCCGCCAGGCGGCGCGGGTCGCGCGTCAGGTAGCGGGAGCGGCGCCAGGCGAGCTTGGCGAGCCCGACGGCCGCGCCGGTGCCGGCGACGACCGCGAGCAGGATCCAGATCGTGTTCGCGCCACCGGGGGGCGAGACGGGCCGCCGCCGTGCCTGCCGCTCCCGCAGGGCGTCGAGGCGGTCGAGCTCGCCCGCGCCGCCCGGATCGAAACCGCCCGCACCCCGGCCCGCGCCGAAGGCGACCCCGGCCGCATCGCCCGAGTTGAAGGTCGGTGAGGACGAGCTGTACTCGGCGGCGAGCTCGCCGCGGCCGGGCGTCGGATCGAAGGAGAGCCACCCGTAGCGCGGGAACCAGACCTCGACCCAGGTGTGCGCATTGTGGTCGGTGACCGTCCAGACCCCGTTGCGGTTCTTGCCGCTCGTGAAGCCGGCAGCAACGCGGGCCGGAATCCCGAGGAAGCGGAGCATCAGCGCCATCGAGCCGGCGAACTGCTGGCAGTAGCCGCGGCGGCCGCTGTCGACGAAGTGCGCGAGCGGCGGGACACCTCCCGTCGGGGGTGGCGGCTGCTCGTCGTAGTCGAAGCCGCCCGTCGTCCGCAGCCACGCCTCGATCGCGACGGCCGCGCCGTACGGCCCCGTCGCGCCGCGGGAGAGCCGCGCCGCTTGCCGGTAGAGCCCCTCGTAGTCCCAGAGCACGAACTGGTTCTCGTCCTCGAAGAGGGCCGCGAGCTCGCGCGCCCGGCCGGGTGTGCCGAACGGCGAGACGCGGGTCCGGCCGATCTCCAGGTACCGATCGAGCGCCGCGGGGTAGCTGGCGCGCGACTGCGCGAGCACGGCCGGCTTCGGGCGTGGCGCGTAGCTGTAGACGTCGTAGCGCTGCCCTCGCTGGAGCCGACCCACGCGACGCACGATCCCACCATCGAGGAACAAGACGCGCCCGAGCGACTGCGATTCGAGCGAGATCGGCGCTGCCGCCGCGACGAGGTGGTCGTCCGCGAGTCCGACCACCTCGACCTCCTGCTTGGTCCAGTTTCGCGAGTCGAAGGCAGCAGGTGGCAACAGCGGATCGCGCGCGAGCCTACCCCTCGCGATCCCGGTCGAACGCTGCGCGAGATTCTCGATCCAGCGGTCCTCGGTGAACAGGTCGAGCGTCGTCGCGCGCCAGTAGAGGCTTCGCTGCGGCGCGCGAATCCGCAGGACGACGGTCGGCTTGTCGGGGAAGTCGATTCCGCCGTAGTTCGCGTCCCAGACGTAGTCGACGCCGACCGGGGCGCCGGAGGTCCGGTACGGATCCCAGCGCTCCCAGGCGAGCACGCCGTCCTTTGCAACCGCGGCCGAGCTCGAGAGCCCGATCGCCGCGACGATCACGACGAGGCCGGCTGCGAGCGCGGGAGTCGGCCGCGTCAGCCGGAGCGACGCGAGCAGCCAGAGCGCCGCCGCGAGAATCAGCGTCCCGTAGGCGAGGCCGGCGGTGGGTAGCAGGGTCGCAGGCCAGCCGGCGCCGGCGAGCAGGACGAGCACGGCGGGGAGCGGTCGTCGCGAGGCAATCGCGAGCCCGAGCAGGACGCAGAAGCCGAAGATCGCGAGCACGAGCACGCCGTGCATCGCCGGAGACTCGGCGCCCGAGAACGGGACCCGCGTGTCGTAGTAGCCGGCGAAGCCGTCCTCGAAGCTCTCGAGCGCCGGGGCGAAGAAGCCGCGCCGGGGGCCGCCATCGGGTGCGGGCGAGCCGAAGGCGATCCAGGCCGCGACGAGCGCCACCCAGGGGACGGAGACGAGCCGTGCGACAAGCGTCGGCAGAAGCGCCGGGACGAGCGCGAGCAGCACGACCCAGAGCCCGTCGGCGCCGGCGGCGCGCGGATCCTCGAGCCGCAGCCACGCGAGCCCGACGAGCGCAGCCGGCAGCGAATAGGCGACGACCGTCCTACCCATCGCTTTAGGCATGGTGTGCCCTCCGAGCAGCCGAGCTTCCGCCGAGTGCGGCGCGCAGGTCGTCGCCCCTCCGAACGACCGCAACCGGGATTCCCGCCGTCTGGAGCCGCAGCAACTCCGGCTCGACCGCCGTCGGCCGCCCGGCGAAGCTCGCCGAGTCGATCCAGACGAGCGAGACGCCATGACTCGTCTGAGCGCGCTGGGCGAGCTTCCGCGCGAGCGCAGGCGTGAGACGCGCCGTCACGACGACGAGCTCGAGCGAGCGAGCGGCCGGGCCCCCTTCCCGGGCGAGCAGCTCGACGACCGGCACCGTCGCCCCCGGCTCGGCGGCGGCGAGCGCCTCGAGCGCGGCGAGCCAGTCCCCTTCCAGCGAAGCCACGGGCACGCTCGTGGGCGGCGAGCCATTGATCGCGAGCACCGCCCGGCGGCCTCGCGCCGCATGGGTGTGGAGGATCGAGCCTGCCGCGCGTACCGCGACATCGAAGCTCTCGCCGACGGCGCCCGCCTCTTCCGCGTCGAGGACGACGGCGATCTCGTCGCGCGGCGAGTCCTCGAGCTCCTTCACCATCAACCGGCCTCGCCGGGCGGTGGAGGCCCAGTGCACCTTGCGCAGCGACTCGCCCTCGACGTACTCGCGCACCGAGTGGAGGTCGAAGCCGGACGGCCGGCGCAGCAGCAGCCGGCGACCGTCCTGCGCGTGAGCGCCGCTCTCGGAGAAGAGATCCGCGAGCGCGACGAGCCGCGGATAGACGACGAGCGCACCGCCGGCGACCAGCTCGACCTCGCTCCGCGCGAGCCCGAATGGATCCTCGATCCCCGCCGTCGTCTCGTCGACCGCATAGCGGCCGCGCGGGACGCGCTCGAGAACGTAGGTGCCGCGATAGAAGCGACCGTCGCGCCGCAGCGGCGTCCTCCGCGCGCCGATACGGGCGATGTGCTCCCGGATCTCGAGCGAGGGCGGCGGAACCCGCGAGTGCGGCTGCGCCTCGATCGTGACCCAGACATCGTCTCCCTCGACGTGGGCGCCACGGCCGGCGCGCCGTCGTAGCCCGATCGACCCCGCCGCGAGCCGCACCCAGGCCCGGGCGGCGAGCGGCGCCAGGACGAGCCCCGTCGCTGCGGGGTACAGCACCTTCGCGCCGAAGAGCCAGGCAACCCCGTACGCGAGGAGGCCGACGGCGAGCGTCAGCTTGCCGCGGCGGGTCATGGCCCCGTTCTCAAGCGCAGCCCGTCAAACCGGAACAGGAGTCTGCTCGACCGCCTCCCGCACGAGCTCGCCAGCGGTCAGGCCGGCGGAGCGAGCTTCGGGCGCGAGGATCAGGCGATGGCTGAGAACCGGCTCGGCGATCGCCTTGACGTCGTCCGGGAGCACGTAATCGCGCCCCTCGGAGAGCGCGCGGGCCTTCGCGACCCGCAGGAGCGCGATCCCCGAGCGGGGGCTGGCGCCGAGCGCGAGCCGGGAGCTCGCCCGCGTGTGCCGCAGCAGCGCGACGACGTACCGATTGAGGCTCTCCTCGACGAAGATAGAGCGAGCCTCGTCGATCGTCGCGAGCACCTCCTCGGTCGAGGCCACCGGCTCGAGGGTCTCGAGCGGCGGGGCGGTCGTCTGCTCGGCCAGCATCCGCGCCTCCTCGGCGAGCTGCGGGTAGCCGAGCGAGAGCCGCATCGTGAACCGGTCGAGTTGCGCCTCGGGCAGCGGATAGGTGCCCTCGTACTCGATCGGGTTCTGCGTTGCGAGCACCATGAACGGGCGCTCGAGCGGATAGCTCTCGCCGTCGATCGTGACCTGAATCTCCTGCATCGCCTCGAGCAGCGCCGACTGGGTCTTCGGCGAGGCCCGGTTGATCTCGTCCACGAGCAAAACGTTCGCGAAGACCGGACCGGCGCGGAACTCGAACGCGTTCGCGCGCTGGTTGAAGACGTTGACGCCCGTCACATCCGAGGGGAGCAGGTCCGGGGTGAACTGCAGGCGCGAGAACTCGAGGTCGACCGAACGGGCGAGCGCCTTCGCGAGCATCGTCTTGCCGACGCCCGGAAAGTCTTCGATGATCAGGTGCCCTTCCGCGACGAGGCAGAGCACGCAGAGGCGGAGGGTCTCCGCAGGCGCATGAACGACGAGAGCGACATTTGCGGCGATCCGGTCGAGCGTCTCCGCGGAAAGTGCCAGGCCGGCCGGGTCTCTACGCGCTTCCACTGGACTCCTCAGAATTGGGTTCCTCGAGCAGGCGCTCGACCTCGTCGAGGACAGCGGCGGCTATCTGCGGCTTCGGGGCGCGCGGAACCGTTCGTTCGCCTGCGTGCGTGATCAGGACGACCTCGTTCTCGTCGGCATCGAACCCGATCTCCTCGCGGCTCACGTCGTTGTAGACGACGAGATCCAGGTTCTTGCTGTGCAGCATCGTCCGCTTGCGCGCGAGACCCGCTGCGCCTGCCTCCGCGCCGAAGCCGACGAGCACCTGGCCGTTCCGCTCGCGGGCGCCGAGGCCGGCGAGCACGTCAGTGGTGGGCTCGAGCTCGACGCTCCAGGTCTCGGCCTCCTTCGGGCGCTTCGACTCGCTCGTCGCGGTGGGCAGGTAGTCGGCGACGGCAGCCGCCATCACGACGACGTCCGCCGCGGCCGTTCGCGCGCTCGTCTCGCGCTCGACATCCGCTGCCGTCGGGGTCTCGACGACCTGAACGCCCGCCGGGGTCGCGACGGCCAGGTTGGCGGCGAGCAGCGTCACCTCGGCCCCGCGCCGCCGCGCCTCGGCGGCCAAGGCGACGCCCATCCTCCCCGACGAGCGGTTTCCGAGGAAGCGCACCGGGTCGAGCGGCTCGCGGGTTCCGCCGGCGGTCACGAGCACCTGCTTCCCGGCGAGCGCGCCGCTCATGCCCTCCTTCACCGAATCTTCAAGGGGCCGCGCCTCGAGCGCCTGAGCGACAACGCAAGCGATCTCGGCCGGCTCGGCCATCCGGCCGGCGCCGACCTCGCCCTCGGCGAGCTCCCCTACGCCCGGATCGATCACGATCGCGCCGCGCCCCCTGAGAACGTCCACGTTCGCCCGAGTGGCCGGGTGCTCCCACATGCGGGTGTTCATCGCCGGGGCGAGGACGAGCGGCCCTCGATGGGCGAGCGCAGCCTCGGTGAGGACGTTGTCGGCGAGTCCGTGCGCGAGCTTCGCGAGCGTGTTCGCCGTCAGCGGCGCGATCACGAGCGCGTCGGCTCGCTCGAGGTGCGGGTACGGATCTGCGGGCGGCGCGGTGCGCGCGAGCGCGTAGAACGTCTCGGCCGCGACGAAGCGCTCGACTCCCGGCGTCGGCAGCGGCAGCACCTCGTGGCCGGCGCGGACGAACAGGCGGACGAGCTCGCAGGCCTTATAGGCCGCGATGCCACCCGTGATCCCGAGGAGGATGCGGGCCATCGCGGGACATTGTGCCTACACCAGTGTGGAGCGATCGGCACGCAACCGGGGCGAAGCCGTCACACGCTCGTGACGCCTCTCCCTCTACCGTTCCCACCCCGTGGGTGGGTGGGGGGTGGTGAGGTGGGTCCTACCGCCCAGGTCCACATGGTGATGGGTTCGATCCGACCGCGACTGCACGCTCCCTCGCGTTTCTCGCGCGTGGCTGAATGCGCTCGGCCGGAGAGATAGGCCGAAAGGCCAGACCCGCGGAGCCGCGTCGAGGCGGCGTTGGAGGGCGGCTCCGCCGCCCGCAGGCGCCGCCGGCAAGGGACGCGAGGCTACTTCTTGTAGGCGTACTTGATCTTGCCCTGGGCGACTTCCTCCAGGGACATCGTCAAGTAGTTCTTCGAGCGCGACTCGACGAGCGGCGGCGGCGCTGCCTCGAAGCCCATGCCCTCGCCGAGCTGATGGTGGTAGTTGTTGATCTGGCGAGCGCGCTTGGCGGCGACGATGACGAGCGCATAGCGCGAGTCGACACCGCCGTTCTCGGTGTCCAGCAACTGGTCGATGCGAGGGTGGATCATCGACGGGCCATGGTACCTGCGAGCTGGAGCTCCCGCTCGACGAGCGCCGCGAGCGCCTCGGTGGCGCGCTCGAGATCGTCGTTTCGGACCATGTAGCGGAAGCGATGCGCCTGCTCGAGCTGGAATCGCGCCAGTTGGATGCGATCCTCGATCTCCCCCGAGCTCTCGGTGGCGCGGGCCCTCAGACGGCGCTCGAGCTCGGGCACGTCAGCGGCGATGAAGAGCGTGACGCTCCCGCCGACCTGCTCCTGAACGGCGAGCGCGCCATCGAGCTCGAGCTCGAGCACGCAGACTCGGCCGTCCTCTGCGATCCGGTCGATCTCGGAGCGAAGCGTGCCGTAGCGGTGGCCGGAGACGTACTCGACTTCCTCGAGAAACTCGCCCGCCTCGATCCGGCGCACGAACTCCTCCTCTGTGAGGAACAGGTAGTCGCGCCGATCCTCCTCGTTCGGGCGCTGAGCCCGGGTGGTGGCGGAAACGGCCACCTCCAGCTCCGGCAACCGGTCGAGCAGCTGCTTGATCAGCGTCCCCTTGCCGGCTCCCGAGGGGCCGGTGATCACGAAGACGGGCGAAGCCGTGCGTCTAACGGTTGAAGAGGCCAATGAGCTCGGCCCGCTGGCGCTCGGAGAGACCGCCCACCGTCTTCGACTGGCTGATCCGGCACTGGTTCAGGAGCCTCGCTGCCTTGACCCGCCCGAACTTCGGCACCGCCATCAGCATGTCGAAGACCTTCGCGGTCGAGACGTACTCGGGCGGATCGAGCAGGATTGCCTCGATCTGAGCCCCGCCGTCCTTGAGATCCTTCTTCAGCTTGGCGCGCCTGACGCGGATGTCGTTCGCCCGTTTCAGAGCTTCCATCCGCTGGTCGAGCGACCGCAGAGGAGCCTGGGCCTGCATCTTCGTCGTCACCATGAGCGCGGGATACTACCAGCCTCGCCGTCGCGGTCAAGCAGAGTGTTTTTCACCGATTTGCAGCCTTTTTTCGAATCCGTTGCCAGCCTCGGCGACCAATCTCGCCAGAGATCGAAGAGCCATGCGGTGGGCGGCAAGAGGATGAGCAAGGTTGCGGGACGCCGCCTCGGCCGCGAGCTCAGCGCGAATCCGTGCAGGCGCCTCCGGCTCGGAGAAGAGGATCGTCCCGAGCGCGACGGAGCTCGCCCCGGCTGCGATCAACTCGAGCGCGTCGAGACCGGTGCGGACGCCTCCCATCCCGACGATCGGCAGCTCGACCGCGGCCGCGCAGGCGTAAACGGCGGCCAGAGCGACGGGTTTCAACGCGGGGCCGGAGTAGCCACCCGTGCCCGTCCCGAGCGTCGGTCGAAGGTCTTTTTCGAGAGTCAGGCCGCGGAGCGTGTTCACGAGCGAGAGGCCGTCGGCACCGGCTGACTCGACCGCGCGCGCATGCTCGGCGAGGTTCCAGGTCGCCGGCGAGAGCTTCGCGTAGAGCGGCAGCTCCGTCGCCTCGCGGCAGGCGGCCACGATCTCGGCGGCTCCCTCGGGCGCCTCGTCGACATTCGGACAGGAGAGGTTGAGCTCGATCGTGACGCCCTCGAGCCGCGCACACGTCTCCGCGTAGTCGGCCGCGGAGAAGCCGCCAACCGAGACCCACAGCGGCACGCCGAGCTCGCAGAGTCGCGGCAGCACTTCTGCCAGGAAGCGCTCGCGACCCGGATTCGCGAGCCCGATCGAGTTGAGCATTCCCGCCTCGGTCTCCGCGATCCGGACGGGCGGGTTTCCCTCGCGCGGCTCCGGCGTGATTGTCTTCGTCACGAATCCGTCCAGCGAGCGCGCCACCCCCGGCGCGGTCAGCGCATCGAGGCAGCCGGAGGCGTTCAACAGCATCAGAGGTCGCTGGATGTTGCGCCCGCGCGCGATCCAACTGTCGCGGGCGGAGCCGGGCTTTGCCCGGCGGGAGCCCAAGCGCGGCTAGCCGGGCCGGTGCGCAGAAGGAGGGGGCTCATGGGGGAACCATGGGTTCCCCCATGCCGGAGGACAGGCCCCTCGACGCAGAGGCGCTTCAGCTCGCCGTCGAGCTCGACCGCGCAGCCGTAGCAGGCGCCGTAGCCACAGGCCATCGGCGCCTCCCAGGCGAGCTGGGCGCTCGGCACGAGCAGCCGAAGCGCCTCCAGCATCGGCTCCGGCCCGCACGCGAGCACGTCGTGGGGCTCCTCGGGCAGAAGCGCCGTGACGAGCACCGGCTCGATGCAGACCTCGGCGCCCGGCAGGAGCGCGGCGGCCTCGGCGTGCCACTCGCTGCGGAAGCCGAGGATCGCGGGCGGGCGCCCGCTCCCGATCCTGGCGAGTCGCAGCGAGAGGAACGGCAGCGGCGCGATCCCGATCCCGCCGCCCACGAGCAGCGGCCGCTCGACCGCGAGGTCAAAGCCGTTCCCGAGAGGGCCGAGCAGGTGCAGCTCCGCCCCCGGCTCGAGCTCGCAGAGCGTCCGCGTGCCAGGGCCTATCGGGTCGATCAGGAACGCCAGCTCGGAGCGTGTCGCGAGGCAGAGGCTCATCGGCCGGGGGAGCACCCGCCCCGGCGCCTCGAGCATGAAGAACTGACCCGGCTCGCCCGGCTCGAGGTCGCCGCGCTCGAGCCGAAGCAGCGTGTAGGGCCCAACCGGCTCGGAGCCCGCGACGCTAAGCAGCCTGCGTCGCACTACCGACCTTCTCGGTCGCCTCGCCGGCGATCGCCGCCTCTCGCTCGAGCCGTTCCTGAAGCGAGAGCGGTGTCTCGGAGCGGCCATGCGCGATCGCTGCGACCGCGAGGCCGGCCGCGGCGAGCGTCGTGATGCAGGGCACCCGTGCCGCGAGCGCCGCCTCGCGGATCAATGAGCCGTCGCGCCGGGCACCCGAGCCCTGTGGCGTGTTGACGACGAGGTTACAGCGGCCGCTGCGGATCAGCTCGACGACGGTCGCGTCATCGTCGCCCGCCTCTGAGACCTTGTCCACGCGCTCCACCTCGAGTCCCGCGCTTTCCAGGCTCCGCGCAGTCCCCGCGGTCGCGACGAGCCGGAAGCCGAGCTCGGCGAGCCCGGCCGCCACCGCGACGATGCCTTCCTTGTCGGCCCCCCGCACGGAGAGAAACGCGGTCCCTGTAGCTGGCAGCGGCCGGCCGGCGGCGCGCTCGGCCTTCGCAAACGCCGTGGGCAGGTCGTCGGCGCTCGCCATCACCTCGCCCGTCGAGCGCATCTCCGGGCCGAGCACCGGGTCGGCGCCAGGGAAGCGCGCGAACGGGAGCACAGCCGCCTTGACGCTCACCTGCGTCGGCCGGCGCTCGGGCCCGAGCTCGAGCTCGTGCAGCCGCGCGCCCGCCGCGAGCCGCGCCGCCGCGTCGACGAGATTGAGCCCCGTCGCCTTGGAGACGAACGGCACCGTCCGAGAGGCGCGCGGGTTCGCCTCGAGCACGTGCAGCTCGCCGTCGGCGAGCGCGAGCTGGACGTTCAGCAGCCCAACCACGCCGAGCGCGGGACCGAGGCGGCGCACGACGCGACAGACGTCACGGTAGGTCTCCCCGTCGAGCGAGGGCGCCGGGAGCACGCAGGAGGAGTCGCCCGAGTGGATTCCCGCCTCCTCGACGTGCTCCATCACGGCGCCGATGTGGACCGAGACGCCGTCGCAGAGCGCGTCCACGTCGATCTCGAGCGCGCCCTCGAGAAAACGGTCGACTAGGATCTCTCCCGCGATCCCCCTCATCGTCTCGCGTACCTGCCCCGCGTCGTAGCAGACCCGCATCGCGCGGCCGCCGAGCACGTAGCTCGGGCGGAGGAGCACCGGGTAGCCGATCCGCTCGGCGAGCCGGACGCCCTCGTCGGGCTCGGCCGCGATCCCCCACTCCGGGCAGCGGAGGCCGAGCTCGGCGAGGAGCGAGCCGAAGCGCTCGCGATCCTCGGCGAGGTCGATCGCCTCAACCGGAGTGCCGAGCAGCTTGAAGCCGGCACCCTCAATCGCGCCGGCGAGCTTCAGCGGCGTCTGGCCGCCGAACTGGGTCACGACGCCGACGGGCCGCTCGCGCTCGAGAACGGGAAGCACGTACGCCTCGGTGAGCGGCTCGAAGTAGAGCCGATCCGAGGTGTCGTAGTCGGTCGAGACCGTCTCCGGGTTGCAGTTCACGAGCACGGCCTCGTAGCCCTGCGCGCGGAAGCTCTGGACCGCGTGCACGCAGCAGTAGTCGAACTCGATCCCCTGGCCGATCCGGTTCGGGCCGGAGCCGAGGATCACGACCACCGGTCGTTCCGACCGGTGGTTAGACGGATCATTAGCCTCGCCAGTCGTCGAGTAGTAGTAGTTCGACTCGGACGCAACCTCACCGGCGACCGAGTCAACCCGACGGTAGGCGCGCGTCCCGTCGGGGAGCCCGTTGACGCGCAACTCTTCGAGCTCCCGTCGGAACCACGGGTGCACCCCCTCGGGAATGGTCTCTAGATCAGGCCATGGCGAAGCCGTGGCCTGATCCAGCTCGCGGCTGACGAATGCCTTCCAGAACGCCTCCTGGAACGTTCGGCCGATCCCCATCGTCTCCCCGACCGACTTCATCTGGGTGCCGAGCGTCGGGTCGGCGCCGGGGAACTTCTCGAAGGCGAAGCGCGGCAGCTTGACGACGACGTAGTCGAGGGTGGGCTCGAAGCTCGCGGGTGTCGTCTTCGTCAGGTCGTTCGGGATCTCGTCCAGCGTGTAGCCGACGGCGAGCCTCGCCGCGACCTTCGCAATCGGGTAGCCGGTCGCCTTGGAGGCGAGCGCCGAGCTGCGGGAGACGCGCGGGTTCATCTCGATCACGCGCACCGCGCCGGTCTCCCGGTGCCGCGCGAACTGGATGTTCGAGCCGCCGGTCTCGACTCCGACGGCGCGAACGACCGCGGCGGCCGCGTCCCGCAGCTCCTGATAGGCCTCGTCGGAGAGGGTGAGCTGCGGCGCGACCGTAACCGAGTCGCCCGTGTGGACGCCCATCGGGTCGAGGTTCTCGATCGAGCAGACGACGACGACGTTGTCGCGGCGGTCGCGGATCACCTCGAGCTCGAACTCGTCCCAGCCCGCCAGCGATTCCTCGACCAGCACCTGGCCGATCGGGCTCTGTCGCAGCCCGATCTCCACCTGGCGGTGGAGATCGCTCTGCGATAGCACGAACCCGCCACCGTGGCCGCCCAGCGTGAACGCCGGCCGGACGACGGCGGGTAGGAAGATGCCGTCGAGGTCGGCGAGCGAGGTGACGATCCTCGAGTTCGGAACCTGCAAGCCGCAGCCCTGGACCGCGTCGCGGAAAAGCTCGCGGTTCTCGGCGCGGCGGATCACGTCGACGGAGGCGCCGAGGAGCTCGATTCCGAACGCGTCGAGGACGCCCTCGTCGGCGAGCTCGACGGCCAGGTTGAGCGCGGTCTGGCCTCCGAGCGTCGGCAGGAGCGCGTCGGGCCGCTCTCGGCCGAGCACGTCGGCGACGCCTTCGAGGTCGAGCGGCTCGAGATAGGTGCGGTCGGCGAAGCCGGGGTCGGTCATGATCGTGGCTGGGTTCGAGTTGACGACGATTGTCCGGAAGCCGTCCTCCCGGAGCACCTTCAGCGCCTGGCAGCCCGCGTAGTCGAACTCGCACGCCTGGCCGATCACGATCGGGCCCGACCCGATCAGGCAGATCGAGCGGAGGTCGGCTCTACGCGGCACGGCGTACCTCGTCGAGCCAGCGCTCGAGAATCGGCCAGCCGTCGTGCGGGCCCGGCCCGGCCTCGGGGTGGAACTGGGCCGAGCGCGCGCGCAGCTCGGGGAAGTCGAATCCCTCGACCGTGCCGTCGTAGAGCGAGACGTGGGTGGCCTCGCGTGCGTCGGTCGGCGCGACCGCGAAACCGTGGTTCTGGCTCGTCACGAGCACGCGGCCCGTGGCCCGCTCGAGCACCGGATGGTTAGCCCCGCGATGCCCGAACGGGAGCTTGAACGTCTCGTGCCCGGTCGCGAGGCCGAGCAGCTGGTGGCCGAGGCAGATTCCGAGGATCGGCACCCGGCCGAGCAGCTCGGCCACCGTGCGCACCTCCTCGCGCAGCGGCTCCGGGTCGCCCGGGCCGTTCGAGAGGACGACCGCGTCATGCTCCGCGAGCTCGTCCGCGCCGGTTGTGTAGGGGTACACCTCCACATGTGCCCCCGCGGCAGCCAGTCGGCGCAAGATCGTGCGCTTACAGCCGTAGTCCACGACCGCCACCGCCACTCTGGCTTCGCCAGAGTGGTTTGAGAAGACATACGGCTCGGGTGTCGAGACCTTGGCGACCAACGAGCGGCTGTTCATCTCAGGCTGCGCCTTGATCGCCGCGACCGCATCGTCCTCCGCCATAGCCGTTGCGACAGCAACGGCGCGCATCGAGCCGCCTTCCCGCAAGCGGAGAACGAGCGAGCGCGTGTCGATGCCGGTGATCCCGACGATCCCGTGCTCGGCCAACCAGCCGGTCCACGCCGGGCCGCGGGCCTCGCGCATCAGGACGGCTTTCGCGTGGACGCCGGCCGACTCCGACCGGCCGGAATCTACCCCGTAGTTTCCGACCATCGGAGCGGTGAAGCAGACGAGTTGCTCCGCGTAGCTCGGATCGGTCACGGTCTCCTGGTAGCCCGTCATGGCGGTCGTGAACACCGCCTCTCCGAAGGCGACCCCCTCGGCACCCACCGACTCGCCGTGGAAGATCGTCCCGTCCTCGAGCGCGAGAAACGCCGTCATCCGTGTACCAATCGCCCGTCGGCGACCGTCTTTACGACTCGACCGCGGAGCTGCTGACCGAGCAGCCAGGAGTTGGCCGAGCGTGAGCGGAAGCCGTCCTCGGTCACGGTCCACTCCGCCTCCAGGTCGAGGAGAACGAGATTCGCGCGGGCGCCGACCTCGAGCGTCGGCTCCGGGAGGCCGAACGCGCGGGCAGGGCCGGCCGACATCCGCTCGAGCAGGGTCTCGAGCGAGATCAGGCCCGGCTCGACGAGGTGTGTGTGCAGAGCGGCGAAAGCGGTCTCGAGCCCCGTGACGCCGAACGGCGCCGCCTCGAAAGGCACGTCCTTCTCCTCGCGCGAATGGGGGGCATGGTCGGTGGCGACGCAGCAGATCGTGCCGTCCCGGAGCGCTCCGACGAGCGCATCGCGGTCAGAAGCGCTGCCGAGGGGCGGGTTCATCTTCGTGTTCGGGTCGAGCGAGCGGACGGCCTCGTCCGTCAAGACGAGGTGATGCGGCGTCGCCTCGGCGGTGGCCGCGACGCCGGCAGCTCGAGCGCGCTCGAGCGCGGCGACCGACTCGCACTTCGAGAGGTGCATCAGGTGGAGCGGCTGGCCTTCGTGGGCGGCGAGCGCAAGATCGCGCTCGACCATCACGCTCTCCGCGAGCGAGGGCCAGCCGCCGAGCCCCAGCTCCGCCGAGACGGTGCCCTCGTGCATGTGGCCGGCGCGCGAGAGCGTGGGCTCCTCGCAGTGGAGCGCGAGCGGGCGGCCCGCGACCTCGGCGTACTGGAGCGCTCGCCGCAGGAGCGCTGCCGAGACGACCGGCCGCCCGTCATCCGTGAACGCCGCGGCACCGGCGTCGCCGAGCTCCCCGAGCTCGGTCAGCTCCTCTCCAGCGAGGCCCTTCGAGATGGACGCCATGAAGCCGACCGGCACCACTGCCTCGCGACCCGCGGTCTCCCGCAGCGAGCCGAGGACGGCGGCCGAGTCGACGACTGGGTCGGTGTTCGGCATCGCCAGGATCGCGCAGTAGCCGCCCGCGGCAGCGGCGGCGGTTCCGCTCGCGATCGTCTCCTCGTCCTCGCGCCCGGGTGTCCGGAGATGCACATGCGGATCCACGAACGCGGGTGCGAGCAGGGCGCGGCTCGAGCCGCCGGGCTCGATCCGCGATATGACCCCATCGCTCACGGTCACCGTCACGCACCGCCCGCCCGCGAGTCGACCCTCGAGCGTCAGCGAGTCCGAGTAGCCGTTGCGGCCTACGAGCATCAGGCGACGCCCGCGATCTCGCCGGCCGGGACGCCCTGGGCGAGCAAGTCGTGGAGCACTGCCATCCGGACGACGAGCCCCGCGCGCACCTGCTCGACGACGAGCGAGTCGGCCGAGTCGGCGACCCGCCCATCGAGCTCGACGCCGCGATTGATCGGGCCGGGGTGCATCACCTTCTGACCAGGTCGCAACCGCTCGGGAGTGATCCCCCAGCGCGCGGTGTACTCGCGCAGGCTCGGCACGTAGTTGGCTCCGGCGAGCATCCGCTCTCGCTGCATCCGCAGGACGTAGACGACGTCGGCCGACTCGATCGCGGAGATCTCCATCGAGCGCTCTGCGAGCCCGCGCGGAACGAGGGCCGGCGGCCCGACGAGCACGACCGACGCTCCGACAAGCCCGAGCGCCTGGACGAGCGAGCGCGCGACTCGCGAGTGGAGGACGTCGCCGACGATCGCGACGTGTAGCCCCTCGAGGCGCCCGAGCGCCTGCTCCATCGCGTAGAGGTCGAGCAGCGCTTGGGTCGGATGCTGATGGGTGCCGTCGCCCGCATTGACGACGGTCGCGCCGCTGTCCGCGGTCACGAGGTGCTTCGCGACGAGCTGCGCAGAACCGACCTGCGGATGCCGAACGACGATCGCGGCCGGTTCATAGGCGGCCAAGGTCAGCACGGTGTCCTTCAGCGACTCGCCCTTGTCGACTGACGAGCCCGCGGACCTGATCGGGAGCGTGTCTGCGGAGAGCCGCTTGGCCGCGAGCTCGAAGCTGGCGGAGGTGCGGGTCGACGACTCGTAGAAGAGCGTGATCACGAGCCGGCCGGCGAGCGTCGGCAGCTTTCCTTCAACGCCGTCGAGCGCCCGCGCGGTCTCGAGGATTCGCTCGACGTCGCCGCGGTCGAGGTCTCCGATCGAGAGCAGGTGGCGCCGCTCAGGCTGCGAAGAGCTCTCAGGCACGAGTGTCCTCCTCCGCAACGTTGACGAGCAGGATCCGGTCGACGCCGTCCGTCTCCACGAGCTGCACCTGGATCCGCTCGCTGCGTGCGGTCGGCAGGTTCTTGCCCACGTAGTCCGGCCTGATCGGCAGCTCGCGGTGGCCGCGGTCGACGAGGACGGCGAGCTGGACGCGAGCGGGCCGACCGCGGACGAAGAGCGTCTCGATGGCCGCGCGGATCGTCCGCCCGGTGTAGAGGACGTCGTCGACGAGCACACAGGTGGCGCCGGCCAGGGGGAACTCGAGGTCGGTTGCGTGTACGACCGGCTGGCCGGTCGGGTCGCCGGAATCTCCCTCAGAGGCGGCGCGATCGTCCCGGTGGAAGGTGATGTCGACCGCGCCGAGCGCCACCTCCACCCCGCTCTGCTCCTCGATCAGCTCGGCCAGCCGCTCCGCGATCGGGACGCCCCTCGTCCGGATCCCGACGAGCGCGACGGACTCGAGCTCGTCGTTTCGCTCGATGATCTCGTGCGCGACCCGGGCGAGCGTGCGCGCCAGGGCCGGACCATCCAACAGGGTCTTCTCGGACACCGACCTGCCGACCGGGCGGCTCGGGACGTGTGTGCTCATCTCCACTCCTTTCCGGCCTCGCGGGACCGGCTTAAAGGGTCGGCGGGTAGCATAGCCCGGTGGCCGGACGCGCGTCCACGGCGACGGCCGGCGGGCGGGTTCTGCGATCATCGCCCGCGATGAAGTGGCTCGAGCGCGTTCCCGCGTGGGCCGTCCTCACCGGCTTGGTCGTCGCCTCCACGGTGTTGCGAACGCTCGCGGCACGCGGAGTCGGATCGCCCTGGATCGCGCCGGACGAGATCGTCTACGCGCTGCTCGGGCGCTCGCTCTGGGCGGACGGGGAGCTCTCGATCCTGGGCGGCGAGACCGGCTTCTACAGCCTCCTCTACCCCGCGCTCGTCGGCCTGCCGCTCAGCCTCGCGGACGCCGAGACGGGCCACGCGATCCTCCATGTCCTGCAGGCGCTCGTCGTCTCCTGTACCGCGATCCCGGTCTATCTCTGGGGCCGGCGCCTGATGCGCGCGCCCTACGCGCTCGCTGCCGCCGCGCTGACACTCGCGCTGCCGGTGCTCGGCTACTCGGCGCTCGTGATGAGTGAGGTGCTCTTCCTTCCCGTCGCTACGCTCGCGCTCTGGTCGCTCGCGCGAGCGCTCGAGCGGCCGACTGCAGGACGGCAGGCCCTGCTCGCCCTCGCCGTGACGGCGGCGGTCGCGACGCGACTCCAGGCGGTCGTCTTCGTCCCGGTCGTCCTCACCGCGGTCCTCGTGAAGGCGGCGCTCGACCGCGATCGGTTCTTGCTGCGCCGGTTCGCACCCGCGCTCGGAGCGATCGTCGCCGCAACGATCGTGCTTGCCGTGCTTGCGGGATCCGGGGCGTTCGGGGCCTATGCAGCCGCCGGCGAAGGCTCCTACGACCCCGGTGCGGCGGCGCGCTTCGTCGCCTACCACGCAGCGGGGGTGATCCTGATCTCGGGAATCGTGCCGACGCTCGCGTTGCTGCTCCTCTGGCTGACGACGGTCCGCGCTCCCGACACGCCGCGGGCGCTGCGGGCGTTCCTCGCCGTCACGTTCGCCTACATCCCGTGGCTCGTGCTCGAGGTCGGCGTCTTCGCCTCCCGCGAGATCGGGCATCTGGCCAGCCGAGATCTCGCGACAGCGGCGCCGTTGACGCTGCTCGGCTTCGCGATCTGGCTCGACCGTGGGGCACCGCGACCGCAGCCGCTCAGCTCGATCGTCGCGCTCGTCGCGGCGGGCGGGCTGCTGCTCCTGCCGATCCGGCGTCTCGCCGAGATCGACACGATCCACGACACGTTCGAGCTGATCCCGCTCTCGGAGCTTGCGGCGGGGAGCCGGGAGCTCTACTTCGCGCTCGCGGTTGCGGCTGCGACGGCTTTGGTCGTCCTGCTGCCGCGCCGTCTAGCCGGGCTGCTCGTTCCCGTCGTCCTCGCAACGCTGGCATTCACCTCGGTCGTCGCCGCCCGGGAGGCGGCTCTGCAATCCGGCCAGCGCGAAACCGCGCTTCTCGGCGGGACGCCGAGCTGGGTGGACGAGGCCGAGCTCGATGGAGTCGTCTACCTCTACGCCGGCGAGCCGCGCTGGACCGTCGTCTGGCAGCATCTCTACTGGAATCGCTCGATCGACGAGGTCTGGACTCTGGCGGGAAGCAGCGTGCCGGGCCCGCTGCCGCAGCAGCCGGTGTTTCCCCGCCCGGACGGGCGGCTCGCAACCGCGTCGGAGCCCGCCGAGGCGCCTGCTGTCATCGCACCGACAAGCGTCACGCTCGTCGGCGACCGGGTCGCCGAGATCCGGCAGCAGGGGCTGCTCGCCGCCGGTCTCGTGCTCTGGCGGCCCGAGTCGCCCGTCCGCGTGGCCGAGGTCACAACCGGAGTGCTCGCGAACGGGGACATCGTCGAGCCGGCGACCATGAGGGTGTTCGACTGCACGGATGGGCGGCTCGAGACGACGCTGCTCGGCAAGTCCGGCGAGCCGGTTTCGCTCCGGCTCGACGGGATCACGAGGCGCGTCGTCGAGATTCCGAGCGGCGGCATCTGGCGCGGCGTTCTCGAAACCGAGCCATACGCGAGCGAGGACGGGGTCTGCGAGTTCGGGATCGCGAGCGCAGGGCTGCTCGGCTCGACCCGGCTCGAGTTCGTGCGGGGCTAGGCGGTCTGCACGGGCGCGATTGTGGCCGCCAAGCGCGGGAGGCGGGCGCCGCTCCTGACGAGCTCCGGCCGGCCGCGCTCGGGAAACGGGATCTCGATCACGTCGAAGTCGCGCGGGACGACGGTTTCAGGGAAGATCTCGCGGGCCTCGCGCTCGACGTCGCCGGCCGAGTAGCGACTCGAGAGATGCGTTAGCGCGAGGAGCTTGACGCCGGCGTCGAGCGCGATCCGCGCCGCCTCGGCAGCCGTCGAATGGTCGGTCTCGCGAGCGCGCTCGGCCTCGTCCTCGCAGAACGTCGCCTCGTGCACGAGCACGTCGGCGCCGCGTGCGGCGACCACGATGCTCTCGGCCGGAGCCGTGTCGCCGCTGAGCACGAGCGTGCGCCCGGCGCGGGCGGGGCCGAGCACCTGCTCGGCAGTCACGACGCGCCCGTCGGCGAGCGTGACGGGCTCCCCTCGCTGCAGCGTCCCTCGCTCCGGCCCCGAAGGGACGCCGAGGCCGTCGGCGGTCGCGACGTCGAAGCGACCCGGCCGCTCTTCCTCGACGAGGGCGTATCCGAGTGCCGAATGTCCGTGGCGCGCTGCGAACGGCTCGAGCCGGTAGCCGCTCCGCTCGAGCGCGTCGCCCGGCTCGAGCTCGACGAGCTCGTAGGGGTAGGTCAGCCGCCCGAAGATCCGTCGCAGCGAGCCCATCAGGTCAACGAGCCCGCGCGGGCCGTAGATCGTGAGCGGCAGCTCGCGGCCGCGGAGGGCGAACGTCTTCAGCATCCCGGGCAGACCGAGGAAGTGGTCGGCGTGGAAATGGGTCAGGAAGACCTCGCGCAGCTCGACGAGGCCGACGTCGGAGCGCAGGAGCTGACGCTGCGTCCCCTCGGCGCAGTCGAACAGGAGCCGCTCGCCGCCGCGCCGGACGAGCGTCGCCGTGGGCGCGCGCTGGGCGGTGGGCATCGAGCCGGACGTCCCGACGAAGACGACGTCGAGGTCCATGGCGCCAGTCTAGGTCGGTTCTCAGCCGGGCAGGATCAGCACCTGCCCCGGCACGA
>Ga0136617_10000922_pt1 | contig 25637 bp, 28 predicted proteins | sample AntDrymUQ3222106_2_FD_129672 | JGI IMG/M metagenome (GOLD analysis project Ga0136617, IMG submission 129672) | Polar desert sand microbial communities from Dry Valleys, Antarctica - metaG UQ322 (21.06) | ecosystem: Environmental > Terrestrial > Soil > Desert | place: Antarctica: Dry Valley...
ACCTGGTTGCCGGTGTCGCCGCGGCCGTGCTCGTCGCGCACGCTGACCGGGATGAACGCGCGCAACTCGAGCCCTTCGGTCGAGACGCCGCGGTGGTAGAGGTGGCGCCCGAGCGCGAGGGTGACGACGGTGAGCATCACGTCGTTCACCGTGCCACCGAACTCGTCCTTGACCGCCTTGACCTCGGGCAGGTCCCAGCGCACCCAGGCGAAGCGTCGATGGGGCCCGATCTCGACGTTGTACGGGCTGGAGGGGGCAGGCCGGATGCTCGAGGAGACGAAGGAGGCGAGCCCGCCCGCGCTCGTCGCCAGGCCTCCGAGCACACGGCGCGGGTGCCGTGCCAGGCCGCCGACTGCGCGGACAGCGTCCAGCGGGCCGGCGGCGCGCTCGAGCACCGCCTCGCCCAGCAGCTGGGCCCCCGAGGGCATCGGGCGGGCCAGCCAGCGCGCCCCGCGGTCGGGTTGAACCTGCGGCTCGGGCTGGGTGTCGAAGAGGACGGTCATGAGGTCGACGCCCGCGATGCCGTCGACCAGCGCATGGTGGGTCTTCGAGAGCACGGCGAAGCGCTCGCCACCGTCGCCATCCTCGAGTCCCTCGACCAGCCAGATCTCCCACAGCGGCTTGTCGAGGTCGAGCGGCTGGGCGAAGACGCGGCCGGCCAGGGCGCGCAGCTGGTCCTCGTCGCCGGGCTCGGGCAGCGCGGTGTGGCGGACGTGGTAGCGGATGTTCAGGTGCGGGTCGTCGACCCAGCGCGGGCGCCCCTGGCCGAGCGGCACGAAGGCCACGCGCTGGCGGTAGCGCGGCACGAGGTGCAGGCGCTCCTCGACCGACTGGACGAGCTCCTCGTAGGGCGGTGGAGCCCCCTCGAAGGTCAGGGCGGCAGCCACGTGCATGTGCGCCGAGCCGCTCTCGATCTGCAGGAACGAAGCGTCCAGTCCCGTCAGGCGATCCTTGTTCACAGCAGGTCCATCCTTTCCCCGAGCCCTCCCCGGGTTCTCGGCGGGTCAATACGCTTGCCGCCGTGTACGCCGATTCAGCCCTGCGACCGTGGTTCGACGCCCTGCGCTCGAGCCTACCCGAGCTCCGCCTCTTCGACGCGCACACGCACACGGGCGCGAACGACCCCGACGGCTTCACCTGCTCGGTCTACGAGCTGATCGAGACCCTGGAGCTCGCGGACGCGCGCGGTGTTCATTTCTCGATGCACGAGCCCGACGGCTACTCGGCGGCCAACGATCGCGTTCTCGCCGAGGCCGCCGCCTCGGATGGCAGGCTGGTGCCCTTCTGCCGGCTCGATCCGAGCCGCGAGCCCGTTGCCGAGGCAGAGCGGTGCCTGGCAGCAGGAGCGCGTGGTCTCAAGCTGCATCCGCGGGCAGAGGGCTTCTCGCTCGCCGATCCCTCCGTGGAGCCGATCTTCGCGCTGGCCGCGGAGCGCCGTCTGCCGATCGTCATTCACGCCGGCCGGGGGATCCCCGCCCTGGGGCGGCACGTGCTCGCGCTCGCAGAGCGGTTTCCGAACGCGCGGCCGATCCTCGCCCACGCCGGGATCTGCGACCTGGCCTGGATCTGGCGGCGCCTCGACGATCACCCGAACGTCTTCTTCGACACGGCGTGGTGGAGCCCGGTCGACCTGCTCAGCCTGTTCGCCCTGGTGCCACCCGGCCGGATCCTCTGGGCCAGCGACGCCCCGTACGGGACCCCTGTTCAAGCCGCCGTGCTCGGGCTGCGGTGCGCGCTCGAGGCCGGACTCCAGCCCGAGCAGGTGGCGTGCGTGGCCGGCGGCCAGCTCGAGCGGCTGCTGGCGGGGGAGGAGCCGCTCGACGTCGGTCCCGCCCCGGGCAGCGAGCGCATGCAGAGCGACCTGCTGCTCGACCGGGTCCACATGGCGCTGATCAGCGCGCACGGCCGGATCATGGGCGGCGAGGACGGCGATTCCGGGATCGCGCTCGCGCGGCTGGCGTGCGAGGTGGGGGAGGACACGCCGCAGGCGCCGGTCTGCCGCTCGGTCCTGGCGCTGCTCGACCGCTTCGAGCGTCACGCTGCTGCCACGAGCGACTCGAACGCGCCCGGGAACCTGCCCGGCGCTCGCTTTCCCAGCCTTCACCTCCTGATGGTCGCGGCGGGGGTCGCGCGCACTCCGAGCGTGGCGCTGCCTCCCGAGCCGGAGCCCGTGGCGGCCGGCGAGCGCTCACCCTGAGCGAGGCCGCCGGGCGAGCGCGAGCGCTCGTGCAGCGCTCACGTGGCGCAACTATGTGCCGAAACGGGGGTTAGGATGCCCCGAGAACTTCGACATAGGTCTGCCGAGCCGCCGGTGTCCGCGCCGGTGGACGGGGGAACCACTGGTCCGCGCGTACCGCGGGCCGAGGGGCGAATCGGCCGGTGTTCCGGCCTTAGCGGGGTGTACAAGCCCTGCGAGCCCGTCAGCTAACCCCGTAGGCGAAGCCAGAAGGGAACAAGTTGCCGGAGAACCCGCATGTCCGCCGCCGTGTGCCCGCCTTCGGGCCGATGCTGCTCGCCTGCCTGAGCCTCGTGCTCGCCGTCCCCGCGGGGGCGCTTGCCGCGCCGGGGGACGGGGAGGCGTGCGATGAGTCTCGGGCCTCGGAGGCGCTCGCCGCGGGCGCGTGCGCCGAGAGCCGTTCGTCCGCGGCCCTGGGCGAGGGCTCCGCGTCGCCCGACGCGAACGACGAGCGCGAGTCGACCGGCGACGACGACGAGGATCCACGCGGCGACGAAACAGCCGAGGAGGGCACGGGGGACGGGTCCCAGTCCGAAGGACACCTTCCGCGCTCGCGCGCCGACGCTGCGCTCGAGGACCGCGAAAGCGGCCGATCGCTCGAGGAGGATCTCGACGAGCGTGCCGAGGAGATTCGCCGAGAGGGGCGCGAGCGCCGAGAGGCCACGCGCCGCCGCGCCCGTTCGGCGGAGGCCGCCGAGGATTCACCCGCAGACGAGGACGACGCAGAAGCAGTCGGCGGCAATGGCAGCGACGAGATCATCGTCACTACCGCCGGGAGCGACGAGGCGATCCGGCTTCTGCCCGGCCGGCGCGACATCCTCGTCCGCGAGCGCGCGCTCATTCGCGGCTATATCCCGGCTCGGCGCTCTGGTCGCAACGTTGTCCTCGAGGTCCGCGTCAACGACCGCTGGGTCGAGGTCGATCGCGCGAAGACCGTGGACGACGGGCGCTTCTACCTGGCCTGGTATCCGAGCCGGCCGGGCTACTTCCGCGTCCGGGTACGTCCTCTGTCGACGACCACGAGCACGCAGCCCAGCAGTCCGCGGCTGCTCTACATCTACCGCACCGCAGTGGCCTCCTGGTACGGACCCGGCTTCTACGGGAACACCACGGCGTGCGGCCAGCGGTTCACGAGCAGCCTCCTCGGTGTCGCCCACAAGACGCTGCCCTGCGGATACCGCCTGACCGTCCGCTACAACGGCCGCGCCCGGACGGTCAGGGTCGTCGACCGCGGGCCCTACACCCGTGGCCGCGACTACGACCTGACCGAGGCTCTGCGCGACTACCTGCACTTCGACGGCGTCGACCGCGTCTGGGTCACGGCCTGAGCCAGGCAGTGCCCGCCCGCCGCTCTACATCGGCTGGCTGACCGGCCGCAGAAGGATCTCGTTCACGTCGACGTGGGGCGGCTGCGAGAGCGCGTACATGACGGCGCGAGCGACGTCGGCGCCCTCCAGCGCGTTGTCGGGGCGGTTGTCGAAGAACGGAGTGTCGACCATTCCCGGGCTGACCAGCGTCACTCGGATGTCGGTCTCGGGCATGTCGTTGCGGATCTCCTGGCGTAGCCCCTCGGCCATCGCTCCGACCGCGAACTTCGTAGCCGAGTAGAGCGAGCCGGGCAGTGGTCGGTGGCCGGCCACCGACCCCGTGATGACGAAGTGCCCGCCGCCGGCATCGCGGAGGTGCGGGAGGGCGGCACGGATCGTCAGAGCGACCCCGAGCACGTTGGTCTCGACCATCGTCCGCCAGTGCTCGACCGACTCGTTGAGGAAGCCCCGACCCGCGCCCGTCCCGGCGTTGGCGAACACCGCGTCAAGGCGCCCGAAGCCCTCGAGGGCGACGGCCACCAGCGCCTCCTGTTCCTCGAAGCTGCTCACGTCGCAGCGCCGGGTCAGAGCGTGGTCATCGCCGCCCAGCTCGCCGGCGAGCTTGCGCAGGGGATCCTCGGACCGCGCTCCGAGCACGACCCGCCAGCCGACCTCGACGGCCTGGCGAGCCGTGGCGGCGCCGATGCCAGTGCTCGCGCCCGTGATGAGGAGGACCGGCGCTCCGGCTGCCTGATCTGAGCTCATGATGCTCAGCCCTCCGGGGTCGGGCCGGCCACCGAGACCGCGCCCTCCATGATCGACTCGATCCGCTCGAGGTCCTCGTCGGAGAGCTCGATGTCGGCGGCCGGGGCGGTGCCCTCGATGTGGTCCGGTCGCCGGGCGCCGACGATCGCGACGTGCACTCCGGGCTGAGCCAGAGTCCAGGCCACCGCCAGCTGCGCCACGGTGTGACCGCGCTCCTCGGCGAAGGACCCGAGCTCTTCGACGACCTCGAGGTTGCGCTCGTAGTTCTCGCCCGAGAACAGGTCGCTCGAGGCTCGCCAGTCGTCGTCGTCGAGCCGCGTGGAACGGTCGAACTTGCCCGACAGCAGCCCGTGGGCGAGCGGCCCGTAGACGAGCACGCCGACATCGTGCTCGCGGCAGTACGGCAGCACGTCGGCTTCGATGTCGCGACGGAACAGGTGGTAGGGCGGCTGGAGCGTCTCGACGGCGATCCCACTCTCGAGGCCGCTCATCTCCTCCGCGTTGAAGTTCGAGACCCCGAAGTGGCGGATCTTGCCCTCCTGCACGAGATCAGAGAGCGCCCCCGCGGTCTCCTCGAACGGAGTGTCGCTATCGGGCCAGTGGATCTGGTAGAGGTCGATGTGGTCGACCCCGAGGTAGCCGAGGCTGTCCTCGGCGCCCTGGCGCAGGAAGTCGGGGGTCGAATCGCGCTCCAGGCCGTCGTCGGTCATGCGCAGCCCGCCCTTGGTGGCGAGGACGATCTCGTCGCGGCGCGAGCGCAGCGAGTCGCCGAGCGCCTTCTGCACGAGCTGCTCGGAGGCGCCGAAGCCATAGGCCTGGGCGGTGTCGAAGAAGTTGATGCCGAGCTCGAGGGCGCGGTGCATGGCGTCGATGTTCTCCTGCTCGTCGAGCGAGCCCCAGTCGCCGCCGAACTGCCATGTGCCGAAGCAGATGCGCGACACATCGAGGTCGCTGCGGCCGAGCTTGATGCGCTTCATGTCACTCCAGATCGCCGAGGTCGGTGCTGGCGGGCCGCTCGGCCCGCGACCCATAGCCTTCCCGCCGCGGCGGCGCGCCGAACACGCCGCCACGCGCCAGTTTCGGGCACCCGGCCGGGCCACCGACCAGTCCGCAGCGGTCCTCTAAGGTTCCCCTCAGATGCGCGACCTGCCCGACGCCATCACGAGCTGGAGCTTCGAGCCGGGCCACACCGAGGCCGAGTTCCGCGCTCGCCACATGATGGTCACCTGGGTCCGTGGGCTGTTCAAGGACATCCACGGGAGGGTCGAGCTCAACCGCGACGACCCGCTCGGCTCGACCTTCGAGGGCGCGATCGGCGCGACTGGGATCTGGACCGGCGAGGCCAACCGCGACGCTCACCTGCGTTCCGCCGACTTCTTCGACGTCGAGAATCACCCGTTGATCACCTTCAGCGGCCGCTTCGTCGAGCGCACCGGCGTCGACCACTACCGGGCGGTGGCCGACCTGACCATGCGCGGAGTGACCCGTGAGGTCGCGCTCGAGGTGGCCTACCTCGGACAGTGGGCCACGCCGTACTGGGAGGGGGACGAGAACCGCGGCGAGATGCGGCGCCTCGGGTTCGAGGCCCGGACCGTGATCGATCGTCACGACTTCGGCGTCTCGTGGCAGGACGAGATGCCCGGAGGGGGCGTCGTCGTCTCCAACAAGATCCGGCTCGTGCTCGACGTCGAGGCCATTCTCGACACCGACCTCGAGCGCGTGGGCTCCGGCGAGGCCGTCTACAACACGTAGCGGCGGGCCCTCGCCGGCGGGCTCGCTCAACCTGGACGGGAGCACGATGAGCGACCAACCCACGCCTGGCGGGCTGACCTGAGCGGCACCGACGATCTGTCCGCGGGGACCGTCGGCGAGGCGGGCATCAGCGCGAGCGCGGCCACTGTGGGCGGCGCGGCGGTCGTAGGCAGCGCCGCCACCGTCGGGAGCGCGGGAGTCGTCGGCAGCGCCGCGACCGTCGGGGCCGCCGGAGTGGTGGGGAGCGCCGGCATTGCCCTGAGCTTCGGCGTAGTGGGGAGCGCCGGTGTAGCCGCGGGTATCGCGAATGTCGGCTGCCTCGGCTGTGTGGCCTGCATCGGCTGCGTCGACTGCATCGGCTGTGTGGGCTGCATCGGCTGCGTGGGCCTGCGCGGAGCGGTTGGGGTCATCGGGCGCAGCCGCTGAGGTGGAGCGTGCACTCGGACCGACGCGGCCCGATCGCCTGACGATCTGGCCGGTCGAGACCGGCGGCTTCGGGGTCGACGTCGAGTGGCGCGGCGCGGCCGGCAACAGCCGCGCGACCGTGGTCCGCGGCCTCCTCGAGGAGGCGCAGATCAAGCACCGGCTCCGGCAGGGGATCGACGGGCGAAGCTGGACACTCCGTGTCGGGCCGGTGCCGGGAGACGAGGTGATGCGATTGATCGACGAATTTCTCTGGTAGGCGCTCTGGCGCGCAGAAGCCTGATAGCTGCTTCACCTGTGACCGGTCGGCGGTAAGCCCTTTTCGTCCGCCGGGGTTGCGTCTCGGCGCAAGCTGCCGATACAACTGAATGCCCTCGGCACACTCGAGCGGCGGGCTCGATCGCCTGCGACAGCAGGCACTGGACGCCGCGCGCGGTATGGCCGCCGGCGAGCAGACCCTCGTCGCGGTGCTGCGCGAGCTCGAGACCGACCAGGGACGGGCGGCGCAGGCCTACCGCGCCGTCGTGCGCTCGCTCGCGGCGGCGCTCGAGGCCCGTGACGGCTATACCGGCGGACACTCGGCTGCCGTTCACGGGCTCTCCCTCGCCGTCGCCCGGCGTCTCGGCCTGGAGGGAGACGAGCTCGAGCTGGTCAGCACCACTGCGCTGCTGCACGACATCGGCAAGATCGGCATCCCCGACTCGATCCTCCACAAGCCGAGGAAGCTCGACGACGCCGAGTGGGAGACCATGCGCGAGCACTCCGGGATCGGGGAGCGCATCCTGCGCCCGCTCCCGGGCCTCGACGGCGTCGCGAAGGCCGTGCGCCACGAGCACGAGCACTGGGACGGATCCGGCTATCCCGACGGGCTCGTCGGCGAGGCGATTCCCCTCGCGTCACGGATCGTTCTCGCCTGCGACGCTTTCCATGCGCTGGCCTGCGACCGGCCCTACCGCGAGGGGCTGGGTCCCGTCGAGGCACTCGCGGAGGTACGGCGCTGCGCCGCCCGGCAGTTCGACCCGCGGGTCGTCGGGGCGCTGGTGGCGTCGCTCGGAGCTGACGTGAGCGCCGAGACCGAGCCCCTGGCCACGCCGCCGGCGGGAGAGGAGTCGACGGCCGAGGGGGAGCTGCGAGCGCTGCTGACCGTCGCGGCGGCGACGTCGGCGGGCCACCGCATCGAGCACGTCGCCGAGACCGCGGCGGACGAGGCCTGCGAAGCCCTCAGCGCAGCTTCTGCCTCCATCTCGCGCTGGGAGCCGTCGGCAGGCGTCCTGCGCACGATCGTCAACGCCGGCCAGCTCGCCGAGGGAGAGGAGCGCCGCCCGCGGGACGAGGTGTACAGCGTCGAGGAGTTCCCCTTCCTCGAGGAGTTCGTCCGCGACGGCCGGCCGCACCGAATCGCAGCCGACGGCCCGCTGACCGACCCCGAGGTCGAGCTCCTGACACGGCTAGGACGCGCCTCGGGCGCGGTCGTCCCGATCCGTTTCGCCGACAGCGTCTGGGGTGAGCTCTACGTCACACGCAACGCCTCCGACCCGCCGTTCTCCGATCGTGAGATGCGCTTTCTTCAGGCGGTGAGCGGCCAGGTCGCCGCAGCCATCGGAAGGTCTGAGCTGTTCGCGCACGTGGTCGAGCTCGCGCTCGAGGACGCTCTCACCGGCCTCGGCAATAGGCGGGGGCTCGACGAGCGCCTGGCGCCTGCCGTCGAAGGGGCCCTCGCTGGTGGTGAGGACCTTTCCCTGCTCGTCTGCGACCTGGACAATCTCAAGCAGATCAACGACAACGGCGGCCACGCAGCCGGTGACGAGGCGCTCGTGCGAGTCGCGCGCGTGCTCGAGGGGGTCGCTGCCACTCACGACGGCGCTTTCGCCACCCGGATCTCGGGCGACGAGTTCAGCCTCGTGCTGCCTGCCCTCGACGTCGTCTCCGCCCAGACGCTGGCCGAGGGAATCCTCAGCGAGCTCCAACATGGATCGCCGTCGCTGAGCGTCTCGGCGGGCCTGGCGTCGGTGGGCACGGGCGCCCGGCGCGCGGCGGATCTCCTGCGGGCGGCCGATGCCGCCCAGTACACCGCCAAGCGCGCCGGTCGATCGCGGGTCTACGTTGCTGAGCCGGACTTCGACACTGCCTGGCGCGACCGGCGCGCGAGCCGGCGCGCAGAGGTACCGATCGAGGGTCCGCGGAGAGTCGAGGACGCCGTCGACACCCTGCTCGCCGACGTGCTCAGGCTGCTCGACTCGGACCTCCGGCGCGCATCGCCTCTCGATCGCCTCGGGGAGGTCGCCAGCCGCTGCGGAGCGATCCTCGACGTCTCGGCCTGGACAATCTCGATCTCCCGCCCTGACGCGACGATGATCGAGACCCTGCACGTCGTTGACACGCGCGCCGGGCGTGCAGGGGGGGTGCGCTTCGACGCCCAAGAGCAGCACTACGCCCTCGGCGGCTATCCGCACACCGCCGAGCTCCTCGCCAGGGGTGGGAGCTTCGTGGTGAGCGCCGAAGATCCGGCCGCGGACCCCGCCGAGCGGGCGTTGCTCGAGGGGTGGGGCATGTCGGCCGTTCTCGCGGCCGCCGCCACCGATGCCCACGGGGACCGCTGGCTCGTCGAGCTCTACGCCGACGGTCATTCGAGCAAGCTCACCGAGGGCGCGCGCCATCTGCGAGCGCTCGTGCGCGAGGCGGTGTCGACGGTCGAGCCGGGCGGCTCGTCCGAGAACGGGGCGAGCTCGGCGGCTCGACGAGAGGCCGAGCTCGCCATCGACCTCGGTGGTGCCGTCCTATGACCCCGGGCGCTGGGGAGGCCGTGTTCTCGAGGTCAGTGCTCGATAATGTAGGTTATGTAAAGTAGCCGTCGCTGAAGCGGTCTCTTGAGCTGCGGCGCTGGGCTAGAAGGCGGGTTGACCTTTGGAGCTCGCACGCGAGCTAGTCTCGAGCGCGTGACCGATCTCTCCGCCGTCAATCGCATCAAGATCGAGGTCGATCGCGACCTCTGCATCGGCTCGGGCGACTGCGTCGACTCCGCGCCCGAGGTCTTCGCGCTCGACGACGAGGGCAAGGCGATCGTGCTCGACACCGATGCTGCGGACATCGACGACGTGGTCGAGGCGGCGCGAAACTGCCCGGTCACGGCGATCTTCGTGATCGGCGAAGAGGGCGAGATCTACCCCTAGCCTGCGTGACGGGTCTCACATCGGCGAGGCGCCGTGAACCTGGGCTGCGTGGCGGTGGCCGCGCGTACTCCGTTCGGAACACCAAACCGAAGGAGACACCATGTCCAAGCCGGCACAGACCGCGACCAAGACCAAGGACGACACGCACTCCGAGCGCAACGGCAGTCAGGACGGCGACCGCGCAAAATCGGAGACCCCCCAGGATGGGACCGACAACACGAGCTTCGACACCGACCAGCACTCCGACGCGCCGGGTCCGTTCGGAACGAGCTGAGTGGCGGGCCTCGACCCGCGGGGCCCCTGTATAGGCGCCTGGCCGACCCTCAGCCGGGCGTGACCACCGGCACGATGCGGTCGTCCTCCGCTGGATCCTCGACCTCGGATAGCTCGGTCTCCTCGGCCACGAACGGACGCCAGGCGTTGGCTATGGGCATCCGCCTGTCCTTGCCGTAGGAGCGCGCGCTGATCTTGACCCCGGGCGGCGCTTGGCGGCGCTCGAACTCGGCGTCGTCGATCAGCTGGAGCACCCCGCGGACCAACGCTCGGTCGAAGCCGGCGGCGACAATGGTCTCCGGGCCCTCTCCCCGCTCGACGTAGCGCTCAACGATGGGATCGAGGACCTCGTACGGAGGTAGCCCAAGCCACTCCTGCCGCAGAGCGCTCGGAGGGCGGTCGAGTACCGCGTCGGGGATCGCGGGCCCGGCGAGGTTGCGGTGACGTGCGAGCGGATAGAGCAGCGTCTTCGGGCAGTCGCGGATCGGCGCGAAGCCGCCGGCCATGTCGCCGTAGAGGACGGCCGAGCCGACCGACAGCTCGCTCTTGTTGCCGGTGGCCAGGAGCAGCCGCCCGCGTTCGTCGGCCATCGCCAGCAGGAGCGCCCCACGTGCGCGAGCGCGCAACTCCTCCTGCGTCCGCTCGGTCGGACCCTCATCAAGGATCGAGTCGAGGGAGCTCGCCATCGCGTCCATGACCGCGCCCAGCTCGACGAGCGCGAAGTCGATCCCGAGGTCGCTCGCGACGCGGCGGGCGTTCTCGGCCTCCACCGGCGGCGAGCCGGGCGCCGGCATCGAGACTCCGAGCACGTTCGCCGGCCCAAGGGCGTCCGCGGCGATCGCGGCGGTGACGGCCGAATCGATTCCGCCGGAGAGGCCCAGCACCACCGCGTGCGCGCCGTTGCGGCGAGCGAAGTCGCCGGTGCCGACCACGAGCGCCCGCCAGATCTGCGTCAGCTCGTCGGCCTGAGGGGGCGACGGCGGCGGCGGATCGGGCGCCCGCGGGGCGGCGACGCGTGCGTGGATGACGCCCGGGCGACTGCGCAGCGGCCGAGACCGGGCCAACCGCAGGTCGAGGCAGAAGCGGTCGGGCTCGAACTGCGATGCGCGAAACAGCGTTTCCCCGTCCCCGTCGATGACGATCGACCCGCCGTCGAAGACGAACTCGTCCTGGCCGCCGATGCAGTTCACGTAGACGACCGGCAGACCGTTGCGCCGGGCCACCGAAGCCGCGAGCGCTCGCCGTCCCTCGGGCTTGCCCCGATGGAACGGCGAGGCGTTTGGCACGAGCAGGACCTGCGCCCCTCCCGCCGCCTGCGCCTCGGGCGGCCCGTCTCCCGACCACAGGTCCTCGCAGATGCACACGCCGGCGATGGTCCCCCCAATACGCCACAGCGCGCCCGGCCGCCGGCCGGCCGCGAAGTTGCGGGCCTCGTCGAAGACCTCGTAGTTCGGAAGGAGCACCTTCTGGTAGGTCCCTCGGACCTCCCCGTCGCACAGGAGCGCGGCGGCGATGGCCACTCCGCGCGGCCGCGAGTCGCGGGCCCGGCGGGGCCGCACGGCGTCGACGGTCCCGACCACCGTCGTGGTGCGCCCGGAATGGAGCGCGAGCTCACGCAGCGCCGAGACCGCCGCTTCGACGAACTCCGGGCGCAGCGCGAGATCCTCGAGCGGGTAGCCGGTCAGCGCGAGCTCGGGGAGCACCAGCACGTCGGCCCCCTCCCCCTCGGCCCAGCCCATGGCCTCGCGGATGCGGCGGCAGTTGCCCTCGATGTCGCCGACCACGTTCTCGAGCTGCGCTCCGGCCACGCGCAGGGCCTGGCCGTGCGGTCTGGTCGAGTCGTTGCCGGTCATCGTCGCCCTCGCGGTCATCCTACGACGCGCTACAACGATCGGTCATGAGCCTGGTCGACGATGCTCGCTCCGCGTGCGCGTGGGTCGCCGATCGGGCCTCGTCGGTGCGGATCGCGCACGAGCGGATCGAGGGCTATGCGCACTCGCTGCCGGTCCTCGCGCGCGATCTCGGACCGGACCCCGAGCTCGCCTGGCTCGAGGGCCCGCGCGAGGCTCGTGCTGCGTTCGCCCTTACCTTGAACGCGGTCAACTTCGGCTCGGGCTGGTGGCCGGAGATCCGTAAGCGTCCGGGCGCCTCCGGTTTCACCACGATGGCGCTCGGTCTGCGCGAGCACTTCGCCGAGCACGGGCCGTGGCGCGCCGCAGACCTCGCGGAGATGTCGGCGAGCGAGGTCGCGACGACTCTCGGCCAAGAACCCGAGCACGAGCTGATGGCGCTGTACGCAGCGTCGGTGCGAGACCTCGGCCGGCGTGTGAGCGAGGAGCACGGCGGGAGCTTCGCCGCTGTCGCCGACGCGGCCGGAGGATCCGCGCTCGCGCTCGTCGAGCGCCTGGCCGGCTGGGACTGCTTCGCCGACGTGTCGAGCTACCGCGGCTGCTCGGTGCCCTTCCTCAAGCGCGCCCAACTCGTTTGCGCCGATCTCCATCACGCCGGCGCCGCGAGCTTCGGCGATCTCGACCGCCTCACGCTCTTCGCCGACAACCTCATCCCCCACGTGTTGCGCGTCGACGGCGTCCTGACCTACAACGCCGGGCTGCTGGCCCGCATCGACGCGGGCGAGCTGCTCGTGCACGGCTCCGAGGAGGAGGTCGAGATCCGCGCGTGCGGCGTCGAGGCGGTCGAGCTCATGACGCAGGCGCGCCCGGAGCTCACGGCGCAGGCTTTCGACCACCTGCTCTGGAACCGTGGGCGGGCCGAGCGCTACAAGACGCGCCCGCGGCATCGCGCTCGTTCAACGGCGTACTGACCCGGCCCGCTGCCTACGGCCAGACGCTCACGATCACCACCACCAAGGGCAACTTCAGGAGCCAGTCGCCGCGTGGGTGGCGGCGAGCTTCAGGGGCGTGTTCTCATGGATCACGGCGCCCGTCCAGAGCACGAACGGGAACCCGATCCAGAGCGCCAGCCCGAGCAGCAGGCCGCCGGTCCAGTCGTCGATGTCGGCCGCCGAGGCCAAGCCCGCGATCACGGCCGCGAGGATCAGGCCACGCGAGAACTCGACGGCCATCTTCCATGGCGGCGGTTGCTCGCCAGCAGCAGCCGCGTCGCTCACCTCGGCCAACTGCCCGGCGAGCACTGCGTAGTAGGTGAAGCCCACGAAGAACACGACCACGGCTGCCACGAGGATGGCGAGGACGTTGACCTCAGGCATCGATCCCACCTCCTTCGAGCTGGGACTTCAGCGCGGTCAGACGCTTGCGCCAGTGGGCCCTCATCCGCTCGGCCTCCTCGGCGTCGGCCAGGCGCGCGTGCTCGAGCGCCGCCGTGCTCTTGGCCCCACCCTTCGCGTCGAAGGTGACATTCACCCGGGTGTCGTCGTCGCCCAGTCGAAGCGGGCCGACCTCGGCTCTGTGGCGGTGCGCTCGTGGAGCCGGCCCTCGGGCAGCCAGCGCTCGCGGATTGACTCGTCGACGAACGCCTCGTAGAGCCGCTCGACCGGCACCGCCACGGTCTTCGAGGCGGTGATCGCGAACCCATCCGGCTTCTCGCCGACCTCACGCAGCCCTCGGGCGAGCTCGTAGCTCCCCGCGATGGCCTGCGCGTTCCAGGCCAGCGGCTCGATCCCCAGCTGGGCGGCAACCCAGCGGGCGATCTCCCGGTGCGGCCGCTCGGCCGCGCCCCATTCGTCGAGGCGGTCGAACCACTCCTCCCAGCCGCGCCCGGTCCGCTGCCGGATCGCCTCGTCCGAGGTCGCGAGCGGCCTCTGGCCCCCGTCGCCTCCTCGGGCCCGAGCAGCGCCGCGCGCGCCGCGGTGTAGCTCTCGCCCGTCTTCTCCATGCGGGCACGAACGAGAGCCTTGAACGACTTCTGCCTGGTCATCTGGTGCTCCTCTCGTGGCGGCGGCCCCGCAACTCACGCTCACGACGCCCCACCGGAAAGGGCCAGACTGACCGGCGTCCCGAGGGCTCGAGCCCCCTTTGCCTCAGCTTCAGCCGACGGCGTGAGCGCCGGAATCGGAGGTTGGGCGCGGGACGGCGCCTGGCGACATCTTTACATACTCGACTGCGAGATGCAGTGAAACTCATCGCGGTCAACCAGGCTTATTCGTCTGCGAAACTGCCCGCCGTGGCCAAGCAGCGACAGACCAAGGTCCAGATGCAGTCGGGCACCCTCGGGGCCCTCCCCCAGCTCGAGAACCGCACCGACGAGCAGCTCATGAGCGAGTCGAAGCACCGCGCGGCCGCCCGGACGCTGCTCGGCGCACGCGCCGCGGAGCGCTATGACCCGCAGACCGCCCGTCGGTATTTCAACGAGGCGCTGGCCGCCTGCACCCCGCAGGAGCGACCCTACCTGCGGCAGATGATGAAAGCCTCGCTGGCCCAGGCCGAGCGCAAGCCGGACGAGCTCAAGCAGGCGATGGAGAAGCTCGGCCAGGCGCCGCCGTCGGGGCGCCAGCTGTTCATCCTCCGTCTCATGGGCCTCGTGTCGCCCGCGCCGGGCGCGAGCGTCGTCGCTCGAGCGCGCGGCATCGCCATCCTGCTCGGCATAGTGGTCGTGCTGCTCGCCGCGGGCTACGGGCTTGCCGAGCTGGTCGCGCTGCCGTTCGGCGGGGTCGGCGTCCTCAGCGGCCTGCTGGTCGGCCTGCTTATCGTCATCGCCGTCCTCGGCGTGCTGGCGCTGCTCGGACGACGACGCCAGGCGAATGCCAAAGCGGCCGCGCGGGCGCAGCCCGCCGGCAAGGCCTAGCCCGTCCCCTCGGCCTAGTAGATCGCGGCCGAGAGCCGCCGCCGGTGATCGCGCGCGAGCGCATCGTCGGGACCGAGCTCGGTGAAGATGGCGACCATGGTCTGGCGGATGGCGTCGCGCTCGGGGCCCTCCTCAGCCGCCGCGAAGGCGGCCTGAAGGTCCTCGAGGGCGGCTGCGTGGTCGCCACGGTCCCAGGCTGCGAAGGCGTCCTCGAGCCCGTGTCCGTTCTGCGAGAGCCTCGCCCGGGCGGCCAGGCCGGCGGCGACGAAGTCGTGCGGGAAGGGCTCCACCGTGGTGAGGGCCTCCTGCGTCTCTCCCCGGGCGAGCAGAAGGCGGGCGAGCTTGCCCGCTGCCGCAGACTGACGCGGATCGAGCTCGAGGGCCCGGCGCAGTGAGGCCTCGTCCTCGGCGCCCGCGAGCTCGTCGGCCTCTGAGGGGACGAGGCCGTCGAAGAAGCGCTCCACCCGTGCGGGGGGGGCCGCGCCGTTGAACTCGTCGGCCACCTTGCCGTCGAGGAAGGCCTTTACGGCCGGAATGCTCTGGACTTGGTAGGTCTGGGATAGCAGCGGGTTCGCGTCGACGTCGACCTTGGCCAGGTCGACCCTGCCCTCGCGGGCACTCGCGGCGCTCTCGAGCGCCGGGGTCAGCTGACGGCAAGGACCACACCACTCCGCCCAGAAGTCGACGACGACGGGCACGGTGGCGGAGCGTTCGAGGACGGCCTGGCGGAAGGTGGTGTCGTCGGCGTCGAAGATCATCTCCCACAGGATATTCCGCGCGCAGGGGCGCGGCGACCCGCGCCGCCTGCGCGGGTCCCTAGGATGCCGCGGCCGTGTCCCTCTCGGAGCGCATCGCCGCGTACGACCAGTTCATCCTCGACCTCGACGGCTGCGTCTGGGTCGGTGAGGAGGGTACGCCCGGCGTGGCCGAGGCCATCGACGCCCTGCGCGCCGCCGGCAAGCGCGTCGCCTTCGCCACGAACGATCCTCGGCGCGCCGACGAGGACTATGTGACCAAGCTGTGGTCGATCGGCGTGAGGGCATCGCTCGGCGACGTGGTCACCGTGGGCGGAGCGACCCAGTACCTCCTGAACGAACGCCACTCGGGGAGCACGGCGTTCGTGATCGGCACCGAGTCGGTCCGCCGTCACGTGTCCGACGCCGGCCTGCACGTGCTCAACGGGACCGACCTGGCCTCGCGCGCCGACGTCGTGGTCGTGGCCGGCACCAACAGCCTCGAGCTCGACGATCTGCGCCTCGCCATGCTCGCCCTGCGCCGCGGCGGCGACCTGGTGGCCACCAGCCGCGACCCGGTCTACCCGACCGCGGCCGGCCTCGCTCCCGGCACGGGCGCGATCGTCGCGGCCGTCGAGTACTGCTCCGGTGCCACCGCGACGATCGTCGGCAAGCCGGAGGTCGGCCTGTTCGAGACGGCGCTCGACCGGCTCGGCGAGGGGCGCACGCTCGCGGTCGGCGACCGCCTCGACGCCGACGTGGCCGCGGCGGTGGCCATCGGGCTCGACTCCGCGCTGGTCCTCACCGGCGGTACCTCGGCCGAGGAGGCGGCCGCCGCGATCGATCCGCAGCCGACCCTCGTGGCCGACAGCCTGGCCGCGCTCGTGCTCGCCGAGTCGTCCTACTCGTAGACCACGAACTCGGGTTCCGGTCGCAGCCGCATGACCTCGGCGGGCGAGAGCCTGTCGGTGTCCTCCTCGTAGAAGACCTTGAAGCCGTTGCGGGCGCGGTCGCGCCGCTCAATAAAGGCGTTGTACTTTTCGATCTTGAGCTTCGGGCCGCCGACCCCGTCGACGTTGAGCACGAGCTCGACGCCCGGGTAGGCCTTCAGGCGCCTGCGGTTCTCGATCATGTCCAGCTCGAACTGGTGGACCACAAGTATCTTCTCGGGCAGCCGGTTCTGCCGGACGATCCGCGACAGGTGGGCGGACACCTCGTTGACCTCCTCGGCGGTGACCGAGCCGATGGTCTGGCCCGGGACCTCGTCCTCGGCCATGTGCCACTCCGGGTCGAGCGCGACGGTCACGTCGGGCTGGGCCAGGAACTCGTCGAAGCGGCGCACCTCCTCGAGGAAGTCCGCCCGCCCAGGCTGTATGTCGAGCAGCAGCAGGGCCCGGGCACGGCGGGCGCCGGCGAGGTACTCGCGCACGACCTTCTTCTTCTGGGCGGTCCGGTACTCCCCGTCGTCTCCGGCGCTCGCGTTGGCGATTACGGCGATCAGCTCGAAGGCGGGCAACAGAGGGGGACGCCCGGGACCGCGGGTGTACGGGCGAGCCTGACGCTCGAGCTTGCGAGCAGCCTGATCCAGCGAGCCGATGCCGAGCGCGCCGAGCGCCTCGTCCTGGGGCGCACCGGCGAAGCCGACGACCTTGAACTCGGGGAAGACGCTCCTGCCCCCGCGCGGGAGTTCGGGCGGCGGCTTCGGCTCGGCCGCGGCGCGTTCGCCGCCGCCGCCTATCGCGGGCAGTCCTCCCGCCGAGATCAGCACGACCACCAGAATCAGCAACACGATCCCTCCCCCGGCCACGAGCAGGACGCGCCTGCGCTGAGCCTCGGACCGGCGCCGGGCCTGCGCGCGGCGCTCGCGTCGGGCGGTCTCGTCCACGCGGGGAAGCGTATCCGCGCCGCGCCCTCTGGCCGCCGCCATCATGGGAGGAGACCGTGGCCCGCAAGACCCACCACAAGCACTCTTCGACCAAGGGCTACCGGCGCCTTCTCGACGGGCTCGCGGCCCTTGACGGCGTGCACAGCGTGGCCACCGGGCGAGTCAAGCCGCGGATGGGCTCGGGGAGGCCGGTCGCGGCGATCTCAAAGGTGCGCACCACCGAGTCCGGGCTCTCGATCACCATCAACGCAGACGGTGCGATCGTTGACGCCTACGTGGTCACCGACCGCCCCGACGAGGTCGCGGCGGCGATCGCCGAGCGCGGCTGGAGCACCTCACCGTAGGGCCGCGCTGGCGCTCCTTAGACTCACGGCCCGTGCTCGACCGCGCACTCGCCCTGATCGCCAATCCCGTCGCGGGGGGAGGGCGCGGAGCCGAGGCTCTCGCGACCACCTGCGCCGAGCTCGAACGCCGAGGGGCGCGGTATCGCGCCCTCAGCTCGGACAGCGCTGCGCACGCCGTGAAGCTCGCCGGGGCGATCGCCGAGGCGGGCGAGGAGACGGTGGTCGCGGTGGGGGGCGACGGACACGTGGCCTCACTGGCCGGGGCGATCCGGGGGACCGAGACCGAGCTCGCCGTCGTCCCCGCGGGCCGCGGCAACGACCTCGCGCGCGTGCTGAAGATCCCGACCAAGCCGGTCGAGGCGGTGGCGCTGGCGCTCGCGGGCACGGCGCGGTCGATCGACGTCGGCGAGGTCGACGGTGCGCCGTTCCTCGGGATCGCCAGCCTGGGCTTCGACTCGGAGGCCAACCGTATCGCCAACGAGTCGCGCCTGCGCGGCAAGGCGGTGTACCTGTACGCCGCGCTCAAGGCACTCGCGTCGTGGCGCCCCGCACGCTTCGACGTGACCGTCGACGGCGAGCACCACGGCTTCACCGGGTATTCGGTCGCCGTCGGCAACTCCAAGGCCTACGGGGGCGGGATGATGCTGATCCCGCACGCTGAGCTCGACGACCGGCTGCTCGACGTGCTGCTGGTCACCGAGCACTCGCGGGCGCGCTTCCTGCGCATGATGCCGAAGGTATTCAGGGGGACCCACGTCGGCGAGCCGCAGGCGATCTTCCTCACCGGCCGGACGATCGAGATCCACGCCGACCGCCCCTTCACGGTGTACGCCGATGGCGACGCGATCGGGGAGGTCCCGGTGACCGTGCGGCTCGGCGAACGGCGGGTGCGGATCATCGCGCCGGAGCGAGATGCGGCGGGCCGGTCCGAGTGAAGACCGCTCGCCCCGCGACCGGCCCTGCTCCTCCGTTCGACCCCGAGGTGGCCTGGCACGACGTCGAGTGCGGCGGCTACGAGGTCGACCTGTCGCTCTGGCGGAGCCTCGCCGAGGGCGCGGACGGGCCGGTCCTCGAGCTCGGCGCGGGCACCGGCCGAGTCGCCCTCGACCTGGCTGCGCAGGGGCACGACGTGGTCGCCCTCGACGCCGACCCCGCCCTGGTCGACGCTTGCGCAGCGCGAGCGCGCGCGCGCGGGCTACGGCTCGAGGCCGTCTGCGCCGACGCGCGGACCTTCGCGCTCGGTCGCCGTTTCGCGCTCGTGCTCGCGCCGATGCAGGTCGTCCAGCTGCTCGTCGACGAGGCCGGGCGCAACGCCATGCTGGGGCGCGTGGCGGAGCACCTCGCGCCGGGCGGTCTGTTCGCCCCCGCGCTCGCCGACCCGTTTGCGGGCCTCCCCGCAGCCGATTCACTGCCGCCGCTCGCAGACACGGGCGTTCGGGAGGGCTGGAGCCTGGCCAGCACGCCGGTCAACGTACGCGAGCTGGACGCGAGCGCGGGCGAGCGGACCGTCGCCATCGACCGGATCCGGCGCGCCATCGCGCCGTCGGGGGAGACGATCGAGGCGGCGGCGACCATCTGCCTCTCGGTGTCTCCTCCCTCAGAGCTGGCAGCCGCGGGGATAGCGCGCGGCCTGCGTCGCCTCCCCGACCGTATGGTGCCCGAGACCGACGCCTACGTCGGCTCGACCGTCCTCATGCTCGAGGCTCCGCGCTCGTGAGCGCGACGCTGCGCGTCTGCGCGCTCTACCCGGAGCTCATGAACATCTACGCTGACCGCGGCAACATCCAGGTCCTGCGGGCGCGGTGCGGCTGGCGCGGCCTCGGCTTCGAGCTCGCCGCCAGCTCGCTCGGCGAGGACCTCGATCCAGCCGCGCACGACCTCTTCTACGTCGGCGGCGGGCAGGATCGCGACCAGATCGCCGTGGCGGAGGACATGGTCGCCACCAAGCGCGACGCCCTGCACGCGGCGGCCGAGCGCGGCGCGGTGGTGCTCGCCGTCTGCGGCGGCTACCAGCTGCTCGGCCGGTCCTACCAACTCGGCGACCGGACGATCCCCGGCGTCGGGCTCGTCGGGCTCGAGACCGTGCGCGAGGACGGGCCGCGGCTGATCGGCAACTGCGCCATCGAGGCGGATCTCGGCACCGGCCCGCGCGTCATCGCGGGGTTCGAGAACCACGGCGGGCGCACCTATCTCGACGCGGCCGAGCAGCCGCTCGGCCGCGTCCTCTCCGGACACGGCAACAACAGCCGCGACGGCGCGGAGGGCGTGCGTCGCGGCAGCGTCATCGGCACCTACCTGCACGGGCCCCTGCTGCCCAAGAACATCTGGCTCGCCGACCGGCTGGTGGAGCTGGCACTCGGGATCGAGCTCGAGCCGCTCGACGACGCCATGGAGGACGCGGCGCACGCGAGCGCGCGGCGGGCCGCGGGGGTCTGACGCCGGGGAGCCTCGGGCCGGGTGCTCGGGGCGCCATCGGATTAGACTCGGATCATGGCGTCGCCAGTAGGCCTCGATGTCGACGTCGCGGTCGTCGGGGCCGGACTCAGCGGCCTGAGCGCCGCCCGAGAGCTGCGCCGCCAGGGCGCCTCGGTCGCCGTGTTCGAGGCCCGTGATCGCGTGGGCGGCAAGATGCACACCGTCTCGATCGACGGCTGCCCCGTCGACCTCGGGGCGCACTGGGTCGGACCCACGCAGCGGCGCATGCTCGCGCTGACCGACGAGCTCGGCATCCGGCGCGAGAAGCAGCACCTGGACGGCCGCCACCTGCTGACCCTCGGCGGTGAACGCCACGAGTTCACGGGGTCGACGCCGCTGGTCTCCGTGCTCGGAACGGCCGAGGCCGGGCTGCGGGTCGGCTGGATCGAGCTGCGCCGCCGGCTGGTGGACGTCCGAGAGCCGTGGCGCGCACGCGGCGCCACGCGACTCGACTCGTTCACGCTTGCGCACTGGATGCGCGGGCTGCGCTCGGAGACCGCTCGAGCGACGTTCACGATCGCGGCGCGGACAGTGTTCGGAGCCGAGCCTTCGGAGCTCTCGTTCCTCTACTTCCTCTGGTACGTCCAGTGTGCCGGCGGCCTTCAGGCGCTGATGAACTTCGAGGGCGGCGCGCAGGATTCGCACCTGATCGGCGGCACCCAGCAGATCTGCGATCGCATCGCGGCCGAGCTGGGAGATTCGGTCGTGCTCGGCGCGCCGGTTTCGTCGATTGCGCACGGACCCGATGGGACCGTGGTCGCCAGCGGGCGCCGAATCGTTCGCGCGACGAAGGTCGTCGTCGCCGTCTCGCCGGCGCTCGCCGGGCGCATCGAGTTCGAGCCGATGCTGCCGCCGGCCCGCGACGCGCTCGCGCAGCGCATGCCGATGGGCGCTTACATGAAGGGCGTCGCCGTCTACGAGCGGGCGTGGTGGCGAGACCGCGGTCTCTCGGGGCTTGCGCTGGCCGACCGCGGACCCGTGCAGATGGTCGTCGACGCCGGTCCGCCGGGAGGCGAGCCGGGCGTGCTGGTCGGCTTTGTCACCGGCAAGCCCGCTCTGGAGATGGCTCGCCTCGACGGCGCCGCGCGCCGGGCGGCCGTGCTTGAGGCGATCGCGGCCGCCACCGCGCCCGAGGCCGCGTGGCCGGCAAGCTACCGCGACTTCAACTGGCTCGAGGAGCGCTGGTCTCGCGGCGCGCCGGTCGGCCTGATGGGTCCGGGCACCCTGAGCAGCCTGGGCCCCGCCCTGCGGGAACGCGTTGGCCCCGTGCTCTGGTGCGGCACCGACACCGCGACCGAGTGGAACGGCTACATGGAGGGGGCGGTCCAGGCGGGAGAGCGAGCAGCGCGAGAGATCGCGGCCTGACGCCGCGGTCGTGACCGTGATGGACCGGGTCACCGCCCCGTCGAGCCGAAACCGTCCGCTCCCCGGGCGCTCCCCTCGAGCGACGGCAGATCCTGCAGCTGAGGGCTCGCGAAGGCCACCAGCAGGAGCTGCGCGATGCGATCGCCGATGTTCACCTCGAATGACTCGCGGCGGTCGGTGTTGAGCAGGAGCACCCGCACCTCGCCGCGGTAGCCGGAGTCGATCAGGCCGGGACTGTTGACGAGCGTGACGCCGTGGCGCAGCGCGAGGCCGGAGCGCGGGAGGACGAGCCCGGCGAGATCCTCGGGGATCGCCACCGCGAGCCCGGTGCCGACGCTGGCACGCTCCCCGGGCCCCACCTCCGCCTGCTCCGCCGCGTGGAGATCAAACCCTGCGTCGCCGGCGTGAGCGGGCGCCGGTGCCCGCGCGGCCTCATGCAGGCGGGTGTACGGGAGGATCACTCCGGAGGCGCGCCGTTGGGCGAGCCCTCGCCTTTGACCTCGAAGCGCTCGAAGCGCGCCGCCACGGCCGCCGGGACCCGGGCCCGCACTCTCGCGCCCTCGGGTGTGTCCTCGCGCTCGAGGGCACCGGCGAGGTCGTGCAGCTCACCCAGCCGCCCACCCTCGCTGTAGGGCACGAGCAACTCCATCGGACGCAGTGTGCGCAGGAACTCCGCCTCCACGGCCGCACGGAGCTCGTCGAGGCCCTCGCCCGTCGCCGCCGATACGTGCGTGGCTCGCGGATGGCGGAAGCCGAGCTCACGCCGACGCTCGTCGTCGAGCACGTCGACCTTGTTCAGCGCCAGGTGCTGGGGCCGGTCCGCTGCCCCGATGCCCGCCAGCACGTCCTCGACCGCCCGGATCATCTCCTCCATCTCCTCCTGCGGCGCCGAGGCGTCGACCACGTGGACGATCAGGTCTGCGCGCAGGGTCTCCTCCAACGTCGCTCCGAAGGCCTCGACGAGCTGATGGGGAAGCTTGCGGATGAAGCCGACGGTGTCGGTCAGCAGGTAGTCGCGGCCGGAGATGTCGAACGACCGAGTGGTCGGATCGAGGGTGTGGAAGAGGCGGTCGCGCACGCCGGCGCTCGCGCCCGTGAGTGCGTTGAGCAGCGTCGACTTGCCCGCGTTCGTGTAGCCCGCCAACGCCACCGTCGGCAGGTGCGCTCGCTCGCGCTCGCTGCGCATCGTCGAGCGGGTGGCCCTGGTGTGCTCGAGGCGTCGCTTGAGCGCGGTGATGCGATCGCGGGCGAGCCGGCGGTCAGTCTCGATCTGGGTCTCCCCCGGGCCGCGGGTGCCGATGCCGCCGTCCATGCGGCCCGCGCCGAGGCGCTCCAGGTGGGTCCACAGCCCTCGCATGCGGGCGAGGTTGTATTCGAGCTGGGCGAGCTCGACCTGAAGGTTGCCCTCGGCCGAGTTCGCGTGGTCGGCGAAGATGTCGAGGATGATCGCCGTGCGGTCGATGACCGGCACTCCGATCTCCTGCTCGAGATTGCGCTCCTGGCGCGGGACGAGCTCGTCGTCGCAGGCGATCAGGTTGGCGTCGGCGTCCTTGATCGCCGCCTTCAGCTCCGTGAGCTTGCCCTTGCCGAGGTAGCGGTCAGGATCGGGGCGGGGCCGGCGCTGGGTCAGCTCGCCGGCCACGGCCACCCGCGCGGTGCGCAGGAGCTCGCGCAGCTCGGAGAGGTCGGGCTCGTCGGGTCCGGCGGCGATGAGCAGCGCGCGCTGGCGTGCGCGGGGGTTGCGGATCCCCTCGCCGCGGCGAGGGATAGCACCGTTCTGCCCGCGAGTGTCGGCCATCGAGCCTGAGTGTAGGCGCCGACGCCGCTTCGTCGACGGACCGCCCTCGCCGCTGCACCGGCTCGAACGCCGCCACCCGGCTACCGTGCCCCTCGATGCCCGCCGACGCCGCTCACATCGAAGTCTCCAGCGATCCCACGCGCCTCGACCGTGACCTGGTCCATGCCTTTCTCAGCCGGGAGTCGTACTGGGCGCTGGGTATCGCGCGCGAGGTCGTCGAACGCGCGATTGACGGCTCGGTCCCCTTCGGGGCGTACGCCTCTGGCGCTCAGGTCGGCTTCGCCAGGGCCGTGACCGACGGCGCCACCTTCGCCTGGGTGGCCGACGTCTTCGTGCTGGGTCCCTACCGCGGCCAGGGCATCGGCACCCGGATCGTCGAGGCGGTCCTCGCGCACCCGCAGGTGAGCGGCGCTCGCAACGTTCTGCTCGGCACCGCCGATGCTCATGGGGTCTACACCCCGCACGGTTTCGCCCCGCTCCCACAGCCCGAGCGCTACCTCAACCTGCGCCGCCCCGGTCGCGAGCCGTTCGCCCCGGCGCCGGAGAACCCCTAAAGCTCCGGCTCGTCGGGTGTCGGCTCCGGGGCGCCGGGCTCGCCCTGCGCCGGAGCGGGTTCGGCGTGGCGGGCCGCGAGTCGCCGGCGCGGAACGCGTGGAATCACACCCTCGCTCGAGAAGATTCCCGGTGCACGGAAGCCGGGCATCACGACGACTCCCTCCTCGGGGTCGCCGATCCACGCGGCGTGGCCGACCGCGTAGCGGTGAGCGCACAGCGCCGCCGCCGCCGCCTCGATCTCCTCGATGCGGCGGCTCCAGAGGTCGCCGCCGGGGTCCTCGACCCGATCCTCGGTCAGCTCGTCGATCCGGGTCAGAACGCCGAGCGGGTGGCGGCGCGCCGGAACCCGCCGGCCCTGGAGCGCGCAGAAGACCGCATCGACATTGACCTCGAACAGCGCGGCCTCGCGGAACATGCCCTCGTCGACGGTCCCCTCCTGCTCGCCGTCAGGGCCGACGTCGGCGTCGAGCGAGGAGTCGGGAAGGAACACGTTGAGGTCCTCGAGCGCGTCGTAGAGCGCGAGGCCGGCCTCGACCACCGGGCGCGGGGCCACTCCGCGGCGGCGCAGGGCCACGTCGCACACACGCATCTCGCGATCCTCGATCGGCTCCCCCTGGGGCGCCCCGACCGCGACGACGACATCGCCGAGCGAGGCGATCTCCTCCACCACCTCGGCCGGTGAGCCGGGCTCGTAGAAGGTCGCGCGCAGCCGGATCGGTGGATCGTCGGTGCGCATCTCCTCGACGCGGCAGAGCTGCTGGAGCTCGTGCCCGACCGCTATTCCGCAGTAGTTCATGCCGCCTGCCCTTCCGCGCCGCCGAGGCTCGAGCGCAGCCGCTCGACGGCCTCGCTCAGGCGGTCGTCGTCGATGGTCAGCGAGATCCGGAAGAATCCTTCGCCGTTCGGACCGTACGCGCCGCCCGGGGATACCACCACTCCCGACTCCTCGAGCACCAGCTCGCAGTAGGAGGCGGAGGTGTGGCCGTCTGGCACGGGCGCCCAGACGTAGATCGTGCCCTTCGGCGGGGTGACGGCCACGCCGATCTCCGCGAGCGCTTCGCAGACGAGGTTGCGGCGGCGCTCGTAGAGCGAGCTCATCTCGCGGGCCGCGGCGTCGCCCTCGGGCCCGAGGGCCGCCACCGCTGCGAGCTGCACCGCCTCGAACATGCCCGAATCGATGTTGGTCTTGAGCCGCCAGTAGCTCTCGAGGGCCTCGGCGTTTCCGACGATGGCCGCCGTGCGCCAGCCGGTCATGTTGTAGCCCTTGGAGAGCGAGAAGACCTCGACGCCGACCTCCTTGGCCCCGGGCGTGGCCAGGAAGCTCGGCGCGACGTAGCCGTCGAAGGTCGTCTCCGTGTAGGAGGCGTCGTGGACCACCAGCACATCGTGCGCGCGGGCGAACTCGACGACCTCCTCGAACAGGCCGTCCGGGACGACCGCGCCCGTCGGGTTGTTCGGGTAGTTCAGGTAGAGCAGCCGGGCACGCTCGCGCGCGTCGGCGGGGATCGCGTTCAGGTCGGGAGCGAAGCCGCGCTCGGGCAGGAGCGGCATGAGGAAGGGCTCGGCTCCCACCAGCAGCGGGCCTCCCGTGTAGACGGGATATCCGGGATCGGCGGCCAGGGCCAGGTCGCCCGGATCGAGGAAGGCGAGGTTGAGGTTGAAGATGCACTCCTTGGCCCCGAGCGCGGGCACGATCTCGGTCGCCGGGTCGAGCGTGACACCGAAGCGGCGCTCGTAGAAGGTCGCCATCGCCTCACGGAACTCAGCGCGGCCGCGGTTCGAGGGGTACTGGTG
>Ga0136617_10000923_pt1 | contig 25629 bp, 26 predicted proteins | sample AntDrymUQ3222106_2_FD_129672 | JGI IMG/M metagenome (GOLD analysis project Ga0136617, IMG submission 129672) | Polar desert sand microbial communities from Dry Valleys, Antarctica - metaG UQ322 (21.06) | ecosystem: Environmental > Terrestrial > Soil > Desert | place: Antarctica: Dry Valley...
CTCGCCGACGAGGTGCGGCTCGAGCACGCCGCGCGCGAGCAGGCCGAGGCCGCCGCCGCCGCGGCGCGCCGGCCCGAGGCGGAGAGCGGCCGCCTCGTCGCGAACCTCGACGCCGCGGCCGCGGCCCTGCGCGAGCCGACCCCCGCGCCACCGACCCCCGCGCCATCGAGCCCCGAGGCACCGGCGCCGGCTGCCGCTGCGGTCCCGGCCGCCGTTTCGGTCCCGGCCGCCGTTTCGGTCCCGGCCGCCGCTCCGCCGGAGGCGGTGCGAAAGCGGCCGACGATCGTGTCGGCGTCCGGGCACCCGCCGCGGGTCGACGCGGTCGGGCGCTCCGCGCGGCAGTACCCCGCGCTGCGCGGCGCGATCGTGAAGCTCGCGCACGACGATCCGCACGCCGCCGGTCGCCTGATCGCCGCGCTGCTGCCCGCGCACGCGGCGGCGCTCGCCGCGTCCCTCGACTACGACCTCACGATCCGCGAGGTCGGGACCTACGCGATCACGGTGGTCGGCGACCGGACGCAGGTGCGGCCGCTCGCCCTCCCGCGCCCACGCCGGCAGGTGGACTTCCACCTGTGGGCCGACGCGCTCACGCTCGCCGAGCTGCTCGCCGGCGTCCCGCGCCGCGTCGGGCGGCTGCTCGGGCCCGCCCGCTTCCGCGGAAGCCGGCGGCGGCTGAGGGTGCTGCTGGCCCTGCCGGCCACTCAGCTCGGCGTCGCCGCGGCCGCGCGCGCCGGCGCGCAGCTGGAGCCCGCCCTCGTCTACCGCGCGCTCTCCTACGCCGTGCACCCGTCGTGGACCCGCGGCGAGCGCTTCACGATCGCCCAGGAGATCATCGGCTCCCCGCCCGAGACGTGGTTCCTCACCGCCCGCGACGGGGCCGGCCTCGCGGTCTCCTCCCAGGCTCCACAGGAGGGCGCCCACGCCACCGTCTCGATGACCCGTGAGGCCTTCGGGCACCTCCTCAGGGGCGAGCCCGTCCCGCGCGGGACACGACCCTCGGTGCGCGGCGACTGCGCCGTCGTGGCGCGCATGAAGGCCTGGGCCGACCGCGCGCAGGGCCTGATCTGAGCGCCGGCGTGTCGTCCGGCGAGCGCCCTAGTCTCCTCCAACCGTGAGCACGCCCGGCTGCGCCCATCTGCACGTCCACAGCGAGTACTCGCTGCTCGACGGCGCCTGCAAGATCGACAAGCTCGCCGCGCGCGCGGCCGAGTTCGGTCAACCGGCGCTCGGGCTCACCGACCACGGCGTGATGAACGGCGCCGTGGAGCTCTACAAGGCGTGCCAAGAGCACGAGATCAAGCCGCTGCTGGGCCTCGAGGCCTACTTCGTCGACGACCACCGCGCCAAGGACGGCAAGGTCGAGCGCAACCACCTCACGCTGCTCGCGCAGTCCGACGTCGGCTTCCGCAACCTGGTCAAGCTCTCCAGCGCCGGGTTCCTCGAGGGCCTGCACCGCGGCAAGCCCGGCGTCGACATGGAGCTGCTGGCGCGTCACGCCGAGGGCGTGATCGCGCTCTCGGGCTGCCTGGCGAGCCGCTCCTCGCGCCGGATCGTCGAGGGCCGGCCGGACGAGGCGCGCGCCCACCTGGACGAGCTGGTGCAGGCCTTCGGGCCCGAGGACGTCTACTTCGAGGTCCAGCACAACGGCCTGGCCGAGCAGGAGCAGGTCAACCAGGCGATGGCCCGCTTCGCGCAGGAGATGAACCGGCCGCTCGTCGCCACCGCCGACGTCCACTACCTGCGCCGCGAGGACTACCACCATCACGCGGCGCTGCTGTGCGTGCAGACGAAGTCGACGCTGGCCGCGCCGAAGCTGTCCTTCGACTCCAACGAGTTCTACCTCAAGAGCTCGCAGGAGATGGCGGAGTCGTTCGCCGACATGCCGGAGGCGCTCGCGTCCACGCTGGAGATCGCCGAGCGCTGCGACGTCGGGCTCGAGCTCGACAAACAGCTGATCCCCCGCTACGACTGCCCCGACGGGCAGGACGAGCGCGCCTACCTGCGCGCGCTGGTGACGGAGGGGATGCGCCGGCGCTACGGCGACCCGCCGCCCGCCGAGGCGATCGAGCGCATGGAGATGGAGCTGGGCGTCATCGACAAGATGGGCTTCAACGCCTACTTCCTGATCGTCTGGGACTTCGTCGACTACGCGAAGCGCAACGGCATCGCGGTCGGCCCGGGCCGCGGCTCGGCGGCCGGCAGCCTGGTCGCCTACTGCCTGCAGATCACCGACGTCGACCCGCTGCGCTACGACCTGCTGTTCGAGCGCTTCCTCAACGCCGAGCGCGTGTCGATGCCCGACATCGACATCGACTTCTCGGTGCGCGGGCGCGAGCGCGTGATCCGCTACGTGACCGAGAAGTACGGCGCCGACCGCGTCGCGCAGATCATCACCTTCGGCAAGATGTTCCCGCGCGCGGCCACGCGCGACGCCGCGCGCGTGCTCGGGCACGAGTACGCCGTCGGCGATCGGCTCGCCAAGCTCATCCCGGACCCCCAGCAGGGCCGCCCGCCCAGCTTCGCGGACTGCATGCAGCCGGGCACCGAGCTCGCGGCAGAGTACGCGCGCGACCCGGTGGCCAAGCAGATCGTGGACGTCGCACAGGGCCTGGAGGGCATCGTCCGCAACGCCTCGATCCACGCCGCCGCCGTCGTGATCGCCGACCGCCGGCTGACCGACGTCGTCCCGCTCCAGCTCGCCGACGCCGGCGCGGGGGAGAGCGGCGCGAAGGTCTACCGCACCGTCACGCAGTACTCGATGAAGCCGATCGAGGAGATCGGCCTGCTCAAGATGGACTTCCTGGGGCTGCGCAACCTGGACGTGATCGAGGACGCGCTGGACATCGTCGAACGCTCGACGGGCGAGCGGCCGGACATGACGACGCTCCCGCTCGACGACGCCAAGACCTACGAGATGATGGCCCGCGGCGACTCGGTGGGCGTGTTCCAGTTCGAGTCCGAGGGCATGCGCGAGGCCCTGAAGAAGGTCTCGCCGACCGAGTTCGAGGATCTCGTCGCCCTCGTCGCGCTCTACCGCCCGGGCGCCATGGACCAGATTCCCGCCTACGCCCGTGGCAAGCGCAACCCAGAATCGATCGGTTTCATCGACGACCGCCTGCGTCCCATCACCGAGGCGACGAATGGCGTGATCCTCTACCAGGAGCAGGCGATGCAGATCGCCAAGCACCTCGCCGGCTTCAGCGGACCTAAGGCGGACGACCTGCGCAAGGCGATCGGCAAGAAGAATCGCGCCGCGATGGCCCAGCTCAAGCCGGAGTTCTTCGAGGGCTGCCGGGCCTCCGGCACCGCGCTCGACGTGACGGAGACGCTGTGGCAGACGAACGAGCGCAGCGCCGACTACTCCTTTAACAAGTCCCACGCCGCGTGCTACGGCCTTATCTCCTACCGCACCGCCTGGCTGAAGGCGAACTACCCGGCCGAGTACATGGCGGCGCTGATCTCGTCGGTGATGGACACCAAGGACAAGGTGCCGTTCTTCGTCAACCAGACGGAGAGCATGGGCATCGAGATCATGCCGCCGGACGTCAACGAGTCAGACCACGAGTTCATGGTCGTGGAGGGCAACATCCGCTTCGGGCTGGACGCCGTCAAGGGCGTCGGCTTCGCCGCGGTGGAGGCGATCAAGCGGGCACACGACAAGAACGGTCCGTTCGCCTCGCTGTGGGACTTCTGCGAGCGCGTGGACTGCCGCACGGTCAACAAGCGCTCGATCGAGGCGCTGATCAAGTGCGGCGCGTTCGGGTCGACCGGCGCGACGCGGCGCGGGATGCTCGAGGTGCTCGACTCCGCGCAGGCCGCCGGCCAGAAGGCCCAGCAGGACGCCGAGATCGGCCAGGGCTCGATCTTCGACCTCGGCGGGTTCGGCGACGCCGGCGCCGCGCCCGCCTTCGCGGTGCCGGCGCACCCGCCGATCCCGACCCACGAGTACGAGCGCCCCGAGCTGCTGGCGATGGAGAAGGAGTCGGTCGGCGTCTTCATCACCGAGCACCCGCTCAAGCGGGTCGGCGAGGCGCTGCGGCTGAAGGCCGACTGCTCGATCGCCGAGGTCGCCGCGCGCCGCGACGGGGAGTGGATCAAGGTCGGCGGCATGATCACCGAGGCCAAGAAGATCCGCACCCGCAGCGGCGCGAACATGATGTTCGCCACCGTCGACGATCTGGACGGCACGGTTGAGGTCGTGGTCTTCGAGAAGGCGATGGAGGCGGCCCAGAGCGTCCTGGTGGCCGACGAGATCGTGCTCGTGCGCGGGCGCGTCGACCATAAGGAGGCCGGCAAGGTCTGCGTCGTCGTGCAGGAGGTCCAGCGTTTCGACCCCTCCGAGGCGGAGATCGAGAAGGCCAGGGCCCGGGTCGCCGAGCGGGCCGCCGCCGCGGTGCCCAAGCGCCTGCGCCTGCGGGTCGACGCCGCGCGGCTGGAGCCGACGGTGATCGCTGAGCTTCGCGAGCTGTTCGAGCGCTATCCGGGGGAGGACGACTTCGAGCTGGAGATGCGCACCCGCACCGGGCTGCGCTGCCTGCGCTTCGGCGGCGACTACCGCATCGCCGCGCGCAGCGGCGCGCTGAAGTCCGAGCTGCGCGCCCTGCTCGGCGAAGCCCTGCTGCCGCCGCCCGAGCAGCCGGTCGCGCTCGTCGAGTCGGAGCTCGAGCCCGAGGCGGAGCCGGCGGTCGCCTAGGACGCCTGCGTCATGTGCGACCTGGTGGCCACGGCCGCACTACCCGCGGGCGGCGAGCCCGCGCTCGCGCAGCGCCACGGCCGCCTCGATGTCCCCACGGACGACGCCCTTGCCCTCGGCGCCCGGGCCCTCGAGCACGCACGGCATGCCCTCGAAGCGCGGCTCCGACAGGAACGCGGCGATGCCCTCGGCGCCGATCTCGCCGTCGCCGAGGTTGGCGTGGCGGTCGCGGTTGGAGCCCAGCTCGGTGGCGGAGTCGTTGACGTGCAGCGAGCCGAGGCGGTCGAGGCCCACGAGCGAGTCGAAGTCGTCGAGCACGCCCGCCAGGGCATCGGCGCTGCGGACGTCGTAGCCCGAGGCCAGCAGGTGGCAGGAGTCCAGGCACACCCCGAGCCGCCGCCCACCGCCCGCCGCCTCGACCAGCGCCGCCAGCTCCTCGAACGAGCGCCCGAGCGTCCCGCCCGCGCCCGCGGTGTCCTCCAGGTGCAGGACACAGCCATCGGTCTCGGACAGGGCCTCGGCGATCACCTTCCCGGCTCGCCCGATCGCCTCCTCGACGTCGCCGGCCTTGGCCGAGCCCGGGTGCAGGACGACGCCCGTCGCGCCCAACGCCGCGCCCGCATGCAGCGCCGAGATCAGCGCGGTGCGCGACTTCGCGCGGATCTCGGCGTCCTCGGAGGCGCAGTTGAGCAGGTAGACGGCGTGGATCAGCAGGGCGTCCACCTCCGAGGCCTCGAGCGCATGTCGAAACGCGGCGATCTCCTCCTCCGAGTACTCGCGCGGCTTCCACGCGCGCGGGTTCTGGTTGAAGATCTGGATCGCCCGGCAGGTGCGCTCGACCCCCCGCTCGATCGCCTGCGCGGGGCCGCCGGCGGGGGACACGTGGGCCCCGATCAGCATCGGCTCTGGACGCTTTCGACTAGTGGCATGCTGTGTCCATGCGCGTGCGCTTCGCTCCTTCTCCGACCGGTGCGCTCCACATCGGTGGAGCGCGGACGGCACTGTACAACTGGCTCCTGGCGCGGGGATCGGGTACCCACCCGCCCGGCGAGCACGTGCTGCGCATCGAGGACACCGACCGCGAGCGGTCCACCCCAGGGAACGTCGAGCAGATCTTCGAGGCGCTGCGCTGGCTGGAGATCGACTGGGACGGCGATCCGGTCTTCCAGTCGGCGCGCGGCGACCGCCACGCCGAGGTCGCCGAGCAGCTGATCGCGGGCGGCCACGCCTACCGCTCCAGCGCGGGGGCGGAGGAGGTCAGGGCGTTCAAGGCCGCCAACGGGAACCGTGGCTTCCGCGGCGAGGACGAGGGAGCGGGCGCAGTGCGGCTGCGGATGCCCGACGAGGGCGCCACCGTCGTGCGCGACGTCATCCGCGGCGAGAGCATCTTCGAGCTCCGGCTGATGGACGACCTGGTCGTCGCCCGCGCGGACGGCACGCCGGTGTACCACCTGGCGGTGGTGGTCGACGACCTCGACGCCGGCATCACGCACGTCGTGCGCGGCGCCGACCACTTCTCCAACACCCCGAAGCAGATGCGCATCCTCGAGGCGATGGGCGCCGAGCCGCCCGTCTACGCCCACGTGCCGCTGCTGCACGGCCCGGACGGCAAGAAGCTCTCCAAGCGCCACGGCGCCGCCTCCGTGCAGGAGCTGCGCGACGCCGGCTACCTGCCCGAGGCGGTCCGCAACTATCTCGCATTGCTCGGCTGGGGCTACGACGAGGAGACCACCTTCCACACCACCGAGGAATTGCAGCAGCGCTTCTCGCTGGAGCGAGTCTCCCGCTCCCCGGCGGTGTTCGATGAGAAGAAGCTGCGCTGGATGAACGGCCGCTACGTGCGCGAGCTGCCGGTCGACGAGCTCACGCGGCGCCTGGAGGCGCTCACCGGGCGGCGCGGACTGGGAGAGGCGGTGGCCATCACGCAGGACAAGATCTCCACGCTGGACGAGTTCTGGCCCCTCGCGGGCTTCTTCTTCGACGGTCCGGCCCACGACCCCGCGACGCGCGAGCGGGTGCTCGGCGCACCGGGGGCGATGGAGCGGCTCGGCCAGGCCCGCGCGGCGCTGGCGGAGCTGCCCGGCCCGTGGACGATCGAGGGGGTGGAGGGGGCCCTGCGGAGGGTGGCCGAGCGCGAGGGCGTCAAGCCGAAGCTCCTGTTCCAGCCGCTGCGCGTGGCACTGGCGGGAACGACCGTGTCGCCGGGTATCTTCGAGTCCGTCACGCTGCTCGGGCGCGACGAGACGCTGGCGAGGGTCGACGAGGCGCTCGACGGGCGGCAGGCGGCATGACGCGATCGGGCAGACGGGGTGCAGGGCGGGGTCCCCGCTCAACCGTCTGTCCACGGCTGCCGATACGGCTGGAGGCCCGGCGATCACGATGACCGGCCAGACCCCCCCAGACCCCTCGATGGCGACCGACGAGACCCTCATGACACCGACCCGCCCGACCGCCCTGTCCGGCTCCTTGGCGGGTGTGCGCGTCGCCTCCGCGGGCATGCCCCAGCCCTACGCGGCGGTGGGTCGCTCGCGCAACGAGGGCCACGGCAAGCGCCTGACGGCCGCCTTCGAGGCCCTGGAGGTCTTCCCCGCCCTCGCGGAGTCGCGCAACCGGCTGATGACGCTGACCGCCGAGGAGCGCCCGTCGATCGGTGACATGGTGCGCGCGATCGAGTCCGACGTGGCGCTGGTGATCGCGATCATGCGGCTGGCCAACGGGTTCGACTCGCCCAAGCGCGGCCAGGTCGACTCCGTGGTGCTCGCCGTCGAGGTGCTCTCCTCCGGGTCGGTGCACCAGCTCGCGACCAACGCGGAGACCTTCGAGTTCTTCGAGCGCGGCAAGAAGTGGGACGCGGCGCCCGAGCGCTTCCGCCTGCATGCCGTGGCCGTCCAGCGCGCCGCCGACCGGCTGGCGGCGGCCGCCGGCTACAAGCACCGCGACCGGCTGCTGATCACCGCGCTGCTGCACGACATCGGCAAGCTCGTGCTCATGCACGCGTACCCGGGCTACCCGAAGCAGGTGCACGGCCCGGCCCGCACCCCGGAGGAGCGCCTGCACTACGAGCGCCGCGAGCTGGGCGTCGACCACGCGCTGGTCGGCGGCGTCCTCGCCCGCCGCTGGAACCTGCCCAAGGCCGTCGCCTCCGCGATCGAGCGCCACCACGCCGACGACGCGCAGGGCGACGCCGCCTTCGTGCGCCTGGCCGACATGCTCGCCCACTACTCCCAGGGCTCGCCGGTCTCCTCGACCGAGCTGCTGAAGGCCGCCCGCAACATCGGCTTCGGGCCGTCCGAGCTGCGCTCGGTGCTCTACGACCTCCCGTACCCGTCCAACGAGCGCCCGCGCGCCGTCGAGCCGTGCCCGCTGTCGGGTCGCGAGCTGGAGGTCCTCAAGCGTCTCGCCAAGGGCATGGTCTACAAGCAGATCGCCCGCGAGCTCTCGCTCTCCACCAGCACGGTGCGCACGCACCTGCACAACATCTACGGCAAGCTCGGCGCGGTCGACCGCGCCCAGGCCGTGCTGCACGCCACCGAGCGCGGCTGGCTCTAGGCGTCGCGGAGCGCGTCCCACCGCCGCTTCACGGACGAGAGCGGCCGCCGACCGTGCTCCGCCGCCGGCTGAGGCGGACCGTCAGGTACGCGAGCGCGACGCCCGCCGCGTCGATCGCGACGTCGACCGGCGAGCCCGCGCGGCCGTCGACGAACGTCTGGTGGACTTCGTCGCTGACGGCGTAGGCGAGCGCGATCGCCGCCGCGGCGGGGGCGGCGACCTCGGTCCGGCGCCCGAACCCCAGCGCACGCCACCACAGCCACCACAGCAGCCCGTACTCGGCCATGTGGCCGAGCTTGCGCAGCACCACGTCCCACGTCCCGAGGCCGGAGTTCAGGTTCGGCTGGGCGGACAGGAAGAAGATCACCGCCATCAGCAGCAGCGGCGGAGCGAAGCGATTCAGGGCGCGCACGGCGCCGGTGATGGTGGCAGGATGAGCCGCGCGTGCTGTCCATCACGACCAAGTCGCCCTACGCGGTCCGCGCGCTCACCGAGCTCGCCCGCCTCGGCGGAGCGGGGCCGGTCCCGATCGGCGAGCTCGCCCGCCGCCGCGACATCCCGGTCCAGTTCCTCGAGCAGCTCTTCGCCGTCCTCCGCCGCGCCGGCATCCTGCGCTCCCAGCGCGGCGTCAAGGGCGGATACGCCTTCGCCCGCGACCCCTCCGACGTCACCGTCCTCGAGATCGTCGAGCTGCTCGACGGCCCGCTCGGCGGAGGCGCCGAGTCGATCTTCGCCGAGTCCGCCGCCGCCGCCCGAGCCGTCCTGGCCAAGGCCACCATCGCCGACGTCGTAGAGCGCGAGAACCGCGCCGCCGGCGCGGCGATGTACTACATCTAATGGTAGCCACGGGCCAGAGCCAAGAACCGCGGGCTAGAGCCAAATCAGACCGCCCGGGAACCGCTCAGAACCGCACGCGCAGGGGTACCAACTTCCACTGGACTTCCACTGAGGAGGAAGAGATGACCGACCCCGACGCGCAGTTCGACGTCATCGGCTTCGAGACCGACCTGTACGACGCCGCGATCAGCAAGATGCGCGAGGCGAAGACCGCCAGCGAAACGCTCAGCTACATGGCGAGGGCTATATCCCACGGGTTCGCGATCCTGGAGCACATCGCCCCACTTCGCACCGTCGATGCGGGCCGCGCTAATGACCTGTCGGAGGTGTGGCGGAACGTTCAAGACCTCATCGCCATGCATGACCGCACGCTCAGGCGCCGTCTCGACGAACTCGAGCGGAGTTGACGGCGAAGGTCCTGGGACCCAGAGTGTCCGGCGGACCGACCTGGAGCAGCAGACTTGGCGCCGGCTTCTTTAACAGCGCCTCGGCTTCACCCCGCTACTGCGCTGCGCAAAAACGGCTGCGCGCAACCGGCGAGTGGTCCCGATTGACGTCATCCCTTGACGCCCGGTACGCTCGCGCGGTCTACGCCGAGGAGGCGGAAAATGCGCAGGATAGTCTTGGCGGCCGTCATGGCCGCTGTCGGTATCGGGCTGGTCGCCGCGACCGGTTCGGCACAGAACCCAGGGCAGGGCCAAGGGCAGGGGCAGGGTCGGACGATTGTCCTTTACGAGAAAGACGAGGCTGGAAGCTTCCGCTTCGTCGATGCCAAGCCGTTCACGCGAGTATCGCGCCGTGGGCCGCGCAAGATCAGTGTCGGAGATGCATTGGTGCTGGGCATTCCGTTGTTCTCGGATGCCGCGGCGACTCAGCGCGCGGGGAGACTTCGCGTGCATTGCCTCGCGATGAACGCGTCCCGTCGCTTCGACCGGGTGTCGTACATGTGCGACGGGATCTACACGCTGCAAGGCGGGACGCTTGCTGTCAGCGCGCTCGTCAGGGTGCCCGAGGGTGCAGCGACGTTCCGGCTGGCGGTCGTCGGCGGTACGGGCGCGTATGAGGGAGCCAACGGTCAGGTCACGATCGAGGATCCCGAGCGGGGCAACTCCAAGGACACGATTCATCTGGTAACCGGCTAGTTGCAGTCCCGAGGCGGCGGCCTCGGCCGCCGCCTCGTCAGCCGATGCCCAGGCTAAGGGGTGATTTTTAGCCCGGGTGCCGGCGCTGTTCGGCCTGTTCTCGCGCCGTTTCGGCGCGGTGACATCTCGCGCACAGGGCCTCCAGGTTCGACGGGTGATCGGCGCCGCCCTCAACCCTCGGGATGACGTGATGGGCGCTGAGTAGTGCGTCGAGCCGCACCGGACGCACGCGCCGTCGCGCTTCGTGACGAGCATTGACATTTGCCGCCACGAATGCTGCTGGTACGGGCTGGCGCGTCGGCATGGCGGGCAGCGGGAGCCGGTCGTGATGCGGCCGCAGTCGAGGCAGGGTTTTAGAGCCATCCGAGCAGCTGCACCGGCTCCGGGCGGTGTTCGGCGCGTTCGACGGCCATCGCGAGCGCGATGATCGCGTCAATGTTCGTCCGCGGGTTGGGCTTGTCGATCCGCCAGCCGCGACGGGAGTGGCGGGCGATCGCTTCGGAGGCGTGACGGGCGAGCTCGGCGTGTTCGGGGAGGGTGAGGCGTTGCTCGACGATCGCGGCGTGGAGGCGGGCCGAGGCGGGGATCATGCGCGCGTCGTGCTGCGGGAACGCGACGACGAGCAGTCCTTCACGTTCGAGTTCCTGGGCGGCCTGGCCGAACCGCCACGGGTCGTAGACGAGTTCGCCGACGTTGTACTCGGCGGCGAGCGCCCGAACATGATCGACGGCCTCGAGCACCGCATGAACAGCACCGGAGAGGGACGCGTGTTCGCATCCGACCGCCAGGTCCGCACCCAGGCCGAGCGCGCCGGCAACCGATGGACCGGCCAAGGCCATCGACGCCTCACCCTGCACGACGCACGACACAGCTATGCCTCGCTGATGATCGCCGCCGGTGTCAACGCCAAGGCCCTCTCCACGTTCATGGGCCATGCCAACATCGCCATCACCATGGACCTGTACGGCCACCTGATGCCGGGCTCCGAGGCCGAGGCCGCAGGGCTATTCGACGCCTACCTTGCCCGTGAGGTAGGCGGCTCAACTTCCACTGAGACTTCCACTGACCCCGCCCACACCACGGCGTAGAGCCAAACAGCGGGGATGTACTACATCTGAGTCACCTCGAGCCGTTTTACGCGGCCGTCGCGAGGCGCAGCTCCCCGCGCTGTTGCCGCCAGGTGAAGCCTGCAGCCCGCTTCACGGAAGCGACACACGACGCCCCGCAGTGGTCGTTTGACTGGCCCGGTCAGTCCGATCGGGAGGTTCTCCGCCGTGTTGCACCGCCGTGTTTTCTCGCTCGCCCAGGCCACTCTGGCAGCCGCGCTCCTGATCGCCGTCGCGGCCGGGCCCGCCGCCGCCGCCGGCCCACCGGCCGGCAAGGGGCCCGTGCGGATCAACGAGCTGCAGGTCATCGGCACGCACAACAGCTACAAGCGCGAGCTGTCAGAGGTCGAGCAGGCGGAGTACGACGAGATCATCGCGACGCCGGGCGACTACGACGAGTTCCTGGCCTACAGCCACGCGTCGATCCCGAACCAGTTCGGCCTCCAGCACGTGCGCGGCCTGGAGCTGGACCTCTTCCCCGATCCGGCCGGCGGCCTCTACGCCGAGCCGCTGGTCCGCAAGCGGCTCGGCACCGGCCCGCTCCCCGACCCCGCGTGGCGGCAGCCCGGGGTGAAGGTGCTCCACATCGCCGACCTGGACTACAACACGACCTGCGTGCAGCTGATCACCTGCCTCGAGCAGGTGGAGGGGTACTCGGACGCCAACCCCGGCCACGTCCCGCTGGCCATCCTGCTCGAGCTCAAGCAGAGCGACCGCCGGGCCGTCGACCAGGGCGGCGTCGTGGCGCCGCCGTGGGACGCCGCCGCGCTCGACGCGCTCGAGGCGGAGATCCGCTCGGTGCTGGGCGAGGACGACATGATCACACCCGACGACGTGCGCCGGCCGGGCCTGAGCTCGAGCAGTCCGTGCGCCGCCACGGATGGCCGAGCCTGAAGGACAGCCGCGGCAAGGTCGTCTTCCTGCTCGACAACGACCCGGGCGCGATCCGGGACGCCTACACCGCGGGGCGCCCCAGCCTGGAGGGGCGCGTCATCTTCACCAACTCGCGCGCGGGCCAGCCGGACGCCGCCTTCATCAAGCGCAACGAGCCGCGCGGCGCGAACACGGCGCAGATCCAGGACCTGGTCCGTCAGCGCTACCTGGTGCGCACGCGCTCCGACGTCCCGTTGGAGACGGTGACCTCGGGAGACACCACGATGCTCGACGCCGCGCTGCGCAGCGGCGCGCACGTGATCTCCACCGACTTCCCGGAGGTCGGGATGAGCGCCCGCTACGGAAGCGACTTCGTGGCGCGCCTGGCCGGCGGCGGCACGATCGGCTGCAACCCCGTCAATGCCCGCCGCAACTGCAACAGCGACCGCCTCGAGCCGCATCCCCGGTGATGCTCGTGCTCCCCTCACCGCGGGCGTCAGCTCGAAGGCGCTCAGCACGTTCATGGGGCACGCGAACATCGCGACCTGTACGGGCACCTGATGCCGGGCTCGTCTGGCTCTGCCCCATTGCCTCACAAACGGTCGACCGGCGAAGCCCGGCGCGCTTGCATCTGGGGGCGGCAGCGGCGTAGAGTCGCTCCGACCCCGGCAGAAGAGAGTCGCCATGCGCATGATGTTGAAGGTGCAGATGGACACGGAGGCCGGCAGCAGAGCCATCGCCGACGGCTCCATGCCGCAGCTCATGCAGGAGATGATCGAGCGGCTCCATCCCGAGTCGGCGTACTTCGGTCCCGAGGACGGTGTGCGCACCGCGTTCATCGTCTTCGACCTCCAAGACCCGTCGCAGTTGCCGGCGATCAGCGAGCCGTTCTTCAGCAACGTCAAGGCGAACGTCAAGCTCTTCCCGGTGATGGATCGCGAGGACCTTCAGAAGGGGCTTCAGCAGATCGCGTCCTGACGGAATCGCCGTTCGGCCTCGAGCCGCCCGTGGCAGCTCACGCAGAGGCTGACGAGTCCTGCCGAGAGGAGAGACGATGCCGCTCTATCTATCGAGGTTCAGCTACACGCCGGAGACGTGGGCCAGGCTGATCGGCAACCCGGAGGATCGCCGGCAGGCCGCCGGGGCGTACATCGAGTCGGTCGGCGGGAAGCTCCACGGGTTCTGGTACGCCTTCGGCGCACACGACGGCTACACCCTCTGGGAGGCCCCCGACAACGCATCGATGGCCGCGGTCGCGCTGGCGATCTCCGGCGGCGGCGCGCTCAGGTCGCTCGAGACGACGGTCCTCCTGAGCGTCGAGGAGACGATCGATGCCTTGCGCAGGGCCGAGCAGGTCAGCTACCAGCCGCCCGGCGCGTAGCGGCTCGCCCGCCACTGCGCTGCGGGTGCCGAACCGCGGGCGCTCAGGAACCCGCTCCCTCGCTCGCGGCCTCCACCGCGACGACGAGCATCTCCATGACCGGGCGGTTGCCGGCCGGGAAGACGTGGCCGGCCCCGGCGGCGGTCATCGCCAGCACGGTCCCCGTGTCCACGTGCTCGGCGATCTCCGGGAAGTTCGTCGTGGAGACGAGCAGCACGCGGGCCGGCTCGTTCGAGGCGTTGGAGACGCGGTCCGCGTGGGCTCCGGCGCGCAGCGCACGCAGCTTGAACGGAGCGTCGAGCTCGACGTCCCAGTGCGGGGACTGGAGGTCGGGGTCGGCCATCGCCGAGTTGTACCGCCTCAGCCGAGGCCCTTGTCGGCCAGCTCGCGGCGCGCGCGCTCCGTCTTCTCGAGCCCGCTGAGCCCCATGCCCGCCAGCACCGCCGGCGCCTTCGCGAACTGGACCTCGCGGTAGTCGACGATCTCGACGACGTTTCCCCACGGGTCGCGCACGCGCAGGTTGCCCTCGCCCTCCACGCCCGCCTCGGCCAGCGCCGCGCGCACGGCCTCGCGGTCGTCGACCACGAGCCCGAAGTGGCGGCCGTCGTCGGGACCCTGGCGGCGGCCCTCCGACAGCGCCAGGAACTGATCGCCGAAGTCCAGGAACGCCATGCCGGGCACCCGCCCGCGCAGTTCGAACGCGAAGATCCGCCCGTAGAACTCGAGCGCCTGCTCGAGGTCGCCCACCTCGAGCGCCACGTGGTTGATGCCGACCGCCCGCGCGCGCGTCATCGCTGTGCTCGCCACTGCCTCTTGTATGCAATTGCGCTACACGCCTGTATGCAGTACCGATACAAGATGGCCTCGATCAACCCGCTCGACTATCAGCGCCCGGTGGAGCCTTCGGCTCTCATCGACCGTACCGCGGAGCTCGACGTCTTGCAGCGGGCCGCTGCCGACACCGTGGCGATCAGGCTGGCGGCACCGCGCCGGTACGGCAAGACCAGCCTGCTCGCGGCACATGCCGGCTCGATGCGCGAGGCAGGCCATCGAGCGGTGCGGGTCGACTTCAGCCAGGTGGTCACGGTGGGGGACGTGGCGGCGCGCCTGGCCCGGGCGTTCGCCGAGCTCGGCGGCGATCCTCGCCGGGTCCTCGACCGTCTACTCATACGGCTCGGCATCGCGAGCGTCCGCTCTTCGGCCAAGCTCGACCACTGGAGCTGCCACCACTGCCGGCGGCCGAAACGGTGGAAGGACGTGCTCGACATCAGCCACGCACATGGCGCTCGAGCTCGAACCGGACGCGGTGCGCCGGATCGTGGACATCGGCGCCGGGCCATTCGCAGCGCACCATGCTCCTCGCTCACCACCTCTTCGACCTCGAGAGCGCCGGCCAGTCCGTCGGCGATGCTGCCGGCGCCGCTCTCGAACGCGCTCTCGACGAGACCGGCGACGTGCACCGGACCGTCTGGGACGGGCTGGCGCGATCCGATCGCGCCGTCGTGACCGCGCTTGCCGACGGGCTGGCTCCGACCGGCTCGCGCACGGCCGAACTGCACCGCACCCCGAGAGGCACGTTGCAGCGGGCGCTCGAACGGCTCCTCTCCGCCGGGCAGCACGTCGCCGTCCGTCAAGACCGTCCGGCGCTGATCGACCCGCGGCTCGCGATCTGGCTCCAGCGCCGAGGCCACTAGGCTGAGACCGGATGCCCGCCATCCCGATCAACATCGCGGAGCACGTGGGGCGCACCCCGATGGTGCAGCTCACGCGGCTGGCCGGCGGCGACGCGGGCGCGGACGTCTTCGCCAAGCTCGAGATGTTCAACCCCGGCGGGTCGGTCAAGGACCGCATCGGCGTCGCGATGATCGAGGCCGCCGAGGCCGCGGGCGCGATCGAGCCCGGCCGGACCACGATCGTGGAGGCCACCAGCGGGAACACCGGCATCGCGCTCGCGTTCGTGTGCGCCGCCAAGGGCTACGACCTGATCCTCACGCTGCCGCAGGGCATGAGCCGCGAGCGCGAGGGGCTGCTGCGGCTCTACGGCGCGCAGGTGCACGTCACCGAGTCGCTCGGCGGCATGAACGAGGCCGTCGCCGCCGCGCAGGCGCTGGCCCGCAACGGCGAGGTCTGGCTGCCCGACCAGTTCGCCAACCCGGCCAACCCCGAGGCCCACCGCCGCACCACCGGGCCGGAGCTGTGGGAGGCGCTCGACGGCCGGATCGACTACCTCGTGGCCGGCGTCGGCACCGGCGGCACCATCACCGGCGCCGGCTTCTACCTGAAGGAGCGCAACCCGGCCCTGAAGGTCATCGCCGTCGAGCCCGCCAGCAGCCCGGTGCTCTCCGGAGGCGCCCCCGGACCGCACAAGATCCAGGGCATCGGCGCCGGCTTCGTCCCTCCGGTGCTCGACCGCGCGCTGCTGGACGAGATCGTCGCCGTCGAGGACGAGGACGCGCTGGAGACCGCCCGCCTCGCCGCCCGCCGCGAGGGCGTGCTGGCCGGCATCTCCTGCGGCGCGGCGCTGCACGCCGCGCTCGAGGTCGCCCGCCGCCCGGAGGCGCAGGGGAAGCGGATCGCGGTCGTGCTGCCCGATTCCGGCGAGCGCTACGTCTCGACGCCGTTCTTCGCGCCGGAGGCCGAGCGCCCAGCCGACGTCGTCGGCGGGGACAGGCGGGCGGCCGGGGCGGCATGAGCCTGCGCGAGGTCGAGGGCCCCGCCGGCGCGCCGTGGGAGCGCCCGATGCACGGGACGCTCGACCGCCTGGTCGTCGAGTCCGAGCTGCTGGCCGGCAACCCGCTCGGCGACCCGGCGCGACGCCCGCTGTACGTCTACCGCCCGCCGGGCGTGGAGGCCGACCACCCGCGCCCGCTGCCCAGCGTCTACGTCATCCAGGGCTACACCGGGCAGCTGGACAACTGGTTTCGCCGCGACCCGTTCGAACCGACCGTGATCGAGCGGATCGACGGCATGTTCGCCACGGGCGGCTGTCCGGACGCGATCGTCGTGTTCGTCGACGCGTGGACGAGCTACGGCGGCTCGCAGTTCCTCAACTCGGCCGCCACCGGCCCCTACCAGGACTACCTGTGCGACGAGGTCGTCGCATTCGTCGACGAGCGCTACCCGACGGCCGCCGACCGCGATCGCCGCGGGCTGACCGGCAAGTCCTCGGGCGGCTACGGGGCCATGGTCGTGCCGATGCTGCGCCCGGACGTCTTCGGCGCGCTGGCCTCGCACGCCGGCGACGCCCTGTTCGACGCCTGCTACCTGCCGGAGTTCCCGAACTTCGTCCGCACCCTGCGCGAGCACTTCGAGGGCTCCTTCGACGTCTTCTTCGAGCGTCTCGCCGCGCGCGAGAGCTTCGACTTCGAGCGCTTCCGGGCGATCGAGCTGTACGGCTACGCCGCCGCCTACTCGCCAGACCTCGAGCAGCCAGGCAAGGCGCTGCTGCCCGTGGACCTGCAGACCGGGCGCCTGGTGGACGACGTGTGGGCGCAGTGGCTGGAGAAGGACCCCGTGCGGATGGCGCCGCGCCACGCCGACGCGCTGCGCTCGATGCGGCGCGTGTACCTGGACGCCGGGCGCCGCGACGAGTACTTCCTCGACCTCGGCGCGCAGGCCTTCGCCGCCGAGCTGGACACGCTCGGCGTGGAGCACACGCTCGAGCTGTTCGACGGCAACCACGGCGGCCTCGCGTATCGCTACCCGGGCGCGATCCGCGAGCTGGTCATCGCGCTGAGATGACCAGGACGCTCGACGTCACCGGCCTCACCTGCCCGATGACGTGGGTGAAGGCCAAGCTCGAGCTGGAGCGGCTGGCGCCCGGCGACGTGCTGACCGTGCGCTGCCGGCCCGGCGAGGCGCTGGAGAACGTGCCGCGCTCCGCCCGCGAGGCCGGGCACGACGTCACGGTGCAGGCGACGAGCGTGCGGATCGTGCGCCGGTGAGCGGCAGCCGCCGCAGCTTCCTGCGCGACCTCACCTCGGCGGCGCGCGACGTGGTGGCGGCGGCCACCGAGCCGCCGGCTCGCACGAGCCTCTCCGCCGACGAGCTGGAGCGCTATTCCCGCCAGCTCGTCCTGCCCGAGTGGAGCGAGCGGGCGCAGCTCGCGCTGCGCCGCGCGGACGTGCTGGTCGTCGGCGCCGGCGCGCTCGGCTCGCCGGTCGCCGCGTACCTGACCGGCGCCGGCGTCGGGCGGCTCGGGATCGTGGACGCCGACACGGTCGAGCTGTCCAACCTGCACCGCCAGCACCTGCACTTCACGCCCGACCTGGGCACGGCGAAGGCCCACAGCGCGGCGGCCAAGCTGGCCTTCCTCAACCCGGGCGTGCTCGTCGAGGCCTACCAGGTGCGCCTCGAGGAGGCCAACGCCGCCGGGCTCGTCGAGGGCCACGACCTCGTGGTCGACTGCAGCGACTCCTTCGCGACCCGCTACGCCGTCAACGCGGCCTGCTGCGCCGCCGGCATCGCACTGGTGGAGGGCGGGGTGAGCGGCACGAGCGGGCTGGTGATGGCGATCCGGCCCGGGGAGAGCGCCTGCTATCGCTGCGCCTTCGAAGAGCCCCCGCCGGAGGGCAGCGTCCCGAGCTGCGCCGAGGCGGGCGTCCTCGGGCCCGCCGCGGGCGTGATCGGCTCGCTGCAGGCGCTGGAGGCGCTCAGGCTGCTCGGCGGGGTGGGGGAGCCGCTGACCGACGCCTTCCTGCAGGTCGACCTCGCGACGCACGCCTTCCTGCGCGTGGCGGTCGAGCGCCGCGAGGACTGCCCGGACTGCGGCGGCCCCGGGCCGGTCCGCGCGCCCGCGTAGGCTGTAGCCATGCTCGGCCTCGGCACCCTGCGCCGCGTCGCCGGCGAGGTGCGGCGCGACCTCGCCGCCGCGCACGAGCGCGACCCCGCCGCCACCGGCGTCTCGCCGGCCGAGATCCTGGCCGCCTGGCCGGGGGTGCACGCCCTGCTCGCCCACCGCGTCGCGCACGCGCTGCGCTCCGCCGGACTGCCGGTCGCGCCGCGCGCGCTGGCCTACGTGTCCCGCTCGCTGACCGGGATCGAGATCCACCCGAGCGCCCAAGTCGGCGACGGGCTGTTCATCGACCACGGGATGGGCGTCGTGATCGGCGAGACGGCCGAGATCGGCGAGAACGTCACGATCTACCAGGGCGTGACGCTCGGGGGCACCGGCTTCGCCACCGGCAAGCGCCACCCGACCGTCGAGGCCAACGTCACGATCGGCTCGGGCGCCAAGCTGCTCGGCCCGATCACGATCGGCCATGGGGCCAAGATCGGCGCCAACGCGGTCGTCATCCACGACATCCCGCCGCACTCCACCGTGGTCGGCAACCCCGGCCATCCCGTGCGGGTCGAGGGCAGGCGCCCCGAGGGCCCGGACGCCGACTGGGTCCACCTGCCCGACCCGATCGCCGACGCCATCAAGACGCTCTCGCGCCGGATCGTCGAGCTGGAGCGCGAGGTCGGCGAGCTGCAGGGCGACGAGAACGGCGCCGTCAACGGCGAAGTCGTGCCGTTGCGCAACGTCCGCGGCCCGAATCCCGCCGGTGGCTAGCTTCCGCCACACCGTCACCCTCCCGCGCACGCCGGAGGAGGTCTTCCCATGGCTCTTCGAGCAGGACAAGGTCCCGCAGTGGACCGGCGACCTGGAGGCCTACGAGGTGATCGGCGACGGCCGGCTCGGCCGCGGCACGCGCGTCCGCCAGGTCCTCACCGTGTCCGGCCAGCGCGTCGACCTGGAGCTGGAGCTGACGCGCTACGAGCCGCCGCGCCACGCCGACAGCCGGTTCGCGATCAGCGGCGTGGACGTCGAGATCACGTACTCGCTCAGCGCCGCCGCCGGCGCCTGCGAGTTGACACAGACGCTCGAGGGCAGGGCCTCGTCGTTCACGGCCCGCATGCTCCTCCCGGTCGTCCAGCCCCGGCTGGAGCGCAAGCTCACCGAGGACCTCGAGCGCCTGCGCGACCTGCTGTCGCGCTGAGCGATGAGTTTGCGCGCGTCGCCCGGTCCTTAGTCGAAACACGACGACGGAGGTCACCATGTTCAGGGACACCAAGGCGTTCAGCGGCTTCTCGGTCGACGACATCCCGCGGGCCAAGGCGTTCTACGCGGAGACGCTCGGCCTGCAGGTCACCGAGGAGTTCGGGATGCTGCAGCTGCAGATCGCCGGCGACCGGCCGACGCTGGTCTACCCCAAGGACGACCACGCTCCGGCGACGTTCACGATCCTCAACTTCCCGGTCGAGGACATCGAGCAGGCGGTCGACGCGCTGACCGAGCGCGGCGTGCAGTTCGAGCGCTACGACGCTCCCGGCATCGACGCGAAGGGCATCCACCGCGGCGAGGGCCCCTTGATCGCCTGGTTCAAGGACCCCGCCGGCAACATCCTGTCGGTGCTGCAGGAGAGCTGACCGCGGGCCGCCGGTCGCGCCGTCCAGGCCGCATGCGAACATGCGTTCGTGTCTGGCGGCGCGGCCACGATCCTCCACGCGGATCTCGATGCGTTCTACGCCTCGGTCGAGCAGCGCGACGACCCGCGCCTGCTCGGCCGGCCCGTGATCGTCGGTGCGGGCGTGGTGCTGGCGGCCAGCTACGAGGCGAAGGCGCACGGAGTGCGCACGGCGATGGGCGGTGGTCGCGCCCGCCGGCTGTGCCCGGGCGCCGTCGTCGTGCCGCCGCGCTTTCAAGCCTACGTCGAGGCGAGCCGGGCGGTGTTCGAGGTGTTCGCGGACACGACGCCGCTGGTCGAGGGCCTGTCGATCGACGAGGCGTTCCTCGACGTCCGTGGGCTGGAGCGGATCTCCGGGCCGCCGAGGGAGATCGCCGTGCGGCTGCGGCGCGTGGTGCTCGAGCGGGTGGGCCTGCCGATCACGGTCGGGGTCGCGCGGACGAAGTTCCTGGCCAAGGTGGCCAGCGGCGTGGCCAAGCCCGACGGCCTGCTTGTCGTGCCGCCCGACGCGGAGCTGGCCTTCCTGCACCCGCTGCCGGTCGAGCGGCTGTGGGGCGTGGGGCCGGTGACCGCCGCCAAGCTCCACGCCCGCGGGGTCATGACCGTCGGCCAGGTCGCCACGCTCGCCGAGACGGTGCTCGTCTCGCTCCTCGGGCGGGCGTCGGGCCGGCACCTGCACGCCCTCGCGCACAACCGCGACCCGCGGCCGGTGCAGACGGGCCGCCGCCGGCGCTCGATGGGCGCCCAGCGTGCGCTCGGCCGCGGACGGCGGTCGCCGGCGGAGCTGGACGCGACGCTGGTGGCGCTCGTCGACCGGCTGACCCGCCGGCTGCGGGCGGCGCGGCGCGTCTGCCGCACCGTGGTGCTGCGGTTGCGCTTCGAGGACTACTCGCGCGCGACCCGCTCGCACACGATCGCGGAGGCGACCGCCCAGACGGCGACCCTTCTCGCCGCGGCCCGCGTCCTGCTGGTGGCGGCCCTGCCGCTGATCGAGCGCCAGGGCCTCACGCTCATCGGCGTGACGTTCACCAACCTCGAGGCGGGCAGCGCGATCCAGCTCGCGCTGGCCTTCGACCGTGACCGCGCGCTCGACGCCGCGCTCGACGACGTCCGCGACCGCTTCGGGACCACCGCCATCACCCGCGCCGTGCTGCTCGGCCGCGACCCGGGCCTGACCGTGCCGCTGCTGCCCGATTGAGCCGCTCCGCAGGGGGCGGAGCCGGGCCGAGCGAGCCGGTGCCTACCCGGCTCGGGCGCCGCTCAGGACGCGAGGTCGACGACGAGCGCGGAATGGTCGCTGAGGCCGGACCGGCGCCACTCGTGGGCGTAGGCGCTCGCGGTCGGGCGCAGGCCGAGCGTGAGGACGTGGTCGAGTCGCCAGCCGCCGCGGTCGTGCGCGAACGTCCAGCTCGCCTCCCGCTGCGCGTAGCCGTGCAGCGCGCGGAAGGCGTCGACCCAACCGCGCTCGCGCAGCCCGTGGACGAGCGCGCGCTCCGCACGGTCCCAGCGCTCGCCGCGCTCGGGGCGCAGCCGCCCGGCGCTGTCGTGGGCGAAGGTCAGGACGTCGCCGTCGGGCAGCTCGCGGCGCGGCGTGTTGAGGTCGCCGCACAGGATCCGTGGGCTCGTGGGAGTGGCGGCGAGGTGGGCGGCCACGGACTCGTGGGTGCGAACCTTGGCGAGGTCGGGCGCCGGAGCGATCGGCGAGTGCAGGTTGACGATCTCGACCGCGCCGACCCGGCAGCACAGGACGCGCTCCGGCCACGGCACGCCCGCCGGAGCCGGCAGCCGCTCGACCGGCTCCCGCGCCGCCGTCAGGACGCCCAGCGATCGGCGGCCGGGCGTCGCGGGCAGGCCGTCGAGCGCGGCGGCGCACGCGCTGAGCCCGGCCGCGGCGAGCGCCGCCCGCCACAGCGGCAGCGTCCGCGCCGTCACCTCCTGCAACGCGACGACGTCCGGCGCCGTCGCCGCGATCGCCGCGGCCTGCTCGGGCTGGCGGGCGACGCGACCGGCGACGTTCCACGTGACGAGGCGCACGGCCGCGGATCATGACGGGCATGGCGAGGCGCTCCGGCGGGAAGGTCAGGGGTATGCGCCTCCTCGCCGGACCTCTCACGCTGGTCATCCTGCTCGCCCTCGCGCCGCCGGTCGCCGCCCAGGACGTGATCGAGCGGACCGCGCAGGCGCTGGCGGAGGACCCCGTCTACGTGGACCCGGACGCCGAGCTGGCGATCGACGCCGCCGACGCCGGGCGGGTCCGGACGCGGATCGAGGAGCGCGGCGCCGGGCCGCTGTACGTCGTGATCCTGCCCGAGTCCGCGAAGCGGGCGGGCGGCGGCTCCGCCGACGGCGTGGCCCAGGCGATCCAGCAGCGGCTCGACCGGGAGGGCACCTACGCCGTCGTGGCGGGCGATTCCTTCAGCGGCGGCAGCACGGACCTCGAGGGCGCCGGCGAGCAGGCGACGGCGGCCCTGGAGGAGCACGGGGAGGAGGGCGTGACCGCGACGCTGCTCGACTTCGTCGACCGTGTCGGCGAGCTGCGCGCCGGGGGCGACCCGGACGCGGGCGGAGGAGGCGGCGGCGGGGTCGGCGCCGCGGTGGTCCTGCTGCCGCTGCTGGCTCTGGGCGGCGGCGCACTGCTCGTGAGCCGCCGCCGGCGGCGCCGCCGGGACGAGGCGGAGATGGCCGAGCTGAAGGAGAACGTGCGCGACGACCTCGTGGCGCTCGGCGACGACATCCGCGCGCTCGACCTCGACGTCGAGATGCCGGGCGCCGACCCGCAGGCCAAGGCCGACTACGGGCGCGCCGTCGAGGGCTACGACCATGCCAACGCGCTGTGGCAGCAGGCGCGCACGCCCGACGACTTCGAGCCCGTGGGCGCCGCCCTGGAGGAGGGCCGCTTCGCGATGGCTTCCGCGAAGGCGCGCATGGAGGGGCACCCGGCGCCCGAGCGCACCCCGCCCTGCTTCTTCGACCCGCGCCACGGGCCGTCGAGCCGCGAGGTCGAGTGGGCGCCCGCCGGCGGCGCCCCGCGCCCGGTCCCGGCGTGCGAGGCGGACGCCCAGCGCGTCGAGCGCGGCGAGGACCCCGAGGCGCGCGAGGTCACGTTCGGCGGGCAGCGGATGCCCTACTGGCAGGCGGGCCCGGCGTACGCGCCGTTCGCGGGCGGGTTCTTCGGGGGCGGGCTGCTGCCGGGGCTGATGGTCGGGACGCTGCTGGGGAGCTCGTTCGGCTGGGGCGCCTCAGACGCGTACGGCGCCGGTGAAGGAGGCGGCGACTGGGGCGGCGGCGGCGGCGACTTCGGTGGCGGCGGGGGCGACTTCGGCGGCGGCGGGGGCGACTTCGGCGGCGGCGACTTCTAGCCGCGCTCGGGCCCTCAGTCGAGGTACTCGTAGGCCGGCAGCGTGAGGAAGTCCGGGAACTCGTCGCCGAGGGCGACGCGCTCGAAGATCTCCTTCGTCTCGGCCGGGCGGCCCTTCTCCCAGGTCTCGTCGCCGACCTCGTCGTGGATCTTCTGCATCTCCTCCTCGAGCACCGAGGCGACGTGCTCGCGGGTGAACCGGCCGTGGCGGATCCACTGCCAGATCTGCGACCGCGAGATCTCCGCGGTGGCGGCGTCCTCCATCATGTTGTTGATCCCCGCGGCGCCGCGGCCGCCGAGCCAGAACGAGATGTACTGGAAGCCGACGGAGACGTCGTTGCGCAGGCCCTCCTCGGTGATCTCGCCCGGCGTGGACTCCGCGTCGAGCAGCTGCGCGGGCGCGACGCTCACGTCCGGGCGCTGCTTGGCGATCTGGTTCGGCCGCTCGCCGAGCACCGCGTCGAACGCCTCGGTGGCGGTCGCCACGACGTCCGGGTGCGCGACCCAGGTCCCGTCGAACCCCGCCGCGGCCTCGCGGTCCTTGTCCTCCTTCGCGCTCTCCAGCGCCTTCCGGTTGGCCTCCTCGTCCTTGCGTGACGGGATCTGCGCGGCCATGCCGCCCATCGCGAACGCGCCGCGCTTGTGGCAGGTCTGCACCAGCAGCTCCGTGTAGGCGTGCATGAACGGCACGGTCATCTTCACGTCGGTGCGGTCGGGCAGCACGAACGAGGGCTCCTCCCGGAAGCACTTGATCATCGAGAAGATGTAGTCCCAGCGGCCGGCGTTGAGGCCCATCGAGTGGTCGCGCAGCTCGAACAGGATCTCGTCCATCTGGAAGGCCGCCGGCAGCGTCTCGATCAGGACCGTCGCGCGGATCGTGCCCTGCGGCACGCCGAGCGCGTCCTGGGACCACACGAAGACGTCGTTCCACAGCCGCGCCTCGAGGTGGTGCTCCAGCTTGGGCAGGTAGAGGTACGGCCCCGTTCCGTGGTCGAGCAGCCGCTGGGCGTTGTGGAACACGTAGAGCCCGAAGTCCATGAACGCCCCGGCCACGGTCGCGCCGTCGACGCGCAGGTGCTTCTCGGGCAGGTGCCAGCCGCGCGGGCGCACGAGCAGCGTCGCGTGCTCGGACTCCAGTTCGTAGCGCTTGCCCTCCGACGCGTCGTAGGAGATCGTCTCGTCGATCGCGTCGATCAGGTTCACGTGGCCCTCGACCTGGTTGGCCCAGGTCGGGGAGTTGGCGTCCTCGAAGTCGGCCATGAAGCCCTTGGCGCCCGAGTTGAGCGCGTTGATGACGAGCTTGCGGTCGGTCGGCCCGGTGATCTCGACGCGGCGGTCCTGGTAGTCCGGCGGCGGGTCCACGACGCGCCAGTCGCCCTCGCGCACCTCGCGCGTCTCCGCCAGGAAGTCCGACGGCGCGTCGCGCTCCTTACGAGCCGCGAGCAGCTCCCGCCGCCGCGGGTCGAAGCGTCCGTGCAGCTCGGCCAGGAAGTCCAGCGCCTCGTCGGACAGGATGTCGGCCGCGCGCTCCTCGCGCACCGGGGCGGCTTCCAGCGAGCTCATGGACGTTCTCCTCGGATCGAGAGGTCGAGCAGGGTCATCGGGTGGTGGACCGGCATCTCGCGGTCCATGTAGGCCGCGATCTGGATCGAGCAGCCGGGGTTGGCGGCCGCGATCGCGTGCGCGCCGGTGTCGGTCAGGTTGGCGGCCTTGCGGCGTCCCAGCTCGGCGGCCGGGCCGGGCTGCATGAGGTTGTAGATCCCCGCCGAGCCGCAGCAGATCTCCCAGTCGGCGGGCTCGACCAGCTCCAGCTCGGGGATGCCGCGCAGCAGCTCGCGCGGCTGGGCGCGCACGCCCTGGGCGTGGGCGAGGTGGCAGGCGTCGTGGTAGGCGACCTTCAAGGGAAGCGGATGGCGCGGCGCCTGCGGCTCGTGCTCGGCCAGCAGCTCGTGCACGTCGCGCACGCGCCCCGCGAACGCCTCCGCGCGCTCCGCCCACTCGGGGTCGTCGGAGAGCAGGTGCCCGTACTCCTTCATCGCCGAGCCGCAGCCGGCCACGTTGACGGCGACGAACTCATACGACTCATAGGCCGCGATCGTCTGCCGGGCCAGCTCCTGGGCGTCGGGCTCGACGCCGGAGTGCATCATCAGCGCGCCGCAGCAGCGCGGCTCGCGCGGGGCGTGGACCTCCCAGCCCTCGGCCGAGAGCACGCGCACGGTGGCGGCGTTGACGTCGCCGAAG
>Ga0136617_10000924_pt1 | contig 25628 bp, 23 predicted proteins | sample AntDrymUQ3222106_2_FD_129672 | JGI IMG/M metagenome (GOLD analysis project Ga0136617, IMG submission 129672) | Polar desert sand microbial communities from Dry Valleys, Antarctica - metaG UQ322 (21.06) | ecosystem: Environmental > Terrestrial > Soil > Desert | place: Antarctica: Dry Valley...
GAGACGTCGCGCGCGTACTCGCTGCGCCGGGAGCCGGTCGCCGTGGTGCACCTGTTGCGCCGCGCCTACGACGAGAGCCCCGACACCACCCGGTTCAGCCTGTTCGCCCGCTCCGCGCTCGGCGAACTGCGGGAGTCCGGCGGCACGACGATCCGCGCTGAGGCCGCCGCGCTCGCGCGGGTGATCGGCCTGCCCGGCTGACGGACGAGGGGTACAGCGCTGCACGTGTGACCGCCTGTCGTCTGTGTCCGCTCTGGCACCGGTACGGCGACCACCTGGAGAACCTTGATGCCCTGCCCGGACCCGGTCGGGCCGGCCACCCGCCGCGAGGACGGCGTCGTGACGGTGAACGGCCTTGACGAGTCCCGGGTGTCGCGGGGCCTCGACCGGCCCCGACGTACCGGTCGGTCGCCTACAGCGCGCGGCGGCGGTAGCGTCGCGTCGCGATGCAACGACACGGCATACTGGCGGCGCCGGATCACCGGTACCGGCGCGGAAGCGAGCGGTAGAGCTCCAGGTGGCGCGCCGCGGCCGCGGCCCACGTGTACCGCCGGGCGAGCGCGCGCCCCGCGGCCCGTCGCTGCCGGTCGGGCCGGGTCAGCGCGCGGTCCAGCGCCGCGGCCAGCTCGACAGGGTCCGCGGCGAACTCCGCGGCACCGGTGAACGTCTCGCGCAGCACCGGGAGATCGGACACCACCAGCGCTACCCCGGCCGCCGCCGCCTCCAGCGCGGCGAGCCCGAAACCCTCCTTGAGTGACGGGAAGGCGAACGCTGCGGCGGCGGCCACGAGTGCGGGCATCGTCTCGTCGGGTACCGGCCCGAGCACCACCGGCGCCACGCCGAGCGTCACTGCTCTGGCCTGCCACGCGGCGCGGTAGTCGCGGTAGTCGAACACCGTCTCCCCGCCCGCGACGACGAGGGCGAGGTCCGGCTGGGTGCGCTGGAGCAGCGCGTACGCCTCCAGCAGCTCGAGCGAGCCCTTACGTGGTTCGATCCCCCCGACGGCCAGCAGGTATCGGCCCAGCTGCTGTGTCCACTGGGCGCGGGCGGCTGCTGCTTGTGCGGTGCCGGCGGCCGCGGCGGCGAACCGCTGCGCGTGCACCCCGTTCGGGATCACCGTGGCGTCGATCCCCCACCCCTGCCGCAGCTCGCCCGCCACCGCGGTGGACACGCAGACGTGCGCGAACGGCTCCCGGATCGCCCGCTCGTGGCAGCGGGCCAGCTCCGGGGTGGTGAAGTGGTCGAGGTGGTGCACGGTGCGGACACAGCGGCCCGCCGCGTTCGCGCTGATGCAGTCCTGGGCGTGCACGACGTCGGCGGACGGGCCCTCGCGCAAGGCCACTCCCAGCACCTCGATCGAGCGCAGCACCCGCTGCCCCACGGTCTCGCCGTCGATCTCCGGCAGCGGTACGACGCGCAGCCTCACCCGCGGGTCGACCGGGCGGAAGAACGTGGTGTCGCCGCCGCGGCCCAGGCTCCACACGGTGACCTGGGTGTCGAGGGCGGCGAGCGCCTCGGCGAGCGCGAGGGTGTGCACCACACCCCCACGCGGCCTGGTCGAGTAGGTCAGCAGCGCGACGGAGGTGAGGTCACCACCGGTAGGCATCGGGTCGCCGTTCCTTCAGGTGGTGTAGCACGCGACGGGCGGCGCCGAGCTGCTCCTCGACGTCCACGTCGGCGGCGGCGATGCCCGCCTTGGCCCAGGTCCGGGCCAGTACCTCACCGCCGGGGCCGACGACCTTCGCCTGGCCGAGGAAGCGCATGCCGCCGAGCGTCCCGGTCTGGTTGGACGACACCAGCACCACCTGGTTCTCCGCGGCGCGGGACCTGTCGTAGAGGTCGAACAGCCGCGACTGCCGGTCCTGGCTCATCCGCGGCGGCGGTGGGTGACGCTCGTGGGCCACGCCGAGAGGCAGGCGAGGATCTGCGCCCCGTCCAGCGCGAGCGAGCGCGCCGCCTCCGGGAACGTCTTGTCGTAGTCGATCAGCAGGCCGAGCCTGCCGACGGGGGTGTCGCGGCCGAAGGCCCCCGCCACCGCGACGAGGCGGGGCACCTCAGCCGGCGGTCAGGTGCGGGGCGCCGACCGGGCCGTAGGCCTGCGGTCTGCGGTCGCGCAGGTGTCCCATGGCCTGCCGGGCCGCCGCGAGCCCGCCGGTCACGTCGATGTCGGCCACCGCCATGCCCTCCGCGACGCCGGTGGTGGCCAGCACGTCACCGCCGGGGTCGACGACCTTCGCGCTGGCCACGAACCGTAGCGTCCCGAACTCCCCCGACTGGTTGGCCGACACCCAGAACAGCTGGTTCTCCAGGGCGCGGGCGCGGTCGAACAGGTCGAACCGGCGGGTCCAGCGGTCCTGCGCGAGGTCGGGCGCCGGGCGGGTGCGGGCCGCGGGCCACGCCGACATACACGCCACGATCTGTGCACCGTCCAGCGCGAGCGCGCGCGCCGCTTCGGGGAACGCCTTGTCGTAGCAGATCATCATGCCCATCCGGCCGACCGGCGTGTCGAACGCGGCGAACGTCGAGCCCGCCGCGTACGTGGCGTCCTCGTTCAGCGGCTGGTGCACCTTGCGGTGCACGGCGAGCACCCGGCCGGCCGTGACCGCCACCGCCGAGTTGTACCGCAGCCCGTCGTCGTACTCGCAGAACCCGGCGGTGACGACCATGTCGCCTGCCAGCCCGGCGAGCCGGGTGATCTCGGGACCGTCCGCCCGCAGCGCGGGTGGCGGCGGTGCGGCGCCGTCGAGATCGGACAGGTAGCCGCCCAGCGCCGCCTCGGGCAGCGCGAGCAGCTCGACCCCGCCGGCGCGGGCGCCGGCCACCAGCTCGACGATGCGGTCGAAGCCGGCGTCGAGGTCGCGGTCGAACGGCGCCGCGACGGCGGCCACCCGGACGGTGCCGGCGGGTGTCACGCTCGCCCCATTCCGGTCACCACGGCCCCGACCGCGTCCGTGAGCTCCCCGTCGGGCCAGCGCAGCGCCACCCCGCCACCCACCACCAGCTCGCCGCACTCCGTGCTCACCGCGGGTCCGGCCGGCAGCGCGGGGGCGCCCGGTGCGTCGGCGGAGAGCATCGCGAAACCGGGGAAGCAGGTGAACCAGTCACCGACCGTGGTGCCGGCCGGCCGGGGCACCGCAGCGACGTCGAGCACGGCACCGCAGCCGGACGCCTCGGCGAGCATCCCGAGGGTGCCGGTCAGGCCCGCCATCGACACGTCCTTCGCGGCCGCGGGCCGGGCCACGGCCACCGCGCCGAGCATGGCACGCAGCTCCGGGGTGCGACGCGCGGTCGTCGAGTCCCATTGGTGACCCGGGTAGCCGGGCCGCCAGCCGCCGCCCAGGTCGGCGGTGAGCCGTACCCGGTGCCCTGGCCGTCCCCCGCCACCGGGCACCGGGCGGTCGGTGCGCCCGAGCGCGGTGACCGACAGCGCCGCCGGCACGCCGAACTGGGTGTGCCCGCCGAGCACCGGCACGGCGTAGGCGCCCGCCGCGGCGCGCAGCCCGCTGAGCACGGTGGCGACGAATGCAGCGTCGCGCCCCGCGACGGCGTCCAGCAGCCCGACCGGAGCCGCGCCCATCGCGGCCAGGTCGTTGATGTTGACCAGCACCGAGCACCAGCCGGCCCACTCGGGGTCGCGCTCCACCATCGAGGGGAGCACCGCGTCGCAGGCCGCCACCATGTCGGAGCCGGGGACGGGCGAGCCGTCGTCGCCGGCGAAGCCGGCCCCGCCGAGGTGGAAGCCCCGCAGCAACGAGCCGAGTGGGTGCTTGCCCACCGTGGCCACGGCGAGCCTGCCGATCGGCCAGCGCATCAGCACGTGCGGGCGTCCGGCCACCGTGCACGACCGCACGTGTTCCCAGCCCAGGCGCGCGAAGAACCGCCCGTTCGCCCCCTGCACCTCGGCGTCGAACCGCAGCGCGCCGGCCGCCTCGGCATGGGCGCAGGCAGCCCGCACCAGCGCCGCGCCGACCCCGCCGACCGCCCGACCCGCCGGGGTCACGACCAGCCGCCCACCGAACCACCAGCCGATGTCGCGCTCCGTCGCGGGACCGAGGCGCACACCGCCGAGCAGGGTGCGCTCGCGGTCGCGCGCGAGCAGCACCACCAGGCGCGGGTCGGCGTCGCGCTCGTCGTGGTCGTCACCCGCGAACAGGCCCTGCTCCTCGACGAACACCGCGCGGCGCAGTGCGTGGTACTGCGCCCGGTCGTGCGCGGGTTCGACGGTGAACGGGGGCCTGCTCGGCGGCGCGCCGGTGAGGACCTCCCCGAGCGCAACACCCGGCGCTGCCCTCACGCGCCGGCCGCCGGCAGCGCGCTGCACGCCCCGCACGCCGCGCATCCCGCGCCCTGCTCGACGCCGCGCATCCCGGTCGCCCGCAGCAGCGCCGCCACCCGGCCGGTCACGTCGGTGACCACCTCCGGCGCGGGCCCGGCCACGCCGTCGCGGGCCGCGAGGGTGCCGGGCAGCACCCGCAGCGGCACCACGAACGGGTATACACCGCGTTCGACGAGCCGTGCGGCGCCGGCGACGAGCTCGTCGGGGTCCTCGCCGAGCCCGATGAGCAGGTAGGTCGAGACCCGGTTGGGGCCGAACACCGAGACGGCCCGATCCCAGGCCGCCTCGTACTCGGCCATCGGGACCGAGCCCTTGCCCGGCATCCAGGCCCGCCGGGCGGCGTCGTCGAGCGACTCGACGTGGATGCCGATGGCGGTGGCGCCGGCCGCGTGCAGGTCGTCGATCACCGCAAGGTCCCCGGGTGGCTCGATCTGCACCTGCACCGGAAGGCCGGGCACCGCGCCCGTCACCGCGCGTACGCATCGCGCGAGGTGCCGGGCGCCGCGGTCGGGGCCCGCCGTGGTGCCGGTGGTGAGCACCAGCTGCCGCACCCCGTCGAGCGCAACGGCCGCTGCGGCCACCTCGGCGAGCTGCTCCGGGGTCTTGGCCGCGACCGTGCTGCCCGCCCGCAGCGACTCCTCGATGGCGCAGAACCGGCAGCGCTCGTCCTCGCTATAGCGGATGCAGGTCTGCACCACGGTGCTGGCCAGCACGTCCGCCCCGTGCAGCAGTGCGATCTGCCGGTAGGGCACGCCGTCGGCGGTGCTCAGGTCGTAGAACCGCGGCCTGGGCACCGGCGTTGCCGCGATGCCGAGATCCAGCTCGCCGTCCGCGCCGTCGGTGACGAGGATGCGGCCGTCGCGCAGCACGTAGGGGCTGGCGGGGTCGATGGGCAGCGCGACGTTCGCACCGTCGATCACGAGGTGCCCGTCGTCGCTGGGGCCGGCGCCGGGGCCGCGTCGCACGGCGGTGCCGGACCGCACGCCCCGGACCGCCAGCGCCGACCGCGTCGCCAGCGCCGACCGCGCCGACCGCGTCGTCAGCGGGATCCCGAGATCCACGGTGTGCACGTCGCCTCCTCCCGTCGTCGCCGCTGCCCTTTAGAACATGGCCGCTGCCCTTTAGAACATGTAGGTGGAGTTGATGATCGCGCCCTGGCGCGTGTAGTGGATCAACGCGTCCTGGACGTCGAGCGGGTGCGTCGGGATGACGCCCTCGATGAGGTCCTCCTCGCGCGCGCCGTGCAGGGACAGTCCAAAACGGCAGCAGTAGACCTTGCCGCCCTCCTCGATGAACGTCTTCAGCGAGTTGTTGATGTTGTGCTCGCCGGGGAAGGCCGAGTTGCCGGTGGTCGGGAACCCCCGGGTGGCCAGGCAGTTCAGCGAGCCGGGACCGTAGAAGTACAGGGCCGATTCGAAGCCCTTCCGCTGCGCGCGGGTGGCCTGCAGGATCGCGACGAAGCTGACCGACGACTCGTGCGCGATGCCGTGCACGAGGGTGAAGTAGGTCTCGCCGTTCTCGGCCTGGTAGTCGGGGAAGACCTTGGTTCCCCCGTAGATCGACGAGCCCTCCGGCATCGAGGGGTGCGGGATCTCCTCCAGGCTCTGCTGCTCGGTCTCGGTGAGTCCGACGGTCGTGGTCATGGCGGTTCCTCTCTCTCGGTGGTGGTCATCCGTAGAGCACGTCGAACGTGTCCCGGAACATCAAGTCGGCGAGCTCGCCGGTGCCTGCGGCCGCCGTCAGCCGGGCGTGCTCACCGGCGAAGTCGCCCCAGGGCTGGTCGCTGGCGAACAGGACCCGGTCGCCGCCGATGCCGCGGCGGTCGATCTCGGCCGCCAGCCAGTACGGCGCGAACCCGATCGACCACGACAGGTCGGTGTAGATGCGCTTGCCGGCAGCGATCCAGTCGAAGAATCGTGAGCTGATGAGCTTGATGTGGCCGCTCATGCCGCCGCCGAAGTGCACCAGGTGCAGTGCGACGTCGTCGGCGTAGCGGTCCACGAGCGAACCGACCCGGTCGATGTCCGACGCCGCGCCCGGCGAGGTGTGCACGTGCACGACCAGTCCCTGCTTGCGGGCCACGCGGAAGATCTCGTCCAGTCCGGGCCGGCAGGCGTCGTCGTCGGGGGCGCCGCCGATCAGGAAGCTGAGCTTGAGCGCCCGGACGCCGGCCTCCCCGGCCATCCGCAGCGCGCCTGCGGTGCGGGCGGCGTCCTCGGGGCGAGCCGAGACCCACAGGCCGGCGCGGATCCGGTCGTCGGTGGCGGCGGCCTCCAGCACCAGCTGGTTGAACGCGAACGCGACGTCGGGGTCGGGGACGCCGTAGTTGGGCAGCACCAGCGCCCGCTCGGTGCCCTCGGCATCGAGGTCGGCGAGCAGCTCCTTGATGGTGGCCCGGGCGGTGGTGTCGGGGTGGACGGCCGGGCCGCCGTAGAACGGGTATGCGGGCAGCACGCCGAGGTGGCGGTGCGCGTCCCGCACGCCGGAGCTCACGCGACCGTCCTGGTCGGGGTCCAGTCGTCGGCCGGATACGTGCTGGTGGTGGTGCCGGCCAGCCAGCTCACGTCGAGGTCGGGGCGGCCTGCGCGCCTGCGCGCGATCTGCTCGGCGAGATGCGTGGCGTCATCGCCGACACCGCAGAACCGGCCCGAGCCCCAGGTGTGCTGCCACGGCAGCCCGAGAAGGTAGACACCGGGGACGAAGCTGGCGCCGCGCCGGTGCGTCGGGTAGCCACGGCCGTCGAAGAGCGGGAGCTCGATCCAGCGGTGGTCGCGCCCGAACCCGGTGCACCAGACGACCCCCGTGACACCCGCGGCACGGACGTCGAGCTCGCGCTCCGGTATGTCCGGCACCCAGACCGGGACATAGCGCGCCTCGGTGGGTGCCTCACGGCCGGTGGTCTCGATGTAGGCGTCGATCCCGTCCTTGATGCCTTCGCACACCGCGTCGGCGCTGTCCAGGTTGCCGGCGAGGTCGTCGGCGAAGGACACCCGGGCCCCGTCGACCGCGGTGAGCCTGCCGTAGAGCCGCATGCCGTCGCGGGCGAAGGCGCGCAGGTCGATGTCGCGCCCGCCGTCGCGGCCGGTGACGTAGTGGTTCGCCCGGAACCGGACGGCGTCGGCGTCGGCGAAGCTGTGGATGGGCTTGGCGTAGTAGCCCATCTCGTCGAGCCAGTCCACCACGTCGCGGCCGCGGTAGCGGCGGGCGACGCGCGGGGCGCTACCCGTGGCGAGGTGCACGTCCCGGCCCGCAAGGTGCAGGTCTTCCGCGATCTGGCAGCCGGACTGCCCGGTACCGACGACGAGGACGGCGCCAGGCGGGAACTGGTCGGGATTGCGGTACTCGCAGGAGTGGACCCCGACGACGTCGTCCGGCAGCCGCTCGGCGGCCCGCGGCACGATCGGCACCTGGTACGGGCCGGTGGCGAGTACGACCTGGTCGGCGGTGATCGTGCCGCGGTCGGTGCGCACCTCGAAAACCCCGTCGGTGCGCTGCCGCAGCCGGGTGGCCGCTGTGCCCTCGATCAGCGGTGGTTCGAACGACGCCGCGTACGCGCGGAGGTAGCCGACGATCTCGTCGCGGAGCATGAACCCGCCGGGATCGTCACCGGCGTAGGGAAATCCCGGAAGCCGGCACTGCCAGTTCGGCGTGACCAGGCAGAAGCTGTCCCAGCGGCGGGAGCTCCACGCATACCCGACGCGCTCCCGCTCGAGCACCACGTGCGGCACGTCCCGGGCGCCGAGGCAGTGGCTCATCGCGAGCCCGGCCTGCCCGCCACCGACGACGACCACGTCCCGGTGTAACCCATCGAGCGTCACGCCGTCCTCCCGGTGCTCCTGATCTGGGTGCTCTTGATCTGTCGAGCACCAGCACACCGGGATGCGATGGCGGGGATGTTTCCTCGGGAACAGTGTCGTGTTACAGGAGAGCCTGAAGATGACGAGGAGGAAACCGCCTCGCCCCGCTGCGGACCGGACCGCAGCAAGGTCTGTTCGAAGCACTCCGGCCGGAGATCCGCGATCACGTTGCGCCGATGTCGAGGCCGACGGCACACCGCAGTTGGTATCATTGGGGCATAATTGTCGGTCAGCCATGGGTTTGCGGAGCCTTCCGTAGGATCATGTTCAGATGCTGATCCGACGAATCGCTCGCCCCATGCTGGCCGCTGTGCTCATCAACGGCGGCGTCGCCGCGCTGATGTCGCCCAAGGATCATGTCCATGCGGCGAGGCCCGTGCTCGACACGATTTCGCCTGCCGTCAACAAGGCTGTCGAGATCTCACCGATCGACCGTCGCCTCGATGACGAGATGCTCGTCAAGATCGATGCCGGGGTGAAGATCGTAGCCGGGTCCATGCTGGCGCTCGGCAGGTTCCCGCGACTTGCCTCCACCGCGCTCGCCGTGTCGCTGATCCCGACGACGCTTGCCTGGCACCGGTTCTGGGAGATCTCCGACCCGGATGAGAAGGAGGCCCAGCAGGCCCACTTCTTGAAGAACGTCGGCCTGCTCGGTGGGCTACTCATCGCCGCGGCCGACGCGAAGGGCAAGTCCTCGCGCAAGCGGCGCTCGCGCCGCGCGAGCCGACGGGCCTGAGCCCGCGCGTCGGCCCCAGGCCTGCCGCCCTGTCCGGCGTCGCCTCCGACGTGAGCGGGCGGTGGTGGCGTCGCCGCGGATGCTCCGGAGGCCGCCGAGCAGTAGTACCTTCCTTCTGCAAGAGGTAGAAGGAAGGTACTGGCATGGCTACTCGACCTCCACGAGCCGCCACCACTGCGACTGAGCCCAGGCGCGCGGAGCGTGCGCACACCGTACTGATCGCGATCCTGGGAACCGCGTTCCTCGTCTCGATCGTCCATTACACCGACAACTACCTCGGCTATGAGCACTACCCACAGCTGGAATCGGGCCCGAACCCGTCGGCGTCGGTGATCCTGCTGGCGTGGTTCGCGTTCACCACTTTCGGGGTGGCGGGCTACCTGCTCTTCCGCAGGAGCCGGATGCGAGCGGCCGCGGCCTGCCTGGCGGTGTACTCGCTGAGCGGGTTGGTCGGCTTGGGACACTACGCGGTACCGGGGTGGCCGCGCCAGGAGCGTTGTCGGTGCGCCTGGGTAGCCTGCGCACCGTGACGGCAACCGACATCGACATCGCGGCAGCGCTCGAAGCCGAGGCGCTGGAGTATCCCGACGCGCGCGGCGAGATCATGCTGGAGGCCGCCGCGGCGCGGTTCCGCGGCGGGGAGATCGAGCGGGGCAGAGCCCTGCTCATGGAGCTGATCGACGCCGGTGGGGAGGACGGCTGCTACGCCCGCGTCGAGCTGGCGAAGTCCTTACTCGACGACGGTCAGGTGAAGACCGGTTACGCCCAGTTGAGCGCGCTCGCGGGGGATCCAGCGCTGGACAAAGGCCACTGTGGCTTGGTTGCCGAGCTGCTTGTCGAGTTCGAGGACCTCGACGAGGGCCTGCGGTGGTACGACCGGTTCGTCGCTCGGATGACACCGGCGGAGGTCGAGGCGCTGCGCGGCCCGAACGGCTGGGTCCAGTTCTCGTCGATCACCCTCCGTGGGCGGCGTCATGTCCGCCGGGAGCTCGGCCTGCCCCCGGATGCGACCGACGAGCTCGTGCCGGTGGCTCCGCTGGAACGACCGGTCGACGTCGACGACCTGCGAGACCAGTTGGACGCCGGTCGGCCGCCGCCGCGTCTGCTGCGGATGTTGGTGTTCCAGCAGGCCGAACGTGCCGAGGTTCGTCGCCGGTGGCCAGAGGAGTACACGCAGACCGACGACGAGTACTACCCGAATGCCGAAAGCCGATGGCGGGAGATGGCCGAGCGTGGCGTGCGGTCCATCCGTCTCGTCCCGGCGACCGTGGAGGGGCTGGTGGCCTTCGCCGAACGCACGGGTGGGTCGCCCACGGACCCTGCGGTCAAGTCCCGCTACGTCAATATGGTGCCCGAGCATCAGATGCTGACATGGCCGCCGTCGCGCAACGCGCCGTGCTGGTGCGGCTCGGGGGCCAAGTACAAGAAATGTTGTGGCTGCGCGGGTTGATCGAAGCGTCCGTCGCCCCATGGGAAGCGCTGACCGGTTGGCTGATCGACTCACCGGCCCGGCTGCGGTCGGCGATCGCGCCGGTGGTCGAGGCGGCTCGCAGTGCGGCACGTCAGGCCGTCCCGTGACGGGGGCGCAGCCGCAGAGCGACGCGGCGATCGTCGCCACCAGGTCGAAGGTCGGTGCAGGTGCCCGGGCCACGCTCGACACCGTCCGCCGCTTCGCGCAAGGCGCCGCGACCCTGCTCGCCGCTCCGGTTGCGCTGCGGGACAATGCCCGCCAGCAGATCGAGATCCTCAACGCCGGCACTGTCGCCGGGCAACTGGAGGCGACGCCGCTCAGCGCGCTGAAGGGCGTCGCCGGCCGTGGGGTTCGGCTCAACCAGCTGGAGCGGGCCGGTTACCGCACCGTCGCGGACGTCCTGAACGCGCCGGCGCACGCGTTGCACGCCGTCTCCGGCGTCGGAACGCAGACGGTGCAGCAGGTGATGGAGGCGGTGCGGGTCGCCGCGGCCCAGGTCTACCGGGACACCCGGTTCCGTTTCCACCCCGACCGTCCCGATCCCGAACAGACCCATCTGCTGGCCACATTGGCCGCGATCCGCGCCGCGGACAGCGCCGCCACGTCGTCGAGCGCACTGTTGCAGACGTTCACCCAGACTGAGCCGCTGGTCATTGCTGCCGAACCCACCGGCAGCCGGCTGCGGATGCTGCTGACGGGCCGCGCGAAGAAGGACGCGGCGCTGCAGGCCCTCGCCCAGCTCGACGCGATCCTCGCCGACCCGCGGGTACCTGCGCTCCAGCGGAGCGTCGAGCAGCAGGAACGGGCGGTCGACCCGAACTCGTACCCGGCGGAGCAGTTGTGGCGCGACTACCTCGCCGACGCCGCGTCGGTCAACGCGGTCCTGTCCACCGTGGCGCCGGGGGCCGAGGCCGACGACGGTGAGGCGGCCCGCGGGTTCGTCTCCGACGAGCTCCGCCGGCAGATCACCGCCGTCCCGCTGGATACCAGCCTGCTCACCGCGACGCTGCGCGGCTACCAGATGTTCGGCGCGCAGTACGCGATCCACCAGGAGCGTTCGATCCTCGGCGACGAGATGGGGCTGGGGAAGACGGTGCAGGCGCTCGCCGCGTTCGCCCACCTCGCCGCGTCGGGTCAGCGCCGGTTCCTGGTCGTCTGCCCAGCGAGCGTGCAGATCAACTGGCTGAACGAGACGGCCAAGCACAGCCGGCTCACCGCGCACAGCCTGCACGGCGCCGATCGGGACCGGGCCGGTCGACGCTGGCTGCGCGACGGTGGTGTCGCGGTGACGACCTTCGGCACACTGGGCCGGCTACCCGAGGACGTGCGCAGCGGCGAGGTCTCGATGCTCGTCGTCGACGAGGCGCACCTGGTCAAGAACCCGGATGCGGCCCGCTCACAGGCTGTGGCTGCCATCACCCGAGACGCCCAGCGGTCAATGTTCCTGACCGGCACACCGATGGAGAACCGGGTCGAGGAGTTCCGCAACCTCGTCGGCTACCTCCAGCCGCAGATCGCCGCACGCGTGAACGCCACGGACGCCCTCGCCGGGGCCCGGGCGTTCCGGCGCGCCGTTGCCCCGGTCTACCTGCGGCGCAACCAGGAGGACGTGCTCGCCGAGCTGCCCGAGAAGATCGAGGTGGAGGATTGGGTGCGGCTCTCCCCGGACGACGAGGTGGCCTACGTCGCCGCGGTGGGATCGCGCAACCTCATGGCGATGCGGCAGGCCGCCTACCTGTCCCAGCATTCGGCCAAGCTCGAGCGGCTCGTCGAGATCGTCGGTGAGGCGGCCGCGGACGGGATGAAGGTCGTCGTCTTCTCCTACTTCCTGAACGTGCTGGATGTGATCGGCGGCGCCCTCGGGCCGTCGGTCACCGGTGTGATCACTGGTTCGGTGCCGCCGACGCTGCGCCAGCAGATCGTCGACGACTTCACCCGCCGCCACGGCCACGCCGTGCTGCTTGGCCAGATCGAGGCCGGCGGGGTGGGGATCAACATCCAGGCCGCGTCGGTGGTCGTCCTCGCCGAGCCGCAGTGGAAGCCGAGTACCGAGCACCAGGCCGTCGCCCGCGCCCACCGGATGGGCCAGGTCCGCACCGTGCAGGTGCACCGGCTGCTCGCCAAGGGCAGCGTCGATGACCGGATGCGGGAGATCCAGGAGAACAAGACACTGCTGTTCGACGAGTACGCCCGCAAGAGCGACGCGAAGGACGCCGACCAGCGCGCGGTCGACACCGCGGAGCACCGGCCGGTGGGGCTGGACGATGAGGCCGTGCCGCGCACGGAGCGAACCATCCTCGCCGAGGAGCACCGGCTGGCGACGCAACGCTGACCGTGGTGGGGCAGCGGGGCGGTTGGCGTATTCACGGGCCGGAGACCAAGGACTGCGCGCGTTCGGCGATGCTGCCCTCGATGTCGCGGCGAAGGCCGGGAGTGTCGTGGAGGGACCCGGCCACGTCCGGCCAGTGCGCCTGAACCCGGTCGATGACCTCGCGCCCCACGTCAACGAGACCAGCGGTGACACGCAATCGTCGCTCCAGGCGTTCGAAGGTGGACAGCCGAAATCGCTCGAAGCGCTTGGACCCGCCGAACTTCAGCCCGAGCTCCTCGTCGTCGCCCATGTAGAAGCGAGTAGACACCAGGTCGTATGCTGGGGCGATGGTCGGGACGCGTGGGTCTGCGTAGCGCAACGACCAATTCTTGAGGTGGGCATCCCCATTGGAGATCAGCACCGTGAAAACGAGACGGCGGACGAACTCCTGGAGGCTCCCGGTGTCGTGGCTGCGGAACAACAGCGCACCGACGCTCTCGTAGTTGCCGGTGTACTTGTCGTCGGGGTACACGTTGCGGACCTGGGCCAGATCCTCGATGTGCACCAGGTCACGTCCTGGGGTGCGGTCGAATCGCCGGACCGCGTAGGCCCAGTCCTCGTGATCCGGCCAGACCCCGGCCGGAAGACCGTTCATCGCGTCGCGGTGCACCAGCCGCACCTCGGGCACATCGATCCCGGCCGCACCGGCGAGGGTCATCATCGTGAATTCGTTGCGGGGCACGTCGGGGTAGACCCGATCGGGCAGCTTGACGATCCAGTCGCCGCCTACTCCCGTCGCAGGCAGGGTGAGCCGGTCGTATTCGGCCAGCATCGAGAACTTCAGCGCCACACCGGCAAGTGAGAACCGCCATGGGGAGCCCACCGATTCGGCGCTGGCCGCGGGTAGCTCGGAAGCCGGCTTCCATGGAGCGTGCTCATCGTCCTCAGGTGCGTGTACTGGCCGGATCCGCACCGCGCCCGGCAGGTCGTGTCCCACCTGCGCGAGCAGCTCCATCTCCCGCTGCGCGGATACGTGGCGCTCTGCGGCGATCCAGTCCCGCAACCGTCCCTCAGGTAGGAGGTTCGAGAACCAACATGGCAGTCGTAGTGCGGCGGCGTGGCGGGCCCCGAGATCCTGCTCGAACACGAGTCCCAGTACAGGTCGGTGAGGGTCGGCGAGGTAGTTCTCGGTCAGAACGAAACGCGTGTGATCGCCGCGTTGTGCAAGGGTCCCCACGCGGAGATCGCGCAACCAGACGCCGTAGTGCTGCTCAGGCAGCGTCATCGTCACCGTCGACAAGATCCTCGAGTAGCAGGCTGGTGAGCGATGGCGTGTTCTCGAATCCCCATTCGCACTTGCGTTCCAGGAACTCACGCAGATCGATGGTGAGTTTCTGCTGACGTGCCTCGACGAAACCGGCGACATCGTCCTGCACGAGCAGGCGCTCGATGTCGGGAGTGATGGCGTGCGAGGCGAGGACCGACGGCCACTCCTCCTCGGTGATATCCACAGGTCGACGCTGGAGGAACCCGCTCACCGATGGCACCCCCTCCTCCAACATCGGCATGAGGACCCGGTTCGCTGCCCAGACCCGGCGGTCGGCTGGGACGAACCGGAGTGGGAAAACCTGCTGGACCGCTTCGGCGGCTGTGCTGCGCTCAGCGAGGGCAGCAGTGAGATCCTCGGGTGTGTACTGCTCACCGATGTCCGGCCGTCGTGGCCTGCGGTTCCACCAGCAGCAGGTGGCGATTTTGGCCGCCGACTCATTGGTCCTGAAGCGACGCAGATCGGGCAGGGGCGCAGGCGTGACGCCGACCGCGTCGAGCAGGCCGTGCAGCGACACACCGGCGTCAGAGCGGACGATCTTTCCGCAGAGCGTGCGGGTGACCCCGGTAGTGCCGCCCTTCGCGATCGCCGGACCTACCACTGCGGCTCGCCAGAACCAGCGGTGCAACAGTCGCTCCTCGGCGGGCCGGAGGTCGGTGTGATGGGCGAGAAAGCGCGTCAGGACGACCAGGAGATATCGGTACGGCAGCATCGCGTAATGCGGTACCCCGGCAGTTCTGACGAACTCGACTGCACGGACCAAGGCATTCTCACCGGCGGCGTAGGCGCCGTCGCGGCTCTCATCGGGGAAATCGACAACTCCGCGACGGCGCTGCACGTCGAACTCCCAGCGGATCTCGCGCTGAATGTCCGGACCGCGTCGGGCCAGAATGCACTGCAGGACCGTGTCCTCGTTGATCCGACCGAAGCCGAGCCGCTCGTCGATGTCCGCCGTGATGCGCTCGATCGTCAGGTGGTGTGCCGCCTCGTGCTCGGTGCCCGCGGTGAGTGCCGAGAACACCTCCGCCCGGCTCAGTCGCTTCCCCGCGTTGTTCATCCGGTCGAAGATGTCCTGCAGTACCCGCACGTCGTCCTGGACCACCTGATAGGCGGGGACGGCGAACTGTCGCAGGTCCTTCGCCAGGGTGAATGCGGCCTCTCGGTGTTCGGCGGTCTCGGGCCGTTCGGCGAACCAGGTGAGCACCTTGGTGAGGTCGAAGATCACCGGGAGTGGTACCACGAACGAGTCGTCAGTCGATGGGAGGGGGATGATGCGGTCGGACCGCAGGTCATAGCCCAGGGCGAACCGTGGATCTCGGTGCCCGTCGGGATGTAGCACGTTGGCCAGACTGGTGACCCGCTGCTGGCCGTCGACGACCCAGAGGGCCCGGTCGAGCTCAGGTCCGTCGATGTGCAACGCGCCAAGAGTGAGCTGCTGTGCCTCGGCTGCGCGTTCCCACAGCAGCAAGCTGCCCACCGGGTACCCCCGGTGGATGCTGTCCATGAGCGCCACGACGTCGGCGCGCATCCACCTGAAGTCGCGCTGGAAATGCGGAACTCGGATGTGTCCACGCCAGGCCAGCGTCACGAGGTCGTCGAGGGGGAGGGTCTTCGCGCCCGTACGGGTATCCGCACTACTCGTCATTGCGTCTCCTCTGCCCTCGGTCTCGGCCCTCGTTCCGCGAGAACGCCATCGTGTCGGCTTCATCGAGACGATCCTCCCGCACCGCACCGACATTTCTCGGAGGGTTGGTTCGCCTGCCGTGGATCTCCTCCCGCGCGGGCTAGGCGACCTACGGCCCACCCATCGCCCGATACGCCGGCCGGAGCAGCTCGACCAGCTCGTGACCGCGGACGGACAACCCGGTGGTGGGCAGCTGGTCGAGCAGCGCGTCGGCGGCGGTCGCCGCGGGCGGCGGGCAGGGCGGCAGTGGGGCGGCGAGGAAGAAGGTGTCGAGGCAGTCGGCCAGCGCCCCCGCGGCCGGCCCGTGCTGGTCGGCTGCGGGCGGAGCGCCGCCACCGCGGTGGGCTCGCAGGTTGTCCAGCAGCTCCTCGCGGGACCGGCCGCGCAGGGCGAGGATCGCGAACGGGTCGGCGTCGAAGGATTCGGCGAGTAGGAACAGCGTGGCGGCGAGGTGCTTGCACGGCACCTCGTAGTCAGGGCAGCTGCAGTCCATCGCGAGCTCGCGCACCCCCGCCGGGAACAGGTGCAGCCCCGCGGCGGTGAACACGTCCTCGATGTCGGTGGGCATCTCGCCGGCGAGCAGCTTCGCGGCGTACCACGCGTTGTCGGCCAGTGCCTGCTCGACCCGGGCCCACTGCGCCTTCCCGAACGCGGCGAGCCCGACCCGCACCTTGTACGGCCGGGAGCGGCTGCCCTGCACGAGCGCGACGGCGGACCCGGCGTCGACGGTGAGGTCGAGCACCTGCCCGGCCCGGGCATAGCTTCGCCCGCGCGCCAGGCGCCCGCCCACGCCGGCTGACTCCAGCCCCTGGATGAACCGGGCCGACCACCAGCTCTGCGCGATCTCGCCCCGCTTGCTGCGCGCCCGGATGCCGCCCTCGACGCGGCGCGGCCGCGACGGCGGGTAGTACCAGTCACTCATCGACGGCCTCCGCGCCCAGGGTGAACAGGTCGCGCAGCTCGGCGGTGGACAGCTCGGTCAGCCACCCCTCGCCATCGCTGATCACCATCTCGGCCAGTGCCTTCTTCCGCTCGATCATGGCGTCGATGCGTTCCTCCAGGGTGCCGGCCGCACAGAACTTGCGGACCTGCACGGTGCGGCGCTGGCCGATCCGGAACGCCCGGTCGGTGGCCTGGTTCTCCACTGCCGGGTTCCACCAGCGGTCCAGGTGCACGACGTGGTTCGCCGCGGTGAGGTTCAGCCCGGTGCCGCCGGCCTTGAGCGACAGGATGAAGACCGACGGGCCGCCGTCGGCCTGGAATCGCGCCACCATCTCGTCGCGTCGGCTGCGCGGCGTGCCGCCGTGCAGGAACAACACCTCGGTGTCCAGCAGCGCGGACAGGTGCGGCATGAGCATCTCGCCGAACTCGGTGAACTGGGTGAAGCAGAGCACCTTGTCGCCCTCGGCGAGGACCTCGGTGAGGATCTCCTCGAGCCGGATGACCTTCCCGGAGCGGCGGCCGATCGCCGAGCGGTCGTGCAGCAGCTGCGCCGGGTGGTTGCACACCTGCTTGAGCTTGGCCATCGCGGCCAGCACGTTGCCGCGACGCTGGATGCCGTCGGAGCCCTCGATCTTGTCCATCATGTCGTCGACCACGGTGCGGTACAGGGATGCCTGCTCGGCGGTGAGCCGGTAGTCCTGCCGGATCTCGATCTTCTCCGGAAGGTCGTCGATCACGGTGGGGTCGGTCTTGACCCGGCGCAGGAGGTAGGGCCGGGTGACGCGGCGCAGCAGGTCCGCGGCTTCGGGGTCCCGGTGGCGTTCGACGGGAACCGCGAAGCGGGTGCGAAACGTCTCGGGCGTGCCGAGGATGCCGGGGTTGAGCACGTCCATCACCGACCACAGCTCGGCGAGCCGGTTCTCCACCGGGGTGCCGGTGAGCGCGATCCGGTGCTGGGCGGGAAGCCGTCGGACGGCCTTTGCCGCGCTCGACAGGTTGTTCTTCACCGCCTGAGCCTCGTCGAGCACGAGCCGGTGCCAGGTGAGCCCGGCAAGCTCGTCGACGTCGCGGGTGGCCGTGGCGTAGGTGCTTACGACCAGGTCGGTCTCGCCGAGTTGCTCGCGCAGCTCGTCGCCGTGGCAGCGGCCGGGGCCGTGGTGGGCGTACACGCGCAACCCGGGCGCGAACCGGGCCGCCTCCCGCTGCCAGTTGCCGACCAGCGACATCGGGCAGAGCAGCAGGGTCGGTGCCGGTGGGGTCGGGCCTGCCAGGTTCGGTTCCGCCAGGGTCGGCGGTTCCGCCAGGTTCGGCGGCTCCGCCACGTTCGGCGGCTCCGCCACGTTCGGCGCTGCGCCGCCGTCGCGCTCGCATGCCTCCAGCGCGAGCAGCTGCACGGTCTTGCCGAGCCCCATGTCGTCGGCGAGGCACGCGCCCAGGCCGAGCCCCGACAGGAACGCCAGCCACGACAGACCCCGCTGCTGGTAGGGACGCAGCGTCGCCCGGAACGTGGCCGGCGGGTGGAGCGGGCGCAGCGTGCGCTCGGCCGAACCGGAGAGCAGGTCGCCGATCCAACCGTCGGCGTGCACGGCGGTGACCGGCAGCGGGAGATCGGCGTCATCGGGATGGCGGGCGGCGAGCGCGAGCACCTCGGCAGCGGTGGTCGGACCGCTGGGTGCCTTCTGCAGGAACTCCAGCCCGCGGCGCAACCGGTCGGGGTCGACGGCGACCCACTGGCCGCGCAGCCGCACCAGCGGTGCCTTGGCCGCCACCAGCTCCGCGATCTCGGCCTCGGTGAGAACGTCGCTGCCGACGGCGAGTGACCACCGGAAGTCGGCGAGTGCCTCGCGGCTCATTCCACCCGGGGTGACGGCGGCCTCGGTCGGGGTGCGCACCGATGCGACGAGGCCGAGCTGGCGCTTGCGGTCCCACCACGACGGCAGCTGGACCCCGAACCCAGCCGCATCGAGCACTCCGGCGGCATGGGCGAGGAAATGGTGGGCGCCCTCGACGTCGAGCTCGCACGCGACGGGGCGCGCCCGGCGCAACGCCGGAGCGAGGTCGGGATACACGACGCTGGCCCGGCCGAGTTCGGCGAGCAGCACCTCCTGCGGGCGGTTGATCCAGCGCGCCACGCCCTCCGGCGCGGCCCAGACCTGCTCGGCTGCCACTTGCAGGCTGGGGTCGGCCGCGGACCGGAGCCAGAACTCGACCCGCCAGACCGTGTCGGGCCGGGTGAGGTCGGGGTCGGCGGGATCGTCGAGCGGAGCGACCTCGGCGAGCCGGAACACCGCCTGCGCCGGCCCGACCGAGCCGGTGCCGACCTCGTCCCATGCGGCCAGAGCGTCGGCCAGCTCGGTGAGGTCGCTGTGATCGAGACTGCTGGCCTCGAGGACGCCATCGACCGGGAAGCGGCCGTCGGCTGTGGTGAGCGCAGCCAACCAGAGCTCCGACGCCGGCAGCTGTCGTGGGCGGCGGCCGCGGCGGCGGGGGAGCAGGTCGACGGGCTCGGTGGACCGGGCCAGCGCATCGCGGACAGCGGCGTCGACCAGCACGGCGAGCGCGTCGGCGACCAACGCGCCCGGGTCCGGCCCGGTGGTGCCGGCCCGTCCGTCCTGCTCGGCGCGGGCGACCGGGGGCATCGCGGCGACGATGGCGGCCAGCCGGACGGCGTCCGGTCCAGCCACCACCGGTCGCCAGCGGGCAGCGGGCGCGCCGGACTCGTGGACGAGCGACGGCAGTACTCGGCCGCGCGCGGCGAGGTCGGCGGCGAACGCGGCCAGCTCGCGGAGGTGGGTGACGGACGCGCCGTAACGCACCTGCGGGGCCGGGTCGGCGAGCTCGACGGGGTCGACGGTGATCGCGGGCACCGACCAGGGCAACAGGGCCGGCGGGCGGCGCGGCGCCGGACGCGGCGTCGCCCGGACCAGCTCGGTGGAGTCCAGCGGCGCGCTGAGCAGCGACGGCAGCAGGACCGTCGCCATCGTCGCCTTGCCGGGATGGATCTCGGTGAGCGCCTGCGCGGGAGCGGCGAACGGGTGCGGGCGCGCCGAGCGCGCGGCCTGGCTCGGACTCTTGACGGTGCGGTCGCCGTCCTCGGCCCAGAGCAGCAGCCCCCGTCCGCGCGACCACAGGCCGTGTATGGCGAGCATCTCGGGGTATCTCCCTCCGCCGGGCGGGCGCGGCCAGGCTAGCGGGTGGATCCGACAGCCCAGGACTCGCCTACCTCCGTCGTCAGCCGAGGGTGGCCGCCCCCGAGGCCGCCCCGGCGACCGGTGATTCCCGCGAGGTCCCCTGTTGTTGCGGTGATCTCGTGTCGTGATGCGATCATGAGGTGTCGTTCTCGGAGTATCTCGCCGGCCTCGATGCCGGACGGCTGGCCGCGCTTCTTGAGTATCGGGCTGATGTGCTGATGGAGCCGGTGCCGCGCGGTATCGGTGAGCTCGTGCTGCGGCTGAGCGGTGTCGACTCGTTGGCGCGGGCATTGCGTGACCTGAATCGCGATGAGCTGATCACGGCGCGGGCGGTCGCCCTCCTCGGTCCGTCGACGGTGTCGAGGATTGCCGTCCGGCTACGCGCGTCGGACGTCGTGGTTCGGCGGGTTGTCGATGATCTGTGCGCCCGCGGTTTGGCCTGGGAGACCGATCAGCAGGTGGGTCTCCCGGATCGACTGGTGGAGCACTTCGCCGCGGGTTTGTCCGGATTTCGCCCGCTGGTGCTGATCGCTCGGCAGGCCCGGGTGGACGACCTTCGGGAGACGGTCGCCGGCTTGGGGGTGGATCCGAACGGCTTGCGCAAGCCCGAGCTGATCGAGCGCCTTAATGCGCTCCTGACCGATCCGGAGACGGTGGCGCGGGTCGTTGAAGGCCTGCCGGTGGCGGCGCGGCGCCATCTCGACAACGTCCTCCAGGCCGGCGGCTATTACTACACGGGGGGCATCAGCCGCAGCCCGACCGATCCCGTCGCGCTCCTGGCCAAGGCGGGGTTGTTCCTCACCCATCCCTACGGGCGGCCGGAACTGCCGCGGGAGGTCGCGGTCCTGCTCCACTTCGGTGCGCGGGACACCGTGACCGGACGGCCCCGGCTCCCGACGTCGACCGAGGATGCCACCGACGGCCGGGCTGCCGCTGAGACGGCGCTGCTCGCGACCACCACCCTGCTCGACGAGGCCCGCACCCACTCGCTCGCGCGCCTGAAGAAGGGCGGCATCGGTGCGCGGGAACGAACCCGGCTGGCCACCCGGTTCGCGCTGACCGACCCGGCCCTGTGGATCGACCTCGCGCACGCCGCGGAGCTCTTGGGTCCGGCGGCGGACGGCTACGTGGCGACAGCCGGGTACGACGGCTGGCGCGAGGAGGAACCGGGCCCCCGGTGGTCCCGGCTCGCGCTCGCCTGGTGGGCACTCGAACTCGTCCCGACCAGCCGGGAGATCGACGACGGAGAGGTGGCGCCCCCGTTGCCGTTGGAGTCCGGTGGCGGGATGCTGCGGCGCGCGTTGCTCAGGGCGGCCGCCGGCGGGCACTCCGTTCGCGCCGCGGGGGAGCAGATCGGCTGGTTCTGCCCGTCGCACCCCTATGACGAGGTGGGGCGGGTACGCAAGATCGCGGCGGCGGTGCATGAGGCGACGCTGCTCGGGGTGGTCGTCGGGGATCGGCTCTCGGCGCTCGGTGAGCTGCTCGTCGAGCTCGCCGGACGCCCGGACGCGACCGAGGAGCTGGGCCGGCGCGCCGGTGAGCTGCTTCCGGCGACGCGTGGCCTGCTGGTGCTGCAGTCCGACCTCACCGCGGTGGTCTCCGGCCAGCCCACCGCCACGGCCGCGCGGCTGCTCGCCACGGCCGCCGTCTCGGAGAGCCGGGGTGCCGCGACGACCTGGCGTTTCACTCCGGCGAGCGTCCGGGCCGCCCTCGACGCGGGTTGGACCGCCGACGAGCTGCGAGACGATCTCACTGCGATCTCCGGGCGCGACCTGCCGCAGCCGTTGGGCTACCTGATCACCGACGTCGCCCGCCGGCACGCAAGCGTGCGGGTCCGTGGCTCGCGGTCGTGCGTCACCGGCACCGAACCGGAGATCACCGAGATCCTGCACACCCGCTCGCTGCACGCGTTGCAGCTCAGCAGGCTCGCGCCGACCGTACTGACCAGCCCGTTCGAGCTCGACGTCGTGCTGTCCCGGTTGCGCAAAGCCGGCTTCTCGCCGATGCCCGAGGACGCTGACGGCACGGTGATCGTGGCGGAGCGCAAGGTCGGGGCGGTGCAGGCGCCCAGGGGGCGGACCCGGCAGACCCGAGAGCGACCGCGTACCTCCGCGGCTGACCTCGCGGCCCGGCTGCTCGCCTCCGGGACCGGACCCCGTCCGGCCGGAATTCGGTGACGCGGGCCCGGCTCGCGAAGCTGGCGCCGCACCTCGACGCGGCTGAGGTCGCCTTGCCGGCCGACGCGCTCGACCACGGCCGTGACATCCAGATCAGGTACCGGAACGAAAAAGGCAACCGGACAGTCCGGGAGATCGCCCCGCAGGAGCTGTGCGGGGTGGGTGAGCTCGTGGTGTCACCTGTGGTCGGGGGAGCGGGAGTTCGCGGTGGCGGGGATCGAGGCGGTCGGCCCGGGGGGTGTGAAGGCTGCCTGAGCCGGGGGAGATGCGACAGCTCAGCTCGACAGATGCACCCGCGGTTCACTGAGCACCAGGCCAGCACCGTGATGATCGCCCAACCGTTCTGCCACGGTCGCCCGCGCAAGTGCCGTCGGCAGCGCGGCGGCGAACTTCAGCCCGATGAGCGCGCGTTCGTCCACCTCGGGCGTGTGCAGTCGGGATGCTCGCTCAGGAAGGCCTGGAGCAGTGCCAGCACGGTGCGGTCGACGGCGCCTGCGGCCCGGTGACCAGAACCCTGGTGACCGGTTCGCCTCGGGGGTGGGGTCCGCCCGCCGAACCGCGCGACCCACTCGAAAGCCGTGCTCTCGACAGCGGCGAGTTCCTTCAGCAGCCTGTGGTCGAACTCGTTGCCGGCGGCGGCCGCGCGCAACGAGCGGGTCCCGGAATGGCTTGCCGACGCCGCGGTGCGCGCCTGGGGAATGGACCTCACCGACGCACCGCTTGCGGAAACGGTGATGATCCGGACCCCGTCCGAGCTGGAGTATGCGCGCGCCTCTTGGGAGATCAACAAGGGGTGTGACTACGACTGCGAGCACTGCTATCTGGGTCTCAAGCGGTTCCAGGGGTTGTCCTGGGAGGAAAAGATGACGCTGCTCGATGTGATGGGCGATGCCGGGGTGCTGTGGTTGCAAATCACCGGCGGCGAACCGCTGATCGACGCACACTTCCCGGCCTCGTACGAGTACGCCAGCTCGCTCGGCATGATGATCGAGATCTCGTCGAACGGATCGCAGTTGTCGAAACCGCGCATCCTCGAATGCCTGACCCGGCACCGGCCCTACCGGTTGACGTTGAGCGTCTACGGCGCCACCGCGGAGAGCTACGAGGGCCTGACCCGGAGCCGGGGGCGTTCGGCCGGTTCACCCGCGGCCTGGATGCCGCCCGCGAGGCCGGACTCCCGGTGCGGCTCAACATCATCGTGGCCGACCGCAACGCCCACGAACTCGACGCCATGCGCGCGCTCGCCGACCATCATGGCTTCCCGCACCAGGTCTACACGAACATGTCTCCGACAATCTCCGGCGGCGGAGAACCGCTCCCCACACAGGCAGCGGATTTCCTGCGCCGCCGCCGACCGTTCACCGGATGCAACGCCGGACACACATTCTTCCACTCCAACCCGTTCGGGAAGGCGTCGATCTGCAAGGTCGGTCGCGACCCCCAGATCGACCTCATTGCTGAGGGCGCGAACGGGCTGCGGGCGCTTGGCGGAATCGCCGACGGTCTCATGCTCCGTACCGGCGGTTGCTCGGGCTGCACCATCTCCGGATCATGCTGGACGTGCCGCCCGCTCGCCAAGCTCTACCAAGAGGCCAACGCCCTATTGGGCTCCTACTGCCAACATGGCGAAGGGAGGTGAAGCCCATGACCGCCATGCCTATCGCACTCGATATCCGGCCACTCGATGACGACATCGTCGAGTATGTCGAGAACCTCGACACGTTGATCGAGACCGTGATGTGTTCGTGCAGCACCGGTGACGACCAGCCCTACTGATCCGCCCTGATCCGTCACCGGATAAGCGGTTCCCGGTCGTCCGCACTTCGGCGGCCGGGAACCGCCTACCGAACATTTCGCCGATTCGTGGCACCCCCGCTTGTTCTTCCGACCCCACCGAGGGACGATCACCAACGTGGCCATGCCCCGCATCAGCTGGCACGATCTGCCCGCCGGTACGCGTACCGCCGTCGCCGTGCACACCGGCGCCGTGCATGCGGCCCGCACCGCGGGGACCGGCATCAACTCCGGCATCGCCGCCATGATCAACACCGAGCGTGGATCGTTCTTCGTCAAGGGCGTTCCTATCGACCACTCGCAGGCCCGCACCCAGCAGCGCGAGGCCGACATCAACCCCCACCTGCCACTGGGCAGCCCGTGGCTGCTCTGGCGCGTGCGCACCGCCGGGTGGGACCTGCTCGGGTTCGAGCTGCTCCACGGCCGCACCGCCGACTTCAGCCCCGGATCGCCCGACCTGACCAAGGTTGTCGACGCGCTCGACCGGCTCGCGCGGACGCCCTGCCCGGCGATCCCGCTCAAGGACGTCGCGCAACGCTGGGCGCCCTACACCGACCCCGCAGCCCTGCACCTGCTCCACGGCGAGCACCTGCTGCACACCGACATGGCACCGCACAACGTGCTCGTCGGTGATCACGGTGCGCACCTCATCGACTGGGCGTGGCCGACGCGCGGCCCGGCCTGGGCCGATCCCGCCGTGTGGGTGCTGCGGCTCCTCGAAGCCGGACACACCCCCGAGCAGGCCGACACCTGGGCTGCCCGTCTCCCCGCGTGGCGCGCGGCCCCACCGGCCGCTGTTGCCGCGTTCGCCGACGCCAATGCCGCCCTCTGGGCCGAACTTGCCGCGCAGGACCCGGCCCCGCACCTGGAAGGCCGACCTCGCCGCCTGCGCCACGACGTGGGCGGAGTTCACCCGCGCGACCCGAACCTACCGTGATCGACTCCCCGGCCCGCAGTAGCTCGCGCACCACGAACACCGTGGTGGCGACCTCGACCGACGTCGGGTTCATCGGGGCGATCTACACGTCGACAGATGCGGCCTGTTCCCCTGGCGTACCGGCTACCACGTTCGCCGCCTGGGTCACGGGCCACCGTCGCGAGTTCCTCGGCCGCCCACCCCGTCAGGGTGTCGCTCCAGTAAATCCGCTCAGCGCTGGAACTGGTTCGCACAAAACGTCGGTGTCGAGCACGCGCGGGCTCCCAAGCGGCTGTACGTGGGCGGGGCGTGGTTGCTGTGGGAGGTCAGCACTTCGGTCGGCGTCGACACCGACGCGCGGAAACGGTTCCGCGACCTGATCGCACTGCGCGACGGGCAGTACATGTTCCGGCAGGTCATCGAGCAGTTCCTGGGACGCGCGCCACGCCGTCTCGGAGCGCATCGAGTCGGTGTGGAGCGTGCCGAGTAGTCACGCCGTGCCCGTGCGGTCCACCGCGCAGGGCCTGGTCGAGCTGATCGGGTAGGCGGTCGGCGAGCTCGTAAGTTGGTACGAACATCGAGGCCGGAGACCTTGTCCACGGCGTGGCGGCGTGGCGGCGTGGCGGTAGAGCACATCGCGCAGCTCGTGGCGTCGGGGGTGCTGGTGTGGCTGCGCGCGGGAGGGGCGTTCTTCGCCGGGCGATCGTTGAGCAGCTGGTGTACCCGCTGATGCGAGATTCCGAGCAGCGTGCCGATGTCGCGTAGGGGAAGACCGTCACGGGCCAGCTGTGCGGCGACCTCACGTCGCCGTCGCCGGGCCTCGGCCTCGGATTCCTGAGCTGCGCGCGTCAGTGTCTCGGCCTCGCCCAGCTCGTTGCGGAGGTGC
>Ga0136617_10000925_pt1 | contig 25625 bp, 20 predicted proteins | sample AntDrymUQ3222106_2_FD_129672 | JGI IMG/M metagenome (GOLD analysis project Ga0136617, IMG submission 129672) | Polar desert sand microbial communities from Dry Valleys, Antarctica - metaG UQ322 (21.06) | ecosystem: Environmental > Terrestrial > Soil > Desert | place: Antarctica: Dry Valley...
GATTTTTGCTCCTTTGATGATGGAACCGATGCGAATGATGGCGATAATGAGTTTAGTCGGACATATGATTTTTGGAGCGATTCTCGGTTTAGCGTTCTTCGCGCTTGCCGGTAAAATGCCTGCTACTGCTGCTGCAGCTAATTAACCTTGAGGATTAAAATAAGGCCATTTTGCATTCCCGCTGGCAGTTCATTATAGATTAAAGCCTTATTCAAATATGCGCGAACAATTTGTAGACCTGATTCTAAAGCGTTTGGAAAACGGGGCCGAGACAGTCAGTCGCGATTTTCGGGCCGAAAACGAAACTTTAAAAACACGATACTGCGCGATTGACGATCTTTTGCCGGAAGAAACGGCCAGGAAATTTTTCGATGTATTTCCGCCGGGCGGCAAGATGCGCCTGCTCGACAGCTTTCGCGAAAAAAAATACACGTCGAAATCACTTGAGCAGTTCGATCCGCTGATCTCCGACATCACGTTCGCATTCCAGGATGAACGAGTGATTAAAAAGGTTGCGGAATTAACCGGATTAAAAGATGCCATCGGTGACCCCCTTCTATATGCTGGCGGAATCAGCGCAATGGAGCGGGGGCATTTTCTGAATCCGCATATCGACAACTCGCACGACGGCGAACAGAAAAACTACCGCGTCCTTAACCTTCTTTATTACGTCACGCCGGACTGGAAGCCGGAAAACGGTGGAAACCTTGAGCTGTGGGATGAAAAAGTGAACGAGGCGGTTGAAATCCCGAGCCTTTTTAATCGTCTCGTCCTGATGGCCACAAATGACAAGGCATGGCACTCGGTCAACCAGGTTAAGGCCGACGGCAGGCGGTGCTGCGTTTCTAATTATTATTTCTCGCCGCATTCGCCAAACGGCTATGAAACCACGCATGTAACCTACTTCATGGCCCGCCCCGAACAAAAGCTTCGCCGCTTTGTGACAAAAGTCGACAGCGACCTGCGCTCCGCTGTACGGAGGTTAAAGAAAAGCGGTTTTGCCAAAAAGGATATATATGAGGGAAAAGCTAACGAATAGGCCTCGAGATCTGAGCCTGCTCTCGATTAGTGATAAAACTCTCCGCCGTATGCCTGCCGCAAACCCTGCCCCTTGATTCCCCAGCGGAAACGGAACGCCGCATCGCCGCCGCGGTGGTTATAATTGAGGCTGATCTTGTGCAAGCCAGCTTTAAGCGGCAGGATCGCCGACCGCACTTTACGGTCTTTAGTGCCGACATCGTCGATGATCTTTTCACCACCGAGCACAACGCTTGCGTCCCACGTCGAGTCAATTTGAAATTCATAGACTCCGTCGGATGGCGCATTGAAATAGCCTTCAAATAAAATCCGGAACGGCTGTTTCAAACTGATTTTCTTTTCGAATTGCTGAAGAAGGATCGATTTTGTTTCACCGGTTTCTTTTGAGCTTTCTGAATCTTCATCGCCAAGTATCAATTCAAACTTTACGCCCGGTTTCCTTGCTGCTAATTCGACCGGCTGCAACATCTCGCGGCGTATCAGAGTTGCCGCGTAAACCGCACTTTTTCGGCCGTTTTCGTTTACGACGACGGTTTTCAATTCGGTCTTTTTACCCTGTTGAAGCTCGATCTCGATCGGCTTTTTGAAAACTTTAGACGCTTCATTGGGCGTTGAGCCGTCAATGGTGTAATGAATCTTTGAACCTGGGATACTTGTGAAAAGTTCGACAACTGTCTTGCCGTCGCCGCTGACAATTACATTATTCAATCCGACTGGCTCGGGAATACGGTAGTTTACGTTCTGCCTGTCCAATCGGGGAAAGTGAGCAGATAGCCGATTCCAGAAATCCGCGTAGTTTTTATCTTCAGGACTCGACCATAACACCTCGGACAACGCAATCATTCTCGGAAACGCCATATATTCCACGTGCGAAGGTGTTTTCATGTATTCGGTCCAGACGTTCGCCTGCCCGCCGATGATATATTTTGCCTCCTCGGTGGTTAGTTCCTTCGGAACCGGATCGAAGCTGTAGACCTTTTCGGTCGTTATGTAGCTGCCGATGTTCAGCGGTTCATAAGCGGGATCGCCCTGCCCGTAGTCGAAATAAACAAAATCGGTCGGCGTCATTATTACGTCATGCTTCGATTTCGCGGCCTCGATGCCGCCTTTCATCCCGCGCCAGGACATAACAGTCGCATTAGGTGCCAATCCGCCTTCAAGAATCTCATCCCAGCCGATCATCCGTTTCCCTTTCGAATTGATGAAGTTTTCGATCCGTCGGATGAAATAGCTTTGCACCTCGTGCTCGTCCTTCAAATTCTCCTTTTTCTTCATTCCCTGAACAAACGGCGATTCCTTCCAATGATCTTTTAAAACCTCGTCACCGCCGATGTGCACGTACGGCGAATCGGGGAAGAGCGCGATAGTCTCGGTCAGAACGTCCTCGAGGAATTGAAACGTTTTTTCGGTCGGACAAAAAACTTCCTTAAAAATTCCCCACGTCGTTTGAACTTTGTAGGCATAATTCTCCCTGCAGCCGAGTTCGGGGTAAGCGGCGAGCGCGGCCGAGGCATGTCCGGGCAGCTCGATCTCAGGAATTACCGTGATATATCTCGCCTTTGCGTAGGCAACGACATCTTTGACCTCTTCCTGCGTGTAAAAGCCCTCGACCGGAATGCCGTCGCCGATATACGGTGTCAGATTCCGCTCCTTTACGGTTTCCGGGCGTTTCGACCCGATCTGGGTCAGGCGAGGATATTTCCTGATCTCGATCCGCCAGCCCTGATCCTCAGTCAAATGCCAGTGAAAATAATTGAATTTATACTGCGACATTAGATCGATGTACCTTTTGACAAACGAAACAGGCATGAAATGACGCGCGACGTCGAGATGCATTCCACGGTAGGGAAATCGTGGACGGTCTGTGATCTTAACTGCCGGAATTTTTATTGAACCCTTTTTGCTCACCGACATCAGCTGGAAGAGGGTTTGCAGCGCATAAAATCTGCCTGCATCGTCCGACGAAACAATGAGGATGAGCTTTTTATCAACGTTAAGTTCATATTCGCCTAGTGAAAACGGTGTTTTGGGTCGGCCAAAAAAGAATGCCTTCGCCGATGAAGCCGATCCACGGGTCCGGACTTCAAGCTCGTGAGTAGATCTTAGATACGCTTTGAATAAGTCAATGAAAGCGGCGCTTCCGGAAGGCTCGTTGAAAACCATCTGTGTCTTCGATGTCAATTCAAAAATGCCATCACGCCTTTCAACGGAAGCCGGTCGAGGAATGATATTGATCTCGTTCGTTTGGGTAAAGCCTGAGCCGACGAACACGAGAATAACGATTAGAATCAAGAGAAGGTTTTTCATAGTTCTGTTAAACAAAGGCAGAAACACAACCGGAAGGGAGTGTGTTCTTCAACCCTAAGTTTACAAGAACCCGGTCGCTAACACTCGGTTACAAGCGTGGTCGCTACAGCTTATATTTTAGCATGGCAGCACACTCCCTACCGGTCGTGTTTTCCGCCTTCTAACCCCTTAACGTCTCCAAAAAAAGGACTAATTCGTCCGGCAGCGGCTGGGTATATTCCAAACGCTCGTCGTTCTTCGGGTGCATGAACGAGAGCTTTTCGGCGTGCAGGAAAAATCTATCCATCGATCTTATCGCATTGCGCGTATTTGTATCATTAACCGTGTTGTCACGCCCTTCGTTATAAATTTCGTCGCCGACGATTGGATGATTCAGCGATGCGAGGTGCACGCGGATTTGATGCGTGCGGCCGGTTTTGATCTCGACGTCGAGCAACGTGAATTTATCGAACCGCTTGCGAACCTTCCATAGTGAGAGCGCGTTTCGGCCGTAATTTGCTATCTTCATTCGGAGGTGGTTATGCTTGTTGCGGCCGATCGGAGCGTCAATCTTTCCTGAATTATCGAGCGGCGAACCGTGCACCAGCGCGACATAGCTTTTATAAACTTCGCGCTCTCTGAATTGATCCGAGAGTCCCTCATGAATCTCGTCGTTTTTTGCAACGACGATTAAACCCGAAGTGTCTTTATCAAGCCGATGCACAATCCCGACACGCAATTCTGAAAGCTGATTGCTGATTGCTGATTGCTGATTGCTTAGAGCCGATTGCTCAAAGTTGAAATGAAACGCTATCGCATTTGCCAGCGTCCCGCTCTGCACGCCAGCTCCGGGATGAACGACCATTCCCGCGGGTTTATTAATGACGGCGAGAGCTTCGTCCTCAAAAACTATATCGAGCGGAATGTTTTCCGGCTCGAATTTGGCGGCGGCAAGCTCGGTCAATTCAAGTTCAACCTCGTCGTTTCCGTGAAGCTTGTAAGACGATTTGACCGGCTTTTCATTTACCAAAGCATCGCCGTCCGATATCAAACGCTGCAGTCGTGACCGCGACCAGCCGTCAATGTTTTCGGCGAGAAACGCATCGAGCCGCTTTCCGGCGTCCGAGTCCGCGACGGTGAAATTCAATATCGGGGTTTCTTCAGACAATGAAGCTTTAACTATGCTCGACTAGTTCCTTTTTACTGACTGTTCGCAGACGCATAACCATAAACACGACCGCTCCCAAAACGACGATCAGGCTGATTATCTGCGAGGTCGAAAGGCCCGTCATCGTCGTCAATCCAAACAGATCGCCGCGAGGATCGTCCCGGACAAATTCGATCAGAAATCTGAATAACGCGTAGATAATTCCGTAAGCGATTAGGACTTGCCCGTCAAATTTTTTGTGCCGGTGCAAATAAAACAGAATGCCGAAGACGGCCAGCATGACAAACGATTCGTAAAGCTGCGTCGGTTGAAGATAAAGATCGCTGCCGTCCGGGCCGTACATCGGAACGCCGGTGTATTCGTGTCCCGCGTCTGTAAAATGCACTCCCCACGGCAGATCCGTATGCTTTCCCCAACAGCATCCCGCCGCGAAACAACCTTGCCGTCCGAACGCCTGGCCGAGCGCAAGGCCCGGCGCAAGGGCATCGGCAACCTTCCAGAATGAAAGCTTGTAAAAACGTATGAGAATCACAACTGTAAGAAATCCGCCTAAAAACCCACCGTAATAAACTCCGCCGGAACGAAGAAAATCAAGCGAGAAAATCTGCACATTATCCTCGACAAGAAACATCAAAATTTTCGAGCCAAGCAGCCCGCCGATCAGCGTCCACAAACCAAGATCGTAAATTCGTTCGCGCGGCAAGCCGTCTCGTGCGCCCAAACGCGACGCAACGAAAAGCGCCAACAACATCCCGACGGCAAGAAAAATGCCATAGGTTGTTATAGGAAAATCGCCGATGCGGAAGAGTTCAGGATACATTGAGTATTAGTTGTTTGCGGCCGATGATTCGTTGTGTGAGGTATTCAGGCTGCTCTGTTCCGCTTGATTTTTCTTCGCTAGAAACAGGTCGATTATCATCAACCCGGCACCAACGCAGATCGCGGCGTCGGCAACGTTAAACGTCGGGTAGTGCCAGCTTCCGAACTGCACGTCGATAAAATCGACTACGAAACCCAGACGCGTGCGGTCGGTTACGTTGCCCACGATGCCCGCGAGCAGCAATGCCAAAGCGCCTAAAATACGGTCATCGCTTCGCGGGGTCCGCCAAAAAAAGTAGAGCACCAAGGCCGCCGCAACAAAGGCAACGACGGACAATCCCCAACGTCCGGCATCACCATGATCGTCGAGCATACTGAACGCAACACCCGTATTCTGCGCGTATGCAAAATTCAAAAAGCCCGGGATTACGGAAATATCGTCGCCGAAACGCAGCCGACGCAGCGCCCAGGCCTTCGTCACCTGGTCAATCATAAAAACTCCGCCCGCGATGACGAGGTAGCCCAGTTTCCAGAAATAATCTTTTTTATTCACTCGTTTTTCTCGGCTCCTCCGGCTGCTGCTTCGGCTCGGCATAAAATACTTTGCTCACGATCTTCCATTCGCCGTTGATCTTCAGCAGGGTCATATAATCAACGAATTTCACGGTTGGATAATTAAGAACTATTTTCGCGTTCGCCGCATTTCCCGAAACGTCGATGCTCTCGATCCTTCTATGATCTTTGCGTTTTTCCTCGTCTGTAGCGGACTTTCCTGTAAAGGCGCGCGTTATAAATGCCTCAAAATTCTCACTATTGTACTTCCCGTCACGCATCCAAAGCATGGTTCCATCCGTATGAAAGGCTTTTCTGGCAAAAGCCGGATCTCCGGTCGCATGTGCTTTGATGTAATTTTCAAGTGGAACGCGTACCTCATCTTTTTCCGCGGCTTGACCGAACATAAAACCCGTGAATAATAAAAGTACCGATATAAAACGACTAAACTCCTTCATAAATTTCTCCCTGTCCAAAAGATTGCAATTCGAAAGCTTTCAAATTTACGCATTTCGGTTTGCATGAGTTTCAGCAACTCTGCCCGGAAAAACTTCAAAGCCTGGTTAACCGTCGAATCGATCCTTCGCGGACGCCGCTGAACGCTGCAATTCGATAAATTTCGCGCGGACAAATTCATTCAACTTCTCGGCAAACACTTCGTCCAGTCCCTTGAGTTTAATCAATTCCTGCACATCTGCAAGATCCTTTAATCGGTCGCCGGCTGTCAATCCCGAAGTTAATTTTAATTCGATCAATTTTTCCATGGTGATGGTTTTCACGCCATCTATGACGACCGTAAATTTAGCGGGGTCGGGAAATTCGACGGGTTTTGGCAGCCCGTCACCCGGAAATTCGCCGGATGTGATTATCTCGACCGGTATGTTTTGCTCGATAGTGCGAAACTTTTTCGTTGCTCCATTAAAGGCGGGTCGGTAACCTAAGCCTATAAGTGTTTTTTTGAACTTTTCCAGTCCTTCTTTAGTCAACAACAGATCAATGTCCTCGGTAAAACGCCTGTATCCGTGCTGGTTGAGCGCTATCGCGCCAATCACGGCATAATCAATGTTATTGCGATTCAGATCGGCCGCAATGCGTTTCAGAGCGTCGTTTATCATGCCTTCTCCGCGAAAAAATCTCAGGCCCTCGGCATAGGCGAGAGTTGGTGAGGACATAAGCGTTTGAAAATCGACTGCCATCTGCTACTCAGTATAGGGGAAAATCGTTTTTGGCGCCGTGTGGATTCTCCACCAATCGAGAGCGCAAACGTCCGTACAGCCGAGCGCGCGTTTTATGATCTTCCACTTTCCTTTTGTCCTCTTCAGAAGGGCAAAGAAATTGTTGTCGAATGCGCCCGAATCCACGGCTTCCTGGTATATCGTATTCCGATAATCAGGTCGGCCGCCGTTGGTGTTTTGCGGACTGCCGCTCACAAACGCCCAACTGCCCTGCACCTTGAAATGATCCGCCGCAAAAACGATCTTTTGTTTGAGCTCTCTTTCAACTGGAATACGCAATGCCCCGAGAATCGCCTTTCGCTCGGCCGAGCCGATTTCGGGGTTGTAGGCGGTTTGAGCGAAGACGCCTGAACATACCGCGAAAAGGATGATTACAAAAACCATTGAAGTTCTAGTCATTTTGCCGTTAAGCCGCTGTCACCCTTTCAATTTCACTCAATGCATCGATGCACCGCTCGCAGACGGTCGGATAGTTCTGCAGTTCGCCTATGCGGACTGAATAATTCCAACAGCGTTCGCATTTTGCGCCGTCGGCTTTCTGAATTTCGACCTTTAGCGCGTCGCTTTCGTGGATTTCGACCTGTGAAACGATAAAGATGTAACGCAAGTCTTCATAGTAGTTTAGCAGGAACATTGTCGTCTCTTTATCGGCAGTCAGTATCACCTTTGCTTCGAGCGATGAACCGATCCGTTTGGCGATCCTCGCTTCCTCAAGCGCTTTCAAAACTTCGTCTCGGATCGAAAAGATGCGCTCCCAGTTCGTTAACATCGGAAAGCGGGCATCTTGCCGGCTTTCCCGGTGGCTTCCAGCTGGAAACTCCGCCAAATGCACTGATTGGGTCGATTGCCCGGGCAAATTCTCCCAGGCCTCGTCCGCCGTAAATGCGAGGATCGGTGAGAGAAGGCGGCACAGCGTATCCGTCACCCGATAAAGAGCCGTTTGGGCAGAGCGTCTTGCGTGCGAATTCGGAGCGGCGGTATAAAGACGGTCCTTGATAATGTCAAAATACCGGGCAGAAAGCGTTACAGTGCAAAAATGATAAAGCGCGTGATATGCGGTCTGAAAATCATATTCTTCGTAACCCTTTAACACCTTTTCGGTAAGTTCGTCTACGCTCGCCAGAGCCCAACGGTCGATCTCTAGCATCTGGCTTTCAGGTACCGAATTATTTGACGGATTGAAACCATCAAGATTGCCGAGAGCGTATCGAAGCGTATTTCGGAACTTTCGGTATGCATCGGTTACGCGGTCTAAAATTTCCTCGGACCAGCGAACATCTTTTGTCGTGTCTGCCGCTGCTGCCCAGAGGCGCATGACATCCGCGCCGCTTTCATTCATGAAATCCCTGGGCGAAACGGCATTTCCGCCCGATTTATGCATCGGCTTCCCGTTGCCATCCACAACCCAACCGTAGGTAATAACTTCTTTATAAGGTGCCATATCGTGCGCTGCCAACCCACAGATTAACGAAGAATTGAACCAGCCGCGAAACTGGTCACCGCCTTCCAGATATAAGTCCGCCGGAAAACGTAAATTATCCCGCGTCTCCAAAACCGCGATGCAGCTAGAGCCGGAATCGAACCACACATCCAGAATATCGGTTTCCTTGCGAAAATCGGCGCCATTGCATCTCGGGCAAACAAAGCCTTCCGGAAGGAGTTCGCTTTCCGGGCGGTTGTACCATGCGTCGGAGGTTTCCATTTCGAAAATATCGGCAACATGATCGACGATTTGCGGTTCGGCGATCGGCTCATCACACGCCTGGCAGTAAAAAACCGGTATCGGCACGCCCCACGAGCGCTGCCGCGAAACACACCAATCCGGGCGCCCGTTGAACATATTCCGCATTCGGTCCTCGCCCCAGGCGGGATGCCATTTCACCTTCTCGATTTCCTTCAATGCGGCGTCGCGAAGGGGCGTAACACCGGCGTCTCGCTGGCTGTCCGGAGTGCGTCCCGCACTCCAATCCGGCGAGCGAGGGGCTCCCCGAACAGCCGCCGGGACGGGCGGCGTTACATCATCCATCGAGATGAACCACTGCGGAGTCGCACGAAAAATGACCGGATTCTTGCACCGCCAGCAATGCGGATAGCGGTGATTGTATTTTTCCGAATAAAGCAGAGCGCCGCTTTCACGCAGAAACTCAACGATTTTCGGATTTGCATCGAAGATACTCTCTCCGGCCCAGTGCTCTACTTCTCCCATAAACCGGCCGGCATGATCGACCGGACAATAAATCTCAAGGTCGTATAGTTTCGCGATGTGAAAATCGTCGGCTCCGTGTCCAGGCGCAGTGTGAACACAGCCGGTTCCCGACTTTCCGGCCAACTTATTCTCAAACCGGACATCGAGCTCGACCTCTGCGTCCGCTTCTCGGAGCGTCACGTGCTCGCCGTTCATTATCAGCGAAACGCGGTCGAGCCATGCGTGCTTTGCTTCGAGCCGATCGAGCTTCGAGCCTTTGAAACGCGCGATCTCTTCATACTCGGCAAATCCGCAGATATCGGCAAATGCTTTGCTCAATTCTGAGGCGACGATATAAACCTCGCCGGAAGAAACTTCCATCGCCGAATAATCGAAATCCGGATGTACAGCTATACCCAGGTTTGCGGGCAGTGTCCACGGCGTCGTTGTCCATATCACGACAAAGACTTCTTTGCCGTCCAAATTCCCGTCGATCAGCTTCGGATCGGATTTGAGCGGAAATTTTACATAAACCGAAGGCGATGTGTGTTCCCTGTATTCGACTTCAGCTTCGGCCAAAGCCGTCTGATCGTGGATGCACCAGTAGACGGGACGCAGGCCTTTATAGACGTAGCCGCGTTCGAGAAATGTGCCGAAAAGCCGCGCCGTCGCGGCTTCATATTCATTCGACATCGTCAAATAAGGCGTTTCCCACTCACCCAAAATACCGAGCCGCGAAAAATCGCGCGTCTGACCGTCCATCGCCTTTGACGCATGTTCGCGACAAAGGCGGCGGAACGTTGCGACAGGAAGATCGCCTTTGTTCTTGCCCTTTTCGGCAAGCTTTTTCTCGACATGCGTTTCTATAGGCAGACCGTGGCAATCGAATCCAGGCACGTACGGCGCGTCGAAGCCCATCATCGAGCGCGATTTGACGACGAAATCCTTGAGGATTTTATTCAGCGCCGTGCCGATGTGAATATCGGCGTTCGCATACGGCGGACCGTCGTGCAATATGAATTTATCGCGGCCTTTATGTGCTTCCGTGATTTGCTTATAAAGCCCTGCCTCCTCCCACTTTTTCAAACGCGCTGGCTCGCTTTGGGCGAGATTCGCCTTCTGCCCGAAATCGGTCTTCGGTAAATTTACGGTTTTCTTTAAATCCAATGGTTCGGTCATAAGCAATTGTCGGCGTTCAGTTCCAATGCGCGAAACACGAACCGGTAGGAAGTTTGTTGGTTCGATTCATTAGGAACCTACCGGTAGTTCGCACTCCCGGTTCTACCAAATCGACACCCGTGCTACGCGGACAGGTTTCTGCCGCCCGGATCGAACTCGGTATCAAAACTTCAAATTTTATCATTTACACCGCAAAATATCCTAAATTCGCAGTCGGCCTTTCATGTTCGAACTCGCGTCGGAACAACTTCAACTTTGGCGTTTACTCTTCCTCGACCGTACACAGCAAAGGATATTCTCTCGCCTTTGCGAGATTCATCGCCTTTTCCGACTTCATATTTGCGATCTCGTAAGGATACACCCCCGCGAGGCCGACACCTTCGTTATGAACCCTGAGCATGATCCCGAAGGCCTCCGGCGCGGTTCGCATAAAAACGTATTCGAGTACAAAAACGACGAATTCCATCGTCGTGAAATCGTCGTTGTGAAGAAGAACTCTAAAAAGCTTGGGCTTTTCGAGCTTAGTCTCACGTTCGGTCAAAACATCAATTTCGCGGTCTATATCGGGAAATTCGGGCATATCTGGAAGTGTAGCCGCGAATCGCACGAATGAAAACTTGTTCGCGGTAATCGCACCATTCGCGGCTGATTCATATTTTCGCGACTTCGAAGTAAGTCTTAATCGCCTTGTGCTCCGCTGAATTATTTAGAATCTCGAAAACCTTCTCGTAGTTTTCAAGTCCCTCAACCTTATGCGTCATCATTCGCCCGAGCCAACCGGGATGCATCGCTTCGCACAAGGCGAGGTCTTTCACCCCCATTTCGAAGTGCTCGCGGCCGGCGTTTACCGTGCCTACCATCGCTCGATTTCCGAGCACGAACATCTGATTGATCTTGTCCGAAGGCACTTGATCCGTTTTGCGCTCACCGCCCGTAACTGATGCAAGGATCAAGATGCCATTTTCATTCAGCGATTGCATCGCATCGAAAATAATAGGCGAATATCCAGTGCATTCAAAAACGAGATCGTACTCGCCATATTTTTTTGTGCTTTTGATCAGCGGGAGGTCGTCAGTCGAATCGTATGTCGCCCCAATTGCTTCGCAAAGCTCGGCGTTCAGATATCCGTCGCGGGGTTGTCTTCCGAATCCGTGTACCTCGTATCCACGCATACGCAATGCCATTACCGTCAGGAGGCCGACGTTTCCGACTCCTAAAACAGCTGCGGTTTTAGGATGCCAGATCTTTAGACGTTCCTGAATGTCGGCTGCCTGCTTCAGGCCTTTCTCGATTATCGAGAGCGGCTCTAGTAGTACGCCTATCTCAGCAATGGCCGGCGGGATTTTTATAAGATACTCTGCATCCTCGACAAAAAATTCGGCCATATAGCCGTGGAGCCGGGAAATTCCCCGTTCGTAATATTTGTCGTCGGTTGTAAAATCCTGCTCGCCAATCTTGTCATATACGCTCGAACCGCACGGTCGCCGCACCGTGCCTACAATGTAATTACCAATATTAAGGTCTTTAACATCCTCACCTATTTCTACCACCCGGCCAAAGTTTTCATGACCAAGCACTAGAAAATCGAAGTCGGATGGAGCAACGCCGTATTCGCCATTGTTTATCTCGCGATCGGTCCCACATGCCCCGACACGAAGAACTTCGACCAGAACACCGCGGCCATTATTTATTTCTTCAATTTTAGGAGTTTCTATCTCTACGAGAAAAGTACTGTTTTTTTTCTTTGGCCTAACCGCTACTGCCTTCATATCTACCATCCTTGAATACTTCTACCTTAACCGCGCCGAGAACTTGCACGACTTATTATAAACTGCGAAACTTCATAATACTTTTAGTTTTTCAAATTAAAAACTGTATTTTTTCAACTTTAGGTGTTGGAAATTATTCCGGCACCAAAACTATGGGGGGATTATGGCTAAAAAAGACAGCAATAACAACAAGAAATTGCAGGATTTGGAGATGAATCAGGCGGATGGAACCGATCAATTCCTGACTACTAATCAAGGGCTTAGGATCAACGATAATCAAAACTCGTTAAAGGCGGGCGAACGCGGCGCGACGCTTTTGGAAGATTTTATTTTGCGTGAAAAGATCACGCATTTTGATCATGAGCGCATTCCCGAACGCATTGTTCATGCCCGCGGAGCGGGTGCGCACGGGTATTTTCAGGTTTATGAATCGATGGCAAAATACACAAGGGCGAAATTCCTAACCGACCCGAGCCGTAAAACGCCGGTCTTTGTCAGGTTTTCGACCGTCGCCGGCTCGAAAGGCTCTTCCGATCTGGCCCGCGACGTTCGCGGTTTCGCCGTCAAGTTCTACACCGACGAAGGCAATTACGATTTGGTCGGCAACAATATTCCGATTTTCTTTATCCAGGACTCGATAAAATTTCCCGATCTTATCCACGCCGTCAAACCCGAACCGCACAACGAGATTCCGCAAGCGGCATCGGCCCACGACACTTTTTGGGATTTTGCGTCGCTGATGCCCGAATCGACGCATATGCTGATGTGGGTGATGTCGGACAGGGCGATCCCTAGGTCCCTGCGGATGATGGAAGGCTTCGGCATCCATACGTTCCGTTTTATAAACGACGCCGGAAAATCGAGTTTCGTAAAATTTCATTGGAAGCCGCTGCTCGGCGTTCATTCTGTCGCGTGGGATGAGGCGACACGAATTTCCGGCAAGGATCCGGATTTTCACCGCCGCGACCTGTCCGAAGCTATCGACGACGGCGCGTTTCCCGAATGGGAATTCGGCGTGCAGATCGTTTCCGAGGAAGACGAGCATAAATACGAATTCGACCTGCTCGACCCGACAAAGATAATTCCCGAGGAACTTGTCCCGGTTCGAAGAATCGGCAAGATGACCTTGAACCGTAATCCGGACAACTTTTTCGCCGAAACCGAGCAGGTCGCGTTTCATCCGGGTCACATTGTTTCCGGCATCGATTTTACAAACGACCCGCTGCTGCAGGGAAGGCTGTTCTCATACACCGACACGCAGCTTTCGCGTCTCGGAAGCCCGAATTTTCATGAGATTCCGATCAATCGCGCTGTCGCCCCAACGCACAATAACCAGCGCGACGCTCACATGCGGCAGACTATTAATAAAGGGCAGGTTGCCTATGAACCAAACAGCTTGGCCGGCGGCTGTCCTTTTCAGGCGATGATAAAGGACGGCGGCTTTCACACGCACGAAGAACGTGTTGATGCAAGGAAAGTCCGGGCCCGGAGCGCGAGTTTCCACGATCATTTTAGCCAGGCCACGCTCTTTTATAACAGCCAGTCTGACGCTGAAAAGACGCATATTGTCAATGCATTCAGCTTCGAGCTCGGCAAACTCGACACCGACGCGATCCGAATAAGAATGGTCGGCAATTTGACCCAGGTTGATAAAAATTTGGCGAAACGCGTTGCCGATAATTTGGGGATCGAAGTCCCGAAACCTGAAACATTGATGAATCAATCGTTCGGAGCCGACACTAATCCCAAATCGGTCCAGCCGACGAGGGTCAAATCCTCGGTCGAAAAATCTGAAGCATTGAGCATGGCGAACACCGTGAAAAATACAATTAAAACCCGCCGTATCGCAATTTTGGCTGCGGACGGCGTCGACGGAAAGGCGGTTTCGGCGATGAAAAACGAGCTCGAAAAATCAGGAGCGACGACAAAGCTAATTGCGCCGAAACTTGGGTTTATAAAGGCCGCTGACGGCAGCTCACTAAAAGCCGATGAAGCATTTTTTCTGGCTACGTCGGTAGTTTATGACGCGGTTTTTGTCGCAGGCGGAAATGGATTGGCGGATGAGGCCGAAGCCATTCATTTCGTAAACGAGGCGTATAAACACTGTAAAGCGATCGCTGTATTCGCCGGCGGAGAGGACTTTCTGAAAAAGACTTACGTTGACCCGGCGAGCGAAGGCGTAATCACAGGGGGCGATGGAAACGCTAAGCCGCGTGATTTTGTAAATGCCGTTGCGCAGCATCGCTTTTGGAGCCGCGAAGAAAAATCGAAAATCCCGGCTTAGAGTCGATTTTTTTCTATGGAATACTTGCCTTTGAGCGGAAGTTTGGTAGAACTGTTCCGCTCAAGGGTAGCTTATTTTTTTGGATTCGAGAGCTCCTGATACTTTTTTCCGCCGGAATCGTGCGGGTATTCGCCAAGCTGCTGCAATAACTTTCCTATTAATCCCGTCCAACCCGTTTGATGGCTTGCTCCCAAACCTTTGCCATTGTCGCCGTGAAAATATTCGTGAAATAAAAGGCTGTCGCGCCAGTGCTCATCCGTTTGAAACTTTTCGGCGCCGGTGAACGCGGCTCTTTTTCCCGACTCATCCTTGAGAAAAATTTGGCACAAACGCTTTTCGAGCTGCTGGGATACTTCCCACAGGGTCAACATTTTCCCTGAGCCCGTCGGAAATTCGATCTTGAAATCGTCACCATAATAATGATCGAATTTTTGCAGTGATTCGATCAGCAGAAAATTCACCGGAAACCATATCGGCCCGCGCCAATTTGAGTTGCCGCCGAATAGGCCGCTCTGCGATTCGCCGGGTTCGTATTGTACCGTGTAACTCATATCATCCGCATGAAAAACGTACGGACTTACTTTGTGCTTACGTGATAGCGAGCGTATGCCGTAGTCGGATAAAAATTCATCTTCCGCAAGCATAGTCGCCAGCACTAGCTGCAAACGATCTTTATTTACCAATGCAAGCAGCCGTCTATTCTCTCGGCCGGGCTGCTGCAGACATGCAATATCGTCTGTAAGATCTTTACGGTTTTTCAGAAACCATTCGGTTCGCCGACGGAAATCCGGAAGTTTTTCGATGTCGTCTTCTTCGAGAGTTTCAACCGCAAAAAGTGGTATCAATCCTACCATCGACCGAAGCTTGATGGGAATTTGTTGCCCGTCGACATGAAGTGCGTCGTAATAAAATCCGTCCTCTTCATTCCATAGCTCAGTATTGGCGTTACCGAGATTGTTCATCGCATCGGAAATATAAACAAAATGCTCGAAAAACTTGCTCGCCACGTCTTCGTAAACCTTGTCTTCCTCGGCGAGTTCGAGGGCGATCGCGAGCATGTTCAGGCAAAACATCGCCATCCAGCTCGTACCGTCGGACTGTTCGAGGCGGCCGCCATTCGGCAAGGGCTTGCTGCGGTCGAACACCCCGATATTATCGAGTCCCAGGAAGCCGCCTTCAAAAACGTTGTCGCCTTCGTCGTCCTTTCGATTGACCCACCATGTAAAGTTGAGCAAAAGCTTGTGGAAAACCTTCTCTAAAAACGCCCGGTCACCTGCGCCTTTGCGCTTCTCTTCGATCTTATAAACGCGTAATGCTGCCCACGCGTGGACAGGCGGATTTACATCGGCAAATGCCCATTCGTATGCGGGAATTTGCCCGTTCGGATGCATGTACCACTCGCGAAGAAGCAAAATCAGCTGGCGTTTGGCGAGCTCGGCATCGACAAGCGCGATTGGAATACAGTGAAAGGCCAGATCCCACGCAGCGTACCACGGGTATTCCCATTTATCCGGCATCGAAATAACGTCGTCGTTGTATAAATGTTTCCAGTCAGCATTACGACCAAAAAGCCGAGGCTTTGGCGGCGGCGCAAATGCAGTATCGCCGTCGAGCCATTTCTTGACCTCATAATGATAATATTGCTTTGACCACAACATTCCGGCAAACGCCTGCCTCATCACGTTCTTTGCGTCATCGGTCAAAGTTGCAGGAATAACGGTTGCGTAAAATTCGTCGGCTTCACTTTTTCTTTTCTCGAAAACCTTTTCACATTGATTTCGGAAATCGTCTTTTGAGGAAAAGGATTGGACGTCCCTCGCACCCTTCTCGCTCAAACGAAGATAGATCGTTTCGTTACCCCCGGGGGGCAGCGTGGCTTCGTAATGAACGCCCGCCTTAGTGCCGGAGGAATTCGGGTTCACTGCGGCTTCATCATTGTGAACGATAAAATTATTTATGCCGTCTTTCGTATAGGCCGATTCGTTTTCGCCGTCGTAAAGCCGTTTGAAGTTCGTTTCGTTTTCGGTGAATAATAATTTGCCCGAGCCTTCGCAAAGCAGCCAATGAGCTTCGAAACCCGGTTTTTTTATGTGAATCACTGAAATATCCTTTGTTCCTCCATCTCCCTTCTGCATCAGCGGTCTTTCGATATCGTCTTCCCAGGACCAAGTATTTCGAAACCAAACGGTCGGCAGCAAATGAAGCTGCGCGGGTGTTTCGGCGCGGTTTACGGCCGTGATTTTTATACAGACGTCCTCTAAGCCAGCTTTCGCGTATTCAACAAAAATGTCGAAATACTTATCATCGTCAAAAATACCGGTATCGATCAACTCGTATTCAGGCTGTGATTTATCTCGCTTTGCATTTTCCTCATAAAGAATCTCGTATGGAAAGGCCGCTTGCGGATACTTGTATTGGAACCTCATGTAAGAATGCGTCGGCGTATTGTCGAGGTAATAATAATATTCCTTTACGTCTTCGCCATGATTCCCCTTTGGGCCGGCCAGGCCGAACAACCGCTCTTTCAGGAGCGCATCCTTACCATTCCAGAACGAGAATGCAAAACAGATATTCTGTTTGCGGTCGCAAATACCGGCGATTCCGTCTTCATTCCATCGATACGCACGCAGGTGAGAATGTTCGAACGGAAAATAATCCCAAGCAGATCCGTCCGCTGAATAATCTTCGCGAACGGTGCCCCATGCACGGTCGCTGATATAAGGACCCCACAGCTTCCAATCGGCGATTTTTTGCGTCGCTTGCTCAAGCCGGTTTTCCTCGGCGGTGAGTTGAATTTTAGCCATAAATTTCTAAAAGGATGACATAGGCTGCTTGGAGCCTTTCAGTAATATTCTTTTTTTTTTCAATAGTTATCGAGGTGCTCGTTTATGGATTCCCGGATGCCCCGCTTTGAGATTCACCCGATCAATACACTAGTCGGCACAAATACTAACCAGCCATTGATCGCAGCTCTTCGATCACTTTCGGCAAATTATCCAAAACGAAATTAACCTCTGCATCCGTATTATATCGTCCAAGCGAAAAACGGATTGCGCCCATTGCGTGAGAATATGGAATGTTCATCGCCTGCAAAACGGGCGATGCGGTGTGATCGTCTGAGTTGCAGGCGGATCCGGTCGAGACGCAAACCCCGAGGTCGTTGAGTCGAACAAGGATCGCTTCACCGTTTGTATTTTCGAACGAGATGCTTGTAGTATTCGGTAGGCGTTCGGCGGGATCGGAGGTCCCGTTCAAACGAGAATTTGGAATTTTGTTCAAAATTCCATACTCCAATTTGTCCCGCATAGCGCGGACACTTACCATTTCGGATAGATCACCTACCAATTGCGCCGCCGCTCCGATACCTGCGATCTGATGAACGGCTTCTGTGCCAGGCCGCCCACCGCTTTCCTGACTGCCGCCTATGAACAACGGCGGTAGGGCAACAGCCTGTCTTACGTATAAAGCACCGATGCCTTTCGGCGCATGGAACTTATGCCCCGAAATTGAAAAAAGATCAACCTCCGTATTTTTTAGATTTACGGGAATTTTCCCGACTGCATTGACGCCATCGACGTGATACAGAGCGTTTGAATGCTCTTTTACGATTTCGGCGATCTCGTTGACCGGAAACAAAATACCCGTTTCGTTATTCGCCAGCATCACGGAAACTACGGCTGTTCTTTCGTCCAGTGCATCGCGAAGCTGGTCGAGATCGAGCCGGCCGTTCTCGTCGACGTCAAGCCAGGTAATCCGATAATTTGTGTTTTCCAGCTTTTCGCAAAGCTTTCGGACGGCTTCGTGTTCGACGCGGGTAGTAATGATGTGGTCTTTTTCCGGAGCAGCTTCGAGGGCGCCACGTATGGCCCAATTATCGCTTTCCGTGCCGCCGGACGTAAAGACTATCTCTGCAGATGATGCGGCACCCACAAGCTCAGCGACCGATTCGCGGGCGGCTTCGATCGCCACACGATTTTTCCGGCCGAAAGCATACGACGAAGACGGATTCCCGTAAGAAGCAGTAAGAAAAGGCGCCATCACACCAAAAACTTCCGGTGCGATCCGTGTGGTGGCGTTATTGTCAAAATAGATCATTGCGGTTTATTTTGAATCCTGGGTAAATAATGTCAAATCCGCCATTTACAAATCGGTCATAGTTTGAGAACAATAAAGACGAAAGCCATCTTGTACTCTTATCAAATAGCTTCGGACTTTATGCTAATTATTAGTTTTATCACGGCGCACACAAAAGTTTTACTTTGCCGCCCGATGTAAGCCGGACAAGCGAATACATACTAATCGTGAGTGCAATCTTAAATATCTCTGAACCAAACGGACGCATCTGGGAGATCGACCTCGTCGTCGGCAAAGACTACTCGATCGGTCGAGCAAAGGAAAACGATATCGTCTTAAATGACCGTCGCGTTTCGCGCAAACATGCGCAGATTGCGAGCGACGGTAATCGCTTCAAGATAGTCGACGGCTATATCGAAAACGGAAAGTTTATGCGCAGTGTTAACCATGTCTTCGTGAATGGTGCTCCGATGCTTGAAAAACTGCTTGCCCAGGGCGATGCGATCGTCATCGGAGAAAGCAGGCTCGAATATGCCGAAACGGCTCTGCCGGCAATACCGTCAGTGCCTTCTCGGGACCCTTCGAGCTCTCCCATAACAACCGGGCCTTATCAGTCTGCGACGGACGCAGCGGTCCCAAAAAGCGTTAACTACGATGACAATCCGCTTGGGCAAACGCAGCTTCAGCTTTCCGCGAAGGAGATAATCGGGCGGCAGCCCAATCTTTCAATTGAGTCGGCGATCGCAACGCCGGAAGAAGTGAAGGACCTCCGGCGTAAAGCGCAAATCCTCGAACTGCTTTATGAAATGAGTAAATCGCTTGGCACGGTATTTGACTTGAAGGAAATCTTTGAAAAAGCGACCGATCTCATATTTCGCGGAACACCCGCAGATCGTGTCGTCGCCCTAATCGCGGATGAAACGACCGACGGCAAGATTCTGCATAATAATCTGTACCCCATTGCCGTGAAGACACGCGATGAGAACATTGAACAAATAACGGCGACGGTGACGGTTAGCCGTACCATTACGCAAATGGTGATGCGTAAAAAAGTTGCTTTGCTGTCGCAGGATGCAAAGACTGATGCACAATTTTTTGGAGCGAAATCGATCGTTTCACAAGGCGTCAGATCGACTATCTGTGCACCATTGATAACCGAATCCAATGTTCACGGAGTTCTTTATGCCGACCGACTCGATCCGTTTGCCACATTTACACCGGATCATTTGGAACTTATCGGGGCGGTCGCCGCACAGACGGCCGTTACCGTTGAAACGGTAAAGGCGCATAAACGACTTGCCCGCGAAGAGGTCGCCCGTGCCAATTACAGCCGTTTTATGCCGGAATACGTCGTAAAACAGATTCTCGAAAACCCGAATTCGTTTCGTCTTGGCGGCGTGAACCAGACAATTACCGTGCTCTTCGCGGACATTCGCGGTTTCACGGCTTTTTCCGAAAAGGAGAAGCCGGAAAAGGTAGTCGGGCTGCTGAACCGGTACTTTTCGCTGATGACCGAGATAATTTTCGATAACGGCGGCACGCTCGATAAGTTTATCGGCGATGAATTAATGGCTCTCTTCGGAGCTCCGGCCGCGACACCGGAAGATGCTTTAAATGCTGTAAAAGCAGCCGTTACGATGCAAAAGCGTGTCGCCACATTGAATGCCGAACTGAAAGCCGAAGGCTCCGGCGAGATATCGATCGGCATCGGGCTGCACACCGGCGAAGCGACAGTCGGATATATCGGTTCGGAACGCCGGTCTGAATACACGGCAATCGGCGATACGGTCAATGTCGCGTCGCGGCTGCAGTCAAACGCAGTCGGGGGGCAAATACTGATGAGCGAGGCAACCGCGGCGGCCAGCGGGAATCTAATTCCGGTAAATCCGCGTGAACCGCTGACAGTCAAAAACCGCGTGCAGCCTGTCAATGTTCTCGAGATAAGGTGGGGATCAAATTCCGTGTAACACATGCAAAGATTTTGTTGGCAAATTCGTCCTGAAAGGAATATACTTACATCGCTCACACTATATGCTAAAGATTTCGTCCCTTAAAAAACTCGTTACCGATTCAATGGCGATTGATCTGGGAACGTCCAGCACGATTATCGCGGTAAAAGGCCGCGGCATCGTTCTGGATGAACCGTCTTTGGTGGCGATCAATGAATTGACGGAAGAGATTGTCGCTTTTGGCCAGGAAGCGGGCGATTTGTCGGGCCGCGAGGGCCGCGATGTGGTCGTGCGTCAGCCCCTCATTGGCGGAGTAGTTGGGGATTTTGAGCGTACCAAGAAAATGCTAGCTCATTTCGTCAAAAAGGCAAAAACGGGCGGCTCCCAGGTTTCCCTGCAGGCCGTGATGAGCATGGTTTCGGACGTTACCCACGTTGAACAGCGTGCTCTTCTAAACGCTGCCGAGGAATCTCATATAGGCAAAGTTTTTATGATGGAAGAAGGCCTGGCGGCTGCATTCGGCGCCGGTGTTTTGCCTACCGATAAACGTGCCTCGGCAGTAGTAGATATCGGAGCCGGCACGACGAATATCGCTGTCGTCGCTAAAGGCACCGTTGTCCATTCGACCTCGGTACGCTTTGGCAGCAACGAGATAAATTCGGTGCTGGCGACCCACCTCCGCCGACATCGCGGCCTGCAGGTCGGCGATGAGACGACTGAACTTCTCAAAACCACTTTTGCATCGGCCTTTTTGCCGGAAGACATTTCCAGATCAATAGCGGTCCGCGGACGCGAAGTGCAAACGGGCAGCCCGTCAGCCGTCGACATTACTTCCGGAGAGCTTTTTCCGATAGTCGAAAGCATTGTCCGGCGCATCGCAGAGACCGTCAACGAGACGCTGACAGAGCTTCGTCCGGAAGTGGCCGCGGATATCTACGACCGGGGCATCATACTGACAGGCGGCGGAGCACTTCTGGACGGCATCGACAAATACCTTCGAAATTTCATCAATCTCCCGGTAACGGTTTCCGAAGATCCGCGATATGCAACCGTCCACGGCCTCGTGAAAATGTTCGACGATCCAAAACTTCTCGAACGCGTCTCGCGCAACGAACTCGGCGTCCTGCAAAACGCCGAGATTCCGTTCGAAGCTTAAGCGTTTTCGGTTTATCTAAATGTTCCTCATACTTTAGTTTTACATTTCAGTCGATTTTTCGTGCTTTTTAGCTCTTTCAGGTCTAATCAGCCTCCAAATATCCCCGCACCCTTCACCGAATGAAACGTAGCTTGTAACATTCGGAGTCAAGCGATAACTGAGCGAGACTTTCGGGCTGAAATGTCGTCCACGTCCTTCGGAAGTCGCCGCCCGCCGCCGCGTGGGCTTTCAACATTGGTCTCCTAAATTTGGTGGCTTAGAATGGATAACGTAACATCAAGTTTGCGGTCGCGTAGGGATTTAAACAAACTGGCAGTCTAACCGGATAAGTGGAAGGTGAAATCGAATAATATAGGCGGCTGTCCTATTTGTCCGATGAAATATTTTGAATTTTTCAAGCGTCAGCTGCTCCTCACACACGTTTCGGGAATTCCTGTGCGGGCGGATTACCGTTGGGTTTTTGTGCTGTTTTTGATGTCCTCGATCACGGCTGTGAGCGTTAATGCGCTGGTTCAAAACTTCGCAGTCAGTTTTATTCTCGGTTTTATAACGACGCTCGTATTCTTTGTCTCGATTTTTCTGCATGAGTTCGCGCATGCATGGCTTGCCCGGATGGAAGGCCTTCAAGTTGTGGAGATTGTGCTGCATCCGTTCGGCGGGCTGACGCGGTTTCGGCATCAGCCGGAAACACCGCGCGCCGAATTTCGCATTGCAATTGCCGGACCCGCGGCAAGCTTTTTGCTTGCGGTACTTTTCGTGCTGCTAATGGCCGCGGCTAATTCGGCCGGCGTCGATATACTCGCTATACTGCTGTTTCTGTTGGCTCTTTCGAATTTCCTTCTCGCGGTCTTTAATCTTTTTCCCGGATATCCGCTGGACGGCGGACGCGTTTTGCGCGCGTATCTGTGGCGAAACGGCAAGGACCTGGACGAAGCAACGATCCTAACGGGCCGCTGCGGCCAGGCGATTGCCGCTGGTTTAATGATTCTAGGCCTTTTCATCGTGGCCGCACGCGGAGAATTTTTCACGGGTTTTTGGGCGATTCTGACCGGCGTTTTTCTTTTTGACTCCGCGAAAGGTATCATCCGCGAAGTGCATAATTCACAGAAGCGGGTCGTCGAGAACGTAATGCAGCTTGCCGTCCCGGTTGCCCCAGATGTCGTCATCCAGCATTTCGTGGACAATGTCTTACTAATGCATCGATACGCCGTTTTTCCTGTTGCAAAGAAGCGGCAGCTTTACGGAGTTCTCATGCTGGAAGATATGAAAAAGATTCCGCGTAAAGATTGGAACAAGGTTACGATTCGGGAGGTCATGCGTCCCATAGCAGCCGACCAATTTGTTGAAACTCACACGCCGCTCGACGAAGCGCGGGAACTGATGAGGACAAACGGAATAGGAGCGTTGGGTGTGATCGACGCGGAAGGCGGTTTGGTTGGTTTTATTCAGAGAAGCTCGGCATCACGAAGATGAAAACACCATTTCTACATTGTGCGACAATACCGGCGAATACGAGTGGCGCCATAGGCGAATCGGAAAGGAACATAAAATAAGGCGCGTTATTTTGTTTGATCGGCGCCTAAATCGCTCTTTCCATCAGCAAGTCTGTCTGCGGGTCGGAACCGAGTAAAAAAGTGTGGCTTCCCACTTCGTGAAATCCATTTTTTCTGTAAAATCTTTGCGCACGCGGGTTGTATTCCCATACGCCGAGCCACATCACATCGCCGCCTTCTTCTTTAGCCCGTTCAAAGCAAGCGTCCATCAGCATTTGACCGACACCTTTGCCGAGGAATTTTTGGTGCGAATAAAGTCGTGAAAGCTCGACCGGATGCTCGGCCATCACACCGAGTTCGATGTTGTCGAGAAGTATTTTCGCATATCCGGCCAATTCTTCTTCGATCTCGGCGATCAGGAAAATCGATTTCGGATCGGCGAGTTCGGCGGTGATCTGATCGATATTGAACGCCTGACGCATATAGTGCGAAAGATCGTTCGGCGCGTTTTTCGGATGATGAGCAAACGCGTCCCAGAATGTCTTGGACGACAGTTCGGTAAGCGACTGGGCGTCACGGGCGGCGGCTTGGCGGATTTGTATTTGATCAGACACGAAAAAGGAAATTCTCCATAACGAACACTTTTCTGAGACGAAAGCGGACTGGGCTTTCGACGATCGCGGACGCTTTAAGACTTTCAAAACCTGAAAGAAAATACGGTCTGCGGCATGAGGGAATCTTATCCAGCCATTGTGGAATCGATATATTCATTTCATCGCACAAGGTCTCGATCACGCCGGCAAGTACCGCGTCGAGCTTTTCATCGTCGGCTTCAAAAGGCTTCTCGACCGCCGCAGGATCCTTGTGAAAACGGAAATCATCCACAAAATCCATGAGAGCAATCTTCCACCAACGGGAATCGTCAATAAATCTTTTTTTTGTTTCAATCGCCGTAATCATTTTTCGAAGTATTCGTCTAACAAGTTTAATGTGTCGAGCTTTATCGTCTTTTTCGGATAGTAGTCTTCAACGATATCAATAATCTCTTGCGAGCTCCCAAGTTTCAATTCTTTGATCAGAAATTCAAGGTCCTCTACGTCGTAAGTATCCGGCCTTAACGCTAAGACCTTCATAGCAAGCAAATAATCGCCCTCAGGTACAAAAACCTTCAGATGAGAAAAATCGAATAATACCTGGCGGATATGGTCAACTACGAACATCTCGACGGCAAGATTTATCCAGTCAATATTGAGATTATGCCGCTCCGCCACTCGCCGGGCCGCATTACGTACTGCGCGAACGGGCTCAAATATCGCATCGACATCCTTCGTGGCAGGTCGGGATTTGAATGCCAGACACATCACCGCGCCACCATACAGCGAAATTTCGCCTTTGATCTCTACCAGGCGAAGTTCGTCGTTTAGCTCGGTCAGGTAATTTGTGATTTCTTCTGCGGTCATTGCAAAAATTTTCGTAGCGATCACGATGCGGGAGTAATTGAGCACTACATCAATGAACGAAACAAGTCGGTAAAATAGTCTCCTCCTAAATTCGGACTCACCAACCCGTTACCGCAGGTGGTTCTGACTTACTTACCGCTCATTATCAGCTTCGCGATTGTTTGAAGCTGCATATTAGACGTGCCTTCGTAGATCGCGCCGATCTTTGAATCGCGCCAGAATTTTTCTACAGGGTAATCTTTTACGTATCCATAGCCGCCATAAAGCTCAATTGCTTTCGATGAAACCTTCTCGGCGACGCGCGAAGAATAGAGTTTGGCGAAGGCTGCTTCTTTCAAAAACGGTTTTCCGGCGTCCTTTAAACGCGCGGCGTTGTAAACCAATAGACGCGTTGCTTCGATCTCGACCGCCATTTCTGCCAGCTGAAACTGTACGGCCTGAAAACTGTTGATCGATTGGCCGAATTGTTCGCGCTCCTTGGTGTATCGCAATGCGTTCTCGTAGGCTCCCTGAGCGATACCGAGCATCTGGGCACCGATTCCGATTCGGCCTTCGTTAAGGGTTTCGATAGAAACTTTATAGCCTTTGCCGACCTCGCCGAGCACGTTTTCTTTTGGTACTTTGCAGTTGTCGAGTATGAGTTCCGTGGTCGAAGACGCTCGGATGCCGAGCTTGTCTTCCTTTTTGCCGACTGAAAACCCTGCAAAACTTTTCTCGACGATAAAGGCCGTAATGCCCTTATAACCGGCGGCAGGATCGACGGTTGCGAACAACACGAAAATCTCGGCTTCGTTCCCGTTGGTGATCCAAAGTTTTTGTCCGGTCAATTCGTAATAATCGCTTTTTTCGACCGCGCGCGTTTTCAAAGCAAAAGCATCGGAGCCGGAAGAAGCTTCGGAGAGAGCATAGGCTCCGACTTTGCCTTCAGCGAGCTGCGGCAGATACTTTTTCTTCTGCTCGTCGTTTGCCCAACGCATA
>Ga0136617_10000926_pt1 | contig 25614 bp, 21 predicted proteins | sample AntDrymUQ3222106_2_FD_129672 | JGI IMG/M metagenome (GOLD analysis project Ga0136617, IMG submission 129672) | Polar desert sand microbial communities from Dry Valleys, Antarctica - metaG UQ322 (21.06) | ecosystem: Environmental > Terrestrial > Soil > Desert | place: Antarctica: Dry Valley...
CCGAGTGCCGCCCGCCACCACTCGACGGCGTCTGCCACCGTCTGCTCGAGCCCGATCTCCGGCGTCCAGCCGGCGAGGCGGGCGGCCGAGCCGCGTATCTCGGGGACGTCGTGGGCGCGCACCCGGGCCGGGTCGATCTCGTGGTGCAGCGTCAGTGGGGTCGCGGCGCCGAGCATCTGCAGCAGGTCCCGGACACTCGCCGTGCGCCCCGAGCAGACGTTGTAGGGCCCCGGCTCGAGGGAGATCGCATGCGCGTAGGCGCGCACCACGTCGCGCACGTCGGTGAAGTCGCGCCGCGAGTCGGCGTTCCCGGTGCGGACCACGACCTCCGAGAGCCCCGCGACCTCGGCCTCGGCCACCTGCCGCGTCAGGGCGCCGACCACGTAGAGGTCCGCCTGCCCCGGTCCGGCGTGGTTGAAGGCGCGGGCGCGGGCCACCCGCAGGCCGTGAGCGTCGGCGTACTGGCCGCCGAGGAGGTCGCACGCCGCCTTGGAGACCGCGTAGGGGTTCTGGGGCCGCAGCGCAGCGTCCTCGTCCACGGGGAGGCGCTCGGGCGACCCGTAGACCTCGCCCGAGCCGGCGAGCAGCAAGGCCGCCTCCGGCGCCTCGAGCCGCACCGCCTCGAGCACGTTGAGCGTGGTGGCCAGGTTGGCCGAGAGCGTCGCCCCGGGGTCCTCCCACGAGGCCGGCACCGAGGCCTGAGCAGCGAGATGGAAGGCCGCCGTGGGCCGCAGCTCGGCTACGGCGCTGCGGACGGCGTGCGGATCGAGCAGGTCGAGCACCGAGTGCGCCGGCGCGGTGACCTCCTCGCCGGCCGAGCGCAGGTGGGCCACCAGGTGGGTGCCGGCGAAGCCGCTCCCGCCGGTGACCAGTACCGGGGTCAGCTCTCGGCCCGGGTGCCCGCCAGCCGCTGGCCGCGCATCCACTCGACCGTCTGGGCGATGCCCTCGCGCACACCGATGCGGGCCTCCCAGCCGAGCACGTCGCGCGCCTTGTCCACCGAGGGCCAGCGGCGCTGCACGTCGACCTCGAAGCTCGGCACGTGCTCGAGCTCGAAGGCGCGGGAGTCCTCGCCGCAGACCTCCCAAACCACCCGTGCTATCTCCGCCACGGTCATCTCCTGCGAGGCCGAGACGTTGAAGTCCTCGTTCTCGCCCGCGGGATGGGTCATCGCGGTCACGATGCCGTCGGCGATGTCGTCCACGTGGGTGAGGGTCCGCGTCTGCCCGCCGGAGCCGAAGATCTGCAGCGGGCGCTGCCCGGCGAGCACCTTGTTGATCAGGTCGGGCACCGCGTGGGCGATGCCCGGCTCGTCGTCGGGCAGCTCGCCCGGGCCGTAGGCGTTGAAGGGCCGGCAGATGGTGAACGGCAGCCCGTGCTCGTCGTGCAGCGCGCGGCAGTACATCTCGCCCGAGAGCTTGGAGAAGCCATAGGCCGAATGTGGCGTCGCCGTCTGGGCCAGGTCGGACTCGCGCGTGGGGAACGACGTCGACCGCTCGAAGACCATCGACGAGGAGACGTAGACCAAGCGCTCCACACGCTCTTCCAGCGCCGCGCGCATCACGGCGTTGTAGAGCGCGTTGTTGGCCTCCAGCAGAGTGTGGGGCAGCTTGTGGAAGTTGCCGATCCCGCCCACGATCGCCGCCAGGTGCACGCTCAGCGCGCACCCAGACGTGGCGTTGCGGGCCTCTTCGAGCGAGCGCAGGTCGCCCTCGTGCACCTCGCAGGCCTCGCGCATCCACCAGGGTGCCGGGCGCTGGTCGGAGACCCGGACCTCGACGCCCGGCTCCTCGAGCAGGCGCCGCACCACGGCGCTGCCGATCGTTCCCGCGCCGCCGGTGACCAGCACCTTCGTCACGAGGGCAAGGCTAGGGCCACCCCGGCGGGGGCGAGCGCCTGCGCGAGCTCGGGGCCCGCAGGGGCCGGGTCGCGCAACCGCGGCGCCCACGGCTGCCCGCGGTCCAGAGCGCAGGACAGGTCCGCCAGTGCGGCGGTCTCCCCCACCACGACGTCGTAGTGCCCACTCCGGGCTTCGACCCAGCCCCTGCCTTCCGCTCGATCGGCGGTCGCCTCGATCCCCCGGGCCAGCAGCGGGTCCGCGTCGCCGGCGCAGGCCACCACCGTGAGCCGGGCCTGCGGAAGGCCCTCCGCGAGGGAGCCCAGCAGGCCCTCGCCGGGTGCGGGGAGCCGTTCGAGAGCGATCAGGACCCGCTCGCCGGCCAGCGCGTCACGGGCCGCCACATGAGCCGACTCGAAAGGCGGCCAGCGCAGCAGCGGCCGCGCGCCGAGCCGATGGCCCCAACGGGAGACAAACCGCTGGCGGTTGCGCTCCGACTGCTCCTCGGCGTCCAGCTCGCTGCCCGAGGCGCGCTTGGCGTGCAAGACCACCGACTCGGGGACGTAGCGCACCGTTCGCCCCCGCTCGGTGAGCGAGAGGCAGAGGTCGGCGTCCTCGTAGTAGGCGATGCCGTAGCCGGGGTCGAACCCTCCCGCCTGCCAGAAGTCTCTACGGCCGATGAGCACGCAGGCGGCCGAGACGTAGTCGACCTCCCGGGGAAACCGATAGGCGCTGTCCGTGGGGTCCGCTCCCTCGCCGAAGGCGGCCGTGCGCCCGTCGCGGGCGATCAGCGAGCCCGCCTCCTGCAGGTCGCCCCGGGGGTAGAGCAGGCGCGGCCCGGCGGCGCCGGCACCCCCGTCGAGCGCCGCCTGCAGAGGCTCGAGCCAACCGGCGGTGACCAGTGCGTCCGGATTGAGGAAACAGAGGTGGCGACCGCCGGCCCGGCGCGCCCCCAGGTTGCACCCGCCGCTGAAGCCCAGATTGCGGTCCAGCAGAACCGCGTCGACCCCCGTCTCGCGCAGGCGCTCGGGCGTCTCGTCGGGCGACGCGTTGTCGATCACCACGACCTCGTGCTCCAACGGAGTGTGCTCGGCAAGCGCGGACAGCGCCCGCTCGGTCCACTCCCACGCGCCGTGGGTGACCATCACCACCGAGAGCTCGACGGCGCTCACGTCCGCACCCGGCGCAGGCGGGCGACGAGGACTCGCGCACGCTCGAGCATCCGCCACGAGCGCGAGTCCCAGATCTGCTCGAGCTGAGCCTCCAGCCACTCGGCGCGCGCGACCGCGTGGTCGCGCTCGGATCGTGCTGTGAGCGCCGCGCGCGCGAGCTCTTCGTGGCGGTCGAGCCAGCGCAGGCGCTCTTCGAGCAGGCGGCGGCCGCGAGCCCTGTGGGCCGTGCGCAGGATGGGCTCGGGGCCGGGCTCCTCTCCGGCTCTCTTCGCAGAGCCGCGCGCCGCGATCTCGTCCAGCAGGCGCTCGGCCTCCGCGGCTTCCCCGAGCGCCGCACCGTCGCCGAGGTTCCGGGCCGGGGTGCCGAGCGCGGCGGCGATGGCGAGTGCGGGCGGCGAGGACGCCAGCAGCAGCCGGGCCTCGCCGATGGTTGCCACCACATCCTCCACTCCGGCCATCGGCACGCGCCAGCTGCCCAGCCGCTCGGCCAGGGCGTCGGCGAAGCTGGCGTCGCCGTTGCAGGGCTCGGCCTCGACCAGCACGGGGTCGAGGCCGCTCTCCAGGGCCGCATAGGCGATCTCGGCCGCTCTGGGGAGCAGCTCCTCCCCGCCCTGGATGGCCACCACGCCGCTCCCCGCAAGGGGCAGCCTTTCCAGCAGGCGAAGGTCGGCCAGCCGCTGCTCGAGCAGGCGCGGCGAGAACACGCGGCCGGCGAGCAGCGCAAGCTCGGGCCCGTCCCACTCGAAGATCAGATCGAGCTCGTCCTCGGGTACGGGCAGCGGCTCGGCGGTGAAGCCGCCGTCCATGGCCAGCGGCTCGGGGCTCTGAGAGAACCAGCGAAAGCTGATCTCTCCGAGCCGGCGCTGCAGCTCGTTCTCGAGCACGCGCGGTGCGAGCAGGTCGCCGACGTGCTCGCGGGAGAAGCTGCCGACCGCTCCCACCCGCAGGCGGCTCATCCCGGCCCGGGGACTTCAGGTGGCTCGGGTGAGGGGGCGCCGCTGAGAACCTCTGCCGCGGCGAGTTGCGCTGTTGCGGCGAAGACCTGACCGGTGCCCGCCATGTTCCACGGGTCCACCAGCACCGCGCCGGCCGGCACCAGGGGCGCCAGGCCCTCGAACTCCGGGTGGTTGGTGGCGATCACCACGGCGTCGGCGTCCGCCAGGGCCGAGTCCAGAGGCTCGGAGAGCTCGGGTACGTGCGGATCGTGGCGGGCCACGTAGGCCAGCTCGCGCTCCAGCAGCCGGATGAGCTTTCCCGACAGGGAGTCGCGCAGGTCGTCGGAGTCGCGCTTGAAGGTCAGGCCGAGCACGGCCACCTTGCGGTCGCGCAGCGAGCCGCCCACGCGCTCCTTGAGGCCGGAGACCAGGAACAGCGGCACCGACTCGTGTACGCGGGATACCGCCAGCAGCATGCCGGGCGCGCGGGAGCGCTCCTCTGAGAAGGCGAAGTCCTTGCGCAGGCACGTGCCCGCAGTGAGCCCGGGAGCTTTCATGCCTCCCCGCGGGTAGTCGTGGTTGATCAGCTCGACCACGTCGAAGACGTTCGCCCCGTACTGCTCGCACTCCATCATCAGGAGGTTGGGCAGGGCGAACTGCGCGTAGCGCAGGATGTTGGTCCAGATCTTGGTCAGCTCGGCCTGCACCGGCGTGGTGTGCACGATCTCGGTGCCGAAGACCTCGAACAGCGACGCGGCGCGCTCGCTCGAGCCCTCGCCCACGCCGCCGACGATTGTCGGCAGCGAGGCGATCTCCTCGAGGAAGTGGTTCTCCGCGATGCGCTCGGGCACGTGGGAGACGAAGAGGTCCTCGCCGACCGTGAAGCCGCCGCGCTGCTCGAGGTAGCCCGCCACCCACTCGGTGGTGCCCGGCGCGACCGTGGAGCGCAGCACCAGCGAGTGGTCGGGGCGCAGGATCGGCAGAAGGTCATCCAGCGCACTGCGTATCTGCGAGACGTCGATCTCGAGGTGCACCAGCGCCGGAGTGCCCAGCGTGAGGACGAAGTGGTCGGCCTCTGCGGCGCCGTCCGCGCGCTCGGTGGCGCGGAAGCCGCCGTTCGCGAGCACTCGATCGAGCAGCTCCTGGGTGCCGGTCTCCTGGAAGGGCATCCGGCCGGCCTCGAGCGAGCGCAGCACCGAGCCGTCGCGCTCGACGCCGACCACCTCGACGCCGCGGTCGGCGAACGAGAGCGCCAGTGGAAGGCCGACCCGGCCGAGGCCGATGACGGCAACGGAGGTCACAGCGCGCAGTCTACGAGCCGGCGGCGCGCTCTTTGGCGAGCTGCCCCACGAACGCGGCCATGAAGCGCGGGTTGTGAAAGAGGTAGCGCGGCAGCAGCCGGCGGGGCTCCTGGGCGATGCGGTAGATCCACTCGATTCCACGCTCCTGCATCCAGTGCGGCGCCTGAGAGATGCGCCCGGCGTGGAAATCGAAGGCCGCGCCCACGCCGACCATGACCGGGACGTCGAGGCGGTCGCGCATACGGGCCATCCACTTCTCCTGCTTGGGGGCGCCGATCCCCACCCACAGGACGTCGGGCTTGGCCTCGTTGATCTGCTGGATGATCGCGTCATCCTCCTCGTCCGAGAGGGAGCGGAAGGGGGGCGAGTAGCCGCCCACGATGCGCAGGCGCGGGTGCATGCGCCGGAGGTTCAGCGCGAGCTGCACGAGCGAGCCCTGGTCGCGGCCTCCGTAGAGCCAGACCCGGTGCCCCTGCTCGGCGCAGCGGTCGTTGTAGCGGCGCATCAGCTCGGGGCCGTATACGCGGTGGGGCAGGTGCTCGCCGAGCATGTTCGCCGCCCACACGACCGGTACGCCATCCGGAAGGGCAAGAGCGGAGGTCAGGATGGCTTCACGCAGCTCCGTGTCGTCGCGGGACAGGCTCACGGCGTGCGTTGCGAGGGCGCACACGTAGCCGGGCGAGCGGGTGGCGATCATGCTGTCCATCGCGTCCATCGCGCGCTCGTAGTCGGTCATCGCGACGGGCAGGCCGAGGATGTCGCGGCGGGCGATGGCCTGGGGTCCCGACGGCGAGGCGGCCTGCCCCTCGTGGAGGGCTTGCACCCTGGCGGCGGTCATGTGGCTGGTTTGAGCATGGCTTCGCTGGTTCCGGTCAGTGGCCCGTGCTGCCAAGCGACCTCTAGAGCGTAGCCGGGGCGCGTCGACGCAACCGGCTCGGCTGCTAAACACGCCAGGCCCGTGGACTCTCGGCGCCAGCAGCAGGGCGAGGGGCGCGCGCTGGCCGCCGGCTCCGCCACCCAGGCCCTCGCGCAGGCGCTCGGGCTGCTGGCGCTGCTGGCCATCGTGACCGTGCTGGCGCGGCGACTGTCGCTGGCGGAGCTGGGCGTCTACGGGCTGGTGTCGACCCTCGCGGGCTACCTCCTGGTGCTGCACAACAGCGTGTCTGTGGCCGCCACCGCGCGGCTGGCCGCCGCCGGCGACGAGCGTTCCGATCTGTTCGGCGCGGCGTTTCTTCTCTACCTCGCTGCGGGGCTGGCCACGGGCGTGCTGATCGTCGCGATCGGCGTGCTCATGGCGGCCCTGGTCGACCTCGGGCCGGCACTGGCCGCCGAGGCCCGCCGCGGGGCTCTGGCGCTCGCGGTGATCACGGCCGTGGGGCTGCCCGTGACCGTCGCCCGTGACGCCATGCGGGCAGCCGGCCTGTACTCGCGAGCGGCCGCCACCGAGATAGCTGCGGTCGCGGTCTACGCGGCGGTGATGCTCGCGCTGGTGCTGAGCGACGCCGCGCTGTCGGTGCTCATCGGCGCCAGCGGGCTCCTCCCCCTGATCGGCGGCCTGATCGCGCTGCCGGTGGCCGGGGCCGCAGCGGTTCTCCCCGGCCGGCCCTCGGCTCGCGGGGCCCGCGCCCGGGTCAGCGACCTGCTTCCCACCGCGGGCGACCTGTTCGCGGTCGAGCTGGCCAACCTCTTCATCTATGCCTTCGACCGCGTGATCTTGGGAGTGCTGCGCTCGGCTACCGCCGTAGGGCTCTACGAGGGCCCCATCCGGGCTCACAACCTGGTGCGCGCGCTGAACCTGTCGGTGGCCGTGACGGTCGTGCCGGCCGCCTCCCGGCTGCGCGCCGCGGGAGAGACAGAGCGCCTGCGCGAGCTGCTGGTGCGCGGCTCGCGCTACGTGGCCGCTCTGGTGACGCCGCTGGTGATCACGCTCATGGTCCTGGCCGCGCCCATACTCGACGTGTGGCTGGGGCCGCGCTTCCGCGAGGCCGCCCCGGCCATGACCATCCTGCTCTCCTACTGGCTGCTGGCTCCGGCGCTCGGCTTCGTGACCGCGGCACTGGTGGGAGTGGGGCGCTCGCGTCAGTACGCGCGGCTGGTCTGGGCGGCGGCCGCGGCGAACATCGCGCTGTCGCTGGCGCTCACGCCCTCGCTGGGCCTGGAGGGGGTGGCCATCGGCACCGCGCTGCCCTTCGTCGTGGTCTTCCCGGCACTGCTGCGAAACGTGCTGGCCCCCGCCGGGCTCGGTCTGGCCGAGCTGGCCCGGCGCGCCTGGCTGCCCGCCTACGCGCTTGGCGCCGCTCTGGGTGCCGCGCTCACAGCCGCGCGGGTGGCGCTCGGTCTCGACTCGCCGGCGGCGGTGCTGGTGGCGGCGGGGGCAGGTCTGGCGCTCTACTGGCTCGCCTATCTCGCGCTGTTCCTGAGTCCCGCCGAGCGCTCGCTGGTGACCGAACTGCTCGGGCGCCGCCGCGCGTCTTAGTTGCAGAGCCGACCGAGCGCATCGCCGACGTGCCGGCCGGGAACGGGCGGTGTGCGCCCGCCGACGGCTTACGGACTGGTCAACACGGGCGCTCGCTGTCAGGCGCCAGCAGGGAGAGGAACTCGTCCGTCGCCGCGACGACGCGGTCGGGCGCGAAGTCGCCGAGCGCCGGTCGCCCGGTGGGAACACCCGCATTGAGCGCCCCCCGCAGGGCAGACGCGTCGAGAGGCCCCTCGAACAGCCGCACCCAGCCGGGCCCCGCCGAGCGCCGCAGCTCTTCGAGCGCCACCGCTCCGGCAGGCCCGAGCACGGGCCGGTCGTAGGAGAGCGCGGTGAGGGCCACCCCCGAGTTCCCCAGCTCCCGGTAGGGCAACACGACGACGTCCATAGCCGCGAGCAGCCCGGCCACCTCGTGGTCGGGCACGTGCTCGTCGCGGACGATCGCCCGGGAGTCCGCCCCCAGCCGTTCGGCAAGGCCGGCGCATTCGGGAAAGAAGCGGCCGGCCACCAGCAGCCGTGCGTCCTCGAGTCCCTCGAAGGCGTCGACAAGCGCCCCTAGCTCCTTGTAGGGCCGCACGGCGCCGAAGAAGCCGAGCACCCGCTCTTCTTCACCGATCCCCAGGCGCCGCCGCGACTCCGCACGGTCGCGGGACGCCCCGTATGCCCCGCGGTAGTGGGGCTGGGAGACCACGGCGACCTCAGCCCGCGGGCGGGGTCGGGGCACCTGGCCCTCGGAGAGGTAGATCAGCCCGTTCGCCAGAGCCCGGACGGCGCGCAGGTAGAGCACGCCCCAGGGCGTCGTCTGTTCTGCACGAGCCACGGTGTTGTGCACCGTCCACACCAACGCGCTCCCTCGGAGCCGGGCGAGGGCCAGCACGACGAGGATCGCGGCGGTCTTGGCGACGCGCAGCCGCGCCCGGGGCTCGAGCAGCACGAGGTCGGGCCAGTGGATGTGCAGGACGTCGGGGGCGCGGCGCAGGGCACGCCGCGGGGTGAACTCGGATATCGCCCAGCCGCGGCGGGCGAGCGGGCGGTATAGGAGCTCGAAGTATGGGTTGTCGCTGCGGGCGGGCCAGGCCATCAGCGTGCGCTCGGGCATGGGCGCGGACCTTAGCCCCGCACGAAACCTCCGCGGCTCGGGCGGGTTGTACGCTCTGCGCGGCAGCTGCGCGGCAGCCTGCAGCGTCCGAGCCATGAACCCAGAGCGCACCCTCATCGTCATTCCCGCATTCAACGAGGCCTCGCGCGTGGGCAAGGTCGTCCGCGACGTGCGCGAGTGCCTCCCGAGTGCCGACGTGCTCGTAGTCAACGATGGCTCGGCCGACCACACCGAGGACGTCGCCAGGGCCGCCGGGGCCCGCGTGCTCAGCCTGCCGGTGAACCTGGGCTACGGGGCCGCGCTGCAGGCCGGCTACAAGGCTGCCGTGCGTGGCGGGTACGAGATCGTGGGGCAGCTCGACGCCGACGGCCAGCACCACGCCTCCGACCTGCCGCGGCTGCTCGAGCGCCTGGAGGACCCCGACGCCGATGTGGTGATCGGCTCGCGCTTCCTCGACAAGGACGGCCACTACCGCCCCTCGCGCGCCCGCAAGGTGGGCATTGCTCTGTTCGCGCGGCTGGCCAGCTACTACACGCGCCAGCACGTGTCTGACCCCACCTCCGGCTACCAGGTGCTCAAGGTGCCGGTGGCCCGCTTCTTCTGCTCGGAGGTCTACCCGAGCGACTACCCCGACGCGGACATCCTCATCCTGCTTCACCGCTCGGGCTTTCGTGTGCGCGAGGTGCCGGTGCAGATGAGGGAGTCCGACAGCAAGTCGATGCATTCCGGACACCGCAGCCTCTACTACGTCTACAAGATGACGCTCTCCATCCTCGTGACGCTGCTGCGCCCGCGCGTCGCCGACGAGAGGTAGCCCGTGGATCCCAAGCTGAGGGTCATCGCCGTGGCCGGCAGCGTGCTCGTGCTCGCCTTCGTAGTCGAGCTGGTGCGCCGCCGTCAGCTCAAGGAGGAGTACTCCCTGCTGTGGGTGCTCACCGCCATCGGGCTGGTGCTGCTCTCGATCTGGGACGGCCTGCTCAACAACGTGTCCGACCTCATCGGCGCGGCGGCGCCGCAGAGCACGCTGTTCTTCTTCGGGCTGATGTTCGTGGTGCTGATGCTGCTGCACTTCTCGGTTCGCATCAGCGCGCTTGAGCGGCGCATCACCTCGCTCGTCCAGGAGCTGGGGCTGCTCGGCCTCGCCGGCCGACCGCTCCCTGACCCCGAAGCCACCACGCCTGCCGAGGCCTCAGGGGACGAGCTCGAGGAACCGCTCCACGGTCCGGTCCCATGAGAAGCGGCGCAGGGCCCCCTCCCGCGCGCGCTCACCGAGCCGTCTCCGCTCCTCCGGGTCTCCCAGCAGCCGGTCGAGCGCCTCGCTGAGCGCGGCGGGGTCGCGCGGCGCCACCAGCACGCCGCCCTCGCCCTCGGCCAGCGCCTCGGCTGTGCCGCCCACGTCGGTGGCCACCACCGCGCGGCGACAGAGCGCCGCCTCCACCACCGCGGTGGGGAGGCCCTCGGTGAGGCTGGGGTTGACCACCAGGTCGGCGGCCTTCAGCACCGCCACCGTCTCGCGGTGGGGCAACGCGCCGAGGAAGGCCACGCGGTCTCCCAGCGGTGCGGCCACCGCCTCGAGCCGTGAGCGCTCGGGTCCGTCCCCCACCACCACGAGCACGGCATCGGAGCGCTCCAGCCGCCCGAGAGCCTCGACCAGGTCGTCCACGCCCTTGCTGGTGAGCAGGCGACCCGCGAAGGCAAGCAGCGGGCGCTCGCCGAAGCGCGCGGCCAGCTCGGTGTTCGGCTCCACCCCGTCCAGCTCCTCCTCGGCCACGCCGGTGTAGAGCACGTCGGCGCGGCGCCCCGACACGCGCTCCACGAAGCCCGCTGCGGCTCGCGAGACGGCGGTGAGCACGTCCGCGCGGCGCAGCAGCGCACGGCCGAGGGTGCGGTCGTAGCCGAGCGCCACTCGGCCGGTCGCCCCGCCCAGCTGCACGAAGGCCGAGCCGTGCTCGACGTGGAACAGCGGCGCGCCGATGGCGCGCGCCACGCCCAGTGCCATGAAGGAGGTCAGGAAGAAGCGGGTATGCGAGACCACCACGTCGTGCGGGCCCCGCAGGGCACGGCCGATCGCGCGCGGGAGGCCACGGGGGAGCGGATAGTTGGGCACGGCCTCGACGGCGGGGTAGCGCAGAACGCGGTGGCGGCGATCGCCGTCGCGGACCGGGGCGTCGGGGGGGAGTCGCGGCGCCACGACCGTCACGTGGTCCACCTCGGGCCTGCGCAGCAGCCGGTCGTGCAGCGCGAAGGCGTAGCGCTCGACCCCGCCCACGTGAGGCGGGTAGTAGGGCACCACCGCGAGGACGCGAAGCGGCGGGGTCACGGCAGCGGGCGCAGTCGCCACCAGAGGTCGGCGATCCCGCGGCGGTGGGCCAGGTGGCAGGCCAGGCCGCCGGCCAGCCGCTTGCGGTGGCGCGAGAGGGGGAGCAGCTCGAGCAGAGGCAGGGCCAGCCGCAGGCTCAGCGGAGCGGGTGAGCGGCGCCACAGCTTCCCCCGCCGGCCGAACAGCTCGGGATGGCGCTCGCGCAGCACGCGGTAGGTCTCGCCGTGGCGCTTCGCGGACTCGCTGAGCATGCGCGGGCCGTGCTGGCGGTACTCGAAGGCGATGACGGGCACCCGCCGGCCGCGGTGGCCGCGCTCGGCCAGCGCGAGCCACAGGTCCCAGTCCTCGTAGCCCCCGCGCAGCTGCCAGCCTCCGGCGGCGAGCAGCGACTCGCGGCGCACCAGCACCACCACGGGCAGGTCGTTCTGAAAGCTCAGCTGCCAGCCGTCGAGCGTGTCAGCGGTGCGCTGGCGGTACGAGCGGTCGCCAAAGGCGCGGTAGTCGCCCCATACCAAGGCCAGCCCGGGCTCGGAGTCCAGCGTGTCGGCCAGCTCGCGCAGAGCTTCGGGCGCCAGCCGGTCGTCGGCGTCCACGGCCAGCACGAAGGGCGCGGAGGTGGCTGTCACGCCCGCCATGCGAGCCGCCGCGAGGCCGCGGTTCTCCTGGTGGACCATGCGCACTCCCTCGCGCTCGAGCTCGTCGAAGACACGCAGCGTGTGCGGGTCCGACGAGCCGTCGTCGACCAGCACCAGCTCGTGCGGCTCCCCCTGGGCGCGCACCGAGTCGACGGTCTCTCGCACCGTCGCCCCGTCGTCGAAGCAGGGGACGATCACGGCCACGCGTGGGTCAGCGCCCACGCGCCACGACCAGCTCGATCTGCTCCGCGTAGCGCTCGGCCAGCCGCGGGTAGGCGAAGCGCTCGACCGACTCTGGGCGTCGCCCGTTCCCACGAGGGCGCTCGACCAGCTCGCGCAGCGCAACCGCGATGCCGGCGCGGTCGTCGGCCGGCGCGGACGCGCCCACTCCCGCCTCGGCGGCCATGTCGGCCGAGACGCCGGTGCCCACAGCGAGGATGGGCTTGCCGGTGGCCAGGTACTCGTAGAGCTTGCCCGGCACGTGGCCCTGGCGAGCAGCCTCGGGGAAGAGCAGGAGGCTGTCGGCCGCGCGCTGCAGGCGCAGCGACTCCTCGGGCTCGACCGAGCCTGCCCACCTGACGATCCCCTCGAGCGCAGGAGCTTCGATCAGCTCACGCTCCTCCGCGGTCAGCGCCCCCGCGAACACCACCTCCAGCCGGTCGTGCAGATCCTCGGCGCCGAGCACGGCATCGAGCAGCGGACGGGGGGAACGGCCCATCACCGCCATGCGGCCGGTGTGCACCAGCGTGTGACGGTCGGGCGATACGAGTGGGTGCTCCTCCCTCCAGTCACCGGCCAGCTCCGGGTCGAAGCCGTTGGTCACCGTGACCGCGGTCGTGCCCAGCCGGTCGCGCAGATCGGTGGCGATCGGCTCGGTGACGCCCACCGCCAGACTCGCTCGGCGGGCCACCGCCGCCTCGAGGGCGTCGTCGATTCGCTGCTGGACGGGATGGGGCCAGCGCCGCATCGTCGCGCGCTCGAAGTTCCAGCCGTCCCGGAAGTCCGCGATCCACGGCAGGCCGCGCGAGGACAGCGCGAACCCCGCGAGGTGCACCGACTCGGGCGGGGAGGTGGTGAGCACGGCGTCAGGCCGGTCGTCGCGCTCGAGGGCAAGCGCCCTGGCCACCGCGAAGGGCAGCCACCCCACCAGCGAGAGGTCGGGCACCACCAACGAGGCGAGCGGGCTGGCGGCGCCGTAGGTGTCGGCGCTCTGTCCCTTGAGCGACTCGATCTGCCCCCTGCGCCAGTTGATCCTGCTCGTGAGGAGGTCGCGTGTGCGGACCGTCCGGGCCGCGCCCTCGACGGGTCCGCTTCCCGAGGCCATCGAGGTGAGCACCGTCACCTCGTGCCCGAGACGCCCGAGGTACTTGGTCAGGCCGCCTACCCGGCGGGCCGCCACCTCGGAGGAGGGAGGCGAGAACTGGGCGATCACGAGCAGCTTCAAGTGGGCCATTCAAGCGCAGTTCCCGGGTCGCGGCGCCTATTCTCCCCGCGTGTACGGAACCTATCTGGCCGCGGCGCTGATCGTCGCTGCCTCCATTCTGGCCGGTGCGGGACTGGCCGTGCTCGCGGGCCGTGAGCGCCCGCGCGGGCACGACTGCGCGGTCGGGCTGGCGGCGCTGCTGGTGGTGGCCTCGCTGCTGGTCAAGCTCCCCGGCGACGGGGTGACCGCCGCCGTGCTGGTCCTGCTCGTGCTGCTTGGGGCGGCGCTGCTGCTGCGCCGCCAGGGTAGGCCGCGGGTCCCGCGCGAGGCCGTGGTGCTGGGGCTCCTGCTCGCTCTCGCCCTCTCCCTGCCCTTCCTGGCCAGCGGCCGGGTTGGCCTGCCGGGCGTGAGCCTCAACAACGACACCACGGTCCACCTGCTGTGGTCGGAAAGCCTGCGCTCGGACGCGGTACGGGCGAGCTACCAGTTGCCTCCGAGCTACCCGCTCGGTCCCCACAGCCTCATGGCATCCGTGGCCGACGGCACTGGCATCGCCATGGACCACGTGCTCACCGGCCTGCTCCTTGCGTCTTCGGTGCTGCTGGGGCTGGCCGCCCTGGGGGCGGGACGCGACCTGTCGCCCTCGCGGCGCGTCCTGACCGGCCTGGTGGTGGGCCTCGCGTACCTGGCCGCCGCCTACTTCGGCGAGGGCGCCTTCAAGGAGACGATGCAGGCGCTGTTCGTGGTGGCCTTCGCGCTTTGCCTGCGTGACCTCGGCCGCACGCCGCCGCCGGACTTGCGCCCCCTGACGGTCCTGCGCGCGGGGCTGCCCCTGGGCCTGCTCGCTGCCGGCAGCGTCCTCACATACAGCTACACGGGCCTGGTCTGGTTCGTTGCCGGCGCCGGCCTGTGGCTCGTCTTCGAGACGATCGCCCGCCACCGCGACCCCCGTCCCGTGCTCCGGCTGGCCGCGGTGGGCGCCGCGGCGGGAGTGGTCACGCTCGTGGCCATTTCGCCCACCCTCGACCGTGTGGTCAAGTACTTCGACGTGGTGGGGGCCAACCCCGCGCAGTCGGGCGCCATCAAGACCGGCGACGTCGGCAACCTCGCCGGGCCGCTCTCGCCCTACTCGGCCTTCGGAATCTGGCGCAGCGCGGACTTCCGCTTCCCGCCGGCCGACATGTTCGGCGCCGGCCTGCTCGCCGCGCTGGGCGTGGCGGCCGCTCTCCTCGGGTTGCTGTGGTGGCTGCGTCGCCGCGATGTCGCCGTGCCGGCCATGGCCGTCGCCGCGGGCTTGATCTTCCTCTATTCACGCGAGACCCAATCGCCCTACGTGAGCGCCAAGGCGCTCGTGATCCTCGCCCCGCTCGTCGCGCTGCTCTCCGCCCGCGCCCTGCTGGCGCGCGAGCCGGCCGAGCGCCGGGGCTCGGAGCCTGCCCTCGTGCGCATGGTGGCCGCAGCGGCGTTCGTGGCTCTTGCGCTCCTCTCCAGCACCCTGACGCTGCGCGGCTCGTTCGTCGCCCCAGCGGACTCGCGCCAGGAGCTTGGGTCGCTGCGCTCGACGATCGGTGCAGGCAGCGTGCTCTTCCTCGGTCACGACGACTTCGTGGGCTGGAAGCTGCGCCCGCTGCGAGCCGCGCACTTCGCCTCGACCAGCCTGCCGCCACCCGGCGACGTCGAGCTGCGCAAAGGCAAGCGGTGGGCCTACGGACAGCCCTTCGACGTCGACAACGTCGAGGCGGCCGATCTCGCCCGCTTTCGGTGGGTGATCACCTCGCGAACGAGCTTCCAGAGCGCGCCGCCGCCGAGTTTGCGCCTCGTGCGCCAGACCGCGTCCTTCTCCCTTTACGAGCGCACCGGGCCGATCCCGCCGCGGCGGACCATCGAGGACGGCGATGAGCCTGGCGGCGTGCTCGACTGCTCATCGCGCTTGGGCCGGCGCGTGGTCGGCCGGGGCGGCGAGGCCGGGGTGTGGACCGCCCCGCCCGTGGTGCGGCGCGGCCTCGGAGCCGCGCTGCCCGGACAGAGCAGGACCGTGAAGCTGCCCCTCCCGGCCGGGACGTGGGACCTCTCGCTCCAGTACACGAGCCCCCAGCCGGTCGACCTGAGTGGAGGCCGGGCGAGCGCGAGCCTGCCGGCACGGCTCGACCGGCCCGGGCCCTTCGTCGCGGCGGGGCGGGTCCGGAGCGCGGGGGGGCCGGTGCAAGTCAGGTTGTCGGTCGATGACGCGCCACTCGCCGTCCGCGCAGTGCAGGGCGCCTCGTTCAGCGGCCTGGCCGCCGTACGTGCCGGCACCCGCCCCCGCACGCTGCCGGTCGCGCAGGCCTGCGGCCGCTACGTGGACTGGTACCGGCCGAGCTAGCCGGCCTGCTTGCGCGGCGTCCCGCTGGCCAGCAGCTCGAGGTCGGCGTCGACCATGAGCCGCACCAGCTCCTCGAAGCTCGTGCGCGGTTCCCAGCCGAGCTTCTCGCGCGCCTTGGAGTAGTCGCCCACCAGGTGCTCGACCTCGGCGGGACGGATGAACTTCGGATCGACGCGGACGTACCCGGAGGGGTCGAGCCCCACGTGCTCGAACGCGATGTCGACCAGCTCGCGCACCGAGTGCTTCTCGCCGGTGGCGATGACGAAGTCGTCGGGTTCGTCCTGCTGGAGCATCAGCCACATGGCCTCGACGTAGTCCTTGGCGTAGCCCCAGTCGCGCTCGGCGTCGAGGTTGCCGAGCGCAAGGTTGTCCGAGAGGCCCAGCTTGATCGCGGCCGCCTCGTGGGTGACCTTGCGCGTCACGAACTCCAGGCCGCGGCGCTCGCCCTCGTGGTTGAAGAGGATTCCCGCGCAGGCGAAGAGGCCGTAGGACTCGCGGTAGTTGACGGTGATGAAGTGCCCGTAGGCCTTGGCCACCCCGTAGGGGCTGCGCGGGTAGAAGGGGGTGGTCTCGCGCTGGGGGACCTCAAGCACCTTGCCGAACATCTCCGAGGAGGAGGCCTGGTAGAAGCGCGCATCGGGGCTGACCTCGCGCATGGCCTCGAGCATGCGTGTCACACCAGACCCGGTGAACTCCGCGGTGAGCACCGGCTGGCTCCACGAGGCGGCAACAAAGGACATGGCGGCGAGGTTGTAGATCTCATGCGGGGTGCACTCCCGCAGGACGTCGCCCAGCGAGCGCTGGTCGAGCAGGTCGCCGGTGTGAAGCACCAGGTCGTCGCGGATGTGCTCGAGGCGCTGGAAGGCCTCCGTCGAGGCGCGGCGCACCATGCCGTGCACCTCGTATCCCTTCTCCAGCAGCAGGTCGGCCAGGTGCGAGCCGTCCTGGCCGGTGATGCCGGTGATAAGCGCGCGACGGGGCTCGGAGCTCACCGCGCGAGAAGCTAGCGACAAACGAAGATCGGCTCCGTCGCCCCCAGCTTCCGCAGGCGGTGGCGTTCGATCGCCCCGGGGCCGAGCTCGGCCTCCATGTCCACCACTTCGGGCTGGAGGCCCGCCTCGAGCAGCCGGTCGAGGTAGTCCCAGCCGTAGCGGCGCACGTGGTCCACCTGGCCGAAGAGTCGCTCCCGCTCGGCCCGGTCGGTCACCGATGGATCTTCGAGCGTCTCGGAGCGGTCCACGTCGGGCACCAGCAGCACCGCCCATCCGCCTGGGCGCAGCACACGGCGCAGCTCGCGCATCGCGCGCCGGTCGTCGGGGACGTGCTCGAGCACGTGGTTGCAGACGACGGCGTCGAAGGCGTCATCCCCGAACTCGAGCGCAGTGACGTCGATGCGGCGGTCGGCGAACGCGGCGTCGAGGTCGCCGCCCAGGTACTGGCTTGCGCTCGTCCGCAGTCGCTCGCGCAGCGAGCGTTCCGGCGCCACGTGGAGCAGCCGCGGCCGGTCGGCGAGCAGCTGCGGCCGCGAGTCGAGGAAGAGCCAGAGCAGCCGATCGCGCTCCAGCGAGCCGCAGCGCCAGCACAGCCGGTTCTCGCCATGAAGCGGCGCGAAGACGTCGAAGGCCGAGCCGCAGCACGGGCAGCTGACGATCTCGCCGCGGTGCAGCAGGGCACCCGCTCCCCGCAGGCGGGCTTCGCTGAGACGCTGGACGAGCCTCATCGGCGAGCCATGAAGTTCAGGCGCGAGCCCGTCGTGAACGCGGAGACGAGATCCGCCCGCGAGAGGGGGCCGCGCCCGTCGAGGTCGAAGATCCGGTAGGCCAGCTCGCCGGCGAGGACCTCCCACAGCTGCTCCGGTCCGCTCCCGTAGTGAGAGGCCGTCTCGCGCTGGTGCTCGAACAGCAGGACAGGCCCATGCCGGTCGAGGGTTTGTCGCGCGCCCTCGATCACGAGCTGCTCGGCGCCCTCGACGTCGACCTTGATCAGGTGAGGCTCGTAGCCGTCCGGCAGCGCCGAATCGAGGTCCTCGATCTGCACCGCGGTGGTCTCCGTCTCGTCGTGGCCGTAGCCGACCGGGCGCAGGCTGCTGCGGCTGGCCAGAGAGCGGTGCACCTGAAAGGTGGTGGTCCCTCGCCGGTCGGCGACGGCCGTCCTGCGCACGTCCACCGATGGGAAGCGGCGGGCCAGCTCCTCGGCCAGGGCGGGCACCGGTTCGTAGGCTATGTGTGACCCGAGGGGCGCCACTCGGGTGAACAACTCGAGGAAGAGGCCCTCGTTGGCGCCCACGTCGATGCAGTTGGAGCTCTCGGTGAGGACGGACGCAGCCACCAGCCGAGCGCGATCGTTGTCGAGCAGGTTCCGGCGCGCGGCGCGGCCGGCGCGCAGCCAGGCGATGCGGTCGTAGAGACGCGTCAGGCGATCCTCCACGCCGAGCCGTCGAGCACCCCCGCGTACGGCCTGGCGCAGGGGCGTGGTCCCCTCGTTCACGGCGCCGGAGTCTAGGTGCACCCTCCGGCTCGGCCCAGCACGCCCGCGGTCCAGGCAGACTGTCGTCGCGTGGCAGGCCTCGGTGCGGTCATCCTCAGCTACGGGCCCGGCGACCGCCACCGGCACCTGCTCGAAGATCTCGCCGCCCAGGGGCTCGCGGCCGAGCGCATCGTGGTGGTCCACAACCCGCGGTCGTCGTTCGAGCGGCACCTTCCCGCGGCGCCCGACGGCGCGGCTGTGCTCTTCATGGAGCGCAACCGCGGCTACGGGGCGGCCATGAACGATGGGCTGCACGAGCTCGCGCGAAGGGGCGCGAGCCTTGGGCTGCTCCTGACCCACGATACCCGGCTCTCGCCCGGCGCCCTCGAGGCGCTGGCCGCCGCCGTGCGGGAGCGCCCGCGCTACGGCGTGCTGGGACTGGTGGTCGACTACCCGGGCGCCGAGCTCGGCCGCTTCTACGGCGCGCACCTCGAGCGGGGACGAGTGCGCCACCTTCAGGAAGCGCCCGGGGCGGCCGGGCCGGTGCTCGACGTGGACTGGGTGGACGGCTCGGCGATGGGCGTCCGCCTCGTCGCGTGGCACGAGGCCGGGTACCTGCCCGGGCACTACTTCATGTACTTCGAGGAGGCCGACTTCGCGAGCCGCGTGCGCGAGCAGGGGTGGGGGGTGGGCATGGTGCTCGCCGGCAGGGCCCGCAGCGCGCCGGGAGTAGGCGGCAGGCGCGCTGCCTACGGCTACCTCTACTCCCGCAACGGCCTCGACTGGGCGCGGCGCCGCCGCGGAGGGGCCGTCGCCGCCCGCTTCGCTCTGGCGCGGCTCAGCTCCGTGGCCCAGGTGGCCGCGAGCGCCACCCGCCGACACCTGCGCGAGCCCGCCGAGCGCAACGCTCACTACGCCGAGGCGCTCGGCTCCCTCCTGGGCCTGGCCGATGCTCTGCGCGGGCGCTTCGGCCCACCACCGCCGCGGCTGGCCCGACGCGGTGACATCGAGGGCGAGCGCAGCTAGCGACCCGAGTCGTCAGTTCGCCGGCTTGGTCGCCTCGGCCACGAGTGAGAAGTGCGGCACGATCTCCCGCCAGCCGTCGGTATGGCGGTCGACCACCTGTTCGGTGAGATCGGTCACGTTGGTGAAGCCCGCCTCCTCGAGCACCGAGCGCAGCAGCGGCGCGTCGAAGATCAGTTGGTGGTCGGCGCTGTAGCGCAGCGCCCGCGGGTCCGTGACCCCCGGTCCGCAGAACATGCCGAGGATCGCCGCCATCATCCGCCACTTGCCCTGGACCGGGGCCTCGAGGTAGGCCGCGAAAAGCTCGGGCCCGTTGGGCACGTGGATCCGCACGCGGCCGCCGGGGGCGAGGACGCGGTGCCACTCCTCCAGCACGTCGGCCAGGTCGCGCGGGTGCACGTGCTCGAGGGAGTGAATGGCGAGCACCTCCTGCGCCCAGCCGGCGGGGAAAGGCAGCTCTCCGGCGGGCGCCACCACCTCCAGATGGGCGGCGTAGGCATCGATGTCAACGTGGATGTGGCCGCGCTGGGCGTAGGGGCCACCACCCACCTCGACGCGCCTGCTGCCCACCGCACTTGGGTCGTCGAGGCCCAGCCGGCGGCGCAGCGCTCCTGGCAGCCGCTCGACCAGCTCGCCGCTGCGACCCTCCAGGTAGTAGCGGCGCCGAAGCGGCGCGGTGATCCGGTTCTCGAGCTTGTGCGCGCGCTCGTAGGCCCAGATCGCGCGTGGGTTCTCAGCGAGGCGCCTGCGCAGAGCGCTCACGTGCGCTCCCCGGGCTTGGTGGCCTCAGCAACCAGCGAGCAGTGGGGAACCAGCTCAGCCCACCCGGCGGTGTGCCGGTCGACCACTTGCTCAGTCAGGTCGGTCACATCGGCGAAGCCCGCCTCCTCGAGCACCGCACGCAGCAGCGGCTTGTCGAAGACGATCTGGTGCTCGGCGGGCCAGCGCAGCTGCTCGGGCTCGGACGTCGCCGCGGTCGCCCACATGCCGAGCAGCGCGCCCATCGCGGCCCACTTGCCGTCGGGGGGCTTGCTGAGAAAGGCCTCGAACAGCTCGGGGCTGTTGGGGACGTGCACGCGCACGCGCCCGCCGGGCGCAAGGACCCGGTGCCACTCGCGCAGGGTGTCGCGCAGCTTGCTCGGGTGCACGTGCTCGAGCATGTGCACCGCCAGCACCTCCTCGGCCCAGCCGTCCGGGAACGGCAGGCTCTCCGCCCGAGCCCGCAGCTCGAGGTGGGCGGCGCCAGGGAGGACGTCGACGTGGATGTAGCCGGGCTGGGCGTAGAAGCCCCCGCCGATCTCGATCCTCCGGCTGCCCACCGCGCTCGGGTCGTCGAGGCCGAGCAGCCGGCGCGCCGCTGCCGGGAGCCGCCTCACGGCGCTCCCACCGCGCCCCTCCAGGTAGTAGCCGCGGCGAAGCGGCACGGACACGCGGTTCACCAGCCTGAGCGCGCGCTCGTAGGTGGCGACCGCCCGAGGGTTGCGGTTGAGCCGGGCGCGCAGGCGCCTCACGCCCCGCCCCCGAGCCTGGTGGGAAGCAGCAGGGCGCGCATGCCTCTGGGCAGGGCGTTCAGCATCAGCAGTGACGCTAGATAGCAGCTGAGCGCGGTCGCCACGCCCACCACGAGCAGCGCCGCGCCCTCCAGCGGGACGAGCTGCTTGATCGCGACGGCCACCAGCAACGAGCACCCCGCGAGCGCCAGGCGGGCGCGCGGTCCGCGCTCAGGAGGTGAGGCGTGCTTGAGGTAGGCGTGCCGGACGGCCAGCAGGTTGATCAGGTCGCTTACCACGAGCGCGGCCGCTGCTCCCTCGATCCCCAAGACGGGGATGAGGGCGACGTTCAGCCCGACGTTCACGACGAGGACGATCAGCGCGACGCGCAGCAGATCGGCCTGGCGGCCAATTGCCACGAGCGCCTGCCCGTAGACCCCGGTGAGGAAGGTAAGGGCGAGGGCGACACCCATGAGACGAAGCGTGGAGGCGGCGGCCTCGAACTTCGCCCCCCCCACAAGCGTGACCAGCTCTTCGGCGAACACCCCGATGAGCACCACGGTGGGCACGGCGATGACCACCATGAGCCCGACGGCCTGGGTCATGATGCTGCGCAGGCCTTCGCCGCGCCGCTCCAGCCGGGCGATCTCTGGATAGAGGGTCGCCATGAGGAGGCCGGGCAGGACGAGCATCGTCTCCACGACCTTGAACGCGAGGCCGTACAGGGCCACCTCCTCGGCGCTCTCGAAGGCCCCCACCAGCAGCGCGTCGATGCGGAAGTAGACGAGGCTCGCAACCATCGCCGCACCTAGGGGCAGCGCGGTCACCAGCAGCCGCGCGGAGTACGACCAGTCCCAGCTGACCGTGAGCCGCAGCCCCGGGCTGATCAGGCCGGTGACCGCCACCGCCTGGACTGCCCGACCGGCCGGGTAGGCGGCCACGATGCCGGCGAAGCCCCAGTCGAGCACGACCGCGAGGACGATGATCAGCGCCGTGGTGACCACGCTCGCCACGTCGCCCAGTGCGGAGCGATAGGCGCGCTGGGCGGCGACGAAGTGCGCGCGGCTCACACCGATCAGCGGCATCGCCACCAGGCCGATCATCAGCAGCGTCGCGCCCTCGCGCACCTGCTCGTCGGCTTCGCCCGCGTACAGCAGCTGAAGCAAGCCCCAGGCGGCCACGGCGAGCCCGGAGGTCGTCAGCGTCGACAGCGTGAGGACGCTGCCGAGTATGCGGCGCTCGTCCTGGGGTGCGCGGGCTATCTCGCGGGCGGCGATGGTGTAGACGCCCAGGTCGGTGAGCGCTTCGAGAATGCCCACGAAGGCGACCGCGGTGATGTAGGCGCCGTAGGACTCGAGCCCTAGGTAGCGGGAGGCCGCCGTGACCGCGACGAGGCCGCCGACGACCACGACGGCCCGGCCTGCCACCAGCGCCGAGGTGTTCAGCGCGACCTTTCGCGCGAGCGACATTCAGCTGGCCGCTAGCGCGTGGCGGCCACGGCGTAGACCGGCTCGCGGTAGCGATCGGCCTCCACGTTGCCCACGCCGCCGGGGTGGAAGACGAAGGCGGAGGCGAAGCCCGCCTCGCGGCAGAGGGCGAGCACCGTCTCGGGGAAGACGGGTCGGCGACGGGCGGGGTGAGCCCAGAAGGTCTTCATCGCAGCGACCGAGTGGGGGTTCACGCTGGTCAGCGCCAGCAGCCCGTCGGCTCTCAGCCCCCGGGCGGCGGACTCCACGAGGCCGATCAGGCCATCCTCTGGCAGGTCCTCGATCAACTCGAGGGCGAGCACTGCACCCAGCGAGCCATCGTCTGCGGAACGCAGCGGCTCCAGCGGGTCGCCTCCAGAGGAGCCGAGCTCGAGCACCAGCTCGCGCCCCTCGAGCAGCTCCCTCACCGCTCGCTCACGCTCGCGCAGCTCGGTCTCGGGGCCCCGCACGGCGTCCTCCAGAGCGCGGCGCAGGTCGCCGGAGGGGGGGCCTGAGCCGCCGTTGGCGTAGCCGCTCACCACACCGGCCGTGGGGTGCTCGCTGAGCTCGAGCTCCCCTCCGCCGACCGCGGGCAGCGCGCGCGTCTCGGTCAACAGGCGCTGTAGCTGACCCTGACTGGCCGCGAGCGACTGCAGGCCGCTGTCCAGTGTGGCGATGGCCCCGAGGATCTCGTTGTCCACGCTCTCCTGATGGACGGTGAAGGGCTTTATCAGCCTCAGCATCGCCTTGCGGGCGGCCAGCTTGGCCTCTGGCGCCCGCGAGGGGGGCCCGGGCTCTATCGGCCCGCGCCTGACGCGCGCCGCGACCCGCGCGGTGTCGGCGATCCGCGGCCGGCGCGCCCCGCGTGCGCGGGGTGAGGCGCCGAGCCAGCCCTCGACGCGGTCGAGGCGGCGAGCCATCACGCGCCCGGCGACCGCACGCGAATGGCTGGCGCGGATGTCCGAGCGCCCGCGCCGCCCGCGCTCGGCGGCCGCACCGGGGTCGGCCGCCACCTCGGCCATCAGCCGCGAGGCGTGGTCGAGGTCGGGCTCGGCCCAGCGTCCATCGGGCAGATAGGGGTCCGCCCCCTCGCCCACTTCGGCCTCCGACCAGTCGACGAGGTAAGAGTTCTCCGGGGTCATGAAGTCGAGGTTGCCCGAGTAGCCGGTGGCGATCACCGGGCGGCCGAGCCACATGGCCTCGGCCATGGTGTACCCGAAGCCCTCCGAGCGGTGCAGCGAGACGTAGCAGTCGCAGGCGGCCGTCAGCGCATCCTTCTCGGCCCGCGGCAGCACGGCGTCGACTACCTGGATTCCGGGGTGGCGGGCAGCCGCGTCGAGCACCTCGCGGTGGCGCTCGGGGAAGCGCTCGTGGGCGATGGACTTGATCACCAGCCGTGGGCCCGAGCCGGGCTCGAACGCCCGCGAGAAGGCCTCGATCACCCCGAGCGGGTTCTTTCGCATGAAGACGCTGTTGTAGTCGAAGGAGAAGAGGAAGAGAAAGCCCTCGGAGGGGAGGCCGAGCTGCTCGCGCGAGCAGCTCTTGAAAGGCGGGACGTCCACGGGCAGCGGAGCGGTGAACACCGCCACCGGCGAGACCGGCTCGAGGATGCTCGCCATGTGCCGTGAAATCACCCACACCTCGTCCACGACGTCGAAGGCGTCCAGGTAACGGTCGGGGAAGGGAGCGACCTCCCAGGCCCAGAGCCCGATCGAGTAGCGGTTCGTGAAGAAGTCCGGCCCGACGGTGCGCGCGAATGCGGGCAGGACGTCGGCGTTCACGCACAGGAGGTTGGTGGCGTAGGGGGCGTTGCGGGGTCCCTCGGCGTCCAGCGTCTCCCCGCGAGCCGAGGCCTCGGCCACCAGGCCCACTGGCGCCACCGGCACGTCCGAGGCCCGCAGCCCCTCCACGACCTGGCGCCCGAGCTGGCCCATGCCGAGCACCGCCTCGAAGTAGCCGGCCACGTTCACGCCGGCGTGCGCACTCTCGGCGCCCTGCGAGCTGCGGGGCAGCAGGACGTCGGGGATGTCCGCCCGCCCATAGACCTCCGCCCACGAGACCAGCCGCGCCGCGTCCACGCCGTCGAGCTCGGGGAAGTCGCGCCGCAGGTCGCGGCGGCCGCGCCAGAGCGCGTGCAGGTAGCGGTTGACCCCGGCATGCCCGCCCCGTTCGGCAGGGCTGATCAGGTACTGCAGCAGCTCCCGGGCCCCGCGCTCGGTGAACGGCGACTCGTCCAGGGCCCCCTCCAGCTCGGCCTCGCGGTAGGCGGCGCGCGTGGCCTTGTCGAGCTCCAGCCCGTTGGGCAGCGTCGCCCACGAGTAGGGCCAGGTCGAGGCCTCTCCCCACCCATTGGCCTCCAGTTCGTCGGCGTACTCGCCGCAGATCCGCCGCAGCGCCGAGCCACGCTGCATGTGGATGCGGTCCTGATGCTTGGACAGCCGGCCCCGGTGGTCGGGGTCATAGCCCGAGAAGTGAAAGAAGCGCAGCGGCCGGCCGTCGACCTCGTACCGTCCGTGGCTGAAGGTCAGCTCACGGCTCGGGAGGTTCCAATAGGCGACGTTGTAGCCCGGGTCGCGCAGCACGTGGAAGCTCGGCAGCAGCCCGGGCGCGAAGTCGATCCAGCGCTGATCGACGAACAGGCCCCGCTCGGGATCGACTATGCAGTCACGCTTCAGACGCTCGGACCACCAGTCCAGCAGGCGGTCGGTGTCGGCGTGCTCGCTCAGCCCGAGGAAGCCGAGGTTGAAGCTGCCGGCGATCAGGAGGTCGGTCTCGCTCGGCTTGCGCCCATCGCGCGGCATGGGCTCGGTCAGGTGCGGCGTGACCACCATGTGGTGCTTGTCGAGCAGCGAGTCGATCTCGGACAGGTCGTCGTAGAGGCGGATGTCGGGATCGAGGTAGACGATCCGGTCGAGTCCCCGCTTGTCGAGCAGGTGACGCAGAAGCCACGGCTTCACGGCCGTCGAGAGCTCGAGCACGTTGTAGAGCGCCGCCATGCGGCCGAAGGACTCGATCTGGAGATCCTCCGGCGTGACGAGCTCGAAGCTCTCGCTCGCGCCGTCCACGTAGCCCTCCACGTCGTCGATCACCAGCACCCAGCAGCGGTCGGCCGGGTGCTGCTCGGCGAACGACCGCGCGAGCGTACGCGCGAACGGAAGGTAGTTCTTGGCGATGATCGTGCACACGTCCACGGGAGGCCAAGGCTAGATGCAGGGACTACCGTTCCGGGCGATGTCCGCCGCGCCACCCGACCCGCCGGCGGTGGCGGTCGATTCCCTGTCCAAGGGCTTCCGCCTGCCGCACGAGCAGGTGAACACGCTCAAGGAGCGCGCCATGCATCCCCTCCGGCGCGTCAGCTTCGAGCAGTTGCACGCCCTGCGGGATGTCTCCTTCGACGTGCGCGAGGGTGAGTTCTTCGGGGTCGTGGGGCGCAACGGCAGCGGCAAGAGCACGCTGATGAAGTGCCTGGCCGGCATCTACCGTGCCGACAAGGGCAGGATTCACCTGCGCGGGAGGATGGCCCCGTTCATCGAGCTGGGGGTGGGCTTCAACCCTGAGCTTCCCGCCCGTGACAACGTCTTCATCAACGCGATCATGCTCGGGCTCACG
>Ga0136617_10000927_pt1 | contig 25591 bp, 19 predicted proteins | sample AntDrymUQ3222106_2_FD_129672 | JGI IMG/M metagenome (GOLD analysis project Ga0136617, IMG submission 129672) | Polar desert sand microbial communities from Dry Valleys, Antarctica - metaG UQ322 (21.06) | ecosystem: Environmental > Terrestrial > Soil > Desert | place: Antarctica: Dry Valley...
CTTCGGATTCCGCTCGTTCCGCAACTACCGGCTCCGCCTGCTGCTCACCTGCGGAGTCACCTGGCAGACTCACCAAACGACCCCGATCAGATGCCGGCTACCACGCTTGGCTGCGTAGAGCCGCATATCCGTCACCCCGAGGACGAAATCGCCGGCCGTCACATGCCACCCGGATATGAGAGCTTCGACGTCAGGATCGAGTCAGCGGCATGCGCCATGGCCATCCACCGCCGTCGCCTGCCATGGGAGGTACTGTCCCGCGGCATCCGGCGCCGGGACGCCCGGGGCAATCCGACGCTGGTCACGCGTCTGGCACCGCTCGCTAAATTCCTGCCCTTCCAGATCGAGCTGGGCTGCGGCATCTCCACCGAGGCAGGTATCCCGCCGCTCCACTTTCTCCACGACCTGTACTCCGTGACTGAGCGGGAAACCGGTGCCTTCATCTTCGGCGGCCCCTCGGACACACTCCTCACGGAGGTGCTCAGCGACCCGGAGGGCCAGATCCGCAATCGAGCCGAGATGATGCACGCGTGCCTCACGGCAGAGCCAACGCAGGCTCACCTGGTACTGCACGAGCTGGCCCAGCGCCGCATGCTGCTGACGCCGATCATTACCAACAACTTCGACGGCTTACCCGCTCGCGTCGGCCTGGAAGAGTGCTACATCCGGCGGTACGACGAGGACGTTCCGGAGGTGCCGATCCACCCCGAAACGAGATCGCTGGTCGTGATCGGTAGTCACGCCGACCGGCGAAAGGTTCAGGCGCGGTTCCGCGAGCGTGGTTTACCCGTATTCTTCCTCGACCCCGAAGGCTTCCTCGAGGACGGACGATTCACCCCGTACCCCATCGAGGGAGCCCGCGACGGCGACTTCGTTTGCCACGCCGGCGCATCTGCCGGCCTACTCGACCTCGGACGGGAGCTCGGTCTGAATGTCGTCCGCTGAATTCATCTCCGCGAGCGAGGTAACGCTCGTTCGCGGAGAGCCGATCCCACAGTCAGAGTCGTATGAGAGGTCTGTCGCCGAATGCTGGCAACAGGCACTTGAGCGGAATCCGACGCTCTTCAATGGACCGCTGGTGAGTCCGCTGCAAGTCAGCGTGAGCGATGGCGTGTGCACCTTGTGGTGGTACCACTCGGACTTCGCGCACTACTCATTCACTCGTCAGAACCGCGAACTGCCTGCGACGGCTTCAGTCGGCACGGTTTTCGTGTCTTTGGCCGTGCCGACCTCCGACGGAGGATTGGCGGTCGGCAGGATGTCGGATCACACGTCGGCACCCGGCGTAGTGCAGCTCCCAGGTGGGGGGCTGTCAATTGGCCCCGAGCAAAGGGTGATTTCAGACCGAGATCTACGTGCAACGGCGGTTGAGGAGGTGAGCGAAGAGCTGGGCATCATCCTGAACCCGGCCAATCTCCAGATCCACGGCGTCATCAAACGTCACTCCCCGCCAGATGTGGGTGTGGTCTTTACCACCGAGGCGCGCCCGTGGGGCGATGTCCTGGAGGCGTTCGCCGCACTTCAGGCGCGTGAGCGGGAGGCCGGCGCCGCATCTGAGTTCGCCGAACTGCTGGCAGTTAGCCCGAGCGGCGATCTGCCGTACGCGAGATCCGGACGCGGTCACATGATCGACTACCTTCCCGCAGTCATCGACGCGTTCTTCAAGACGCGCGGAGGCGTGACCTGACCGTCAGGATCTGGTCGGCCGGGGAGATAGTCAGGCTGGCTACGCGTCGCCGCAATACGTTCTCGGCTCGCCCCGCGTGTCCGGCATCCGTCTCGGAGGCAGCTAGTTGGGTGGGGGGTGACTGTGGGGTTGTCCGGCCCGCTGACCGGGCTTGACGACGACGAACTGGCCCATCATTCCCTGGTCCTCATGCCGGAGTAGGTGGCAGTGGAACATGTACGGCGAGTCTGGGTCGGTGTAGTCGGCGAACCGCATCAGCAGCCGCACCGAGGAGTTGGGTGCGACGTAGACGGTGTCCTTCCACCCCCGCAGTGGTGGTGCCGGGGTCGCGCCATCCACATCGAGGATCACGAATTGCACGTCGTGGATGTGGAAGCTGTGCGGAGTGCCGTCGCCATTGCTGACCCGCCAGACCTCGGTGGTGTCGACGGTGACGACCTCGTCGATGCGGCTCATGTCCATGTCGCGGCCGTTGATGTCGCTGCCGCCGAGCGCGATCTTGCGGGTGGTGACGGCGTCGGCTTCCTTGAGGTCGGGAGTTGGTGCCAACCGCTCGGGGAGTTCGGGTGTGGCCGCCAGGGTGTCGCCGGCGCGCAACTGCAGGATGTCGAGGGTGTCGTCGCCGCCAGCGAAGCGCTGGTTCCAGAAGTCGGCGCCGAGGTCGGCCGGTCGGCTGCGCAGGACCAGGTCCTCGCCCGGACGCATGGACACCACGATCTCGGCGCGCTCTCCCGGCGATAGCTGGATCCCGCCGGTGCCGACCGGGTGGGGCAGCAGCCCGCCATCGGTGCCGATGAGAGCGAAGCCGCGCTGGCGGCCGGCGGGATCGACGAGGCCGAAGTTGTAGATGCGGGCGTTGGAGGCGTTGAGCAGGCGCAGCCGCACCTTGTCAGTGGTGACGTCGTGGTACGGAGCAACGGCGCCGTTGACGAGGATCGTCTCGCCGAGAAATCCGGTGGGACTGAACAGTGGTTCGTGGTCGTCGAGTTGCCCGTCGCGGGTGAAGGACTTGTCCTGCACGATCACCGGGACGTCGTCTGTGCCGTACGCGTGCGGCAGGTCTCTCGACATGGACGAGTCGTCGAGGATGAACATGCCGGCCAGTCCGCGATAGACGTGCTTGGCGGTGTCACCGTGCAGATGCGGGTGGTACCACAAGGTGGCGGCAGGCTGATCGATCGTCCAGGAGGGTCGCCACGTGGTCCGCGGCCGGATCATCTGGTGAGGGCCGCCGTCCATCTCCGCCGGGAGGTGCATGCCGTGCCAGTGCAGCGATGTCGCCTCGCCGACGTCGTTGGTGACATTGATCGCGACCTTCTCACCGCGCTTGGCACGCAGGGTCGGACCGAGGTAAGAGCCGTTGATCCCCCACGTCGCCGTGGGTCTGCCCAGACCGAAGTCGGTGGTCCCGGCCTGCAGGCGCAGGTCGAAGACCCGGCGACCGCCAGCGTCGGTGGCGGAGCCAGCCAGCGGCGGGATCACGAGGGGGCGGGCAAAGTCGACGGCGCCAACGGTGCTCATGTCGGCCCGGACCCACCTGGAGACCACCACGCTGATGACCGCCAGGGGTAGGAATGCGATCGCCGTCACGAAGGCGACAACCGCGAGCCAGCGGCGGTTGCGAGTGGTCACTCCAGGGGCTGTACGCATCAATTACAGCCTGCGGGGGGCGTCGGCGGTCGCGGATCAGGGAATAGCCCTGATCTGTCCCGGGCTTTCGTACGCCAGACCCCTAGGGGGTGGGCGCCGCTACCGGGGCGGTAACCCAGCGCGAGAGGGCGTTCTTGACCGTGAGCAGGTCGACGGGCTTGGCCACGTAGTCGTTCATGCCGGCAGAAATGCAGCGTTCGCGGTCCTCGGTCATCGCACCAGCGGTCACCGCGATGATCGGCGTGTGCGGGCCAAGTCCCTCACGGTGCCGGATCTGCCTGGTGGCCTCGAAGCCGTCCATCTCCGGCATGTGGCAGTCCATCAAGATCGCGGCGTAGGTCGTCGTGGCGGTCGCTGCCAATGCCTTGGCGCCGTTGTCGACCATGTCACACTCGTACCCCAGCTTGCATACGAATGCCTTCGCCACCAGTTGGTTGATCCGATTGTCTTCGACGATCAGGATGCGTCCGCGCGACCCCGGTGGTTGCCGCTCCAGCACGTCAGGAACAGGTGCCCGGGGGGCCGGAACCGGGGTGGGATACATCAGGTCGACGAGCCGGTCATAGAGCTCTGAAGACCGCACCGGCTTGGCAAGGCTGATGTGGACGCCAGGGGGGCGAGCGGTCATGCCGCCAGACGCCGTGGTCAGCAGCAGGACGCGAGTGGCCGACAGAGCGGCGTCGGTGGAGATCTGCCGGGCTAGCTCCAGCCCGTCGATCTCGGGCCTGGCCAGGTCGAGGATGACGACCCGATAGGCGTGTCCGGCATTGGCGGCGGCGCGTAGCTGTCGCAGTGCCGACACGTCGTCGGCGACCGCGTCGGGGAGCATGCGCCACCCGTTGAGATGTCTGGTGATCACCCGCTGGCTGGTCGGGTGATCGTCCAGCACGAGCACGTGTAACCCGGCAAGGCGCTCGCGTTGCGGAGCGGCCCTGCGCGCCGCGTGCGGTTGCGAAATCAGCGGGACCGAGAACCAGAACATGCTGCCCTGCCCGAGGGCACTGTCCACGCCCATCTGCCCCCCCATGGCTTCGGCGAGGCGGCGGGAGATCGCCAGTCCCAAACCGGTGCCGCCATAGCGGCGCGTCGTGGAGGCATCGGCCTGAGAGAACGACTCGAACACCCGGTCATGATCTGCGGCGGTGATGCCGATCCCTGTGTCTCGGACCTCGAAGCGGAGCAGGTCTGGGCCGGTGCCCTCGTGCGACCAGCGGACAGTGATGACGACCTCGCCCGCGTCAGTGAATTTCACTGCGTTGGACGCCAGATTGACCAGGATCTGGCGGATCCGGCCAGCGTCGCCGAGCAGGTATTCCGGAACGCCGGGCAGGCAGTACGCGATCAGCTCGAGGCCCTTCTGCTGCGCGGTCTCAGCGAGCAGGCTGGCGACGTTCTCGATCAATGAGAGCGGATCGAATTCGGCTTGCTCGAGCTCGATCTTGCCGGCCTCCAGCTTCGAGAAGTCAAGGATGTCGTTGATCACTCCGAGCAGGGAGTCGCCAGCGCCGCGAACCCCTTCGGCGTAACGGCGCTGGGCCTCGTCCAGCGACGTGTCGAGCAGCAGGGCGGTCAGGCCGATCACGCCATTCATGGGCGTACGGATCTCGTGGCTCATCGTGGCCAGGAACTCTGACTTCAATCGCGAGGCCTCCACTGCCTGATTGCGCGCCAAGGCAAGCGCCTTCCCGGAAGCGTGCAGGATGCTCTCCCGCTCCAGTGATCGCTGATGGGCCGCGACCATGCCGGCCAGCCGGCCGATGACGAGGAGGAACAGCACGGCCGAGAAGATCGAGATGACGACGCCGTTGCGGACCTCGCCGGTCAGGGTCTGGAACAGCAGGACGGCGGGCGCGATCAAGCTGGCGGAGGCGAGCAGGGTCAGCCGTGCCATACCCATTCGTTCACTGTCCTGCGGGAGCGGCTCGTTGACGAGGCGCATGGACGGGTGCAGCGCGGCTGCGCCCCAGGCGAGGTAGAAGATGAGCCATCCGGCGTCGATCGGCCCACCCATCGACCAGCCGCCATTGAGCTGCGTGAGACCGTACAGAACATCCGCCCCCAGCAGCCCGAGGGCGCCCGCGCACAGCAGCTGCGTCGAACGCGTCCGCAGCCCGCCGCCGCCGACAAGGCGGACCAGCATCGTCACAACCAGCACATCGCCCAATGGATAGGCAACGGACGTGAGTCGCTGGAGCGCGGTCAGCCCTTCTGCCTGGAAGTTGGGCTCGATCAGGAACACCCACGACAGCAGGCCGAGGCCGGTCGTGATCGTCAACGCGTCGAGCAGGCTGGCCCGGTCACGCCCGGTCGTCCGCCCGCGGATGAACAGGAGCAGCCCAGCGGCGAACAGCGGGTACGTCAGGAGGTAGAAGACGTCGGCGATCGAGGGAAAGGGATTGTCCTGGTGCAGCACATCGGTCATGAAGTTGTATGCGGTGTCGCCGGTGATGAAGCAGAGTTCCGCAGCTGCCAGGAGATACCAGGCCGCCGGCTTCTCCGGCCGGTAATAACGGATTCCGACGACTGTCGCCACCACCGCGGACAGGCCCAGCGGGGTCCACAGCTGAAGGCGGTGCCCGGGAAAGGTGAAATAGACAGCGGTCAAGATACCGGCGAGGGCGAGATACGTCGCCCATGGTTGGCGTCGGATGATTTCGGTCACGCGCTTGCCGATCGAAGCCACCACGACCGGAAGTCCCACACCCATGCTGTCAACCTCGATGTCAGAGCCGCTCGTGCGGCTGGATTCGGTCTGCCTTAGCGCTGACGGTGGGCTCCGCTTAGTTGGAGATGACCCCTGTCCATCGGCCGAACAATGCCGGTCCTTAACCCTTTTCGAGAACCCTATTTACGACAATTTCTGAGCGCATTCGCAGTCTTGGAGAAAGCCGATGCCGAACCTCCCTTGCCCGTACTCTCGTGACCGATACTACCCTCCGAAGTCAACCGATCACATTTAGTTAGGACACCTTGTGGCGGTCCCCCCGGTCGTTGACAGCGTGCTCGATGATCCTCGGTACATCGACCTAGAACGGCTCCGTCGTTCGTCGCCGATGTACGACGCGGTCATCGACGAGGTCAAGGGCCGGCGGATCAGGATCGGCGATCATTGGCTGGCCGACTTCGCCTCCTGCAACTACCTGGGCTTCGATCTCGAGCCCGACATCATCGACTCGGTTGACCCGGCGCTGCGGCTGTGGGGGACGCACCCAAGTTGGTCCCGGCTACTCGGCAGCCCCCGACCCTACGTCGACATCGAAGAGCAACTCACCGCCCTCCTCGGTGCCCAAGACACGCTGGTCTTGCCGACCGTTACGCACATTCACATGTCCGTGATACCGATCCTCGCCGGCCAGGGATGGATCTTCCTAGACGGCCAGGCGCACAAGACCATCTACGACGGCTGCCTAATGGCCCGCGGCATGGGCGCGACCCTGCGCAGCTTTCCCGCTGGCGACATCACTGCGCTACGGGCGGCATTGCGGGCGGCACCCGCCGGAGTCGCGAAACTCATCTGTGTCGACGGCGTCAACAGCATGACCGGCAATCCATCGGACCTGGTCGCGCTCGCCGCGGTTGCCCGAGAGTACGGAGCCGTGCTCTACGTCGACGACGCCCACGGGTTCGGCGTCATCGGCCAACGGGGCGGCGATGAGACCTGCTCGTACGGCATGCGGGGCAACAGCCTGATCCGGCACGCCGGCGAGAGCTACGACAACATCGTCCTCGTCGGCGGGTTCTCCAAGGCGTACTCATCGTTGCTGGCCTTCATCGCGCTGCCTACCTTCCTCAAGAACCACCTCAAGGTGGCCGCGGCGCCGTACCTCTACTCCGGACCCTCGCCGGTGGCATCGCTCGCGACCGTGCTCGCGGGGCTTGCTGTGAACGACACCCGGGGTGACGCGATTCGTGCCGCGCTGCACGCCAAGACGGCACGGGTGCTGGGAACGGTCAGGGAACTAGGACTCGCGTCACCAAACGTCTCCGGCTTTCCCATCATCGAACTTCCTCTCGCTGACAGCGGTGATATCGAGGCTGTCGGCCAGTTCCTCTATGACGCGGGAATCTACGTCACGCTGGCCGCCTATCCGCTGGTGTCTCGCCGCGAAGTCGGCTTCCGGATCCAGATCACCGCGGCCAACGGCGACGACGAGATCGACGAGCTCTGCGCGACTCTCCGCGCTCTGGCGCAGCGATTCGTCCTGCGGCATCACGACACCCAGGGTGCCTACCACCTGGGGGCGGCGGTACCGGCGTGATCTTGCGCAACGCCGATGCCAACTGGGATCAGTGGCCGGTCGAGGTCTATCTGAACGAGAACTACCGGCAGGTGCACTCGTGCGACGCCGCCGTGATCGAGCACCATTCCGCGTTCTACCGGCGCTTTCCGGCAGCCAGCATCGCCACCTCGATCGAATTGGGCGCGGGACCCAACCTGTACCCGCTCATGCTGGGCGCAGCGGCGAGTCGCCAGATTGATGCGCTGGAGTACAGCCTGGCCAACGCGACCTATCTCCGGCGGCAGCTCAGCGATGGCGCCGACGCGAGCTGGCAGGCCTTCTATACGAGATGCCGCGAGCTCAATCCGGATCTGCCGTCCCGCCTGGCTACTGCCTTGACCCGCGTGCGCGTTCAGCAGGGAGACGTCCGCGCAGTCAAGACAGGGCGGTACGACCTGGCCTCGATGAACTTCGTTGCCGAGAGCATCAGCGAGGACAGGGCGGAGGTCGCGTCGTTCTGCCGTACCTTCACTCGGTCGGTGCGGCCAGGTGGGTATCTCGTCGCCGCGTTCATGGAGAACATGGCGCGCTACCACCTCGGCGACGGCTCCCACTGGCCGGGCTACCCGACCGACAGCGCCGACATCGACGAGTTCTTCGCGCCGTACACCGATGAGCTGGCGATCACGCGCATCGATTCCGATCCCAGCCTGCCGGCGTACGGCTACACGGGCATGATCTTGCTGACCGCCCGTCGACGGGAAGATTGACCCTGGCGCCAGACAGGTTCTTGGGTAGGCTGCGCCGGTGACGTGCCGACTTGGTGCAGTGCGCGGAGCGCAACGTCTGGCCGCCGCCGCTGGGGAAGGCGGGCGCGCCGCTGATGACCCCCGTTGACGCCGCGGATCTGCTGGAGAGTGTCCTCGCTCTGGGGACGCAGCTTCTTGGCGCCCCTCACGGTTTCATCGCGCTAGCCGGCTCGGATGAGCCGGACGTCACCTTCAAGCTCGGCATCGGCGCGTTCGACGGCGTTGATGACGAGGCGGCGCCATCCCGGATTCGGCAGCTGGCCGAGCAGGTTCGGCGCAGCGGCCAGCCTGAGGTTGTGCCGGTCGGCGGCGCTGAGCAGTCCGCGCTTTTTCCGGGAGGCGAGGCGGTCGGTGCGATGTCCGTTTCCCCGCTGCTGTCAGGTCCGCGGATAGTCGGAGTGGTCGGCATGGCCTACGACGCCGGCTCCCCCCGCAGCTTCGGCCCGACCGAGCTGGAGCAGCTCAGTAGCTTGTGCAACCTCGCTTCCTTCGCCCTGGACAATGCTCGGCTCTATGGAGTTGAGAAGCACTCCCGGCTGCTTGCGGATCGCCTGCGGGCCAGCGCTCAGGCGATCAATCAAAGCCTCGACCTCGACGTGGTGCTCCCCGCGATCATGGACCAACTGCACGAGGTGATCGAGTACGACAGCGGCACGATTCAGATTCTCGAGCGCGACTCGATGCGGGTGATCGCCATGCGCGGCTTTCCGCCCAGCGAGTTGGGTCGGGTACGCGCCCTGACTGACTATGCCTACAACCGCCGGCTCGCCCAGAACCCAGAGCCAATCGTCGAGGGCGACGTTCTCAGTGCCACGTTCTGGCAGACGGACCCACTGTTGGACAAGATCCGCAGCAACCTCGGGGTGCCCCTGGTCGTGCGGGATCGGATCATCGGCGCGCTCACGGTCGATAGCCATGAGCCGAATCGCTACACCGCCGAGGATGCCGAAACGGCGATGGCCTTCGCCCGGCATGCGGCCATCGCCATCGAACACGCCCGCCTCTTTTCCTCTGAGTGTGCGGCGCGCGATCACGCCGAACGGCTACGGGCCGCCACCCAGGCACTGAGCAGCACGATCGACCTGCAGGAGGTGTTCGAGCTCATCCTCAGCGAGTTGCGCAAGGTGGTTCCGTACCACAGCGCTTCGGTTCTGGAGCTCAAAGGCAACCGGCTGGAGCTCATCGGTGGCCATGGTTTCCCGGTGATACGCGGGCTGCTGGGGGTCAGCTTCGACATCATGGCGGCCGACAACCCCAACGGCGACGTGATGCGCAACCGGGCGCCGGTGATCCTCGAAGACGCTCCGGCGCGCTACCCCAACTTTGCCGCCGAGCCGCATCGGCAGGCGGGCATTCGTGCCTGGATGGGCGTGCCGCTGCTGTTCGGTGATCGGCTGATCGGGATGCTGGCAGTCGACAACCGGGAGCCGGGCTTCTACACGGCCGAACACGCCGGCCTGGCAATGTCCTTCGCAGCGCAGGCGGCCATCGCCATCGAGCACGCCCGGCTGTTCGCCGATGCACAACGCGAGCTCGCCGAGCGCAAGGATGCCCAGCAGCGCCTGAACTATCTGGCGAACTTCGATCCGGTGACCGGGCTGCCCAACCGCACGCTGCTCGCCGACCGGCTGCGCCAGGCCCAGGGCCTCGCCCGCCGGGAACTGAAGGTGGTGGGGTTGCTGTACCTCGACCTCGATCGGTTCAAGAATGTCAATGACACGCTTGGCCATGCTGCTGGCGACCAGTTGCTCAAGGCGGTGGGCGAGCGGCTGGGGACGGCCGTACGCGACGGCGACAGTGTCGCCCGCCTCGCCGGCGACGAATTCATACTCGTCCTGTCGATGCTCGACCGTGCCCAGGACGGCGCATGGGTCGCAGAGACGATATGCGAGTTGTTCGCCAAGCCCTTCGTGGTCGGGGGACACGAGATCTTTGTCTCCGCCAGCATCGGGGTGGCCGTTGCCCCGACCGACGGGTCCGCCGACCTCGAAGCGTTGCTGAAGGAAGCCGACGCCGCCATGTATCGCGCCAAGGAGGAGGGCGGCAATACCTACCGGGTCTTCACCGCTGACGCCATGCGGTCAGTCGAGCGGCTGGACTTCGAGACCGAGATGCGCCACGCGATGGACCGCGAGGAGTTTCTGCTGCACTACCAGCCGCTGGTGGATGTCTCGTCCGGTCAGGTGATCGGCGTCGAGGCACTTCTGCGTTGGCCGCACCCTACGCGCGGCTTCGTGGTGCCCTCCGACATCATCCGGCTGGCCGAAGAGACCGGGCTCATCGTGCCGCTGGGCGGATGGGTGCTGCAACAGGCATGCCACCAGGGCAGGGCGTGGCAGGAGGCCGGCTATGCCGGGCTGCGGATCGCCGTCAACGTGTCGGCTCGGCAGCTGTCCAGCAACCTGGTCCAGACCGTCAGGTCGATCCTGGACGAGACCGGCATGCAGCCCAGCAGCTTGCTGCTGGAGATCACCGAGACCGTCCTCATCCAGAATCCCGACGTTGCGATCGCCGCCGTCCATGAGCTGAACGCCCTCGGCATCGCGTTCGCGCTCGACGACTTCGGTGTCGGCTACTCAAGCCTGAGTCAGTTCCGGCGCTTCCCGTTCGACATGCTCAAGATCGACCAGTCATTCGTTCGTGATATTCCGACCGATCTCAATGACGCAGGGATCGTCACGGCCATCATCGCCATGGCGCACGCCCTCGGTGTGGCGGTCATCGCTGAGGGGGTCGAGAACGAAGACCAGCTCGCATTCCTGACCAAGGGTGGCTGCGACGCCATCCAGGGCTATCTCGTCGGCCGGCCACTGGGGGCCGCGGAGTTCGAGGCGACATTCCTCGCCACCGGCCCCGCCGAGCCCCCCGTTGCTCTTAGTGGGAAGCGCTGAATAGCGGGCGTCAGTCGGCGGTCCTGCCCGAGTGAACCTCCGCTGATACGGGTGGGCCGAGCCCGACCAGACTCGGTCAGACGCTCACGCTGTCGCACCCGTCAGTGCAGCAGATCGGGTCGGTAGGCTCGCACCCATTGGCCGATCCGCCCGTCCTGCCAGTTCCGGTCGAAGCGCGCGACGGGACGCCCATGGGCCGCTGGCCGATCCGCGGGTCGGCTGGTCCGCCGTTCAAGAACTGTGTCACCTGCACCCTCTTCAGTGCCTTGGCGCCGGGGTTCACCGTGAGCATCCCGGCTCCGACGAGCCCGTGCTCCCGGGTCCCCTGCACGGCCTCGATCGAGCTGAGCGTCGTCGACGGGCCCGTCGTTCGGATGAACTCCATCAACTGCACCGCGCCGATCGCGTTAACGTGGGTCAGGGCAGCTCGACTCGCGTGTCGGGATCGTTCATCACGGCACCGGCCGGCGAGAATGTCAGCGTCCCGTCGTTGCGCTCGAACCGCCAATGAGTGACGGTGAATTGCGTTGTCTCGCTGAAACCCTCCTGCTGAGTGTGCGCCACGGTCTCCCGGTAGATCCGCAGCACGCGGTACGGCAGCGCGAGCGGACCCGATTTCGTGTCAACTACCAGCCCGTGCTCGAAGCTATGCACGAATTGGCCTGCCGTCCGGCGAAAGCTGTTTCCGTGTCGCATCGGGAGGGTACTCACGAGCCCGCCCAACTGGTCATGCGCTGCGGCCGCCATCGCCGCGTCCATAGAGGACGGATCCGACCAATGCCGCTCCTATGTCATGAGTTGGGTAGATCTGGCGGTTCCGGATAGTTCCTACCGGTCTAGCCTAAATGGCCGGCCGGGCAGTTCCTCGTCGTAGGGGTGTCGGTGGCGCAGGAAGGCGTGAAGGATGCATCGAGCGAGGCGCGGCGCGAGGCGACGGCTAGGCTTGAAACCATGGTTTTCCTCGGCCTCACTCCGTACCTGTATTACCGCGACGCGGCAGCCGCGCTCGACTGGCTGACACGCGTGTTCGGGTTCGATGAGGAGGTCCGCTACCTCGATCCGTCGGGCACGGTCGCCGAGGCCGAGATGACCGTCGGAGACGTCCGGATCATGATGTCCGGCCGCGCCGCCGGCTCCGACGAAGGGGCCGGGCAACTGCTGATCGTTCACGTCGATGATGTCGATGCACAGTACGCCCGGGTGACCTCCGCCGGAGTCGCCGTCGCGGCGCCCGAGGACAAGCCGTACGGCCCCCGCTCGTTCGACGTGAGCGACCCCTGGGGCTACCGCTGGACATTCTGGCAACAAGTGCGCGACGACATCGAGCTTGACGAAGGCTGGCGAGAGATCCGCGCGGAGGTCGGCGCGACCGGGCAGCCGTGAGACCGCGCAGGACGCGGGCCTGCTGGCTGGGCACGACGACGGCGTTGCTTGCGGTGCTCCTGACGGCCGGCTGCTTCGGCGGCCTGACGTCTCAGCGCGGCGACCCGCAGGCACCGGCCGGGGCGCTGCATCCCGACCCGGCGCTCGTCGGTGCCGGTGACCCGCTGTTTCCCGGTCTGGGCAACGGCGGCTACGACATCGATCACTACGATCTCGACCTGACCTGGGCTCCGGCGACCCGGCTGCTGTCCGGTACGGCGACACTCACGGCCACCGCCACCCGGGAGCTGGCAACCTTTGATCTCGACCTGACGGGCATGGTCGTCGACCAGGTGACCGTCAACAAGAGGCCGGCGCGGTTCGGGCGGCAACGCGCAGAGATCGTCATCGCACCGGCCCAGCGGATCGCCGACAAGGCGCGGTTCACGGTCGCTGTCACTTATCACGGCCAGCCCTCTGCGGTGCCGTACGAAGGCGGCCGATCGACCGACGTGCTGGGCTGGCAGGCGACCGCTCGGAGCACCTTCACCTCGCAGGAGCCCTACGGCGCCCACGGCTGGTACCCCTGCAGTGACCACCCGTCAGACAAGGCCAGCTACACCATCCACGTCAAGGCACCATCGGCGCTCACCGTCATCGCGAACGGCAAGCGCACCGAGCGGCGGGTGGCCGGTGGGATCACCCGGTGGACCTACGACGCGCCGGCCCCGCTGGCGAGCTATCTGGTCACGCTGGCCATCGGGACCTACACCGTCAGGATCGAGTCCGGGCCCCGCGGCCTGCCGCTGACCTATGCGTACTTCCCGGCCGACGCCGCCAAGGTCCTGCCGCTGCTGCGCAAGTCTCCGCGCCAGATCAGTTACTTCGAGTCGCTCTTCGGGCCGTATCCGTTCGCCTCGTACGGCGTGCTCGTGACCGATGTGGCCGACGACCAGACGATGGAGACACAGACGATGGTGACGATGGGCCGTGGGCTGGCCACCGACACCAGTAGGAGCTATCCGAAGGGCTTCGGGGAGTCCGTCCTGGCGCACGAGCTCGCACACCAGTGGTTCGGTGATGCGGTGACCCCGGCTCGCTGGACCGACATCTGGCTCAACGAGGGATGGGCGCAGTACGCCCAGGCGCTCTATGAAGTCAACGTGCTCGGCCAGTCGCTCTCGGTCAAGCTGCTGCAGTACCGCCAGAACGACAAGCGGACCCGCGCCGGGCTGGGCCCCCCCGGGCGGCCAGCCGCTGGCACCCTCTCCGGGTCGCAGGTCTACTACGGACCCGCGCTGATGCTGCACGGGTTGCGCGGCCAGATGGGCGACAAGGCGTTCTTCGCAATGGCCCAGGCGTGGGTGCACGACAACATCGGCACGTCACGTACCCGGGCGGATTTCACGGCTTACGTACGCAAGTACGCCGGTCGTGACCTGTCCGGCTACATGGCGGGCTGGTTGGACTCGAAGAGTCAACCGGCCCGTTGACCGGCTCGCCGGTGTGGACGCAGACGCGAGCACTGCTCGATACGCGTCAGCAGCGCAAGTGGGACAGCTTTTCCTGGCTAGCGCTGCGGCCGGTAATCTCCTCGCTCAACGACCGGCTCAACCATTTCGCCCCGACTCTGGTTCCGGACCTGCGCGAGCAGTGGGTACGGAGGCAGGCGGCCGGCGCCCAGCTGATCGTCGACAAGACCGACGCCTCGTCGTTCATCGTGCTCGGCGATCCCGGCGAGCAGGACGCCTCGCAGTACGTCGTCGTCCCCGCGCTCCAGAAGCAGGCTGCCGGCGTGGACTTCATGGTGATCTGTAGTGACGTCATCTATCCGTCCGGCGATGTCAACGACTACGTCGACGGGTTCTACGTCCCCTACAAGGGATTGGCGGGCCTGCCGATCCTGGCCTTGCCTGGCAACCATGACTGGTACGACGGGCTCACCGGCTTCATGTGGCACTTCTGCGGGGCTGACCCGCTGCCGGCCACGGCGCTCCGCCCGGCCAAGGGGACCCCGTTACGGGAGTGGCCGTTCCGGTTGCTGTGGCGGCGACCGTCCACTCCAGACCCGCGGCTGCACCTCGAGAAGCTGCGCGCTCATCGTGCACCCGGCGGTCAGAGGGTGCCACCGCAGCCCGGTCCGTACTACGCCATCGAGACCGAGCACGTGCTCCTCGTCTGCATCGACACCGGCATCGACCGCTGCATCGATCCTCAGCAGGGCGAGTGGTTGCGCCGGATCTCGACGCTGCCCGGGCCAAAGGTGCTGCTGACCGGCTCGCCGCTGGTCGTCAACCGCGAGCGGCATCCGTGTCCCATCGCCGGAGGGCGGGTTGCCGACCCGAGCACGGGCGCCCGCTTCGACTCGGTCGCTGACATCGTCGAGTACGACGGACATGGCTATGTCGCGATCATCGGCGGTGACATCCACAACTTCCAGCACTATCGGATCGGCGGCCTGGAGCACATCGTCGCCGGTGGTGGTGGGGCGTACCTGACGGCGACTCATCCGATCCCCGTCGCGGTGCGGGATCCGTGCACTCCCCAGCCCGACGTCCCGCCGGCGGAGCAGATGTTCCCCTCCGCGCCGGAATCCCTCCGCCACTTCGCCCGGCAACTACTGCCGCGGGTGTGGCGGCTGGTGCGGGTGCTGATCGCCGTCCTCGTGGGGGTGATCGCGGGCGTTGCCGCACTCGAGCTGGCCGGCGACACCGCGGTGCCGGACTCGCTGTCGGAGCAGGTCTTCCGCCTCGCGCCGTGGGTGCTGGCCGGGGTGGTGGCTGTGCGGCTGCTCGCCGTGCCGGCCGCCTGGACGAAGACCTGGGGTTACCGGCTCTGCGTCGTACTTGCTGCCTTCCTCGCCGGTGCGAGCATCGTCTGGTTCGCGCGATGGCTAGCACCTGACGACGCCCTTCGGTACCTGCTGGCCTGGGTGGGTCTCACGGCAGCCGGCGGGGTGTTGGCCTGGCTGCTGCGCGTCACCGGCTGGTGGCGACCGCCGTCGGCGAAGTTCCGGCTGCCGGGTCAGCGCGAGACGCCTTGGTGGTTGCCGCCGCTGGCCGGGGGGTTCGCCCTGCTTCCCTTCGTGGTGTGGCTGCTCGGCAAGGACTGGTCGCTCACCGCCGCGGCGGCCGTGACTTCTATCGCGGCGATCGGCGGCTGGCGGATGCGTCGTCAGGGCCGGCCGTCGCGGCCACGCTGCGCGTGGAAACGGATGGCGCCGCGGATCTCGTACTCCGTCCAGATCTTCGACGCGGTGGTGGTGCTCGACCGGCTCGATGTTCCGGCCGTGCCGTGGGTCATGGCTGGCGTGGCAAGCGGCCTCGGGGCCGTCGTTCTTGTCACCGTCTGCGCCGTGCTGCTCCTCTGCGCGCTGATGCCGCTGGGGCTGGCCAGGGCCGGCCTGGTGTTCCCCCTCGGGGCGGCCGGACTGTGGGCAGTGTGGGCGCGCTGGGGGGGTGACACGGTGGGCCAGCGGGCGGCGTTCGTCACCGCGGTTGTGGTTGCCGGGCTCGTCGCCACGGTGTTCGCCGTGGACGCACTGCGGCGCCGACTTGGCTCGTCATACAAACTCGTCGCCACCCTTATCGGGGTCGGCGCCTTCGTACTCCTTCTCTACCTGGGTGCCTTCAGCACCTGGCTGCCGCGGGCGGCCGCGGCCGCGCTGGTCGTGCTCTCGATGACAGTGATCACCGTCGTGACCTTGCATCTGATGTTCCTCGGCGCGTTCTCGCTGATCTGGGACATCGGCACACACCGGGTCGGCGAGCAACTCAGCTGGGCCCAGGCCGACCGGATCATCCGGTGGCGCGCCGGCGGCAGCCGCCCGCCGCAGCGGCACGTCCGGCGCCGGGCCAACATCGTCTTTCCCGGGGCCGAGCATCCCCGGGGGCCAATTCAGTCGGCGGTGTCAGAGATCTTCGACAGTGACGAGCCGCCGTTCGTCAAGAGCTTCCTCGTGGTGACGTCCGATCCGGGCGTACTGACAGTCACCGCCCACGTGGTGACCGGCACCGACGACGGACCGCCGCCGTACACGATCACCATCCCGCTCCACTCCTGACCCCATCCCCACCTCGCCGCGCTCACCGCTTCACTGCGCTCACCGCTTCACCGTGGCGGTGATCATGGAACTGTGGTTGGGCCCGCCGGCGTGTCGTCGTGCAGAATTTCATGATCAACGGGCAGGGGCGGACCTGAGGCGCCGGACCTGCGGCGGAGAGGGAGAATGGTCGTCGTGCCGGAGCTTCCCGAGGTTGAGGCGCTCGCCGCCTTCCTGCGCGAGCGCGCCGTCGGCCACTTCGTGGCCCGCATCGACGTGGCCGCCATCCATGTGCTCAAAACCTACGCTCCTGCCCCGACCAGTCTGGCCGGTCAGCAGGTGACAGGCGCCGGGCGGCACGGGAAGTTTCTCGATCTTGACTGCGACGGCCTCCATCTCGTCGTGCACCTGGCCCGGGCCGGCTGGCTGCACTGGCGCGAACAGTTGGCACCCGCGCCGCCCAGGCCGGGCAAGGGACCGATCGCGCTGCGGCTGCACCTCGACGACGGCGCCGGCTTCGACCTCACCGAAGCCGGTACGAAGAAGGGCCTGTCTGTCTACATCGTGACCGACCCGGCCACCGTGCCTGGGGTGGCCCGGCTGGGCATCGACCCGTTGCGGGAGGACTTCACATCGGAAGCACTGGCGGCGTTGACTCGCTCGGCCCGCCAGCAACTCAAGGGCCTGCTGACCGACCAGACGGTCATCGCCGGCATCGGCAACGCCTACTCCGACGAGATCCTGCACGTGGCGCGATTGTCACCGTTCAAGCTCGGCGCGAAGCTCACGCCCGACGAGGTCGAGCGCCTGCACGATGCCGTGGTCACCACCCTGCGGGACGCCGTGCAGCGATCGGTCGGGCAGGGCTCGGCGACGCTCAAGGGTGAGAAGCGCAGCGGCCTGCGCGTACACGCCCGAACCAGCCTGCCGTGCCCAGTGTGCGGCGACACCGTACGCGAGGTGTCCTTCGCGGACTCCTCCCTGCAGTACTGCCCGACCTGCCAAACCGGCGGCCAGCCCCTCGCCGACCGCCGCCTCTCCCGCCTCATCCGCTAAGACCACCCCCACCGCCCCCCACGACTCGTGATCATGAAACTTTGCAGGGTTTCCGGCGCGTGTCCTCCTGCAAACTTTCATGATCACCGGGATGGGGAGGCGAGCTGATCACCGGGGTCGGCGGGTGGGATGATTTCTAGGTATGCCGAGGACGGGAAGTGGCCGCTCGTGGATCCGCGGAGGCCTTCGGCGTTGCGTTGTGGCTGGTAGCGCGGGATGAGCGCGGCCATCTCGTCGGGAGCCTCGTAGTGGAGCATCGAGGCGGCCATCAGCACGCGTACCCGGGGGTTGTCGGCGAGGTAGGCGTGCAGGAGCACGCTCTCCGTCCAGAAGAACAGCGTCTCGTCGAGCAAGTCTCTCGGGTAGTCGTACGGGAACCAGATGTCGTGAAAATGGACGACCACGCCGGGAGCCAGCCGGGGCAACACCTCAAGAATGATCCGGTTGACCTCGCTGTCGGCCTTGACGGTGTGCGTGCTGTCGACGAACAGCAGATCGCCGACGGTCAGTCCGGTGAAGGTCTCGAGCGCGACATCCTGCGCCCGCTTCTCGACGAGGTCGATGCGGCCTTCGGCGGCGAGCCGGTGCAGCAGGCCGGTCGGGTACGGGTCCACGCAGGTGACCGCCACGTCGAGGTCGACGTCGTCAGCGGCGGCGAGGATGACGGCAGTCGCGACTCCGGCGCCGACCTGTACGACGCGCCCAGGTCTTTGGGTGGCGACGAAGGCGTACAGCAGGGCCGCCTCTGTCGGCCCGTATCCGGTCGCGCCGTTCTGCTCGCAGGCCCAGCGATAGACATCGCGCTTGCGCAATCGTTCCTGGACCGGAGCCGAGAGCAGCTCCCTCAGAAACTTGGTCTGGCTGTCAATGTCCAGCCCCGCTACGCCCACCATCGTGCGCGGCTGGCGCCATGCCTGGCTGGCGCGCAGCTGCCGGATGTCGGGGACTGATGAATAGAAGTGCCGGGGCAACACGTCCACCCCCGCGCGCTGCCCCAACTCGAAGACCCGGCGCAAGATCAGTTTGCCGCGATCTCGCAGCCCCCGGGACAGGCGCCGCTGGAGCCTAGCCAGCGGCATGTGCGCGTGACCTCGCCCCTGCCCCGGCTCTCGGTTGCCGGATGTGGGCGGCAACGAGCAGCCCCTCGAACGCCAGGACCGTCTTGCCGAGGTCGAACTCCGCCTCGGCCAGGCGCCGCGCCCGGCCGCCGAGCTCGCGCCAGAGTGCCGGGTCGGTCAGCACGTCAGCCGCCCAGCGCGCGCCAGGGTCGATGCTGGCGTCGTCGGGCCCGACGACCGTTCCACCGGCGAGCAGCACGAGCTCGGCCGCGGGATTGGCAGCCGGCATCATGCCGAGCACCGGCCGGCCGGCGCAGAGATAGGACAGCGTCTTCGACGGCACCGAGAAGGCACTGGCGTTGTCCTCGAGCAGTACTACGAGCACATCGCCGGACCCCAGCACCTCCGACAGCCGGTCGTAGGGCTGGAACGGCAACAGCGTCAGCGGCACGTCGTGAGCGGCGGCCTCAGCCCGGAGCAGCTCGCCCGCCGGCCCCTCGTTGACGACCACGAGCCGTACCTCGACGCCCAAGTCGCGCACCCGTCCCGCGAGCGCGACGAGCAGGGCAGGGTTGTGCTTGAGTCCCAGCGTGCCCGAGTAGAGCAGGGTCAGCGTGTCGTCCAGACCGTGCCCGGCAGACCACGCGTTGCGCCGGTCGCAGGGCACGATCTCGTCGAGTGGCGCCCAGTTGGGTATCAGCGTGGTCTTGCCGGCGGTGCCCCAACGGGTGTGCACGGCCCGGAAGGACTCGGCGATCACCACAATGTGCCTGGCTCGGCGGGCACACCATCGTTCGCTCGCTTCGATGAACCGGGCCACCACCCGCAGGCTCGGAGACCTGCGCTGCGCGGCCAGGCTGCCGAGGGCGGCCGCGTAGACGTCCTGGTGCCACAGCAACCACGGCGTACGCCGGACGGTGAGCCACACGACGGCCACCGACAGCGTGGGTATCGGGGTGTTACTGATGAGGACGACATCCGGCCGTTCGCGCATGATTACCTTGACGAGCTCGAAGCCGAAGGAGAGCTCTTGAGCCAGTCGCCGGAGGAACCGGTACTTGCTCACCGTGCGACCGGCCCCGATCGGGACGAACCTGACGGTGCCATCAACGGAGGTCAGGCGCCCCTTTCCGGACAGATACGCCGCGCAATGAGAGTGCACCACGTCGTGGCCTCGAGCGGCCAGCGCGCGACTCAATTGAGCCTGGAACGGGTGCCCGCTGTTGTCGTGCACCAGGATCCGCAGGCCGTCATCTCGCTCCGCGCCTCGCTTCGCTCGATGCTCACTCGACTCAGTCACTCGATTCGTGACTTCACTTGGTCGTATACCCAGCGGTACGTGCGCTCGAGGCCGTCGATCAGCGGAGTGGATGGCTGCCAGTCATACGTGGCAAGGATGGCGGTGTTGTCGCTGTTACGGCCGCGGACTCCCTGCGGCGCTGCTGGCAGGTAGGTGCGCTCGGTCCGGATGCCTGCGATCTCCTCGACCAGGTCAACGAGGCGGTTGATGCTGACCAGCTCGCTGCTGCCGAGATTCACCGGGTCGGCGGACTCGCCGGCCATGATGAGCTGCGTGCCGTACACACAGTCGTCGATGTAGGTGAAGCTGCGGGTCTGCTTGCCGTCACCCCAGATCTCGATCTCGTGGTCGCCGGTGATCGCCGCTGTGGCCACCTTGCGGCAGATCGCGGCCGGGGCCTTCTCCCGGCCGCCGTCCCAAGTGCCGTGCGAGCCGTAGATGTTGTGGTAGCGAGCGACTCGAGTGCCGATGCCGAAGTCTTCGGCGAAATGCCGGCAGATTCGCTCGCTGAACAGCTTCTCCCAGCCGTAGCCATCCTCGGGGTCAGCGGGGTAGGCATCGGACTCCCGCAGGGCCGCAACGTCGGACCGGCTTTGCTTCTCAGCTGCGTAGACGCAGGCGGAGGAGGCATAGAAGTAGCGCTCGACTCCTTCGTCGCGGCTGGCAAGCAGGACGTGGGTGCTGGTGAGGACCGAGAGCATGCAGACTGTCCGGTTGCTCTCGATGAAGCCGATGCCGCCCATGTCAGCTGCCAGGTTATAGACCTGCCCGACGCCGCTGACCGCTGTCCGAGCGGTAGGCAGCGACGACAGATCGCCGATGACGTTCTCGGCCTCCGGGTGGACCTGGTCCCACTCGGACAGCGGCTTGCTGTCGACTGCTCGCACGCGCACACCCTGGCGGAGCAGATCGCCAGCCAGATGCCCCCCGATAAATCCGCCACCACCAGCCACCAGCACGTCAGGCTTCACCTGTGACACCCCGTATCCTTTCGATCAAGCCCTGGCAAGCGCTACGTGGGCCGCTCCGACGGGAGGTGCTCGGCGCCCCGCCAGCGCAAGCCGCAGCAGACGAATGTACGCCAGTTCGGGGCATCATCGGGCATTCGTCGCGGTGAGTATTATTCTGGTCACGTTAGACGGACGGGAATCAACTGCATGTCCGAAGCCACCGAAACCTCGCCGGTGCCCGATGGGGAACCTGATCCGGCACGTGTTCAGCCACAGCGCTCGCGCCGCCGCCGCATTCTCAAGGTCCTGGCAATCATCGCCGCAGTCGGCTTGGTCGGTGTTGTCGCGCTGGTCGGCGTCACCGCCTACTATGCCAATAAGTACGACAACAACGTCGACCGCATTGACGGCGTCTTCGCGGAGATCCCCGAATCGACCCGTCCGGTCAAGCCGATCGACACCGGGCAGAACTACCTGCTCGTCGGCTCGGATATCCGTGCGAAAGGGCCCACCACCGGATCGGCTGCCCCATCGAGCGGCGGGGGCTTGTCCGATGTTCTCATGATCATCCACGTGACAGCCGACAAGAAGGCGGCGTACGTCATCTCGATCCCACGGGACTCCTGGGTCGACATTCCGGGACGTAACAAGAAGTACAAGATCAACGGTGCCTACTCACTCGGCGGCCCCCCGTTGGTGGTGCGCACGGTCGAGGCACTGACCGGAATCCGGATCGATCATTATCTGGCGATTGACATGCGTGGCTTCTCTGCGATGACAGATGCCGTCGGAGGCGTCGACATCAACGTCCCCATCGATTCCTACGACAGCATCAACGGCAAGCGCTGGAAGGCCGGCCGGCAACGCATGGACGGCGAGACAGCACTGCTATTCGTCCGGCAGCGTTATGGCTTGCCGAACTCCGACTTCGACCGCATCAAGCATCAGCACCTGTTCCTGCAGGCCTTGATGGCCAAGACCACCGACAGCGGGCAGCTCGGCAACCCCGTCAAGCTCACCCGGCTGCTGAATGCCGTCACGAGCTCGCTAAGTGTGGACTCGGGGCTCTCCTCCGGTGGTCTGCGGTCGCTGGCGTTCAGTCTGCGCGGTCTGCGCGGCAACGCGGTGCAGTTCCTCACGGTGCCGGTGAAGGGCTTCGGCCGCGTCGGCCAGGCCGCTGTCGTGTTCCTGGACCCGGTCCGCGGCGAGGTGCTCTACCAAGCTGTACGCATTGACAACATGGGTGCCTACCGGCCCCTGCCCGCCAAGTGAGCGGTCCCTTCCGCGTCCTGTTCGTCTGTACGGGCAATATCTGCCGCAGCGCGGCGGCCGAGCACCTGCTTCGGGCCGCTCTGCACCAACCCGCGTCCGGTGACGCGACGATCGTGGTCACCAGCGCCGGCACCCACGCCGTTGTCGGCTACCCCACTGATCCGCCGACCGCCAGCGCCCTGCGCCGGCGGCAGGTCGACCCGGCCGGGCACTTGGCCCGCACCTTGACGGCCGTCGAGGTGGCCGCGGCCGATCTGGTGCTGGGCGCCACCCGGGCGCACCGGGCAGCGGCGGTCTCGCTGTACCCCCGGGCCGTGCACTACTCGTACACGGTGGCCGAGTTCGCGCGCCTGGCGGGGAGCGTCGTCAGCCGGCCGGGTACTGGGCCAGAGTGTCTCGAGGCTCTGCTGACCGAGGTGCGAGCCACGCGAGGAATCGTGCGGGCCGCAGACCCGCTGGACGACGACATCGCAGATCCGTACGGCCGTAGTGACGATGCACACGGTGCCGCTGTGGCGGCCATCGCGACGGCGACCGAGGTCATCGCCGGTGCGCTGAGCCGGGCAACTGCCCATCCCGGACCCTGACCGGCCGTCGGCGAGTTGACAGCTAGCGGCGCCGTGACCGTTTGGTCGTACCAGCCTGCCCGGTGGCCGCGCGCGATGCCGCCCTGGTGGCGATGTCCTCCGACGACGGGGAGGGACGTCCCCCGCGTGCGCCGCCGTGCTTGCGGGCGGGCTTGTCAAGCGTCTGGTACGTGTAGGCGTACGCGTCCTGGGTCTGCGGCACCCGGTTGAAGACCGTGCCGAGCAGGCGAGCACCGACTTGTTCGATGGCGTCGGCGGCGGCCAGCAGATGATCCCGCCGGGTGTGTCCGTGCCGCACGACCATGATCGCTCCGTCGCAGCGCACGGCGACGACCGCGGCATCGGTCACTGGCAGGATGGGCGGCGCGTCGATGATGACGATGTCTGCCCGATCGGTGAGCTGCTTGAGCAGGTCGGCCATGTTGGCAGAGCCGAGCAGCTCCGACGGGTTCGGCGGCAGCGGGCCGCTGGCCAGCACCGACAGCGACAGCACGCTCCACGGCTGCAGCACGTCATCGACGCTGGCCTGGCCAAGGAGCACATTGGTCAGCCCCGCCGCACCTTCCAGACCCATGTACGTCGCCACGCGCGGGCGGCGTAGGTCTCCCTCGACGAGGACGACCTCGGCCCCGCCCTCGGCAAGCGCCAGGGCCAGGTTGCACGCCGTGGTGGTCTTGCCCTCGTCGGCGATGGAGCTGGTCACGACCACCGTCTGGGCCGGCCGGTCGACGTTGAGGAACTGCAGGTTGGTCCGTACCTGTCGATAGGCCTCAGCGCGGCCCATGCCCTTGGCCTGCCCACCCTTGACCTGCTGGCTGCTGTCCTGTGCGAGTGGCTCGTCGCCGGCAGCGCCGTCTTCGGGTACGGAGGCCAGCAGCGGCGCACCACCGTAGAACTTCACGTCCGCCGTGGTCTTCAACGTGGTGTCCAGGATCTCGCGCATCACCGCGACGGCGATCCCGATCGCCAGGCCGGCGAGGAGGCCGAGGATGAGGTTCAGGCCGATCCGTGGCGTGACGGGCGCTACCGGTGTCGTCGCGGACTTCACGACGGTAGCCTTGATGAGCGGTGACTTGGCCCCTACCGGGGTCTCCAAGTCAGCGAGGATCACCGTGAACTGCGTGGCGATGGCGTTGGCGATCTGGCTGGCGCGGTGGGCATCAGGATCTCGGACTCGTACCTGCAGGAGCACGGTGTCGAGCGGGTTGATGGCGGTGATCTGCTCGGCTAACTGCTCGGACGTCATATTCAGTTTGAGTTTGTCGATCACCGGCTGGGTGACCGGCGGGGTGGCGACGATGTCGGCGTAGGACTTCACTCTCTGCTGGGTGAAGAGACCGCCCTGGGCCGCGCCGGCGAGGTCGTTGCCCTGGTTGCTTGCGGAGATGAACAGCTGCGCTTCGGCCTGATAGATGGGAGTCGACGTGAAGGTCGCCACCGCGGCCGCACCAAGCACCATGAGTACGCAGACGGTGACCAGCCGCCAGCGCTTGCGTCCCACGCTCAGATAGTCGCGCAGACTCACCGGGTACCTGCCCTCTCGCCTTCGGTCAGTCCTGCGTGTTTGGCCCGGTGTCCGGCAGCGTCGGAGGGCAAGCCCCTGACCATGCGGGGCCGGGTCCAGCCAAGGGTCGAGATTACCAGCCGACGTGATTGACCCCGGTCGATGCATGGGTGGACGGATATGACCTTCCTGCTAGGTTCTGCGCCATGTGGGCAGACCTCGGCGGGTCCGCCGGACCCGCTATCACAGTCGAGCGGCCCGTGCTGTACGGGGCCTGCCAGCTGCTGAAGACCCCGATCGACCGTTGCGTGGGCGCTGTCGGCTTAGTGCTGCTCTCACCGCTGCTCCTTGTCGTCGCCGGGTGGGTCAAGGCGACCTCACCCGGCCCGGTGTTCTTTAGCCAGTCGCGGATCGGCCGCTATGGCGAGTCGTTCCGGGTCTGGAAGTTCCGGACGATGTATGCCGACGCCGAGGTACGGCTGGCCGACCTGCGGAGCATGAACGAAAGTGGCGGCCTGCTGTTCAAGATCCGCGACGATCCGCGGGTGACACCGGTCGGGCGGTGGCTGCGGCGCTTCTCTCTCGACGAGCTTCCCCAGCTGATCAACGTCGTGACCGGCGACATGTCCCTGGTCGGCCCCCGGCCGCTACCGACGAGTGCAGCTGACTATCAGGGCGAGGTACGCCGGCGCCTGCTCGTGCGGCCGGGCATGACCGGGCTGTGGCAGGTCAGCGGTCGCAGCAACCTGTCGTGGGAGGACTCGGTCCGACTGGACCTGCACTACGTCGACAACTGGTCGCTGATGCTGGACGTGATGATCTTGTGGAAGACCTTGTTCGTGGTCGCCCGCGGATCCGGCGCCTACTAGCGGACCACTTCAGCCCTGTCGCGGTCCTGTTCGCCCTATCAACCACTGTTGCGAAGCCGATGAGCCGTGACCTAGTGAGGCGATGTCGAGCCTCTGAGCCAGTGGGGTGGTCGACCCCTGAGAACGCTGGCGACTTCAGGGGCGAGGTGCGAGGGTTCAGGATGCGACCAACGCCTCGACGATGTTCGTATTCCTGCCATCCGGGTCCGCGACCGAGGTTGTCCCGCCCCTCGTTGAACTTCGGTGGCGGTCCTCATGATCGTCAGGCGGCGATCACGGCTTCATCATGACTGACGACACCGACAGTTTGCGCGGCGACGTGTTGGTCCAGCGC
>Ga0136617_10000929_pt1 | contig 25584 bp, 27 predicted proteins | sample AntDrymUQ3222106_2_FD_129672 | JGI IMG/M metagenome (GOLD analysis project Ga0136617, IMG submission 129672) | Polar desert sand microbial communities from Dry Valleys, Antarctica - metaG UQ322 (21.06) | ecosystem: Environmental > Terrestrial > Soil > Desert | place: Antarctica: Dry Valley...
GACGGTGCCGGGCACGATCGTGGGCGCGACGGACTCGCGGTTCTTCCGCCGGAAGGGCGCCGTCGCCTATGGCTACGGGCTGCTCAGCGAGAAGATCTCCTACAACGACTTCATGGGCATGTTCCATGGCAACGACGAGCGGGTCGATCAGGAGTCGCTCCGCCTCTGCGTCGAGCTCTGGGAGCAGACCGCGCGCGCCTTCGTCGGCGGCGCAGTGGCGCCAGTGGCGAGGCGGTAGCAGATGGCACGCTCGGCCGGTTTTCCCTCCCCTTGGGTGGCAGCGCTCGGCGTAGAGTTCTGGCGGCGGACCTAACACACGTGAGGGAAGTGGACATGACGATGGCCGTCGCGGCAGACCCGAGTCCGACTCCGCCGCGTCATCCCGCGGAGGCCGCGGCCCCGCTCGCGCCGTCGAGCCTCGAGGAGACCGGTCTTCCCTCCGCTCTGGTGGCCGACCTCGCGCTGAAGCTCCTGTACCAGAAGGGCCAGACCACGGCCGCCGACATCTCGCAGAACCTCTGCCTCCCGCTCGCGCGTGTTCTCCAGCCCGTGCTCGACTTCCTGAAGCAGGAGCACCTCGTCGAGGTGAAGGGCGGCTCCGGCGTGACCGCCTCGACCTACCTGTACGACCTCTCGACAGCCGGCTCGGCCCGCGCCCGCGAGGCCATGGAGCGGAACGGCTACATCGGAGCGGCCCCCGTGCCGCTCGCGTCGTATGTGACGCGGGTGCGGTCGCAGTCGATCGGCGACCTCAAGATCTCGTTCGACCAGGTCAAGAAGTCGCTCGGCCATCTCGTCCTGCCGGACAAGACGCTCCGACAGCTCGGCCCGGCCATCAACAGCGGCCGCTCGATCTTCCTCTTCGGCCCGCCCGGCACAGGCAAGTCGACCATCGCGAAGGCCCTCGTCACCCTGCTCCAGGGCAGCATGGTCGTGCCGTACGCGATCCTCGTCGGTCAGCAGATCATCCGGGTGTACGACCCGTCCCGGCACCACCCGCTCCTCGCGCTCGACGCGCGCTTCGATCGCCGCTGGGTCCCGGTCACGCGGCCGCTCGTCGAGGTCGGTGGCGAGCTCACGCTCGACGACCTGGATCTCGTCTACGACGTGTCCTCCAAGACGCACGAGGCACCGTTCCAGATGAAGGCGAACGGCGGCGTGCTCGTGATCGACGACTTCGGCCGCCAGCGCGCATCGCCCGACGACCTCCTGAACCGCTGGATCGTCCCGCTCGACCGCGACGTCGACTTCCTCACGACGAACGACGGCCGCAAGATCGAGGTGCCGTTCGACGTGCTGCTCGTCTTCGCGACGAACCGCACGCCATCATCGCTCGTCGACGAGGCCTTCCTGCGGCGCATCCAGTACAAGATCGAGGTGAAGCCGCCGACCGAGACGGAGTTCGCGGAGATCCTCCGGCGGTGCTGCGAGCAGCAGAAGATCACGTTCTACCCGCGCGCGGCCGAGTGGATCGCGGCGTACGCGAAGCAGCGCAACATCGCGCTGCGCTCCTGCCACCCGCGCGACCTCATGCAGCATCTCGGTGCGGCGGCGCGATTCCTCGACAAGCCGGTCGAGATCACGCCCGAGCTCGTCGAGCTGGCCTGCGAGACCTACTTCGTGGAGATCTAGGGGCGGGCTAGGTCCGGGCCAGCCTGCCATCCGGCAGCGCGACAATGCGTCCCCCGAGGAGAAGCTCGTGTTTTACCGTCACCCTCGTGAAGCGGTCGGGCGCTTGGCTAATCGCAGGTGAGCAGCGAGCGATGAGCGACAAGTAGCCCGGCGTGACCGGTCGCAACCGTTTCCAGCGTCTTGTGCTGCTCGGATTACTCGTCTTCGCGGCTGCAGTCGCCGCGTTTCTTATCTGGCGGGCGCCGTGGGAGGCGACTGAATCCGACAAGCGGTATGTCGCGATCGCGGCTGATACACCACAGGGCCGAGCCTACTTTCGGCGGTTCCCGAGTGCGGGCTGCAGTGTGGTGCGTGGGCGTCGAGTGGACATCAACTGCGACACGACGATCTCGGAAGGTGTCGCGCGCTACGAACAGCGATTCCGAGTCGCGATCGACGCTCGTACGCTAACCGTGACTCAGGTCGAAATCAGGACGTCAGCGCCCTAAACGCTGTTACTACTTCTTTCAGGGCCGAATCACCCACGAATCACGCGTCGGCGAACGGCCGTGGACGAGTGCGGACACGCAAGGTCGGTTTTCAAGACCGCCGCATTCGACCGCTCTGCCACCCCGCCGGGGCAATGATGATGGGGCTTAGCGCGCTTTCGAGCGTCAACACGAAGCAGTCTGAAGCCAACTCTGATGCCAATTGGGACGACGAGTTGCTTGTCGCAGTGGCGTCATCACGCTGTCATACGCGAGCGCGAGGCTTCGTCGGAGATTCGCGCTAGGAGGCTACTCATGACCCGGATCGTTGTCTCGCTCGCCTTCGCCGCGGCGCTGCTCGCCGGTACCGGCGGGAGTGCCTGGGCCGCGCCGCCGAGTTGCCCCGCCGAGCTCCCCTGCCAGGGCATGATCTATCTGAACGGCGCGCTGGTCCGCACGATCCTCACGCCATCCGCGACGCCGAACGCCGGCGTCGACAACTTCTACAAAGTCGCAGGCGTCGGCGGCGTCGCCGCGGTCGGCCCGGGCACCGGCGACTACCACGGCGGTCGTTGGAAGGTCTTCCTCGTGTCCGTCGTGTCCGGCAGCACCGCCGGTCTGACGTCGGAAGCTGCGATCCTGCGAGCCGCCGCGAATGGTCTGGTGACGATCACCCGCGCGGCGAGCCAGGACTTCCGTTGCCCGATCCAGCCCTAACACTCCAGCCCTAAGATCGCGCTCCCTCGGCCGGGCCACGCAGGCGGCGTGGTCCGGCCCGCGGTCTTCACGTCGACGACGCGGTCGATCGAGCCGCCGGAGTTGCGGAGGACGACGCGGTCGCGGTGCAGGACCATCTGCGTCTTCTTCGCTCAAGGCTCACGCTCGCGAGAGCCTGCCATCCGGCAGCGCGACGATGCGTCCCCCGAGGAGCAGCTCCGCGACCTCGCTCGGATCCGCCTGCAGAGCGTCCGGGCTGAGCGGCCCGGCCGCGAGCCGGTCGAGCACCGGGCTGGACACCGCCGGTGAATGCGCTCTCAGGCCGAGGCTTTCGGGGCCGACGACCGCACGCGCCGTTCCTGCCGCGATGAGCGCGTTCGTCCCGGCCGACTGCGGCGAGCCGAGCGGACCCGGGACCGCGTAGAGCTCGCGGCCGAGCGTCTGCGCATGTCGCGCGGTGATGAGCGCACCGGACCCGTGCGGCGCCTCGATCACAACGACGGCGCGCGCGAGCCCCGCGATGGTCGCGTTCCGCTGTGCGAACATCCAGCCCTGCGCCGGCATGAGCGGCGCGTATTCGGAGACCAGGCAGCCCCGCTCCCTGATCCGCACTGCGAGCCGTCGCCTGCGGCCATGCGGATCGAACGTTGCGAGACCCTCGCCGAGGACTGCGACTGTCTCGCCGCGCGCATCCAGCGCGCCGGCGTGCGATGCGGCATCGATCCCCTGGGCCAGACCCGAGACCACGACGACCCCAGCTTCCGCACACGCGATCGCGAGCTCGCGCGCGACGCGCTCACCATATGGCGTCATACGCCGGGTGCCGACGATCGCGATGCCCTCCCGCGAGAGGAGCGTCGCGTCCCCCTCGAACCAGAGCTCCGGTGGCTTCGGCAGGTCGAGCAGGCGCGACGGATAGCGCGGGTCCGCTCGCGTCAGCACCGTCACGCGCGCAGCAGGAGCGCGGACGCGAGATGGTCGCGGCCGACGCTCTCGCTGCCCGCGAGGTCGGCGACGGTCCGCGCGACGCGCAGCAGCCGGTGGTAGCCACGTGCCGAGAGCCGGCGCTCGTTCACCGCACCCGCAACGAGGCGCTCCGCGGCGGGGTCGAGCGAACAATGCCGGCGCACCTCGGCCACCGTGAGCTCGGCGTTCGCGCGACGGCCGCGGCTGGCCATTCGCTCGCGCGCCGCGACGACGCGACGCCGCACCTCGGCCGAGCGCTCTCGCGGCGCGGCGTCGCGCAGCTCCTCGTACGGGATCCGCGGCACGTGGACACGCAGGTCGATGCGGTCCAGGAACGGTCCGGAGATGCGCGCGTTGTAGCGGTCGACCGCGTCCGGCAGGCAGGTGCACGGAGCCGCCGGATCACCGAGCTTGCCGCACGGGCACGGGTTCATCGCCCCGACCAGCGTGAACCGGGCGGGATACGTCGCGGACGTGCCACCGCGCGCGATCGTGATGCGGCCTTCCTGCATCGGCTCGCGCAGCGTGTCGAGGACCTGCGGCGTGAACTGCGCCAGCTCGTCGAGGAACAGCGCGCCGGTGTGCGCGAGAGTATACTTTCACACATGGTCAAGGCTGCAGCAATCTACTGCCGGATCTCGGACGATCGCACTGGGGAACAGGCCGGAGTAGGCCGCCAGGAGGCAGACTGCCGAGCCCTCGCGAAGCGGAAGGGCTGGCCGGTGGCCGGCATCTACACCGACAACGACGTCAGTGCCAGCAGCTACAGCCGGAAAGCCCGACCGGCCTACCAGAAGCTCCTCGAAGACATGCGAGGCCGCGCCGTCGATGCCGTCATCACGTGGCACGAGGACCGCCTGCACCGCCGGCCCCGGGAGCTAGAAGCGTTTATCGACATTGCGAACTCCTCCGACGTGCAGCTCGCCACGGTGACTGGGGAGATAGACCTCGGAACGCCCGAAGGGCGCCTACGCGCCCGGATGTTGGGCAACGTGGGTGCATACGAGAGCGAGCACAAGGCCGTCCGGATCCGGCGCAAGCACCAGGAGATCGCCGCTCAGGGCAAGGACCACGGCGGCGGACCGCGGCCCTTCGGTTACGAGGACGACAGGCAGAGAGTCCGCGAGCGTGAGGCGAAGCACCTCCGCGACGCCGCGACCCGCATCCTCGCGGGCGCGAGCTTGCGCTCGCTCGTCACCGAGTGGAACCGGAAGGGCATCAAGACGTCGGGCGGAAGGGATTGGTACACGTCCGCGATGCATCGCCTGCTGACGTCCGCGCGCATCGCCGGATGGCGTGAGCACGAGGGCAAGATGATCGCGAAAGCGACCTGGCCGCCGATCATCACCCGGCGCCAGAACGACCGCCTACGCCTGCTCTTGAACGATCCTGCGCGTCGCAAGAACGAAGGCGCTCGCCGCTACCTGCTAACGGGTATCGCGTACTGCTCTCTGTGCGGGCACCGGCTCGTCGCCCGTCCGCGTGCCGACAAGCGGCGCTCCTACGTTTGCGCGTCGGGTGCGAATTTCAACGGATGCGGGAAGATTCGCGTCCTGGCCGAGCCATTCGAGGAGCTCATCGCCGCGGAGTTGCCTGCCGCAATCGACGCGGACGCCTTCGGCAAGGCGATGCACGAGGCGCGGCGACCCGCGACGGCCGCATCCCAGGTCAACGCGATCGAGACGAAGCTCGCCGACCTCGCCACGGACTTCGCACATGATCGCATCACCCGCCGGGAGTGGCTGACCGCGCGGGAAGTTCTAGACAAGCGTCTCGAGGCCGCGACGGGCAACATGACACGGCAGCAGCAGCATGTGGGGCTCCTGCCCTACCTCAGCAAGCCGGACGCCCTCGCGAAAGCATGGCCAGCGCTCGGTATCGAGCGGCAGCGAGCCATCGTGATGGCACTCGTGGAGCGGGTGGTAGTCGCCCCGGTCGCGGTGCGCGGGCGAAACAAGTTCGAACCTGAGCGGGTCAGCGTGGAGTGGCGATTCTAGAAATCTAAGAAGAGCGTCAGCGTATGAGAGCCGCCGTGGAAGGCGCGCAGCATCTCCCGCTCAAGAACCCGAAACGACACATCGCGTCCTGTCTTCGAGCCTCGACAGCGGCTGTTCACGCAAGGGATGTTCCATGTGGCCTGGCGACCCTCGGCTGTGCTCTTGACCGACGCCCTTCCGGTCCGTGGGCGACGACGCCAGTCCGCCGGATTTGGACTCCACCCGTCGCGACCGATATCGGGCGATCCGATGTGATCGCCCGCTGACGGGATGTCACCGGCGTAGACCTGCGCGTTCATGACGCACGCCTCGAACCCACACAGCCCGCAGACGATCTGGAATTCGCGGACCCCGCCTTCGAAATAAATTGCACCATCAGCTGAGGTCGGCATATCGCGAGGGTCGAAGGGCGGCTCGGGCAGGTTTTGGAGCGCATCCGCGTAGCGACCGGAGGATGCTCGAGCGATCACATCGTTGTCGCCCTGGGTAGACGAACGCATACGGATAGTTTACCTTCGAGAGAACTCGGACCCCAGAGATGGCGCCCGACGGACGGGGCTCTCCGCATTTGAACCCTCTATTTACGGACCAGTAAGACGGTTCGGATATAGGGGCGCGTCATGACCATCGCAGCGGTCCAGCGGAGCGCACACCCAGCTAAGGGCATCCTCGCCGTCCGGCGCGTCACCATCCGCCGAGCGGCCGCGACGATCGGCATCTCCGAGCTTGTACTCGGACGCGTCCTCAACGGCAACGAGCACCCGACTCCGCGCATCCGCGCGGGCCTCTCGGCGCTGCTCGGCGTGCCGGAGTCCGAGCTCTTTGACGACGAGGTCCGGTCGTGAGCCTCCCCGATATCGCCACCCGCCTCGTCGCGCGTGATCGGACGCGCCAGGGACTCCCCGAGCGCATTGCCGACCCCGAGACTCTGCGCCGCGTGGCCGCACTCATCCGCGCTGCATCCACTGAAAAGAAATCGTCCCCGACGAGCGGTCAACTCGCCGAGGACGAAATGGAGGCAGCCCGTGCAGGCCGCCCGACACAGGCAGCATAAAGGTCTCGCTCCTACGGCGGTGGGGCCTGCTCGGCCCACAAAACTGCAACGCTGGCTCGCGGAGGTAAATCCGTGCGGCGAAGAAGCACTAGTCGAATACGCCGCAGCGTATGCGCGCGGGGAAGTACTGCTTCGGTTCGACGATAGGCCCTCTCAACGCGGCGCCACGAACGAGGACGACAATCCGGTCCTCCGCGCCGTGCGTCCAAAGAAGGTTCTCCGCCCCGCGTACCCGAACGTGGAGACAGCCAAGAACCACATCTTCCAGAGCGCCGTGTCTCAGGGAGTGCCGCGCAGCTTCTATTACAGCCAGGGCCCCGAAACGCGAGCTCGGATATGGGACAACTGCTGGGGCGCTGCCGAGCAGGTCTTGCGCGGGCTGTGGCCACCGACCAAGGCGTGTCTTGTCAGCCGCATCAAGACACGCATGGTCGCCTGCATCAGAGATCAGATGCACTTCTATCAGTACTACCGTGTCCGCAACCCGCAGATCGTCACCGTTGATGCTGCTCGCATCACCGGTGACGGTCGCGTACTCGGTCCAGACCGCCGCGACGACTACACGGGAAGTCTGCGTTCGGTCCATGCGAACGACGTTCCGAGCAGGGACGCATTCGCGTTATCCGCGGCGTCGGCGTCGGACATGCTTGATGGTGCCGACCACCTGAATGGCACGCATGAAGATTGCAGTCCATTTGGCCGTGGTTCGCTCGAACGCATCGAAGAACGCAGGGCCGCGGAGCAGGCACAAGAACAGAGGGAGCGCGACCGAATCCGCGAATGGCAAGACAAGCAGCCTCAGCGGCTCCTTACATTCGCAACGGAATGGCCGCACCCGTGGGACGACGGTTCCCTAGAGGGCCAGTACCTTTGCGCGCGGTGTGCCATGGCGTTCCTGCCATTCGACAAGGCATCTGTGTATTGCTCTGCGCCATGCCAGGCACAAGATGAGTCCTTACGCATAACTCGACCGCCGTCGCCTATCACTGTCGTTGAATCGGTCGCAACGCCGAGCCCCGCCGCGAGTGCGAGATACAAGCGTGAGCGGGACGAACAGGAGGCCGCATCGAAGCGCGCCGCATCTCAATCTGAGAAATATCGGGCGATGTTCGACCGGCTATTCCGATCGAGCGAGCACCCGGCGGCGGAGCGTAATTGGAGTGCGTTCGAGGACTGGCTCCGCGGAGGCGAGAGGCGTCCGGCACGCCTTCCGTTTGCAAGCCCCGCAGAGATCCGGTTCGTTTCGGGGAACGCGCCGTGGGAACCGCAGCCCACGGCAGAGCCCGGCCCTGAGCGTCGGCTAGATGCAATGGCCGTCGCCAAACTCTCTCCCGAGGATCGCCACATCTGGGACCACCGGAACGACCGGTATGGCTCCGTTGCCGCACTCGCTGGCATCCGGCCGGGAATGGGGGCCGCCGAGCGCAAGAGGAAGAGAGACGCGTACTGGAAGCGACGGAGTCGTGTAAGGGCGCGTGTTGAGCGGTCGAAACGCCAGCTCGCGAGGGAGTCTGACCTGCTCCGAGATCGACCGGCCTAGGGGGTGTCAGGTTCTGGGGGATTGCGGCGAGTCCGATTGCGTACATAGGTGTAAGGGACACACGACCGGCCCGGGCACTCGAAGCCCAAGACCACCCGGAGGAGGCTCGCGATGATGCGAAACATTCCCGACCCGCGTGCGGTTCTTGCGTCTACTTACGTCCGTCTAGGCCGGTATGAATCTGGCCTTAGCGTGTCGGAGCTTGCCGAGAGGGCCGGCGTAACTGCCGAAACAATCCGGCGGATCGAGGCCGGACGATCCTGCCCACGGCGGGACACCGTCCTGCGCGTCTTGGGTGCCTGCCGTATCGACGGCGGCCCAGCCCCATCGCCTGAGCGCGAGGCGGTAGCCGTGTAGCAGCAAGTTCCCGCTCGCGTTCTCAGGCCCCCCTGCCTTTCGGCTGGGGTTTTTTGTTACCCGCTCGCCCAGTTAGGCGGACGCGCCCCGGCCTGTGATCCGGAGACGTCCGAGCAAGGAGCCACGCGAATGAACCCTGTCGCTGTCGCGCCCAAGGCCTTCGATGCTGACACTGTCGCCTTCTCGTACGGAGAGATTCCGCCGCCCCCCTGGGACTGTCCCACGTGCGGAAGCGAAGTCCGAGGACTAGCTCTCACCACGGCGGGGCTTGTCTGCTCGTTGTGTTTCCAGCTGATCCGCATGGGCGATCCCGACTTCCCCACGCTTGATGCGGTCCTCGCATGACCGTCATCGACTTCCCTCAAACATTCCTCGCGGATGTCGAGCGCGCGGTCTGGAGCCGCTCAGGCGTTGCGATCAAGGGGGGCAGCGAGGTCCGGTTCATCTGTCCGGCCCACCCGGACACGACACCGAGTGCCCGCTACGACCCGAAGCGGGCGGTCTGGATCTGCGATAGCTGCCGCGCCGGTGGTGGCGTCATCGACCTCGCTGAAAAGGTCGGGGTCGACCGCCCGCGGACAGAGCTGCACAACTCGCCCTCTCCCGCGCTACCGCGCGTCGAGGGCTCGCAGATCGTGGCCGAGTACGACTACACGGACGAGGAAGGCACGACGCTGTTCCAGGCCGTGAGGTTCGCCGATAAGCGTTTCTCGCAACGCGCACCGGATGGCAGGCTCGGGTGGACTTACAAGCTCGATGGCGTCCGCAGGGTGCTCTACAGCCTGCCCTTTGTCCGGTCGACGGCGCAGGCCGGCTGGCGGGTGTACGTCGTTGAGGGCGAGAAGGACGCCGACGCGCTGAACGCCCGGGGCCTTGTGGCCACGACGTCACCGATGGGCGCGGGCAAGTGGCGCGACGAGTACGCGGAGTCCCTCCGCGGTGCTCAGGTCGTGGTCCTCCGCGACAACGACGAGCCCGGACTGAAGCATCAGGCCCAGGTCGCACGCTCCTGCTTCGGCAAGGCCGCGAACGTTCGGACTCTCGATCTTCCGGGCCTCCCTCCGAAGGGCGACGTATCGGACTGGCTGGAGGCGGGCGGCACGAAGGCCGAGCTCGAGCGCATGGCGGACGTGGCCCCGCTCTACGTGCCAAAGGTGGACCCGAACTCGCTTTCTATCTCGGCTTCCGACTTCGTCGCAATGGAGATTCCGCCCGTGCGGATGCTGGTCAACGAGATCTGGGCCGAGCAGGCAGTCGGCTTCATCAACGGAGCCCCGAAGTCCTACAAGTCGTTCCTTGCGCTGGACCTCGCGTTCGCGATCGCCACCGGGACTTTTTTTCTAGGTCGGTACGCGGCCTCCACCGGTCCGCGGTCGGTCATCTACGTCCAGCTCGAAAGCTCGAAGCCGGCATTCCGCGACCGTGTCCGGTCTGTCGGCTCGCGCTTCGGGGGTGTTCCCTCGACGCTGCGCCTCATCACCAACGTCCCGGTCGTCCTCGAGGATCCGGCCTGGGTCGAGCGCATTGAGGCGGAGCTGGAGATCCACCGCCCGGACATGCTCATCCTTGACCCGCTGGCCTCCCTGACGAACGGGGACGAGAACAGCGCCCAGGAGATGGGCGCGATCATCCGCCTCTTCCGCGGCTGGCGAGACCGCTTCGCCTGTGCGATCTGCGTCGTCCACCACACCGGGAAGGGAGGCGAGAAGTCGGGGGCCAAGCGGTCCGGGGAGAAGATGCGTGGTTCCTCGGCCCTTCACGGTGCCCTGGAGACCGCCCTTCACGTCGAACGCGTAGACGACGACACGCCCAGGATCAACGTCCGGGTCGAGACGAAAGAGTCCGAGCCACCTCACCCGTTCGTCTGCGAATTCAGGCCGGAAGGGTCAGAGCTTCAAGTCCTCGGCGACGTGCTCTCGATCACCGACAAGACCATCTACGACGCCCTCCAGGGCATCGGCGAAGGGACTATCACCGACATCGCGAACGCCATCGGCAGCGAGAACGTCAAAGTTGGCTTCGTCCGGGACCGCCTGAAGCTGATGAAGGGCGTCCAGATGAGGGCGGGGACGGGGACCGGGAACAAGGCGGCGGTCTACCACTGCGTCGAGACGGCTCCCCGCTAGACGAAAGTGTGTGTCGCTGCGTGTGTGGTGCTTGTAAGAAGCACACACACAACAGATACGCCGGTTCTTCCTTTCCATCGTCTCACCCCCGGACCTCGCCACGCGACAGGGGCGGGTGCCGGAGCCGGGGCGGTCAGGTACAGGCCCGGCCGCTCCGGCACTCACGCTCGGCAGTACGACGCCGGCTAGGTTTAGGCAGTTATGAGTAACGCCAACCCGCCGCTCGCCAATCGTCTGGACGCGCAGGAGATCGCCAGAGCGAAAGAGCGTCGCGACTACGCGTGGCTGAACAGCGCCATCGCCAGCCACATGGAGCGGGACGTCGCACACATCGCGGCCTGCGACTCCTGTTCTTCTCCCGGACCTGGAGAGGGTCACTTCATGCAGTCCGTCCGCGCCAAGCGGTGCGTGGAGGGTCAGAAGCTTCACGACGAGTGGGAGGAATTGGCTCGCGGCGCCCAGGCAACCGTCGACGGCAAGGTGATGCGGTTCGTCTGGCCAGATGGCTCCGTGTTCGAGTTGCCGCTCAAGAGCGTGGTCAGGCGTAACTAGCCCGCTAGATGGCGCACCTTACCGCCACCAAACAAAGGAGCACCCAAGAAATGCCCAAGACCTACGACGCAGCCACCATCGGGAACGCCCTTCGCGTTGTCGCTGCGAACAACGGATCCCTGAAGGCCGCCAGCCGGGAGCTCAAGGGCATCGCCCGCTCGACCCTTCGTCGCTGGGCGGCTGGGGAGTATCCACCCGGGCTCACGGAGAAGGACGTACAGATTGCAGCGGGCGAGGCCGGCGCGGAGCGCGCGGCCGAGTACCGCAGGACCGCGAAGCTCTACCTGGACCGGCTCCAAGACCCGAAGGTGGTGCAGGAGACGAAGGCGCGGGACGCAGCCGTGATCGTCGGCATTCTGGACGACAAGAGCGTCCGTGCCGAGGGTGGCCCGACGAGCATCAACGAGGAGCGGCAGATCCGGTATGTCAGTCCGACGGCCCTGTATGAGCTTGCAGGAGAGGTCATCGACGCCGAGTTCAGTGGCAGAGCGTACGAAGGGTCGCCGTATGCGATCACGATCCCGGCAGCAACGGAAACGAGGCCCGAAGGCCCCGTCCCGGATGCTGCTGCCTGAGCGCCTACGCCGCCCGGAGCACGATCCTGCGCACCGTCGTCGCGGTCCACTGGCCACCCTGACCGGACCGGGTGCCGCTTGAGCGCAGAGCGTCAGCGATGCCCTGGTAGGTCAGCCCTTCGGCGCGAAGCCGCCTCATCGTGGCGACGGTCGTCGTCGGAAGGGTTGACGGACGGCCAAGCCGAACGCCGGCCGCACGCCTCTCGGCGAGAGCGTCCTTCGTCCGCTGACCGATAAGCCTGCGCTCGAACTGAGCGAAGGCAGCGAGAACGCTGGCCATGACCTCGCCCTGCGGGGTGGTCGTGTCTACCCCGAGGTCCAGCGCCACGAGCGACCAGCCGCGGCGCTTGCTGCGGTCCATGAGGCCCGCGAAGTCGAGCAGGGAACGGCTCAGACGGTCGAGTTTCGCCACGACGAGAGCACCGGCCTCCCCACCCTCAATCGCCATCAGAGCGGACTGGAGGCCGGGCCGACCGTTTAGGCTCTTGCCTGAGGCCGCAGCGTCCTCGTAGATCGCGACTAGTTCCCACCCACGACGAGCAGCCTCGGCGGCGATGGCCGAGCGCTGCGCCGCGAGGCCAGCGCCCGAGTCGGCCTGCTCCTCGGTACTCACCCGGACGTAGCCGACCACCCGCTGAGCGTCAGATGTCAGTGACGGTCCTTTGCGACATGGGCGGGTCATCAGTTCACCCCCAGGACCTGCGGAACTGGCGGGAGCTCATCGAGAAAGACGACCTCGTAGCTGGAGCCGGTCTCAGCTGCCTTCTCGGTGAGGAGGCGCGCTGCGGTGCGTTCCTCCCACCGGGTCGCCTCCATTGGGACGATGACGACGGCGCGGTCGTCCTCGGCGACGTAGATGCCGGCGATCCGGCGGCCGTCGGCCTCGCGCCACAGATGCTTCGGGAACGACGGGGACCGGACGACCGGCGGGCTAGTCTGCTCGTGCATGACGGTTTACCTCCGTTGTGCCATGCCCCCGGACGTTTGCCGCGTCGCGGGGGCTTTCTCGACCCTAGACCCTTGTGGACAGACCTGTCAACCAGCACCTATGGTGTCTAGCATGACGAAAGGCGGCAAGCCGAAAGTGGACGAGCTCAACTCGGTAGGCATCTCCACCGCGGCGCGGGTGCTCGGCGTGTCCCGCCAGGCGGTCTACAACTGGATCGCGAGCGGGCAACTCAAGGCGCATCCGCTGCCGGGCTCGCGAGTCGCCCACACCCACGACGAGGCTCTGCGGATCCTCCGGACGGACCTCGAGCGTCTTCGGAGACGACGGGAGCGGTCAGCGCAGTAGGTCGTCGCCCTTCCGCCACGAAGCCTGAGCCTGATTGACGAGGTCGCGCACCCGAGAGGCGTTGAAGCTGCCGACCAACAGGCCCGCGGCGTCATTGAGCCTGGAGCCTGCATCGATGTAGTGACCTCGCGCACCTGCCCCGACATCGTCAACCGGTAGCGCGCCTACCGCGGCGCGGAAGGCGATCAGACGAGCCAACAGCGAGTCGCGGACCCGAAATCCCTGGGGGTCATCTGCGGCATCGCGGATGCTCGCGGCCAATGCGTCGAAGTCCCGTCGACGCTCGAGAACTACGACGCGGACCGTACTCGTCGCAATAGGAGCGGGCGTGGCCAGCAGGGTTGCGGGATCAGGAAGCCACGCGCGTCCCGCCACGGCGGACGCGCTGGCGACGAGCACGATGGCCACGCTCGCCACCGCCACGCGCAACAGACGTCGCACCGCTGCGCGATGTTATCCCCGGGGGCGGCACCCTCTTCGATTCGCGGGGGTTGCTCACATACCGTGCGCCCACAAAAGGAGCCTCCGTAAATTTCCCGCCACCGCCACAAAAAGGAGTGTCACCATGCCCGCACGCCTGATCTGCGAGGAGTGTTCCTCTCTCGCCACCACGTCGCCCTGCACAAATTGCGCGGACTCCCCTGACCTTCGCGCAGAGTTCCTGCGCCTGAAGACCGCGCTCGTCACCCGCTATGCGGCTGGCTCACCGCTTCAGTGCGCCTGCTGCGGCGCTCGGCACGCCGTTGACGAGCTCATCGTCGGCGGCCCGGGTGCGCCGACTGGCCCCGGATACGCCGACCGCCTGGACTTCTGTCGCGAGCTCATCGCTGACCCCACGCTGCGGCCAGCTCTCGCGCTCTGCTGCGCGTACTGCGAGAGCCGATTCGGACGCGAGACCTGCGACCACGAACCCGTGCCCTACGATTACTGCGAACTCGCCGAGACACACCGAGAACGACAGAGGAGCCCTGTGATGAGAGAGCCCACTCCCGCCAATCGCTATCAGCCGATCCCGCCGCCAGCCTCGGGCATGGGGGGCCCGCTTGTTCCACGACTTGCGCGCAACGTTCTTCAGACGCTCGCGGGTGCAGGCCGTTCGCGGGCCAGGGGCAGCGTCATCCCCGAGCCTGTCATCGGACGGGGCGTCGTTTCCGGGCGTCCCTACTCGTTCGGAGAGACAGGGCCAGAGGGCGTGGTCCCTAGCGAGATGCTTCCGGACTTCTTGCGGCGCCGTGGCGGGACCGGCTCCTATGCATACGGCGGCGAGATCGGTTACGACGCAGAGGTCTACCCCGAGGAACTGACGAAGCCCCTGTACGAGCCGTCTGGCGGCGACGCGACCGTGGACCCCGGGTCCACGAGCTCGCCGATGCCCGCATTCGGAAAGGGGCCGGGCGGGAGCGTTCGACCGCTCCAAGACCCATACGGCATGACCGTCCCCCCGATCGGCGAGACGTACGCGCCGACGGATCCCAACCCTGCTCCACATGACTCGACGAACCTTCCGTGGTCCGACCCCCTGAGCGGCGGCACGCCGACGCAGACCACGACTGGCACCCTGCCCGGAACCTCTACCGCTCCCAGCGTCATCCCGACCGCTCCGTGGCAGATGACCCCGCAGCAGCAGGCAGAGATCAACAGGCAACTTGCGGAGACGACTGCGCGGAACCAGCAGCCCGCACCCGTCCAGTCGCCAACGCAGCAGCCCGTCATCGCTCCCGTCGCCCCAGTCCAGAAGCCCCTTCAACTCCCACAGGGCCCCACGACCGCGATGCCCGTCGCCAATGGACCGACGACCGCGCCTGTCGCGGCTCCGGTCAACACCTTCACCGGACAACCGGCAACAAATCGAGACGTCGCCGCGGCGGGCACGTTTGGACGCAGCATCCCGAACTCCGGGCCGCAGTTCCTCGGTGGAGAGCAGTTCGGTGGCTTCGACCAAGGCGGCACCATCGCCTCCCTTGCACAGTCGAACATGCTGCCGCCATTCCTCAGTCGTCTGCTCGGTCAGGCGAACTCCATTCAGTCGCAAAGCACGCGGACCCCGCAGGCATTCGACCTTCCTGGAAATATCCCGGTCATCAGCCGCCTTGCTTACGAGCAGCTATTGCCGACCGAGCGTCAAGCCTTCGAGTCCATCCTGTCGTCCGAGGGCATCGATCCGCTCGACTATTGGCAGTACGTCGAACAAGTGTCCCCGCAGGGTGGTCCAGCGCCGTGGTCGCCGCTGTTCGGCGCGCGTCTTAACTACAACCGCCAATAGCGACAAGGAGTCCATAGATGGCACGTACACCTGACCACCTTCTCGGCGATGCCCTCGTGAATCCGGAGGCGGCGGAGCAGGTCCGCGAGGTCTTTGACCGCCCGGAGATGCCACCGCCTCCGGTAGAAGATCATCCGATGACGGCTTTCGCCCGAGACCTGCTCGCTCCGATGTTCCAGAACTTCCAGCCATACGAGACGCCGATCCTGGGTGGCGTGCTGCGTGGCGCGGACATCGCGCAGCGGGCGACAATCGACGCGGGTTCTGGGCTTGTGGGTATCGGACTCCAGAAGGCGGCCGAGGCCGCTGGCGGCGGCCGAGGACGCGAGGAGCAGGCCGTCACATCGGCTGTGGGGTCGCAGCTCGGCTCGCTCCCGGAGTGGGCTCGCCCATTCGCCGCGCCGTACCTCTACGCGGCCGGCGCATCAGAGGCCAAGCGCATCGCGCAGAAGCAGGCCGACATTCCGCGCGTGAAGGTTGGCCCGGTCGACTTCGACCTGCTGGACGCCGCCGAGCTCGCGCTGCCCGGCACTGGGCTTATCGGCGCGGCGAGGAAGGCCCCGAACTTCGTGCAGACCCTGACGCACGGCATCCCGACGCCGAAGGGCGCGATCGCTACGCACATCGATGAGGCCGTCAATGCCGGCGCGACGCCAGAGCAGGCGTTCGCCTCCGCGCAGCAGAGGTTCGGGACCTACGCCACCGGCAACTTCGCGGAGAAGGGCCACGACATCTTCGTCCAGTCCGCGGAGCCGGCTGCTCGGGCTGCCGCCGATGCGACCGTCGCCGCTGGACGAGAGACCGCCGATCAGATCGACGGCGGGGCGCAGCGTTTCGCCGACACGCAGCAACGCCTTGCGGATCAGACCGCTCAGGCAACATCGGATATCGAGAGCAAGGGCTTCCGACCCACGGAGGTCGGCCCGACGACGGGCTCCGGCAAGCCGCGCGAGAACCTCGGCGAGAACATCGACAAGATCGATACGAACCCGGCGACGAAGGACTACATCGAGGAAGTCGCCAAGACCAACGACGGCTTCGAGGCGCAGCGCCGGGGTGTCGTCACGACCGCCGAGACGCAGGCCGCTGCCGCGAAGATCGAGGTGGACGCGCAGAAGTACGCCTACCTCCAACCCGGCACAGCCCTCAACGCCGAGCAGCTCGTCGCCGTCCGCGGCGCGATGATCGCAAAGGGCGAAGAGGTCACGAAGCTCCAGGAGATCATCGCCCTCGAGCGGGGAGCAGGTTCGGTCAGCAAGGAGAACCAGCTTCGCCTCCTCGCTGCCGCAGCCGAGCACCAGACCCTCCAGCGGGCGTTCGCGGGTGCGCGGGCCGAGTCCGGCCGCGCACTCCGCATCCAGCGGGAAGTCGGGACCGCACTCCAGCAGGGCAACGTCGCCGGGGCCTACGACCGCGCGGCCGCACTTCTCGGCGGGCAGCAGAACGTCTCCGGCCTCATGGACCGCCTACAGCGCATCTGGACCGACCCCGCACTGACGGCCATCGAGCGGGACGCGGCGACCTATCGCTTCGTCCAGAACCTCGATGAGGCCAAGTTCTTCGACAAGATCGACGAGTACTGGATCAATGCCGTCCTGAGCTCTCCGGTGACACACACCGTCAACGTCACCGGTCAGACGGCCCTGCAGCTCGCGGAGATCGCGTCGAAGACCGTCTCCGCTGCCGTCGAGGCCGTGACCACGCTCGGCGGGAAGCTTCGCCCTCGCGAACGCTTCTTCTCCGAGGCCCTCGTCTCCCCCTTCGGCGCGGTCGCCGGACTGGGCGACGGCTTCCGTCGGGCGGGACTGATGCTGAAGCACGGCATCGACCCGGGCGACATCCAGAAGTTCAAGGAAGGCGGCAGGGTCCGCGCCGGTCAGGCCCTCGAGGGAACGGCCGGGAACATCCTGAACATCCCGACCCGCATCCTCGGAGCAGAGGACAAGGTTTTCTACGGCGTCGGCTACTCCCGCGGCCTGTACGAATCAGCGGCCCGCATCGCTGCGCGTGAGAAGAAGAGTCTCGTGGCCCTGAATCCGACTCAGAGCGACTTCGCCAAGCGTGTCGGCGAGTTGCTCCAGAAGCCGACCGACGAGATGCGGACATATGCCGACGTGGTCGGCCGACGCGCCGGCCTCCGTTCGGAGCCTGGGAAGTTCACGAAGAAGATCATCGACATTCGGGACACCGGCAAGGAGATCGGTGGCCTGGGCGAGTTCCGGCCGCTGCGCTACGTCGTCCCGTTCATCAACACGCCGATGCAGCTGGTCAAGATCGGCGCGGAGTACAGCCCGCTCGGATTCGCGAAGGTCATCACGGCCAAAGGTGGCGAGCGGAGCGATGCGATCGCGCGGGCCGTCATGGGCTCGACGGCGATGGGCTTCTTCGCACAGCAGTACGGCCTCGGGTCCATCACCGGGGCGGCCCCGACCGACATCGCGGAGCGTGACGCCTTCTACGCCTCGGGGAAGATCCCCTACGCCGTGAAGCTCGGAGACAAGTGGGTCGAGTTCGGACGGCTGGAGCCGGTCGCCACGCCGCTCAAGTGGACGGCCCTCGCAATGGATGCCGCGAAGAAAGACCCGAACCAGCCCTTCGACGTGCTCGCCACGAAGATGGGCTTCTCTGTAGCGAAGTCAATGGAGGACTCGACGTACTTCGCGGCCATCGGCGACCTTGTGGACGCCCTCGCCGATCCGAGCAAGGCCGACAGATTCCTCAGCCGCATCGCAACCGGCTTCATCCCCGCGGCCGAGCGTGCCGCGGTGCAGACGCAAGACTCCTACCTCCGGGAGCCGAAGGGCATCGTCCAGCAGATCGAAGCCGTCCTCCCGATCGTCAACGAGAACGTGCCCATCCGGCAGACCGTCTACGGCCAGCCGGTGGAACGTACTGAGGGGAAGCAGGGCATCGCCGGACTCGTCAGTCCGGTCAACTTCCAGACCGAGCGCACCGACCCGATCACGCAGAAGCTGGCGACGTACAAGCTGCCGGAGAATCTCGACGCGAACGGCAATCCGCTTCCGGCCCGCGGCCTGCTCGTCGGGAAGGTCTCGGCATCCGTCGCCAGCTTCCAGCTGAACACCGAGGAGGCGAACCGCTTCCAGCGGTACGCCGGACAGGCGCACTACAACCTTCTGGACAAGCTCTTCACCGACAAGCTGCCCTACGACGGGAAGTCATTCAGCAAGCTCGCCTACGAGGATCAGGTCCGTGCGATCCGCAAGGCCGGCAGCGACGCCCACGACGTGGGCGCGGCGCAGCTCGCAGACGAGCTCGAAGCGAAGGCGACGAACAGCGGCCAGGTCTCCCGCGCCGCGCAGATGCGGCTGACGACGCTCTCGACCATCAAGGACAAGGCGTACTACCTCGAGGGGCTCAAGACGAAGGGCAAGCTGGACGGCAGCGTCGCCGCCTACATCGACTCACGCCGGGGCAAAGGCGACCCGACCACCGCCGAGTACGTCCGCGCGGCACCTCTGGTCCGTCAGTACATCGCAACGCCACCGTTCACGATCGGCAACCCCACCGAATGGGAGGCGCTGAAGGTCGCCAAGAAGGCAGCCTCGGACTACGCGAAGAAGAACCCGCCGCCGCCGGGCATGAGTGAGTGGCAATGGCTGTACCGAGTCGATCCGAAGTCTGCGGAGCTGGTCCGCAAGTACACCTACGCCTGGGTGCCGAATGCGAAGCGTACGGAGCTACGTCGGCGCTATCCGTTCATCGAGAGGTTCGTTAGCTAGGGCCGCTCAGTACACGCAGTCGTACGCCGCGAAAAGAACGTCTGGATCAAGGGCGCCGCTGAGGTACTTGTTCTTCGTGAGATAGCCGACGGCGCGGCCGCGGTAGTAGATGCTCGGCGGAGTAGACGTGTAGGCGTTATACGCGCTGTCGCTCGAATACGGGCTGCCGTAGGAGCCGTACGTGTTTCTGACGCTGTCCGACGAGTACTTGCTTCCGTAGTCGCCGTACCTGTTGCAGATGGAAGCGGAATCGTATCGACTGCTCGAGACCATTCCGAGATACGTCCCGTCGTCCGCAATCAGGGTCGCGAGGCCGTCAATGTCTCGGATCGTCAGGCTCGGCGCTGGCGTGGGTGCGGCGGCCAAGACGGTGAATGAGGCCGACGATTGAGCCGTCCGGCTGCCCAACGTACATGTGACGGTGTGGACCCCAGTACCTGCGAGCGTTGTCGTCACTGTCGTGTATGCCCACGCCACGGAGCCGGCAGCGTCAGCGTTCGCACTCACCTGCAGCCCCTGGGCCGTGCTCAGGTTGCCGGACGGCAATGCCGCGCGTGCCGAACAAACCGCACCGGGGCTGGTCACTGCCGCCAGATAGCCGTATGTGCTCGAGACGATCGTGACCGTGAGCGGCTGCGAAACAGGGGTTGGCGTTCCGACTGGCGTCGTTACGGCCTGGGCCGGAACAGTGACGACCCAGAAGACACCGTAGTCCTCCAGCCATTCAGATCCCTCAACCAGCGGGCGCAGAGCGATCCGATATGTCCCTGGGATCATTGGCGCCTGTACGCGGAACTGGAACCAGGCGACCTGGCCCGGGCCGACGTACGACGCCGGCTGCACCGCTAGACGGTTGAAGGACGGCCACCCGGTATTTGGAGACCCGAAGCGGCCGTCGCCGCCGATCTGACTTGGGCGGTCCTGGCCCGGCTCCGGGCCCGACGTTCCGAGGTATGCGGTCTCGCCGGCCCGTCCCAATACCCAGCCGCGCGAGCCGCTATTTATGTACGCAACGGTCGCGGTCCCTTGATCCCCAGGGCACAGCGTCATGTAGCCCGACTGTCCGTACCAAGCTGCGTGAAAGCCCGGGATGCCAGTCGCTACCGACGCTGGCGGCGCGATGCCGGGACCAACAGAACTTGCACAGGTAGCCCCGGCGACTGGTCCCCCGGATAGCGCCGTCGTCCCGGCGACCAGGAGTGCGATCACAAGGACTGCCACCACCAGCTTCACGGCTTCAGCACGCTAACAGCAGGGTCAAACCCACCTCAGCGGTCACGCTCGGCCTTCGCTGCGCTCCCACGAGTCAGGCGTGGTGCTCCTCGTGTGCGGGTTGTTCACCCAACAGCGCCCGGCACTCATCGCAGCACAGGGCCAGGTGCCCTGGTCGAGGCGGCGCGTAGGCGTTCGACCTCCACGCGGTCCACCCATCGAAGGTACGTCAGCCGCGGCCCGCCCTCAAGGCGGGCTCGCGGCGCGATCGCGACTCCCCCGGGAGGCACGAGCTTGAGAGATTCTTTCCGTCTAGGTGGCCGCAGTTGCGAGTGCAGCGGCTGCGGTGAGCGGTTCGGTGGCGTCGAGGCCTTCGAGCTACACCGTACCGGCAAGCCCGCCGTCGCGGAGGGGCCGGAACGCCGGCGCTGCATGACCGGGGACGAGATGCGCCGCGCCGGCCTGAGCGCCGGGTCGCGTGGCTGGGGCCGCCCCTACGGCACCCCTGGGACGTCGCGCATCGGGGGCAAAGTGGGGTCCGCGGCTTGAGATCGCAGAATCAGCCACCCTCGAGGCTCCGTCTGGCAGCCGGTGCAGGTACCCGGTCGCGGGATTCGCTACGAAGGCCCCCGGAAACATCCGACAAGCCCGTCGACCGGCGCGGGATGTCGGACGAGGAGTTCAAGGCGGCTGACGCGAAGCGGGCTGCCCTCGCACACAAGCGGATGCTTTCGCAGATCTAGACACAGATTGCGCCGAAGGTCGGACCTTCCTCACGTCGATTCGTAGGCGGCGCGCGCCTCAACGAGGCGTGGGCCACCTACGTGGAGCACACGAACTCCCTCGGTTACTTCGGCTAGTCCGCACAGCCCTTCGGGGCTGGCGCCCTTAGACGAGCACCGTCTATCGGCGCGAGCCCCGAGTCAATCTGCCGCCCAACAACCGCATCTAGAAAGGAGCCATTTCAATGGCCGAACAACCTATGCGAGCAAATCGAGGGCACTCCTTTGGGTGGCTGTTCGCCTTACGGGGCGTGATACTTTCACTGTTGGGTATGGACCAAAAGAAGCAAATGCAATCAGTTCCGAGCGCGGCCGATCGTCTCGGCTGGGCACTGCATCCACGCCGTTCGGAATTGCCTCCGGACGTCCGCGTAAAGGATCCTTTCGAGCGCGGTAGCAGGCCAGGCCTCGGGGGTTCAACCGAGCGCAAGGGCAAGTAGGACCCGCGCGTGTCCCTCGGCCTCGAGAACCTCTTGCTATTCGTCCTCGTCATTTTCCCCGGGGTTGTCGCCCGAGCTGAGGCACAGCGCGTAGCGGCGATTCCCGAGGATCGAATCGCTCGAACTTGGGTCCGCGAATTGGCAGACGCGCTTTCGTACAGCTTGTTTCTGGCTCCGATGGCCGCCGGCGCCGCGCTTCTGACGCTTACGCTAGGCACGGGCGGTCGCCTTGGGCTGATCGATTTGGTGAGAGAAGGCCCGGCAGCAGTTGCGCACGACTCTCCCGTGTGGTCTGTACTCGCTGTGCTCGTGTACGCCTTCACCGCCTTCGCTCTTGCAGAGTGGGTCGGCGCATCGCGGAGCGCGTCGCGGATTCGTGCCCGCCTGGTCGACAAGTTCAAACTCGGCGAAGGGTTGAGCGACGAACCGATCTGGTGGTTTGTCTTTGAGCAAGGAGCACGCGAGCTAGAGAAGTCCAAGGGATGGGCGAAGGTCGAGGTATTCGTGAACGCTCACGTGGCGGGAGGCGGGCGATACACCGGGGTGCTCCATTACTTCACAGTCGCGCCTGACACCGAGACGTGCCGAGACTTCGCAATCAAGAAGGCGCGCTACTACGCTCCCGGCGACGAGTTGCCGCTGGAACTTCAGCCTGAAGACGTCGTCCTACTCAATTCACGAGACTGCGTTGCGATCGAGGTCCGCTATCTCGACAAGGACCGTGTCGAGATCACCGGCCAGGCCCATGTGGTCCAGGCTCCTGCGAGCGCTCAGGCAACAGGCACCGTTTCGCCGCCGTCCGCTTAGCCGTACACAACCTCGAACGACGCCCCGCAACGCCGATGCGTCACCCTCGCCCCGATCGCCCTGCTCTCTTCGACCGGCTGAATGAGCTCGTCTACGTCCTTCCGCTCATCGAGCGGCAGGTTGCAGTTCGGGCACTTGGCGAGGCCGTGCAGGAAGTCGGAGCGCGGGACGACGACGCTATTCAACGTCTCGCCGCGCGGACTCGGCGCCGACATATCCTGCGACCAGTTGGACGAGCGCACCGCCATCGAAACTCTCCGCGCGCTGGCAACCCGCGCACTATACCGATGCTGCGCCGATTGCCGGGTGCTCCTGCGCGAACAGCTCGAGCGGGAGGAGCACGAGTGAGCGAGAGGGTCAGCAAACGGTCCGTCGTTCACAGGCTCATGCGAATCATCGGAAGACGCAGTCGGTCAAGTAGCGGCCTTCTGCGTGAGACAAGAAGGTTCCATCACGTTCTCGAAGAGACGCGCAATAGCTTCGAGACCATGGCGCATGAGCTCTTGCTCGAGCGCGACCAAGACATCCAGCGTCGAGATGCCCTCAAGTGGGTTACAGCCTTTTCCGTCGCTGGACTGCTAGGCACGTCGCAGTTGATGCTCGCGCGCACATCACCCGAAAGTTCGAGTCTCCCGGCGGCCGTCATCAGCTTCTGCATTTCAGTGTTGTCCGGAGTCATCTATACGACCAGGATTGCCCTGCATTTTGGGGACGTCTCAATTCGCTTCCGCCGCAACGTGGCGCGTCAGATTGGACTGTTGCGGCAACTCCAATCCGTTTCAGAGCGACTTCTCCGAACTCCTGAACGGGGGCCCGACGAACAGGACGATCTGCTCGCAGCCCTCGACAATGGGCGAGAGGCGAGCGCATCGCTCAAGAGAGAAGTGGAATCATGGCCCATCACGACAAGATGGATTTATCGGTGGGAGTGGTTGCTATCGGGTGCGTGCATCGTCGGATTCATGTACGGAATCTTCAGCGTCGTGATGTTTGCCTTCTTACGCTACTGACCGTTCGGGGTCGGAGACTTCCGCGTGGATAGAAGAGCGCCCGCCGGTTTCCCGACGGGCGCTCCGCGCGTAAGAAGGCAGCTGCTAGTTGGAGGCGGACGGCGCCTCCCGCTCCCCGTACACGTGGTAGCCGGTCCTGACCTCGAACCGGGGCCCGATCCCGGCCTCCTCGAATATGGGACGCATGAAGGCCTCGAGCTCGTCGCCGGAGAGGCTTTCGATCTTGCCTGATCCGGCGACCGTCTCAGCGAACGCTGGGACCAAGGGCACGCGCCGCATGGCTGCAGGAGCGAGGGCGGCGGCGAGCTGGATGGCCGAGTACACGTAGTCGTTCAGCGGCGCGTCGTCGATCTCCGACGTCCGTGCCGTGCCGCGGAGGCCGATCTGCCGGTGCAGGCGGTCCTCGTAGAACTGCATGACGGTGTCGTGCGAGATCGCCACGCTAAGGACGTTGCCGAGCACCTGCGCTTGGGGCGTGATGTCGAGCCCCTGGCCGCGGACCGCTGCGGCCCTGTCGGCATCGCGCTCCGCGAGGTATGCCTCGGGATCGAAGGGCGGGAACGCGTCGGGGTTCTGTTGGGCGATCGTGGTGGTCACGGTGTTCCTCCTACGTTTTCGTTAGCTGGGGGTCGCTGCCTACTGCATCGGCGCCTCGTTGCGTCTGATGTGTCTGTGTATGGTGGTATGCGCGAGGCTCACCTCGCCGGGACGAGGCGGCCGCCCACCGCCGACGAGCGCCAGGCGCGATGCGGTGTGATGAGGCGCGCGGAAGGGTCGGACCGAAAGAAGCGGCCGCTCCGGGTCGACCAGCCCCGCGACACTGTGGACGACGCTGGCCGCCATCGCCTCCTCCTCGTCCAACGGTGGCAGGATCGACGGCAGCGCCTGCGCGAGGAGCGTCTTTCCGGTGCCGGGCGGCCCGACCATCAGGATGTTGTGCCCGCCGGCCGCCGCGATCTCGAGAGCGCGCTTCGGTGTCTCCTGACCGACGATGTGCGCGAGATCGACCTCCCAGGCGGGTTCAGGCGCAGGTGGCGGCGGCGCGGCCGGCGCGAGCCGCGCGCTGCCGTCGAGATGAGCCATGGCGAGCCGCAGCGTGGCGACCGCGACCGCATCGCCGCCGGCCGCCGCGGCTTCTGCCGCGTTGTCTGTCGCGACGAGCGCGGAGCCGATGCCTCCGTGCAGGGCACGTCTTATGCGCGGCAACACGCCACGAACGCCTCGCACCGATCCGTCGAGGGCGAGCTCGCCCACACACAGCTCCGCGACGTCGCGAGCGAGCTGCCCGCTCGCGCGCAGGATCCCGAGCGCGATCGCGAGGTCGAAGCCCGTGCCCTCCTTGCGGCGCTCCGCAGGTGCCAGGTTCACGGTGATGCGGCGCAGCGGGAACTCGAAGCCGCTGTTGCGGATCGCCGCGCGGACACGCTCGCGCGCCTCGCGCACGGAGGTATCGGGGAGCCCGACGATGTCGAAGCCGGGCAGTCCGCTCGCCACGTCGACCTCGACCGAGACGAGCTCGGTCTCGAGGCCCCACAGGGCGCAGGCGGTCACGCGTGCGAACCCGGACAACCGGGGCACCGTCGCCCAGACGCGGTGCGGTGCGCATGGGACCAGCGGGTGGTACCGCGGGCGGATGGCCGGGACGGGGCGGCCCGAAGGCCGCCCCGCCCGAGGCTCATTTCGGCGCGAGGATGACGGTCGCGGTGGTGGTGCGCACGAGCGATCCGCTCGTTCCCTGGATCGTGAAGGTGTACGTGCCGGTCAGCGTGGACCGCAGGGTCTTGACCGCCAGCGCCGACGAGATGCCCGTGGTCGATGCCGGCGTGAAGGTCGCCGTCCAGCCGGCGGGCATTCCCACCGTCGTGAGCGCGACGGACCCGGCGAAGTCGCCAGTCCGTGTGATCGTCACGGTGAAGTTCCCGGTGCGGCCCTGGCGAACGGTGCGCGAGGTCGGGCTGACCGAGAGCGAGTAGTCAGCGGGCGGCGGCGGCGGCGTGACCGTGAGGGTCGCCGACGCCGTGCGTGTGACCGCGCCGGCCGTGCCGGTCAC
>Ga0136617_10000930_pt1 | contig 25578 bp, 27 predicted proteins | sample AntDrymUQ3222106_2_FD_129672 | JGI IMG/M metagenome (GOLD analysis project Ga0136617, IMG submission 129672) | Polar desert sand microbial communities from Dry Valleys, Antarctica - metaG UQ322 (21.06) | ecosystem: Environmental > Terrestrial > Soil > Desert | place: Antarctica: Dry Valley...
CCGTACCCGTACCCGTCGCCCGGAGCCCGATCGCTCAGCTCGCGCCCGAGGAGGTCCTGGCCGGGTGGGCGGTCAGCGTGCGCCGGAGTACGGCCGACCTCACGCTGGCCGACCTGAGTCCGCTGGCGAAGATCCTGGTCAAAGCGCCAGCGGGGGTTCAGCTGGGCGACCTCATGTCCGTGCCGCTCGGTCGCGCCGAGCGTCGGGCTGCGGGAACCGACGGCTGGGAGGCCGCCGCGCTGGTGACCCATTCCGCGCCGTTCGATTGGCTTGTGCTGTCGGGGACGGCAGCCGGCGAGGGCCTGCTGCGCAGGCTGGCGGGAGCAGCCGAGACCTGCCCGGAGCTGGTCACCGTCGTCGACCTGACGCACGGGCGGGCCCTGGTCCGGCTGAGCGGGGAGCGGGCGCGCGAAGTCCTGGCCAAGGAGTGCGGGCTCGACCTCTCCGACTCGGCGCTTCCCGACGGGGCCGCGGTGCGGACGGCAGTGGCCGGCGTCGCGGCCGACCTCGTCCGCGACGACGTACGGGGTATCGAGGGGTCGGCGCGTCTCTCGTACCTCCTGCACTGCGAGCGCGCGTCGGGTCAGTACCTGTTCGACGCGTTGCTCGATGCCGGTGACGAGTTCAGGCTCGAGGTCGACGGGTTCGGCGAGGGCACGTCCGGCTGGTCGGCTAGCTGAAGACCCTGATGGCGTAGACGGACCAGGAACGTCCTCCGTCGAGCGTGCGCTGGATCTCACCGGTCGAGCTCTTGAGCGCATATCCGACCCGGGGATCGGTGAATCCCACGCTCGTGACACCGCTCAGGTCGACGGGGCCGAGCCGTACCGGGCCGGCCGCGTCGAGGGACGCCTCGAAAGCGGTCGAGCCCAGCATCGGGCCACCGTCCGGCTCGACGACCACCGCTGCGTTGTCGTCGCGGGCGCCGAACACGACGTTGAGAGAGAAGTTCCCCGCAACGTCCGACCAGGTCGCTCCGAGGTCGTTGCTCACCAGCAGCCGGCTGGACGGTCCCGCTGGCTGGACCTGCAGTTGACACCGCAGCCACACCGATCCTGCACTGACCGACATGTACGTCGCGTACTCGTCGGACCTGCAGGGCTGGCCGGACTCGTCCCAGTTGAGGCCCCCATCGCTGCTCGTCAGCACCGTGGTGGCGCCCTCGTCGTACGGGCCGCTCAGCAGCACGGCACCCTGTTCGGACAGCGCGATGTCGGAGACGACCAGCGGGTCAACGGTCAGCCCGATCTGCTCGGCGTACGTGACGACCTCCCAGGCGTCCTCACCGACCGACGAGTGCAGCAGTTGGGCACCGTCGGTCGTGTCCACGACGGCGAGCACGTCGTCACCCCATGCCTCGAGCGTGATGACGTTCCCTTCGACCGGAAGTTCGGGTTCGGTCCAGGTACGGCCCGCGTCGTGCGTGCTCCACAGATCTTCGCGGAACGCCCACCCGTCCCTACCGTCGCCGGAGAACCGGATGGCGTCGACGGTGTCGGTCGTTGCCGTGGTCGAGACCGTCGGCGGCGGCAGCTCGCCGAGGTCCTTCCACGTTGAACCGCCATCGGACGTCTGGAACGTGTGTGCGCACCGCTGCGAGCCGCAGGCCCCTCCGGTGACCGAGCCGAGAATGTACTGGTTGCCCGTCTGCGTCGTGGTGAGGTCGAGGTTGAGGATGTCGTCGGTGGGAAATGCAGTCTTGGTGGACTGCGTGGGTGAGGTGCGGGAGGCCGACGACGATGCTGTCGACAGCGGTGACGGTGAGGTCGGTGAGGTCGGTGTCGGACCCGAGTCGCGGGTCGCGGTCGGGGCGGTGGCGACCACGTCGTCGTCCCGGCCGTCATCGAGCAGATCGGTCGAGGTGACGGCGTACCCACCGACCGCGATCACGGCGACGGCTGCGGAAGTGGTGCCGAGCGCCCGCGCCGTACGCCGAGTGCGTGCCCCCCGGTGGACATCGGAGAGGAACGAGTCGACGTCCGGAGGCCCGTCGCCTCGTGCGTGGAACGCGTCCCGGAGGCGGTCTTCGAACGGGTCGTCACCGTTCTGGTGGCTCATTGCTGCACCTGCGCCCGCAACTTGGCCATCGCCTTGCTGGCCTGGCTCTTGACCGTTCCGACCGAGCAGCCGAGGGTGCGCGCGATGTCGGCTTCCGAGAGATCCTCGTAGTAGCGCAGCGCGATCACCGCTCGCTGCCGTGGCGGAAGCTGGCGAATCGCCTGCCAGAGGTCGCCATCGCGGTGTTGGTCGTCGACCCCGGCGTCGCGCACCTCGTCGGTGACGATCTCCCGGCCCCACTTGCGCCAGATGCTGATGTTGCGGTTGACCATGATGCGTCGGACGTAGCCTTCGGGGTCCTCGCGCGACTGCACCCTGCTCCAGTGCAGGATCGTGCGCTCGAGCGCGTCCTGGACCAGATCCGCGCCCGCCTCCGACGATCCCGTGATCGCGCGACCGAAGCGCATCAGGTTGGGAAGCCGAGCTCGCACGAACGCGTCGAACGCCTCGCGTTCGTCGTCCCGCACGCCTACCCCCGGCTTCAGCTGCACCGGGCTCGTCGTCAGGAAAACAGTGGTGGTCATCTCATCGCCGAGGACGCATCGCGGTGCTGTTCGGTTGCCTGCTCGTCCGGGACCTTCGCGCTCACGCCGAATCCGCCCTGACGAGCCTGTGCGACTGTAGTCGGCGCGGGCGTCCCTGCTGCGACCCGCCCCCAGACTCGTCGCACGCAAAACTCGGGTGAGGTCTGTCGGTTGCCGCCGTTAGGGTCTGCAGGTGACAGAGGCGATGATCGTGGCCCGCGGACTCCGCAAGTCGTACGGGGCCAAGTCAGGGCAGCTGATCGAGGCCGTCAAGGGCATCGACGTCGAGGTCAGGCGCGGTGAGGCCTTCGGCTTCCTCGGCCCCAACGGCGCCGGCAAGTCGTCGACGATGCGCATGATCGCCGCGGTGTCCCCGGTAGGCGCCGGCACCCTCGAGATCCTCGGCATGGACCCGGCGACCCACGGCTCGCAGATCAGGGCCCGGCTGGGCGTGTGCCCGCAGGAGGACAGTCTCGACAACGAGCTCACCGTGCAGGAGAACCTCGTCGTCTACGCGCGGTACTTCGGTCTCAGCCGTAGGGAGGCGACCGCCCGCGCCGAGGAGCTGCTCGCGTTCGTCCAGCTGACCGAGCGCGCCAAGGCCCGCGTCGAGGACCTCTCGGGGGGCATGAAGCGTCGCCTCAGCATCGCCCGCTCCCTGGTCAACGAGCCAGACCTGCTGCTGCTGGACGAGCCCACGACCGGCCTCGACCCGCAGGCGCGGCACCAGCTCTGGGACCGCTTGTTCCGCCTCAAGCAGGAGGGGGTGACGCTCGTGCTGACCACCCACTACATGGACGAGGCCGAACAGCTGTGCGACCGGCTGGTCGTGATGGACAAGGGCGTCATCGTCGCCGAGGGGTCGCCGACCCAGCTGATCGCTCAGCACTCCACCCGCGAGGTGCTCGAGCTGAGGTTCGGGGTCGGCGAGAACGAGCAGATGGTCGACAAGGTCGCCGACCTGGCCGACCGGGTCGAAGCCTTGCCCGATCGGCTGCTCCTCTACACCGATCGTGGCGAGGTGGCCGCGGAAGAGGTGCATGCCCGCGGCCTACGCCCGGTGGCCTCGTTGGTGCGGCGCAGCACGCTCGAGGACGTCTTCTTGCGCCTCACCGGCCGAAGCCTGGCCGACTGATGGCGCTGTCCGCGCGCGACCTGGACCCTGCTGCCGACGTACGTCGTCGACCTGCGGTGTCGTTGGTGCCGCGCATGGTGCCGCGGCTCGGGGACTACTGGGCCACCGTGTACCGCCGTACCTGGCGGGGGTCGGTGATCACCAGCTTCCTGATGCCGTTCCTGTACCTGGCCGCGATGGGGGTCGGCCTCGGCGGGTTCGTCGACGCCAACGCGGGGTCGGAGCAGCTGGGTGGCATCGACTACCTCGACTTCATCGCGCCGGGTCTGCTCGCGACCACGGCGATGATGACCGGTGTCTTCGAGTCGACCTGGCCGGTGATGGGTGGCTTCAAGTGGCACCGCACCTTTTACTCGATGGCAGCAAGCCCGCTCCGGACCGCCGACATCGTGGCCGGGCAGGTCGCCTTCACCGCGTTCCGGATCGGGCTGTGCTGCGGGGTCTTCGTTGCGATCATGACGCTGTTCGGAGCGGTCGGCTCGTGGTGGGGCGGGTTGCTCGCGCTGGCGGTGGTCGTGCTGCTCGGGCTCGCCTACACGACGCCGACGATCGCACTGACCTCGCGGATGAGGGACGAGGGCGGCTTCTCGCTGATCTTCCGACTCGGCCTGATGCCGATGTTCTTGTTCAGCGGTGCCTTCTTCCCCGTGTCGCAGCTGCCTGACGGCGTCGCGTGGGCGGCGTACGTCACGCCGGTCTGGCACGGGGTGGAGTCCACGCGGATGCTGACGACGGGTGCCGTCGACGGGCTGCCCATCGTCGGGCACCTTTCGTACCTGCTGCTGTGGGCCGGGGTCGGCTGGTACTACAGCGTGACCGGCTTCGCGAAGAGGCTCGAGCGATGACGGCCGTGAGGTCCGGCGGGACGTCTGGCCCGGCCGAGCCGTCGTCCGGGCCTGGCCGCGGGACGCTCGGGCCGCGCGTGCTGCCGTTCTTCGGGGGACGGCAGTGGCGCATCGTCGAGCGCAACTTCCTCGTCTACCGGCGTTCCTGGATGGTGTTCCTGACCGGCATGCTCGAACCCGTCCTCTACCTGTTCTCGATCGGGATCGGCGTCGGTGGGCTGGTCGGAGACTTCACGCTCGCCGACGGCAGCACCGTGGGGTACGTCGAGTTCGTCGCACCGGCGATGCTCGCCGCTTCGGCGATGAACGGTGCGCTGTTCGACGCGACGTACAACATCTTCTTCCGGATGAAGTACGCGAGGCTGTACGACGCCATGTTGGCCACGCCCATCGGGCCGGCCGACATCGCCCGCGGTGAGATCACCTGGGCGCTGCTGCGTGGTGCCTGCTACTCCGCGGCGTTCATCCTCGTGATGGTGGCGATGGGGCTGGTCGAGTCATGGTGGATGCTGCTGGCTCTGCCCGCGACGATGCTGATCGGCTTCGCCTTCGCCGGCGCCGGGATGGCGCTGACTACCTGGATGCGCAGCTGGCAGGACTTCGAGTTCGTGCAGTTGGCGATCCTGCCGATGTTCTTGTTCTCGGCGACGTTCTACCCGGTATCGACGTACCCCGGCTTCGTGGAGGGCGTGGTGCGGTGCACGCCGCTGTACCAAGGCGTGGTGCTGTGTCGCAGTTTCACGCTGGGCACAGTGGGGTGGGACTGCCTGATCGCCGCCCTGTACCTGGCAGCGCTGGGCGCGGTCGGTGTGTACGTCGCATCGCGCCGCGTCGGCACCCTGCTGCTGACCTGACGCACATCCACGGCACGGGGCCTGATGGGCCGCCCGCTGAAGTTCTCCTAGCGTCGTCGTGTCCACCGGGTGTCGGCAAACTGGCCAAGCTGATCGACCCCGAGCGACGAACCACAGGAGATGGGCCAGGAACCGATGAATCATTCGGGTCCCAGGAGTCTCTTGTCCAGAGACCGCAGACGAGGAAGGAGACGGACATGACCACCATCGACCAAGCAGGAAGCGCCACCGCCCCGGAGGTTGTGACCGCCCTGCGCCACGAACTGCTCAGGCTCGCTGCCCGTGAGGACGCCGCGGCTCTCGCGGCAGCCGCTTCCGTGCCGTACTGGGCACCATGCCCGAGCAGCGTGGTCGGCCACCAAGCCGCCGCCGTGGCGCTTCGCGACGCCGCCCGTCTCGCCATCGCGAGCTGAGACGCGCCGCAGGCGTCCTGGCTACCCCGCCGCGACGCTGCTGCGCTTCATCTCCGCGTCGACGAGGGCTTGCAGCCGCGGCCAGTCATCGTCCAAGCCCATGTCGCGCGCGTTGTCATCGAGCATCGACCGAAACAGGGCGCCCGAGCCGATCACGCCGATGTTCATGTGTTTGAACACCTCGAGTGTCACCGTGCCGTAGAGCCGCGCCCAGGCCTGGATGAACAGCCACGACAGTCCGATCGGCATTCCGGGGAAGTCGCAGGGGAGCAGGCCGGTGTCCCGCGCCTCCACCAGCGCGTTCAAGACGTCGGGGTCGAGCTCGTCGTCGGTCGGGATGTGGAAGTGGTAGCGGTCCCACACTCGAAGGTAGATGTCGGCGAAGAACGCCGCGAACGTGTCCTCGCCACTGCCGGGCTCGACAGGCTTGTCGTGGTGTGCGGTGCTGGCGCTGGCGAACAGCAGCCCGAACTCCGCGCGGTTCGCCAGCGCCCACCGACGGAAGCCAGTGCAGGCGGCCAGCAGCTGCGCAGCGGGATCGTCGTCCGGGTACCGCGCGTACGCGTCGGCCAGGGCGCGATGGACATCGGCGAACACCGACTGGGCGACGAGCAGCACCAGGTGCTGGTGGCCGTCGACGTACCGGTACAGGGCGGGGGCGGTCATCCCCATCTCGGCCGCGACTGCGCGCAGCGTGAGGCCGTCAGGCTGGCTGAGTACTCTGCGCGCGACCGAGACGATCTCGTCGTGCGTGGCCTGTCGCTGCCGCTCCCGCCGGGTGAGGGGGGCGGCCGCCTCGTCGGCGAGGCCAGCCACAATCGGCGCGCCGTCCGCACCCGTGATCACCATCCGGTCATCCTCGCACTGTGGGGAAGTAAATGCTTGACATTTGCGTGAACCACCATAACAGTTAACTCCGTTCGCAACGGTGACGGCAGATCGCGAAGGGTGCAGAGAATGATGCACGCATGGGGCACGTTCGTAGCTCGCCGCGCGGCCTGGGTACTCACCGGGGGGCTGATCGCCGTCGTCGCAGCAGCGATATTCGGGCTCGGGGCGTTCGCGTCCCTCAGCAACGGGGGTTTCGACGACCCCGACACTGAGTCGGCACAATCCCTGGCGGCGGAGCAGGCCAGCTTCGACAGCCATGACGCCGACGTCATCGCGACGTACGCCAGTGACACCATGTCGGCCCAGGACCCGCGGTTCCGTGCGGCGGTTGCGGACGTCGTCGACCAGCTGCCGATCGACCCGGTGGCCCGGGTCGTGCCGTACTACGCCGAGCAGGCCGAGGGCCTGGTCAGCACCGACGGACGTGCGGGCACCGTTGTCATCACGCTCGTGGGGGAGTCGCAGGACGAGAAGACCGACGCGTACGCCCAGATCGAGGACAAGCTCGAGGCGGAGGGTTTGACCACGTACATCGGCGGACCGTGGGCGGTGTTCGACGACGTCAACGAGACCGTCAGCGAAGACATCGCCCGCGCGGAGTCCCTGACGATGCCGATCGTGTTCGTGCTCTGCCTGATCATCTTCGGCAGTGTGGTGGCTGCGTTCATGCCGGTACTGATCGGTGCGGTGGCTGTCTTCGGCGCGTTTGCCGTCATCCGGCTGATCACGACGATGACCGAGGTGTCGGTCTTCGCGATCAACATCGTGACGCTGATCGGGATGGGTCTGGCCATCGACTACGCACTGTTCGTCGTGAGCCGGTTCCGCGAAGAGCTGGCCCGGCAGCCCGGGACCGAGCGCAGCCACGTCGAGGCGGCCGCAGTCGCGACCATGGAGACGGCCGGTCGTACGGTGCTGTTCTCCGGACTCACGGTGGCGGCATCGCTGGCGTCGCTGCTGATCTTCCCGCAGTCGTTCCTGACTTCGATGGGTTACGGCGGTGTCGCCGCGGTGCTGGTCGCCATGGTGGCGGCGTTGACCCTGCTGCCCGCGCTGTTGGTCGTACTCGGCCGCCGAGTCGAGTTCGGCCGGATGCCGTGGCGGCGTCGTACGACGGTGGCGAGGTCCGCCGGTGCCTGGGCGCGGATCGGGCACAGCGTGATGCGCCGCCCGGTCGCCTACCTCGTGGTCATCACGGTCGCCCTGCTCGCGCTCGGGTCTCCTTTCCTGCGGGTGGCTTGGGGCAGTGTCGACCACCGGGTCCTGCCCGACGATTCACCCAGCCACGTGGCGGCTGCGTTCCAGACGGCCGAGTTCGGCGGCGAGACCTCGAGGGCGTCGATCGTCGTCACGGGCGCGGAGCGGGCCACGCTGGAGACGTACGTCGACCGGCTGGGGGACGTCGCCGGGGTCGAGTCGGCGCGCCCGATCGACAGCAGCAGCAACGACGTCGGTCCCGTCGACCTCGTGCAGGTGCAGTGGTCGGGCAACGGCCAGACCGAGGAGTCCCAACAACTGGTCGAACGCCTGCGCGCGGTCGATCCGGGTGACGGTGTCATCACCCAGGTCGGTGGCACGTCGGCGGAGACCGTGGACCTGATCAACTCGATCGGTGCGCACCTGCCGTGGATGGCGATCACGGTGATCGCCGTGATGCTGGTGCTGCTGTTCCTGGCCTTCGGCTCGGTCGTGCTGCCCCTCAAAGCAGTCGTGATGAACGCCGTCTCCATCGCCGCATCGTTCGGGATCGTCACCTGGATCTTCGCCGACGGAAACCTGTCGGGCCTGTTGGGCTTCACGTCGACCGGATTCCTCGACGTCACGCAGCCGATCTTGATGCTCGCGATCCTGTTCGGTCTGTCGATGGACTACGAGGTGTTCTTGCTGTCGCGGATTCGTGAGGAGTGGGATCGCACCCACGACAACACAGCCGCCGTGGCTTCCGGGCTCCAGCGCACCGGCGCCATCATCACGAGTGCTGCCTTGTTGTTGGCCGTGGTGATCGGCGGGTTCGCGACCTCGGGCATCGTCTTCATGAAGATGATCGGCATCGGCATGCTGATCGCGGTGCTGCTCGACGCCACCGCGGTACGAGCACTTCTGGTGCCCGCCACGATGCGCCTGCTCGGCCCCTCCAACTGGTGGGCGCCCGCGCCGATAGCTCGGTGGTGGTCTCGCCACGGGCTGCACGAGTCCGGTCCTGATGTGGCGCCAGTGGCTGGGGACTCTCAGGAGCTGTCACCATCGACCTACGCGGGAGGTCGCTGACCACCGGTTCCGGGGCCGGGTGCGACACTGGCGCGCATGTCCGCCGAACCTGCGCGCCCACCGATCGCGGTGATCGGAGGCTCCGGCTTCTACGAGTTCCTCGACGACCCGCGGCAGGCCCGGATCGAGACGCCGTACGGCGACCCGTCGGCAGCCGTCTCGCTAGGCGCGGTGGCAGGCCAGGCGGTGGCGTTCCTGCCTCGACACGGCAGCCACCACGAGTTCCCGCCGCACCGGGTCAACTATCGGGCGAACCTCTGGGCGTTGCGCTCGCTCGGGGTACGCCGGGTGCTGGCGCCGTGCGCGGTGGGGAGTTTGCAGGCAGCGCTCGGACCGGGGGCGCTGGTCGTCCCGGACCAGCTGATCGACCGGACCAGCGGACGTGTGCAGACGTACATGAACTCCGGCGCCGCGCATGTCGGGTTCGCCGACCCGTACTGTCCCGATCTACGCCACGCGTTGACGAGCGCCGACGACGCCATCGTCGACAACGGCACCATGGTCGTGGTCGAGGGCCCCCGATTCTCGACCCGGGCCGAGTCGCAGTGGTACGCAGCTCAGGGGTGGTCGTTGGTCAACATGACCGGGCACCCGGAAGCGGTCCTCGCCCGAGAGCTTGCGCTCTGCTACGCCACCATCGCGTTGGTCACCGACCGCGACGCCGGCATCGAGACCGGCGAGGCGGTGAGCCAGGCGGAGGTGTTCGCCGAGTTCGAGCGCAGCATCGAGCGGCTGCGAGACCTGCTGGTCGACGTGATCACCACCGTGTCGCCCGAGCAGGAGGCGGGGTGCGGGTGCGGCGCGAGCCTGGACGGCTTCGACCTGCCGTTCGCGCTGCCATGACCGTCGATGGGGTGCGATGCGCAAGGTGGTGATCGCGGTGGTCGTGCTAGCTGTCCTGGCCGTGGTCGGTGACCGGGTGGCCGAGCAGGTGGCCGAGGGCGAGGTCGCGTCCGTGGTGCAGGAGCGCGGCAACCTGTCGGCGGAGCCGGACGTCGAGTTCAAGGGATTCCCGTTCCTCACCCAACTGCTCGGACGTCAGCTCGACGAGGTCGAGATGACCCTGCCCGTGGCCCGCCGAGCCGAGGGCCCCGCCAGTTTGGTGGTTGAGGACGTCGAGGCGACGTTCTACGACGTCAGCACCTCGGACTCCTTCGACAGCGCCGTCGCCGCGCGGATGTCGGGCAGCGCCGTGGTGCCGTACGACAGCATCAACGCGGTCGGTCTGGTCCGAGCGAGCTACCTGAGCCGCGAGAACGGCGACCCAGCGCTGGCGCTGACCTCGAACGACCTGGGCGTCGACACCCGGGTGATCGTCGGCGTCGAGATACGCGACGGGCTCGTCACTTTCACCAACCCTCGAGGTGGGGGTGCTCTGCAGATCCCGCGTGATCTGCGCGGAGTCGTGCAGCCCTTCGTCGACCAGGGGTACGTCCTGACCGGTCTTCCGACCGCCTTCGTCATCGAGTCCCTCGAGATCCGTCCCGAAGGCCTGCGCCTGGCGTTGTCCGCGCAGTCCGTCCAGCTGGCGAGCTGACATGCGCGTCCTGCTTACTGGTGCGGCCGGCTTCATCGGCGCAGCCGTGCGCTCCGAGCTCGCCGAACGTGGGCACGAGGTGGTGGCACTCGACGCGTGGATCCCGCAGGCGCACGGGGACGCCGCGCCCAACAACGCATCCACTGACGGCATCGAGCACCTCGATGTGACCGATGCAGATGCGCTGGCGCCCCTGCTCGCCGGTGTCGACGTGGTCTGTCACCAGGCGGCGATGGTTGGTGCCGGCGTGACGCCCGCCGACATGCCGCTGTACGCCCGCCACAACGACCTCGGCACGGCGGTGCTGCTCGCCGCGATGGCCGAAGCAGGCCGCACCCGCCTGGTCTTCGCGTCGTCGATGGTGGTGTACGGCGACGGACGCTACGTCTGCGCCGAGCATGGGGACCAACCCGCGCCGGCGCGTTCTCTCCAGGCATTGAAGGACGGCAACTTCGACGTGGTTTGCACGACGTGCGGTCAGCCGATGGGTTGGGCGCTGGTCGACGAAAACGCACGCCTGCAACCTCGCAGCAGCTATGCCGCCAGCAAGCTCGCGCAGGAGCACTATGCGCTCGCCTGGAGCCGGCAGCTGCCGGGCGCCGCGATCGGCCTGCGCTATCACAACGTCTACGGGCCGCAGATGCCCGCGGACACCCCGTACTCCGGGGTAGGGGCGATGTTCCGGTCGGCGATCGAACGCGGCACGCCCCCGAGGGTGTTCGAGGACGGCCAGCAGATGCGGGACTTCGTGCACGTCACCGACGTGGCCCGTGCCAACGCGCTGGCGCTTGAACGAGTCGTCGACCTCCCGGCTGACACGTATGAGGCTTTCAACGTCTGCTCCGGGCGTCCGGTGTCGATCCTCGACGTGGCAGACCTGATCGTCGCCGGGCTCCGTGCGGATGGTCTGGCGCCGCAGGTGACGGGCGAGTTCCGCACCGGCGACGTACGCCACATCGTGGCTAGTCCGCACCGCGCCAAGGACCAGCTCGGCTTCACCGCCGACGTCGACCCCGCGGCAGGGCTGCGCGAGTTCGCGCGCGCACCTCTGCGTACGCGTTGACCGTCGCTACCACCCGGTGAACAGCAGGTGCTGCACCACGACCGCACCAACCACCTGAATCGCCAGCCCGGCAGCCCGCCAGCGCGGCGACAGCAGCGCCGCACCGAGCAACAACCATGGCACGAAGGGCAACCAGATTCGTTCGACCTCGGCCTTGCTCATCCCGGTGGCGTCGACCGCGACGATCGTGAGGAGCGCCGCGAGTGTCAAAATGACGACGGCGCGGGTGGAGGCACACGGCGGCTCGGCAGCGTCGCGATCGTCGCGTGCACCTGCGAGTGCGCCGCCACCGCTTCTCCCGCCCGCGGCGGACAGAGCTGCCCGGGCTCGGGTCAGTGCGGTGACAACCGACGACCCGACCAGTGGCCCGGCGCTGACCGACAGCGCAGCCAGGTTGCCCCACCACCAGTAGGTGATCGGCCGGTTGCGGGCCGTCCCGTCGTAGTAGCGCTCGCGCAGCACCGGAAACGCCTCCCACCAGGCGAACCCCGCCACCGCGAAGGCGCCGACCACCGCCGAGGCACTCAGCACGGCCCACGGGAGCGGCCGGGCGTTCCGGGCGATGAACAGCACGGCGACCGACAGCAGGCCGAGTGCCGTGAGGCCGTACGACATCATCACGCAGTAGCCAAGCACCAGGCCGGCCAACAGCCCCCAGAGTGCGACGGCGAGCGCGGTCGTCCGGGTGGCAGATCGAGCCAGCAGGGCCAGGCCCCACGCGGCGATCGCGGCGAACACCGCGTCGCCCGACACCGCCATCCAGATGGCCGCAGGTCCGACGACGAGCAGCGGGGCAATCAGGCGGGCGTGGTGCTCGGCCCCGAGGGTGCGGAGCGTGACGAGGACGGCGAGCGGTGTCGTCGCCCCGACGAGGATGACGACCCACCCCGCCGCGAGACCCCCACCGAGACCGAGGGCGACCAGCAGCACGAAGAACAGCAGCGCGCCCGGTGGATGCCCGGCGACGTGGGGGCGCCAGTTGTCGGGGTGCGTGAACGGGATGCGGTCGATGTACTCGTGCAGCAGGTTCGACACGGCGCCCCAGCTGTCGATGGTGCGTGCCGCGTCGAGGTACTCGTAGTCGCTCTCGAGGATGACGCCGATACCGTCCCAACCGTCGACCGTCGCCAGGCTCACGAACCACGCGACCCCCAGCAGGTAGGCGCCGACGAGCAGCGCTCGCCACGAGGCGGTCGTCGAGAAGCGGCGCGCCCAGCCGAGAGTGACGGCGCCGACGACGAGCGCGGGAACCGTGCCTGGCCCGACGCGCGGGTCCCACTCCGCATGCAGGGGTGGGAACGAGTTGACGTGGATGTTCCAGTCGGCCAGCTCGGGCAGCGCCATCGCCCAGGCAATGACGCCGAGCGACAACACGAGCCCGATCGAGGCCGGCAAGGTGGACCGGGCGCCCGTGCGGACACCACGGTCGTCGCCGGCGTCGGCCCCGGCCTGCGGTGGTGACGTCACGACGTCGGACCGAGCTGTCTCGTCGGGGCGGTCACGCGTCAGTCGTTCCGCATCGGCCCGCCAGGCCGGTCGTACGACGTCGCGACGATCTCGGCGATGACCGACAAGGCGATCTCGCCAGCCGCCTTGCCGCCGAGGTTCAGACCGGCGGGGACGTGGAGTCGGGACAGCGCACCCGGGGACAGGCCCTCGCGTTCGAGCTCGGCGAAAACCGCCTCGGCGCGGCGGCGGCTGCCCGTCATGGCGACGTACCCGGTCTCACCGGCCAGCGCGGAGCGCAACAGCAAGGGCGTGTCGGGGGCGTCGTGGTCGCAGAGCACCAGCGCGTCATCTGGGCCGAGCGGGTTTGCGGCGAGCCAACCGACGGGGGGGGCGTCCGCGTCGCGGTGGTCGAGGACGACGGTCGGGCGGCCGACCTGGTCGGCGATGGCCACGAGCGCCGCGGCGATGTGGTTGTACGTCACAACGACGACCTGGCCCCGCTGCTCGGGGGCGCTCCGGGTGGGATCCTCTGAGCCTGCGGGGACGGCCGGCTTGCGAGCGTCGGTCATGCCGCCGACTTTAGCCAGCCCGGCGCGGGCCTTTCCGGACCCGCCGCGCACACCTGCCTTGTCTACATCGGTCTCCATCGAAAAACGCGGACCGCTCGGGTGCCGACGGGACGTACCCGGAGCAGCCGCCAGGCAGACTGGACGCGTGTCCGCCGACCCCGGCCTGCCGACCCGGCAGGACTTCCTCCCCGAGCAGCAGGCTCACCGGTTGCGCTGGGAGATCGTCGTCGTCTTGGCCCTGTCGCTCGGCCAGTCGGCCGTGTACGCCGTCATCAGCCTGGTCGCCAAGCTCACCGAGCCGGGCAACCTCGCCGACCAGACCGCCACCCTCAATCCCAGTGTCAGCCCACGCCCCTTGCTGGACCTGACCTACCAGCTGGTCGGCATCGCGTTCGCCGTCGTGCCCGTCGCGTTGGCGCTGTTCCTCCTGTCCGCCCATGGCACCAGCGCCGTACGTCGGATCGGGCTCGACCTCGGCGGCCGCCGTACGGCGACGCGAGATCTCGTCCACGGCGCCGGGCTGGCGGCACTCATCGGCATCCCCGGCCTCGGTTTCTACTACCTGGCCAAGGCGATCGGGATCAACGCCACGGTGGTGCCCACGGCGTTGAACGAGCACTGGTGGACCATCCCCGTGCTGATCCTCGCCGCCGGACAGAACGCCGTGCTCGAAGAGGTGGTCGTCGTCGGCTATCTGATGACCCGGCTGCGCGAGCTCGGCGTCGGCAGCTGGCAGCCGCTCGCCGCCAGCGCGGTGCTGCGCGGGAGCTACCACCTCTACCAGGGGTTCGGGGCGTTCGTCGGCAACGCCGTCATGGGCCTGGTGTTCGGTTACTACTTCCAGCGGAAGGGGCGGGTGCTCCCGCTCGTCGTGGCGCACTGGCTGATCGACATCGTGGCCTTCGTCGGCTACAACCTGCTACGCGACCGCCTCGATCTCTGACGCGCCAGGCGACCGTGCCCTCGTCGGCCAGGGCGCTCGTCACGGTTCCGTAAGGGTTGCGCCACACGAAGACACGCCCGAGTGCCTACGGTGGACGCCATGACTCGGTGCGACGTAGTGCTTCCGTGCCGTGACGAGTCGCTGGCTCTCCCCGGCGTGCTCGAGCGGCTTCCGGAGGGGCTGCGCGCCGTCGTCGTCGACAACGGGTCGCGCGATGACACCGCGGACGTCGCTCGAGGGCTCGGCGCGGTCGTCGTCTTCGAGCCGATGGCCGGGTACGGCGCCGCGGTGCACGCCGGCGTCGAGGCAGCGACCGCCGACCTGGTCGCAGTGATGGACGGCGACGGGTCAATGGACCCGGCCGACCTGCTGCCGATGATCGCCGACGTCGAGTCCGGCCGAGCGACCATGGCGGTCGGTCGACGCCGCCCGGTCAGCGCCGGGGTCCACCCCTGGCATGCGCGGCTCGGCAACGCCGCGGTCATCGGCTGGCTGCGCCGGCGTACCGGACTCCCCGTGCACGACATCGCCCCGATGCGCGTCTGCCGCCGCGGCGACCTGCTGGCCCTCGACGTCCGGGACCGCCGTTTCGGGTACCCCGTGGAGCTTCTGGTCAAGGCCCAGCAGGCCGGGTGGACGTTCGTGGAGCACGACATCGCCTACCACCCGCGCGCCGAGGGCACCCGCTCGAAGGTGTCCGGCACCGTGCTCGGCACGCTCCGGACGGCTCGCGACTTCGCCAGGGCTCTCCCGTGACCGGGCTCGCGAGCACGACGTCCACAGCTGGCGACGTCGAGGTACCTCTACATCTGCTGGTCGTCGCGAAGGCGCCGGTGCCGGGTGAAGCCAAGACGCGGCTCGCGGCCGGTGTGGGCGACGAAGGCGCCGCCGACGTCGCCGCGGCGGCTCTGCTCGACACCCTTGACGCCTGCGAGTCGGCCGCCCCGGTTGGGCGACGTCTGGTCGCCCTGACCGGTGACCTCACCTACGCGGCCCGCGGTGCCGAGATCGCGGACCGGCTGAGGGCCTGGACGGTGGTGGCCCAGTGCGGCGGGTCGTTCGCCGAGCGGCTCGTCCACGCCCACCGCAGTGCGGCCGACGTGTTCGGATCGACGACGCTGGTGGTGCAGATCGGGATGGACACGCCCCAGGTGACGGCAACCGACCTGCATCGGCTTGCCGCACAGGTGTGCGCCGGCCAGGCCGATGTGGCCCTCGGTCCGGCAGAGGACGGAGGCTGGTGGGGACTCGTGACCGGCCGCGCCGGCGTGGCCGAGGCGCTGCGCCAGGTGCCGACGTCACGTGACGACACCGGCGTCTCGACCCGCAGAGCCCTGGAGGGCGCCGGGCTGCAGGTGGCGGTCGGACACTGGATGCGCGATGTCGACACCGTCGAAGACGCGAAGGCCGTCGCGTCGGCCGCACCCTCGTCGCGCTTCGCCGCCGCCTGGGCCGCCACGACCACACAGGAACATCGATGACGGAGACCACACGCCGGCCTGCCGTCCAGGTCACCCGGCCAGCGACCCGAGCCGAGACCTTCGACGAGATGCTCGCCGAGCTCACCGCCGCCGACGCGTTTGCCGCCGCGCTACAGGGAAAGGCCTGCACCGTCTGGGGTGCGGGGACAACCGAGACGGTCATGCCCGCACGGCGTTGGTTGGCCGAGGCCGACGCCAGCGACCACGCCGTGCTGCGGCGCTGCGTCGGGGCCACCGTCGACATCGGCTGCGGCCCCGGTCGGATGACCCACGCCCTCCAGTGCCTGGGCGTGACCACCCTCGGAATCGACCTGGTCGAGGACGCCGTGATCTTGGCCCGCGACCGAGGGGCGATGGCGTTGCAACGCGACGTGTTCGCCGAGCTTCCTGGGGAGGGGCGCTGGGAGACGGCTCTCCTCGCGGACGGAAACATCGGCATCGGCGGCGACCCCGTCCGGCTGCTCCGTCGCGCGGCCAGCCTGCTGGTCGACGACGGACGCATCGTGGTCGACCTGCACGTGCCCGGAGGTGCCGTGCGTGTCCACGACATCGGGCTCGAGGTGTCCGGACGACGTACGGCACGGTTTCCGTGGGCGGTCGTGCCGGCTGACCAGATCGAGCTGCTGGCCGAGCAGGTGGGCCTTCGGGTGCTCGACGTGGTCGACCACGAGGGCCGCTGGTTCGCAAGTCTAGAGAAGGGGCCCTCCTGATGGACGTTCGCACGCTGGTGCCGAGACCTGAGAGCTTCACGTCACGGCTGCGTGGTCCCGAGGTCACCTCCCGGGTCGGGGTCTGGCTCGGGGTGTGTTTCCTCGTCACGTTCCTCACCGGGCTGTACAGCCACTACCAGCAGGACATGCCGGGCTGGCTCACCTTGCCCACCCGGCCGGTCTCGCTGTACCGGATCTCGCAAGGGCTGCACGTCATCGCCGGAACCGCCGCGATCCCGTTGCTGCTCATCAAGCTGTGGTCGGTGTTTCCCAAGCTCTTCGACCGTCCGGACTTGGGCAACGTACGACGTCTCGGCGTGCAGGTGCTCGAGCGTGCCTCGATCGCCGTCCTCGTGGCAAGCGCGATCTTCCAGCTAGCCATCGGGTTGGCGAACACGACGCACTGGTATCCCTGGGAGTTCTCCTTCCGCGCGACGCACTACGCGGTCGCCTGGGTGGCGATCGGCTCCCTGCTGGTGCATATCGCCGTCAAGCTGCCGATCATCCGCACCGCCCTGCTTGGGCCTGTCGAAGGAACGACGGCGCCGGCTGCTGCCCGACGGGGCCACGTCGACCGGGCATCGGGGGAGACGGGCACGCCGAAGTCGGCTCCAAGCGACGACCGGCAGCAGGCTGGCCTCAGCCGACGCGGACTGCTCCGTGCAACCTGGCTGGCGACCGGGCTGGCGGTGCTCACCACCGCCGGCGCAACAGTCCCCTGGCTGCGCAAGGTGTCCCTCTTCGCCGTGCGTGACGGCGAGGGTCCGCAGGGTGTGCCGGTCAACAAGAGCGCCTTCTCCGCCCGTGTCACCGAGCGTGCAATGAGCGCCGACTACCGCCTCGAGCTGGTGTTCGGCGAGCGGACCACCCGGTTGTCGCTCGACGACCTGCGATCCATGCCGCAGACGACCGCCACCTTGCCGATCGCCTGCGTCGAAGGCTGGAGTGCCTCGGGAGACTGGCGTGGCGTCCGGTTGCGTGACCTGCTCGCGGGCGCGCTCGACGCACGAGGTGGCAACGACGTGGTGGTGTCATCGCTGCAGGAGTCGGGACCGTACATTTTGACCTTGCTTCCTGCGCAGTTCGTCGACGACGACCTGACCCTGGTGGCCCTCGAGCTGAACGGCGAGCCGCTCGACCTCGACCACGGGTACCCGTGCCGGCTGATCGCCCCGAACCGGCCCGGTGTGCTTCAGACGAAGTGGCTCGCGTCGGTGGAGGTCGAGGCATGATGTCGACCCCCCGCACTTCATGGATGTCCCCCACCACGGGCGTACGTCTGCTCGTCGGCCTCGGCGGTGTCGTGGTGGCCGCCATCGGCGCCCGCGACCTGCTCGAGCAGGAGTGGGCCGACCTCGTCAACATCGTGACCTGGCTCGCGGGAGGCGTTGTGATCCACGACGCACTGCTCGCCCCCGTGGTCGTGCTCGCCGGCGTGGTGCTCGTCCGGCTGCTGCCGTCGTGGGCGCGGATGCCCGTCGTGACGGGCCTGGTCGTGCTCGGCACGGTGTCGATGGTGGCGTTCCCCATGATCAGCAGGTTCGGTGCGGCCGCCGACAATCCGAGCCTGCTGCCGCGTGACTACACCGCTGGCTGGTTCGTCTTCGCCGCCCTCGTGGTCGCCGGCACGGCCATGGCTATGTTGCTGTCGTGGCGTCGTACCCAGGTCGCGGCTGCAGGTCCAGCCCGGCCGGCTGCCCAGGACGACGACTCCGAGGAGTCTGTTTGAGCACGGTGCTGGTGGTCGACGACGACCCCACCGTGCGCGAGGTCGTCGTGTCCTACTTGCGAGCCGACGGGTACGCCGTCGTCGAGGCGGCCGACGGAGAGACGGCGCTGGCCGTGGTGGGCGGCGACCGGCCGGATCTGGTTGTCCTCGACGTGATGCTGCCGGGAGTCGACGGGCTCGAGGTGTGTCGGCGGATCCGGGCCGGGGGAGACCTGCCGGTGATCATGCTGACGGCGCTAGGCGAAGCCATGGACCGGGTGGCCGGGCTAGAGCTCGGTGCCGACGACTACCTGACCAAGCCGTTCAGCCCCCGTGAACTCGTGCTGCGCGTCGGTTCGGTGCTGCGGCGTACGGGGGAGCGCGACGACCACGACACCGGTCATTGGCTCGACGGTGGCCTGATGGTGGACGCGGCGAGTCGTCGCGCAGAGCTCGACGGTGTCACCTTGGTGCTGACCGTCCGGGAGTTCGACCTGCTGCGGTTCCTGGTGGCCAACCCCGGCACGGCGTACACCCGGGTGGATCTGCTCGAGAAGGTCTGGGGCTGGTCGTTCGGTGACCAGTCGACCGTGACCGTGCATGTACGCCGACTTCGGGAGAAGATCGAGCTCGACCCCACCGCGCCCCGTCGGATCGTGACGGTCTGGGGCATCGGATACCGCTGGGAGGCGATGTGAACCGCGACATCGTCCTGTTGGTCCTGACCGCGGCGGCCTGGGCCGCTGGGGTGGGGCTGGTGGGGGTCGGCTTGGCGTCCCTGGTGCGGCGCCGGTCGTTGCGCTGGTCGTTCGCGATCGTCGCCGTGTTCGCGGTGGCAGGCCTGGTCGCGGGCATGGTCGGCACCGCCAGCGCGATGTTCATCTCGGCGCATGACTTCACGGTCGTGCTGTGGGTGGCCGGCGTGTCCGGCGTCGTGTCGCTCGGGTTCGCGCTGCTCGTGGCGCGTCGCACCGTCAAGAGCGTCGACCAGGTCAGGGAACTGGCGCGTGCCCTCGGCGAAAGCGGGCGCTTCGTCGAGCCCGACGGAATCCCCACGGAGTTGGCCGCGGTGTCGTCCCAGCTCGTCGACACATCGGCCCGGCTCGAACGCTCGCGTGATCGAGAGCGAGCGTTGGAGGCGTCGCGTCGCGAGCTGGTGGCGTGGGTGTCGCACGACCTGCGTACGCCGTTGGCGGGGCTCCGGGCGATGGCCGAGGCACTCGAGGACGGGATGACCGACGACCCCGGCCGCTACCACGAGCAGATGCGCGAGACCGTCGACAAGATGACGCGGATGGTCGACGACCTGTTCGAGCTGTCTCGCCTCCATGCCGGGGCGATGAGCCTCACGCTCGAGGTCGTGCCGCTCGAGGAGGCGATCAGCGAGGCGTTGGCGATCAGCCGCCCGGTCGCGGAGGCAGGACGGGTGCGGCTGGGGGGGTATTCCGAGCCGGGAGTCGCGGTCCGTGCGGATGCCCGCGAGCTCACCCGGATGATCGGCAACCTCGTCACCAACGCCATCCGGCACACGCCCGCCGAGGGGGTCGTCGAGGTCACCGGACGCGCCGGTGCCCACGGGGTCGAGCTCAGCGTCGCCGACGCCTGCGGCGGGATCGCTGCCGAAGACCTGCCGCGCGTCTTCGACGTGGCCTGGCGCGGAAGCAATGCCCGGACGCCCGATGCCACGTCCGGCTCGGGGTTGGGGCTGGCCATCGTCCGCGGGATCGCCGAGGCGCACCGTGGCACCGTCCGGGTCGACAACGTCGGTCCAGGCTGCCGATTCGTCGTGCAGCTGCCGTCGTACAGTGGCGCCGGTTGATCCGAGGGGCTGACTCGAAACACTTCGCGGGAGGACGCGTGCGGCACACGGAGTTCTGGGCGCGGATGAGTGAGGCGCTCGGCCCGGCGTACGCGCGGACGTGGTCGCGTGAACACTCGCTGGCCGACCTCGACGGACGTACGGTCGACGAAGCGCTCGCCGACGGAGAGGACGCCAAGGCCGTCTGGCGCGTGGTGTGGAAGGCGCTGGAGCTGCCGGCGCGGGACCGCTGATCCGCCCCCTCCTCTGGCGCACCGTGGGTCGTGAGGAATCCGCGTCGACCAGCTCGACCAGCGAATCTTCGTACGAGATCACCGTGCTGGCTGCGCCCTCGCGGGCGTGTCGGAGCCGGTTCGAACAGGTGTTCGTCTAGCGTTGTCCCCATGACGACGTTCCACAGTCGGCGTCCCCAGCCGCCCAGCGACGGCCGCCACTGTCGGCAGGTCGCTCTAACGTCGTCAGCACTGGACACCGCGCCACCACCTCACCGACGGGATGGACCTCCACATGGTTGAAGCAGACCGCTCCAAGGCTCTCGACAACGCCTTGGCCCAGATCGAGCGATCCCAGGGCAAAGGCTCGGTCATGCGACTCGGCGATCGGGGCCGAGCCCCGGTCGAGGTCATCCCGACCGGCTCGATCGCGCTCGACATCGCGCTCGGCATCGGTGGTCTCCCGCGCGGGCGCGTGGTCGAGATCTACGGCCCTGAGAGCTCCGGCAAGACCACGGTCGCCCTGCACGCGGTAGCGAGTGCCCAGCGCCTGGGTGGGATCGCGGCGTTCATCGATGCCGAGCACGCCCTTGACCCGGAGTACGCGCAGAAGCTGGGCTGTGACACCGACGCGCTGCTGGTGTCGCAGCCCGACAGCGGTGAGCAGGCTCTCGAGATCGCCGACATGCTGATCCGCTCCGGCGCGCTCGACATCATCGTGATCGACTCGGTCGCCGCCTTGGTGCCCCGTGCCGAGATCGAGGGCGAGATGGGCGACTCCCACGTCGGCCTCCAGGCCCGACTGATGGGCCAGGCGCTGCGCAAGATCACCGGCGCGCTGAGCAACTCCGGCACGACCGCGGTCTTCATCAACCAACTGCGGGAGAAGATCGGCGTCATGTTCGGTTCACCCGAGACGACCACCGGTGGGAAGGCCCTGAAGTTCTACTCGTCGGTGCGTCTCGACGTACGCCGGATCGAGAGTCTGAAAGACGGCACCGACTTCGTCGGCAACCGGACCCGCGTCAAGGTGGTGAAGAACAAGGTCGCGCCGCCGTTCAAGCAGGCGGAGTTCGACATCATGTACGGCCATGGCATCAGCCGCGAAGGCAGCCTGATCGACGTCGGGGTCGAGGTTGGGCTCGTGCGCAAGGCCGGCGCTTGGTACACCTACGAAGGCGACCAGCTCGGGCAGGGAAAGGAGAACGCGCGCACCTTCCTGCGCGACAACCCTGACCTGGCCAACGAGCTCGAGAAGCGCATTCTCGAGAAGCTCGGTATCGGCGCAACGATGGACGGCTCCGACAAGGCCGCGGTGCCCGATCCGACCGACATCGACTTCTGACCGCGTGGCTGGACGTCCTCGCGGCCGACGTCCCGGTCGGCCCGAGCCCGACGAGACGCGGCACGACCTGGGTCCGCTGGCCGATCCGGAGAGTGTGGCCCGCACCATCGTGCTGAGCAAGCTCACCGTTCAGGCCCGCTCACGGCAAGAGCTGGAGCAGGCATTGGAGGCCAAGGCCGTTCCCGCCGACGTCGCCACCCGGGTGCTGGACCGCTTGACCGAGGTAGGTCTGGTCGATGACGAGGCGTTCGCGGGTTCGTGGGTGCACAGTCGCCGCAAGAACCGTGGACTCGGGCGGCGGGCGCTGTCGTACGAGCTACGCCGAAAAGGCGTCGACGAAGAGTTGATCCGCGAGACGTTGGATCAGGTCACCCCTGAGGACGAGCAGGAAACCGCGGCCGTCCTGGTGCGCCGCAAACTGCGCTCGATGGGCGGACTGTCCCGCGAGGTCCAGGTTCGTCGCCTGGCTGGAATGTTGGCGCGCAAAGGTTTCGGCGCGGGGATGGCCATGAGTGTGATCCGCAAGGAGTTGCGCCGAGGCGCGGCTACGGACGTGCCCGAGCACACTACGTGGACGAATGACTACTGAGCGTTATTATTACGCGGTGCGACGCGCCGGACACGAGGCGCGACACGCGCAGAAGAGTGAAATCGCCGGGTAGACGGCCGTACAATGTTGCTCTGAGTGACCGGATACGGCAGGCTTTGCAGGCGAGCCGCTGAGATCGGGGCCGGTCGCTCGACAAGATGAAGGGGGACGCCATGCGCGTCGTACGAACGATGGGCGCCATAGCGGTAGCGGTAGCGGGAGGCGCGATGGTGCCGATGACTGCGGCCCACGCTGCTTCGGGCATGGACTACGTCCTCGGTGGCCCAGCGGCCGACCAGGTCCGCGGAACCCCCAACGCCGAGATCGTCGGCGGCCGAGGCGGAGACGATGACATCTTCCCGGGACGCGGCGCCGATATCGTCCGTGGCGGGCCGGGCAATGACACGATCGTCGTGCGCAACGATGGTTCCGTCGACCGGATCCACTGCGGGTCCGGCTTCGACACCGTGGCGTACGCCTCTTTCGTCGTCGACCAGCGCGACATCATCGACGCGAACTGCGAAGGCGTCATCGCCTGACCAGGCACAGACGCGTGCGACCGCACGTGTAAGTGGTGCGCGGTAATGTACTTTGGCGCCGTGGCCCCAGGGATCGACAACCGGCGAACCGACGGCGCGGTGGTCCCCGTCGACTCTGCGTCGGACCATGCTTTGGCCAGCGGGCCGGCCATTCGCAAACCGCTCCCGGCTGCCTGGTTCAACGACCACGAGCACAACGCCGACATGGTGTGGTCACCGGACGTGCACGAGGGCGACGCGTGCACTCCGATCGAACGCTTCTTCGTGCGAAACCACAGCCGTACGCCGACGATCGACCCGGCGACGTATCGGCTGGCCGTGCACGGCGGCGGGCTCGAGGGAAGCCCCGGCCGTGACGACGCAGTCCGCTTCGGCTACGACGAGCTGCGCGCGATGCCGACGGTCACCGTGTCGGCGGTGTTGGAGTGCACCGGCAACGGCCGCACCTACTTCGAGACCCAGCAGCAGATGCCCGTGCCCGGCACCGCCTGGACGATGGGTGGTGTCGGCGCCGCCACCTGGACCGGCGTCCCGCTCCGAGAGATCCTCACCCAGGCCGGCATCACCAAGGACGCGGTGGACGTGATGGCGGTCGGCCTCGACGAGGCGTACGTCGACGACGACGGGGTCGACCACGGGACAGTGCGGCGGCCGCTGCCGGTGCACAAGGCCCTCGACGATGTGCTGCTGGTGCTCGCCATGAACGGGGAACCACTCAGGCCCGACCACGGCTACCCGGTCCGACTGCTCGTTCCCGGGTGGGTCGGCATTGCCAGCATCAAGTGGCTCGGCGAGCTCGAGGTGGCGACCCGGCCGCTCTCGTCGCCGTGGACCACGACCTTCTACCGGATGCACGGCGGGAACTACCCGGCCGACGCCGCGCCACTCGCCGAGATGCCGCCCAAGAGTGTGTGGGAGCTGGGTTGGGAGGCGCGGCTGCCGGTCAACCAGCCGACCGTGCTGCGTGGTCGGTCCTGGTCCGGTGCTGGCCGGGTCGCGGATGTCGAGGTGAGCCTCGACGGCGGGTCCAGCTGGCAACGACCCCGCTTCGTCGACGACCCGGTGGCGGTCGACCGCTACGCGTGGGTCCGCTGGGAAGTGGCGTTCACGCCGCCGACGTCCGGCCGCTTCGAGTTGCTGGCGCGCACCACCGACGTCACGGGCCTGACACAGCCTGACGCCGTGCTGTTCAACGACCAGGGCTACATGTTCTGGGGCGTCGTACGCCACCCCGTCGTCGTCACCTGACGCGACCTGTGTCGGAACCTTTCCCCGGCGCTGGGTCGTCTCATCCTTGAAGGACACATTCGCAGCAAGCGGGGCGTGGTGGCCGCAGACGAGTCCGACGAGGAGTACGCCGCGTACGTGGGCAGCCGGTGGGCTGGGCTCGTGCGTGCTCTCGTGCTGCTCGGGCACTCGCGGCCGGAGGCGGAGGATCTCGTGCAGTCAGCTCTGGTGCGCTGCTACGTCGGGTGGACACGGTGTCGCGCGCCCACGACCGTGATGCGTATGTCTACCGGATCGTCCTCAACGAGCGCGCGACCAGCCGACGCCGGCGCTGGTGGCAGGAGCGACCGACTGCCGAGCTGCCGGAGCGCCCGACCCTGCGCGACACCGCCGACCTATCCGACCTCACGACCACCGTGCAGGCGGCGCCGGGCCAGCTGAGCGAGCCGCACCGACGGGTCATCGTGCTGCGCTACTACACGGACCTGACCGAAGCGCAGACCGCCGAAGCGCTTGGCGTACCTGTCGGAACCGTCAAGAGCCGGTTGTCGCGCGCCGTTGCCGCGTTGGCGGCCGACCTGAGTCTGGCCGACGTCCCCGGATGGAGCCCGCGATGAGCGACGACAAAAGCCCGCACACTCCTGCACGACGCCGGTGATCACGTCGACGTGGGGTCCGCCCCGGTGACGACCCTGATCTCGGGCGGGCGTCGCAACCGCCGGCGGCGGCGTGTGCGTGCCGTAGTCGGTATGGCGGCCGCGACCGCCCTCGTGGTGGGGGGCGGCGCGCTGGTCGTCAGTCAGGTCGACTCACCACAGCCCACGAACGAAGCCGCCGACCCGACGCCGACACCTGAGCCGGAGGCTCGGCCGAAGGGTCTCGAGACCCCACCCGGTACCCGCCTGGTCGGTGCCAACGGCTGGGCCGTCGCCGTCCCGGCGGAGTGGAAGGTCGCGGGGTCGAGTTGCTTGTCGTCCAAGGGGGCAACCGTATTCGCGTCTCGTGGCGCCAACGGTTGCGACAGCCCTGACGGCGTACGGGCGGGGGTGAGCCTCGAGTCTTACCGCGCTGATCCTGGGTACGTCACGGGACCGTGGCGCACGATTGACGGTAAAAGCGTCCGGCGGGGGCTAGTCGTCGCCGCCCTCTGTGGGGACTGCCCTGCCATGGCTAGAGTCGTTGTGCCGGACTCCCAGCTCACCATCTCTGTGGTGTCGTTGGACGTTGACACCATTGACCGGATCCTCAGCTCCATCCGCCCCATTCTCGATGGCTACGTCGCCGTCCCCGAGGTGCAGGGAATGGAACGTTCCGAGGCTGCTGAAGCGCTGCGCGGAACGAAGTTCAAAGTTGCTCCGGCTCGCACCTGTCCGCCCATGGCATCGTGTCTCGAGGAAAG
>Ga0136617_10000931_pt1 | contig 25568 bp, 27 predicted proteins | sample AntDrymUQ3222106_2_FD_129672 | JGI IMG/M metagenome (GOLD analysis project Ga0136617, IMG submission 129672) | Polar desert sand microbial communities from Dry Valleys, Antarctica - metaG UQ322 (21.06) | ecosystem: Environmental > Terrestrial > Soil > Desert | place: Antarctica: Dry Valley...
CGATCTCGGTGCTCTACCTGCTCGCGATGGGGTTGTGCGGCGTGGCCGTCGCCTCACGCCGCCTCGGCACCCTCCTGCTCAAGTAGCCACAGCCCACGGGTGGTCGAGCTTGTCGAGACCACTGTTCAGGTGGTGAGCATCTTCTGGTACCACGCGACATCGATCCACCGGTCGAACTTGTGGCCGACCTCTCGCATGGTGCCGATGTGCTCGAACCCGCAGCTCAGGTGCAGCCGCTCGCTGCTCGGGTTCGGCAGGGCGACGAGCCCCACGGCGGTGTGCACACCCGACGCCGTCAGTGTGTCCAGGAGAGCCGAGTAGAGGATCCGCCCGATGCCCTTTCCCCGCACCGACGGGTCCAGGTAGATCGAGGTCTCCCGGGTCCAGTCGTAGGCCGGGCGGGGGCGGTAGGACCACGAGTAGGCGTAGCCGACCACCCCCTCTGCCTCGCCCGCGGTCTCGACCGCGACCAGCAGATGGTCCCCCGGGTGGCTTCCGCGAAGCTTCTCGTGCCAGTAGGTCGGCGTAGGAGGGTCGAGGTCGAAGGTGGCGATGCTGTGGGCGATCTCGTGGTTGTAGATCGCTGCAATCTGGGAGAGGTCGCCTTCGACGGCGTCGCGGACGAGTACGTCGGGCGCCATACCCGCATTGTTTCACCGCTGCGTGTCTGCCCTGACCACGCTGAGCGATAGTAGGTACCCAGATGGTCCTGCAGACCCCCACGGAGGGGCCGGGTGGGTACTTACTATCGCCGACCGAGAGAAGGCAGAGGAGCAGGAGTGCGGCACACGGAGTTCTGGGCGCGGATGGAGTCCGCGCTGGGACCCGCCTATGCGCGCGCCTGGGCGCACCAGCACTCGATGGCATCCCTCGGCGGCCGCACGGTCGAGGAGGCGCTGGCGATGGGGGAGAGCCCCAAGACGATCTGGCGCGCCGTGTGGGCGACCCTCGAGCTACCGGCCTCGGAACGATGAGCCCGGCGGAGCGCGGGCCGGCCAGCAGAGGGTCTGCCGGCCTCGGACGTCGTACGGCCGGGTGGGTCGGCGACGGCGCCACCGGCTTTGGTCGCGGCGTGCTCGGCGGGGTCCGCTGGCCCGACCACCGGCTCGAGCAGGTGCAACGCCGCACGATCTGGACGCTGGTCTTCGCGCAAAGCCTCGGCGGGCTGGGCCTGACGATCGGGATCGCGGTTGCCGCGCTCCTGGCCGAGGACATCTCCGGCTCGGAGAGCCTCGCCGGGCTCGCGCAGACCGCCCAGGTGCTCGGCGCGGCAATCGCCTCCTACCTGCTGGCACGCCTGATGGGCCGCAGAGGTCGGCGACCCGGCCTCGCACTGGGCTACCTGCTCGGCGCAAGCGGCGCCGCGTTGTGCGTGGTCGCCGGCGTCGTCGAGTCGTTCGTGACGTTGCTGGTGGGGGCGACGCTGCTCGGTTCCACCGTCGCCGCGAACGGCCAGTCCCGTTACGCGGCGACCGACCTGGCCAAGCCATCGCGGCGTGCGAGGTCGCTGTCGCTGGTGGTGTGGGCGACCACGATCGGAGCGGTCCTCGGCCCGAACCTGACCGGGTACGCCGGCGCCCTCGCGCGCGACCTCGGCCTCCCGCGGCTGACCGGCCCGTTCCTGTTCGGCCTTGTCGGGATCGCCCTCGCGGGCTTGGTGATCGTCGTGTTCATGCGACCGGACCCGCTGCTGGTCGCACGCGAGGCCGCGCTGGTCGCGACGACCAGAACCCCGGCCGGCACCCACTGGTCTCGGGTCACCCGGATCGCCCGCGAGCGACGCGGGGTCGCGGCAGGCGTCGCGGCCCTGGCCCTGGGACACGCCGTGATGGTCTCGGTGATGGTGATGACGCCGCTCCACATGCACCACGGCGGCGCCAGTCTGGAGATCATCGGCCTGACCATCAGTGGTCACGTCTTCGGCATGTTCGCCCTCTCGCCGCTGGTCGGCTGGGCCACCGACAAGGCCGGCCGTGCACCGATGCTGATGGTCGGGGCGGGCATCCTGATGGGATCGTTGGTCCTCTCCGGTACGTCGCCGGAGGGGGCGTCGTGGCGGATCGGGGTGGGGCTGTTCCTGCTTGGGCTCGGCTGGTCGTTCTGCACCGTGGCCGCATCCACCCTGCTCTCGGAGTCCGCACCCTCGGAGGCGCGCACCGACGTGCAAGGCGCCGCCGACCTCGTCATGGGCGTGGTCGCCGCGGCTGCGGGTGCTCTCGCGGGCGTCATCGTGGGCACGCTCGGCTTCCCGGCGCTGAACGTGTTCGCGGCTCTGCTGGTGACGGGGGTGGCCACGGCAGCGGAGTTCGCCCGTCGTATCCCATCCTCGGCCTCTGACGAGGAGCGCCTCTCGATCTAGGGCGTCCCGGCGGGATGAGAGACTGCCGCCCATGTCGCAGAGCGAGGTCCCCGAGATCGCCGTGGTCGGCGGTTCCGGCTTCTACGAGTTCCTCGAGTCCCCGCGCGAGGTCGCCGTGGACACGCCGTACGGCGAGCCGTCGGCGAAGGTCGCGGTCGGTCGTGTCTCGGGGAGGACGGTCGCGTTCTTGCCGCGCCACGGCGAGGGGCACGCGTTGCCCCCGCACATGATCAACTACCGCGCGAACATGTGGGCCCTTCGCTCGGTCGGCGTACGTCGGGTGCTAGCGCCGTGCGCGGTCGGCGGACTGCGTGACGAGGTCGCACCCGGGGACATCGTGGTGCCCGACCAGTTGGTCGACCGGACCTACCGGCGGGTGCAGACCTACGTCGACTCAGGTGCGGCTCACGTCCCCTTCGCCGACCCGTACTGCGCCGAGCTGGCGGAGTCGTTCGCCTCCGCAGACAGCGAGATCAAGAGCGGGGGGACCATGGTGGTCGTCGAGGGACCACGCTTCTCGACCCGCGCCGAGTCGCGACACTACGCCGCGCAGGGGTGGTCGCTGATCAACATGACCGGGCATCCGGAGGCGGTCCTCGCCCGTGAGCTGTCGATGTGCTACATCGCGATCGCGGTCGTCACCGACATGGATGCCGGTATCTCGGCGGAGGAGGCGGTCAGCCAGGAGCAGGTGTTCGCGGCCTTCGCGGAGAACATCGAGCGGCTGAAGGGGATCCTCGAAAGTTCGATCGCGGACCTGCCTGCGCAGTCGGACTGCGGTTGTGCCACCTGGACCGAAGGGATCGACCTGCCCTTCGAGCCACCAACGTGAAAGTACTGCTGACCGGCTCCTTGGGGTTCATCGGCCAAGCGATCGCCGCACAGCTGCGAGAGCGCGGCGACGAGGTGGTCGGGGTGGACGCGGTGATCCCGCAGGCACACTCGGGTGAGCCGGGCCAGCCAGGCGGCGTCGTGCATCGGCTCGACGTGCGGGAGGCGCTGGACTGGGTCGACCTCCTGCGTGGTGTCGACGTCGTGTGCCACCAGGCGGCGATGGTCGGTGCCGGGGTGACGGTGGCCGACCTCCCGCTCTACGCCGGGCACAACGACCTCGGGACCGCTGCTCTGCTCGCGGCGATGGCGGAGGCGGGTGTGGCGAGCCTCGTGCTCGCCTCGTCGATGGTGGTCTACGGCGAGGGTCGCTACCGCTGTCCGGAGCATGGTCATCAAGTGCCGGGCGCCCGGCCACGAGAGGACCTCCGCAGCGGCAAGTTCGACAACGCATGTACGGCGTGCGACCGCCCGTTGCAGTGGGAGCTAGTGCCAGAAGACGCGCGGCTCGACCCGCGCAGCTCCTATGCGGTGAGCAAGGTGGCACAAGAGCAGTACTCGGCTGCGTGGGCGCGTCAGTCGGAGGGTCGGGTGATCGCGTTGCGCTACCACAACGTCTACGGGCCGCACATGCCGCGCGACACGCCGTACTCCGGGGTCGCGGCGATCTTCCGCTCCGCGCTCGAGCAAGGTGAGCCGCCGAAGGTCTTCGAGGACGGCGGCCAGATGCGCGACTTCGTGCACGTCTCCGACGTGGCGCGGGCCAACGTGCTGAGCATTGACGCGGTTCGCGGCCGTGAGCCCGGTGCGTCCGCGGCCTACAACGTCTGCTCCGGTCGGCCGGTCAGCATCGCCGACGTCGCTGGGTTCCTCGCTCGAGGTGCCGGACCGGAGCCCGTGGTGACCGGGGACTTCCGCATCGGGGACGTGCGCCACATCGTGGCATCGCCCGCGAAGGCCGCAGACGAGCTCGGGTTCCGCGCGGAGGTCGAGCCGGAGACCGGCCTCGCGGAGTTCGCGACCGCACCCCTCCGCGGCAGTTGAGGCAGCCACCGGAAATGACTCGTCACCAGGTGGTCTTGAGCAGGTGCATGGTGATCAGTGCGGCGAGCAGCTGCACGACGAGCCCGATGCGGCGCCAGCGCACGGGAAGGAGCGCGCAGGACAGCAGGACCCACGGGACGAAGGGGAGCCAGATCCGCTCCACCTCTGCCTTGCTCATCGTCGACGCCACCGCGGTCACGATCGTCGCGACACCGGCGCCACTGAGCACGGCGGTCACCCGCGTCGCGTCCTCAGAGAGGTAGCGGCGACCATTCGTCACCAGCATCGCCACGCCCGAGCCCAGTATCGGGCCCGCGGAGAACACCAGCGCGGCCGGTCCACCCCACAGCCAGTAGCTCAGTGGCCGACGTCCACCGACCCCCTCGAAGTAGCGGTCGCGGAGCTCGTCATACCCCTCCCACCACGCGAACCCACCCGCATAGAAAGCGAGCACCACCGCCAGCGCCGCGACTGCCGCGACCGGGAGTGGCATCCATGAGCGCGCCAGCCACAACACTGCGATCGCGAGGAGCCCCAACAGGACGAGGCCGTAGGACAACATGACGCAGTAGCCGAGGAGCAGGCCGGCCACGACCGCCCAGGGCACGCTGCGCCGGACGGCGGCCACGGCAAGTGCCGCGAGCCCCCATGCGGCGAAGGCCGCGAACATCGCGTCGGCCGAGACGGCCTGCCAGATCGCAGCCGGGGCGAACACCAGGAACGGCGCCGCCCGACGAGCCATCTGCTCGGCGTCGAGGACTTTCATCGTCACGAGTACGGCGACGGCGGTGGTCGCCGCGATCACCGTCACCACGAGCCCTGCCTCGGGCCAGCTCTGGAGCCCGATGCGGACCAGCACGAAGAAGAACAGCAACGCACCGGGGGGATGACCAGCGATGTGCACCGGCCAGTTGTCGGGCTCCGCGTCGTAGCTGATCTTGCTGGTGTAGATGTCCAGCGTCGCGCCGAAGTCCTCGGTGCGACGAGCCGTGTTGAGGTACTCGTACTTGTCGTCGAGGATCATGCCCATGCCGTCCGGGCCGTCGACGAGCGCGAGCGACACCATCCAGGCGAACCCGGCAGCGAACGATGTGAGCAGGAGCGTGCGCCACCGCAGGACCAGGGCCAGCGAGCTCGCCTGCCACGCGGCGAGTAGGGCGATCCCGACGGCGAGCGGAGTTGCGTACCCGACCCTCGGCAGGTAGTCCGCGTGCAGCGGGGGGAAGTCGTTGACCCGCACGTTCCAGCCGGTGACCGCCGGCACCAGCATCGAAAGGGCCATGAGGACCAGCGCTACCGCGAGTCCGACCAACGGAGCCCGGCTCATGCGCGCCTGACCGACCTCCTGCGACGGAAGTGAGGTCGAACCCTCGGCTCCCGACGTCATGTCCCCAGGCTAGTGCCCGCGCCGTCCGGTGGTTCGTCAGTGATTGGTCAGGGATTTGTAAGGAGTCGACACCGTCGCGTCGTGCACGAAGCCTTATGTTCGGTGACATGCCACAGCGCTGCGCCCTGGTCTTGCCCTGCCGGGACGAGGCACTCGCGCTCCCGGCCCTGCTCGCCATGGTGCCGAACGTCTTCGACGTGATCGTCGTCGACAACGGCTCGAGCGACGACACTGCTCGTGTCGCACGCGAGCTCGGAGCGACCGTCGTACCCGAGGACCGCCCCGGCTACGGAGCAGCCGTGCACACCGGGGTCACTGCCGCCACGGCGGACTACGTGGCCGTCATCGACGGCGACGGTTCGATGGATCCCCATGAGCTGCTGCCACTGCTGCAGGCGGTGGTCTCCGGCCAGGTGACACTCGCTGTCGGCCGACGCCGCCCGGTCCGTCGAGGTGTCTGGCCGTGGCACGCCCGCGCCGGCAACGCTGCGGTGCTGTGGTGGTTGCGTCGACGCACGGGCATCGGTGTCTATGACATCGCGCCGGTCCGGGTGTGCCGTCGCGAAGACCTGCTCGGGCTCGACCTGAGGGACCGGCGCTTCGGCTACCCGGTCGAGCTGCTCGTCAAGGCGCAACAGGCTGGGTGGACGATCCGTGAGTACGACGTCTCCTATCACCCTCGTGCGCCCGGGACTCGCTCGAAGGTGTCGGGTTCCGTGCGTGGCACCGTGCGCACCGCCCGTGACTTCGCGAGGATGCTGCCGTGAGCTGCGCTGCCGTACTCGTGGTTGCCAAGGCGCCGGTGGCGGGTTCGGCGAAGACCCGACTCGCCGCGGACGTAGGAGACACCGCCGCCGCTGACCTTGCAGCCGCCGCGCTGCTGGACACCCTCGCCGTCTGCGCGGACGTCTTCGGCGCGCGAGTGCTTGCCCTCACCGGTGACCTCGCCTGCGCCGCGCGCAGGGTTGAGCTCGAGCGAGCAATCGCCGACTGGCACGTGATCGAACAACGTGGTGTGAACTTCGGTGAAAGACTCGCGCACGCCCACGAGGATGCGGCCGATCATGCCCGGCAGCCGGTGCTACAGCTGGGGATGGACACGCCGCAGGTGACGAGCGGCCAGCTGGAGGAGCTCGACTCAATGCTGGGTGCTCGGTACGACGCCGTGCTCGGACCCGCTGATGACGGCGGGTGGTGGGCGCTCGGTGTGACCGGCCCGGCGCTGGTCGACGGTCTCGGCTCGGTGCCGATGTCGTCGTCCCGGACAGGCGAGGAGACGTTGCGCCTGCTGCGCGACAACGGAGCCGGCGTGTGGATCGGTGAGACTCTCTCCGACGTCGACGTGGTCGCCGATGCGGTCGCGGTCAGCGAGACGTTCCCGGGGCTGCGCTTCTCGTCGGCGTGGGCCGCGGCATCAGGCGCTAGAGGTGCATCGTGAAACGTCTGGACAGCCTCGTCGCACCGCGTCCACGCGCGAGCAATGAGGAGATCTACGCCGCAGCACTCCGCGGAGAGACCTGTGCCGTGCTCGGGCTGGGCGCCGAAGCGGTGGCGATGCCGGTCGGCCGGTGGAGCGCGGGGGCAGACGACTCCGACCACCGGGTGCTCGACCGCTGCGTCGGGTCGACCATCGACATCGGGTGTGGGCCGGGGAGGATGACCGCCGCCTTGCGCGAGCGTGGGAACCTCGCGCTGGGGATCGATGTGGTGCCGGAAGCCGTCGAGCAGGCGAGTGCGCGGGGGGCGACTGCGGTGGTCGCGGACGTGTTCGACGAGGTGCCTCACGAAGGCGGCTGGGACACCGCGCTTCTCGCCGACGGCAACATCGGCATCGGTGGGGACCCGGTGGTCCTGCTCAGACGTGTGCGGGCGCTGCTCCACGACGGTGGCAGGGTCGTGCTCGATCTCGCTCGACCGGGGACCGGACTGGTGACGAGGTCGCTGCGGCTCCGAGTCGGTGAGCTGACCTCCGAGCCGTTCAGGTGGGCTGCGGTTTCCGCCGAGGCGCTGCACGACATCGCGGAGGCGGCGGGGTTCCGGGTGGCCACCATCGAGCAGCACGGCGCGCGGTGGTTCGCCGAGCTACGGGTCGGCCGGGCGCCGTGGCGCTGAAACTGCCGAAGCCGCCGGTGCCGCGCGAGGAGGACTTCACCTCGCGCCTGCGCGGACCAGAGCTGGCCAGCCGGGTCGGCCTGCTGCTCGGGATCTGTTTCGGCGTGACGTTCCTGACCGGCGTGTGGAGCCACCTCTACCAGGACCAGCCGAGCTGGCTGACGCTGCCGACGCGCCCGGACTGGCTCTACCAGGTCACCCAGGGGCTGCATGTGATCGCCGGCACTGCGGCCGTGCCGTTGCTGCTCGTGAAGCTCTGGTCGGTCTTCCCGAAGCTGTTCACGGCGGTGCCGTGGCGCGACATCCGTCAGCTCGCCGTCCACGCCGCGGAGCGTGGCTCGATCGCGATCCTGGTGGCGGCTGCGATCTTCCAGCTCGCGAGTGGTCTGGCGAACTCCGCACAGTGGTACCCCTTCAGCTTCAGCTTCCGCTCCACCCACTTCGCGATCGGCTGGATCGCGATCGGTGCGCTGGTGCTGCACATCGCCGTCAAGCTGCCGAAGGTCCGCGACGCGCTCGGCCGGCCCATCTCGTCGGGTGAGGTCGACCCGTCGGGGGCGGGGGAGTCGGCCGGGCTGTCGCGGCGTGGGCTGTTCCGCACCGCGATGGTCGCCTCCGCGGTCGCCGTACTCTCGGTGGCCGGCGGCACGGTGCCCTGGTTGCGGAAGATCTCGGTGTTCAGCAGTCACTCCGGGGACGGACCTGCCGGAGTGCCCATCAACAAGTCGGCCAAGGCCGCGGGCGTCACTGCGAGTGCGACCGACCCGGCGTACGTACTCACCGTCGCCAATGGTGACCGGTCGGTCAGCCTGTCCCGCGAGGAGCTCGAGCAGATGCCTCAGCACTCAGCGGAGCTGCCGATCGCGTGCGTCGAGGGGTGGAGCGCGAGCGGCACGTGGACGGGGGTGCGGATGCGCGACCTGCTCGATCTCGTGGAGGTGCCCGCAGGTACGACGGTGTTCGTGGAGTCCGTGCAGGAGAGCGGGCCGTTCCGCAGCTCCGAGGTCCGGGGCAACTACGCGGACGACCCGCTCACGTTGGTCGCGTTGAGGCTCAACGGCGAGGTGCTCGCCCTCGACCACGGCTATCCGTGTCGGCTGATCGCGCCGAACCGTCCCGGTGTGCTGCAGACCAAGTGGCTCGGGAGGATCGAGGCATGAGGGCGCGCATCGCGATCGGCGCGGTCGGCGTCGTACTCATCGCCGTCGGGCTCTACTACTTCCTGCCCCTCGGCTGGGACAACCTGATCTCGTCGGCCCTGTGGCTGGCCGGCGGAGTGGTAGCCCACGACTTCGTGTTCGCGATGATCGTGGTCGGACTCGGGATCTGGGGTGCGACCCTGCTGCCGCGATGGCTCGCGGCCCCCCTGGCGGCGGGAGCGATCGTGCTGGTGACCGTCACCATCGCCGTCATCCCGATGCTGGGTCGGTTCGGCGCGAAGTCGACCGACCCGTGGCTGCTGGACCGGCCCTATGGGCTGGCGTGGTGGGGGTTCGCCGGGATCGTCGCGGTGGCGACGGCGCTCGGCTGTGTCCTGTATCGGAGGAGACTCAGTGGCGAGCGTCCTCGTCGTTGATGACGACCCGACCGTCCGCGAGGTCGTGGTGTCCTACCTCCGGGCGGCCGGGCACGACTGCGCCGAGTCGGCCGACGGGCGTCGCGCGCTCGACGAGCTGCGCGCGCACCCTCCGGATCTGGTGGTCCTCGACGTCATGCTTCCCGAGATCGACGGGCTCGAGGTGTGTCGCCGGGTTCGGCAGGCCGGGGACGTGCCGATCGTCATGCTCACCGCGCTGGGTGGAGAGAGCGACCGGGTGGCGGGTTTGGAGCTCGGAGCCGACGACTACGTCACCAAGCCGTTCAGCCCGCGCGAGCTGGTGCTGCGCGTCGACTCCGTGCTCCGTCGGGCGGGGGAGCGGCCGGTCTTCGATGACGAGCGACTGGTCGATGCTGATCTGGTCGTCGACAGCGCCGAGCGTGTGGTGACCCGCGCAGGCCAACGACTCGCCTTGACCCTGCGCGAGTTCGACCTGCTGCGTTTCCTGGTCCGCAACAGAGGGGTTGCCTACACCCGCGCACAGCTGTTGTCGGACGTCTGGGGGTGGTCGTTCGGGGACCAGTCCACGGTCACCGTGCATGTGCGGCGTCTGCGAGAGAAGGTAGAGGCAGATCCCCGCCGGCCGGTGCGGTTGGTCACCGTGTGGGGTCACGGCTACCGATGGGAGCCCTCGCATGAGTGAGGACCAGCTGACGATTGTGGGGATCGCCGCCGCCTGGTCGGTGGCGGTGTCGCTCGCCGGTGTCTTGGCGGTCTGGACGTTGCGTCACAGGTCGGTGCGCTGGAGCGTCGCACTCGTCGGTCTGGTCGCTGTGGGCGCGTTCGTGACGGGGCTGGTCGGCACGGCGCAGGCGATGTTCCTCTCGGCGCACGACTTCGACGTGGTGCTGCTCGTGTCCCTCGTGGCGGGCACGATCGCGGTGGTCTTCGCGTTCGCGATGGGCCAGGCCGTCGTAGGTTGGTCTCGCTCACTGCAGGAAGCGGCGCGAGACTTTGGTGAGCGCGGCGAGTTCTCGGCACCGGCGGGGGGACCGGCAGAGTTCGACGAGCTCGCCGCCGAGCTGGCCCGCACGAGCGAGCGGCTCAACCGAGCGCAGGAACACGAACGACAGCTCGAGACCTCGCGACGCGAGCTGGTCGCCTGGGTCTCCCACGACCTGCGCACACCGCTGGCCGGCCTGCGCGCGATGGCCGAGGCGCTCGAGGACGGGATGGCCGCCGACCCGGCTCGCTACCACGCGCAGATGCGCGGTGAGGTCGACCGGATGACCACGATGGTCGACGACCTCTTCGAGCTGTCCCGGATCCAGGCGGGCGCGCTGCAGCTGGTGATCGAGGAGATCTCCGTGAAGGAGCTGGTCGACCAGACGCTGGCGGAGGCCGACCCGGTGGCGCGTGCCGGGGGTGTCCGGCTCGGAGCACACTTCGACGGTGTCGAGGACCGGGCGGCTCGCGTGCGCGGTGATGCCAACGAGCTTTCCCGGGTGCTGACGAACCTGCTGACGAACGCGATCCGGCACACCCCCTCGGACGGCAGTGTCGAGGTGCGGACGCGTCGCGTCGAGGACTGGGTCGAGCTCTCCGTCCGTGACGAGTGCGGAGGAATCCCAACCGAGGACCTGCCGCGAGTCTTCGACCTCGCCTGGCGTGGCACCCACGCGCGCACTCCCTCTGCGCAGAGCGGTGGCGGCCTGGGGCTGGCGATCGTCAAGGGCATCGTCGAGGTGCACCGGGGGACGGTCAGCGTCGCGAACGCCGACCACGGCTGCAGCTTCCGGGTGCGGTTGCCCGCCTGATCCAGTGCCTTTGTCGCGCCGGGGCGTGTCGAAGGCCGATCGAACAGGTGTTCGGGCTAGGGTGCGTGGAGAGCGAGGACTCGCCGCCATCCACAGGTGTCGCATTGGGCGTGGGAAGTGTCGGTGGCGAGGCCTAGTGTCACGCCGACGAAGAAGACCGCAGATCCCGCCACGCGGGCGAACTCAGAGGACGGATGACTGCCATGGCTGGTGGAGACCGCGACAAGGCACTCGATGCCGCGCTTGCCAACATCGAGAAACAGTTCGGCAAGGGCTCGGTGATGCGCCTGGGTGAGGAGGCTCGGGTGGCGTTGGAAGTCATCCCGACCGGCTCGATCTCCCTCGACGTCGCGCTCGGCATCGGGGGGCTGCCCCGCGGACGCGTGGTGGAGATCTACGGACCCGAGTCGTCGGGGAAGACGACGGTCGCCCTGCACGCCGTGGCGAACGCCCAGCGCGCCGGGGGCATCGTCGCGTTCATTGACGCCGAGCACGCGCTCGACCCCGACTACGCCAAGGCGCTCGGGGTGGACACCGACGCGTTGCTCGTCTCCCAGCCGGACTCCGGTGAGCAGGCGTTGGAGATCGCGGACATGCTGATCCGCTCCGGCGCGCTCGATCTGATCGTGATCGACTCCGTGGCCGCACTCGTTCCGCGCGCCGAGATCGAGGGGGAGATGGGCGACAGCCACATGGGCCTCCAGGCTCGGCTGATGAGCCAGGCGCTGCGCAAGATGACTGGTGCCCTCAGCGGTGCAGGCACGACGATGATCTTCATCAACCAGCTCCGCGAAAAGATCGGTGTGATGTTCGGCTGCCTTTCCTATGGGACGCGTGTCGTCCTCGCCGATGGGAGCACCGAGAAGATCGGCAAGATCGTCAACCAGAAGATGGACGTGGAAGTCCTGTCCTACGACCCCGAGGCCGACGCGATCGTCCCGCGGCGGGTCGTGAACTGGTTCGACAACGGGGTTACAGACGAGTTCCTGCAGTTCACGGTGGAGAAATCCAGTGGCAACGGCCGAGCGCAGTTCGCCGCGACGGAGAATCACCTCATCCGAACACCAGGCGGATGGGTACCCGCTGGCGAGTTGCTTCCCGGTGACCGGGTCATGGCGACGCAGACGCATCGTCTCAGCGACATGCAGTGGCAGGTCGTCCTCGGATCATTGTTGGGCGATGGGAACTTGTCACCGAACCTGCGGGACGGGAACGGGGTGCGGTTCCGGTTGGGGCACGGCGTGAAGCAGCGTGACTACCTGGAATGGAAGGTCGCGATGCTCGGGAACATCAGCTGCTCCCGGCGGATGAACGACAAAGGGGCGGTGTTCGCCGACTTCACGCCACTTCCCGAGTTGGGCGAGCTCCAGCGCACGGTCTACTTGGGCGACGGCAAGCGAACCATCACTGAGGAGTACCTGAAGGCGCTCACCCCGCTGGCCTTGGCTATCTGGTTCATGGACGACGGCTGCTTCACGCTGCGCTCCAGGGGCTTGCAAAGGCGCACTGCCGGGGGCAGCGGACGAGTCCAGTTCTGTGTCGAGGCTCTCTCGGTCGGGTCGCGGGACCGCCTGGTCACCTACCTGCGTGATACTCACGGGCTGGACGTCGCCTGGCGCGAGACCGGTGCCACCCGAAAGGCAATACTCACGTTCAGGACGCAAGCGTCGCGCAAGTTCCTGACGATGATCGCGCCGTACGTGCATCCCTCCATGGACTACAAGCTGCTCGCAGATCTCCGCGGCCAGTTCAACGTGGAGCCGGCGTTCGTGGAACCACAAGTTCGTCCTGTTCCATCGCGAATTCTGGATGTTCACGTCAAACCGCCCGTGCGGTCGATGCACCGGTTCGACATCGAGGTGGAGGGGAGCCACAACTACTTCGCAGACGGTGTGATGGTGCATAATTCGCCCGAAACGACCACTGGGGGACGGGCGCTGAAATTTTACTCTTCGGTGCGTTTAGATGTTCGCAGAATTGAGACGCTGAAGGACGGGCAAGAAATGGTGGGGAACCGGACCAGGGTTAAAGTGGTCAAGAACAAGGTTGCCCCGCCGTTCAAGCTCGCCGAGTTCGACATCATGTACGGGCAGGGGATAAGCCGCGAAGGCGGACTTATCGACGTCGGTGTTGATGCGGGGCTGGTACGCAAGGCCGGGGCTTGGTACACATATGAGGGGGATCAACTGGGACAGGGGAAGGAAAACTCGCGCAACTTCCTTCGCGACAACCCTGATCTGGCGAACGAACTCGAGAAGCGAATCCTGGAGAAGCTAGGGGTAGGGCCGCAGGTGACCACCGAGGAGTCGGTGGCAGCTGAGGAGCCCACGGGCATCGACTTCTGAGGTCCCAACTGTCTGCGCACACGAACGACCGTTCGTCTGGTCCTTCCCTCCCAGGGGGCCAGGCGGACGGTCCCGTGCGTTACGGGACCGATCTCGGCACTCCCCCCGACACCACTCCTACCGACGCAGCGTCGCTCGGCCCGGACGCAGACCCTGAAACGGTCGCGCGCAAGATCCTTCTCGACCAGCTCACCGGTCAGCCGCGCACCCGGGCCGAGCTCGCGTCCAAGCTGGCGACCAAGGGCGTGCCCGACGAGGTCGCGCAGCGGCTGCTGACCCGCTTCGCTGAGGTCGGGCTGGTCGACGACGCTGCATTCGCCCGAGCGTGGGTGCAGTCCCGGCAGGCCGGCAAGGGACTCGCCCGGCGAGCCCTCGCCTACGAGCTTCGACGCAAGGGGATCGACGACGAGGTGGCTCGCGCGGCGCTCGCAGAGGTCGACCCGGACGACGAGGTCGAGTCGGCTCGCCGGTTGGTGCGCCGCAAGCTCCGCTCGGTCCAGCGAGTCGACCACCACGGCGCCGTACGCCGACTCATCGGCATGCTCGCCCGCAAGGGCTACCCCAGCGGGCTCGCGATCAGGGTCGTGCGCGAGGAGCTCGAGGCGGCTGGCCGCGCCGCGAGAGATGTCGTCGAGCCCTACGACTGACGGGTCGGCAGGCACAACCTCGCGGGATCGGCGGTCAGGCGCCTCCGGTCTGGCCGACCATGGGGACCGCGAGCGGCTTGCGCTCACCGACGAACCGACGCTGAGCCAGAGTGGCCAACCAGGTGAGGACGAGGTTCGTCGCGATGTACATCGTCGCCAGGACGATCGCCGTCTGGAACTGGTTGCCGAACTCGCCGTAGATCTGCTTCCCGACGAACGTCAGCCCGGGCGCGAAGATGTAGTAGCCGAGGCTGGTGTCCTTAAGGGCCACTACGCACTGGCTGATGATCGCCGGGAGCATGATCTTGACCCCCTGAGGCATGAGCACCAGATTCATCACCTGGGTCTTGCGCATGCCGACCGCGTACGCCGCCTCCCCCTGGCCGCGCGGCACCGCCTGGATCCCTGCGCGGAAGACCTCTGCGAGCACTGATCCGTTGTAGAGGGTCAGCCCGAGGACCACCGACCAGTAGGGGCCGAACCCGTCACCCACGCCGAAGGTGAAGAAGATGAAGATGATCAGCAGGAGCAGTGGAACGGCACGGAAGAACTCGACCACCAGCCAGCACGGCCACCGGACCAGGGCATGGTCCGACAGCTTGCCGATCCCGAAGAGTACGCCGAAAGCAAGCGCGAGGATGATCGACACGAACGCCATCTGCAGCGTCCGCAACAGGCCGTCGACCAGCAGCACCACGATGAAGTCGGGGGTGACGAACGGCTCCCAGAGCTCGTAGGCGAACTGCCCGGTGTTGTACATCCGCCACACGACCGCTCCGACAAGAGCGAGCAGCGCCACCGTCGCGACCACGGAGTAGAGGCGATGCCGCGCCCTCGTCCGAGGGCCGGCGACGTCGAAGAGGACGCTGCTCATCGTGCCGCCCTCCATCGCCGTTCCAACCCGAATGCGCCAGCTGACATCACCTCGACCAGGATGATGTAGCCGATCGCAAAGGTGATGAAGATCAGCGGAAGGTCGCCGGCGTTGTTGTTGGTGAAGAACCGCATCCGGGCCGTCGCCTCGATGAGACCGAACGCCGCAGCCACCGACGTGTTCTTGGCCAGAGCGATCAGCACACTGGCCAGCGGTGGTACGACGGCCCGGAAGGACTGCGGAAGGATCACCTGACTCATCGTCTGCCCGAACGTGAGCCCCATCGCGCGTGCCGCCTCGGCCTGGCCGAGCGGCACGGAGTTCACGCCCGACCTGATCGCCTCGCAGACAAAGGCCGAGGTGTACACGCTCAGGGCGATCACTCCCTTGACCACGAACGGAGTCTGCACCAGCAGGTCGAGGGTGGGTGCGGCGATGAAGACGAAGATGAAGACGATCAGCAGCGGCGTGTTACGGATAACCGAGACGTACAGGGCGCCCAGCCGAGCCAGCACCGCGACGGGTCCCACCCTCATCGCGGCGAGCACCGTGCCTCCCACCAGGGAGGCGACCCCCGAGAACACGAGAAGCTGGATCGTCAGCCAGAACGCCTCGAGCACGAGGTCGAACCTTGTGAACACGTCGTCCACGCCTCACCTCCTCGTCGAGATCCTCGGTCCACCCTGGTGCCTGGTGGGGGCTCCCGATAGGGAGCCCCCACCAACGGTCGTGCGGAGTCAGCTGCAGCTCACTCGCACGGGTCGAACGCCGGCGGCTCCGGCGTCTCGACGCCGGACTGGCCCAGCGTCGCCTCGAACGCCTCGGCCCAGGTGCCGTCCTCGTAGGAGGCTTCGATGGTGTCCGAGATCCACTGGCACATCTCGGGAGAGTCCTTGGCGTAGCCGACGCCGTAGTTCTCCTCGGAGAACTCCTCGCCGACGACCTGGATCTCGTCCGGCTGCTCCGCGACGTAGCCGAGCAGGATGGACCCATCGGTGCTCATCGCTTCGACGGTGCCGTTCACGACCTGGTCGACGCACTCGGAGTAGGTGTCGAACCCGCGTGGGTTGGCGCCTTCGGCCTCGATGTTCTCCAGCGAGGTGGACCCGGTCACCGAGCAGACCTCTTCACCCTGCAGATCCTCGATGCCGCCGACGTCGCTGTCGGTCCGGACCATCACCTGCTGTCCGGTGACGTAGTAGGGCCCGGCCTGACCCACGATCGCACGCCGCTCGGGAGTGATCGAGTACGACGCGATCACGAGGTCGACCTCACCCTCCTTGAGGAAGATCTCTCGGTTGTCGGAGATGGTCTCCTTCCAGGTGATGTCCTCCGCCGCGATCCCGAGCGAACCGGCGAGGATCTTGCCGATCTCGGGGTCGAAGCCGACAGGAGCGTCGTCGGTGGCTCCCTTGAACCCGATGCCAGGTTGGTCGTACTTCACACCGATGACGATCTCGCCGCTCTCCGCGAACTCCTTCATCCTGGTGCCGTCCTCGAAGTCGTCGGCTGCGTTCTCCGCGACGTCGACCTCGACGCTCTCCGTCTCACCTCCACCGCTGCCCGCCTCACCGCAGGCCGCGAGGGCGAGCGAGAGTCCGGCTACGGCGAGGACTGCCTTCGATCTTCCGAATCGCATAGTGCTGCCTCCTTCTCTTTGGTGGCCGAGACCGGCCCATGTGGCTGCGTTCAGTGCTTCAGGATCTTGCCGAGGAAGTCTTGGGCGCGTGTGGTCTGCGGGTTGGTGAAGAACTCCTCCGGTGTGTTCTCCTCGACGATCCTGCCGCCGTCCATGAAGAGGACGCGGTTGGCCGCCGTACGTGCGAACCCCATCTCGTGGGTGACCACGACCATCGTCATCCCGCCCTTGGCGAGATCGACCATTACGTCGAGCACCTCCTTGATCATCTCCGGATCGAGGGAGGAGGTTGGCTCGTCGAAGAGCATGACCTTGGGCTCCATCGCGAGAGCGCGGGCGATCGCGACCCGCTGCTGCTGGCCACCTGAGAGCTGCGCGGGGTACTTGTGCGCCTGTTCGCCAACGCCGACGCGCTCCAGCAGCTGCTTGGCCTGCGCCTCGGCCTCGGTCTTGGCCAGCTTGCGCACCTTGATCGGCCCGAGCGTGACGTTCTCGAGAATCGTCTTGTGGGCGAAGAGGTTGAATGCCTGGAAGACCATGCCGACCTCCGCGCGCAGCTGGGCAAGCTCCTTGCCCTCCTGCGGGAGCGGCTGGCCGTCGAGCGAGATCGTCCCCTGCTGAATCGGCTCCAGCCGGTTGATCGCTCGACACAGCGTCGACTTGCCCGACCCCGAGGGCCCGATGACGACGATGACCTCGCCACGGTCGATCGCCAGGTTGACGTCCTGAAGCACATGGAGGTCGCCGAACCACTTGTCGACGTGATCAAGCACCACCAGCGATGCATTGCCTCGCTGTGAGGGGGATGTCTGTGGCATCGTCGCCATGCCGAGCACGTTAGCGACTCGGGCTGCTCATTCCTACCTGTCGAAGCCGCGTCGGCGTTTCGATACGGTTACGCCAGGGCACACCCGCGCCCCTCGACGAAAGGCATCACCGTGGCTACGAAGAATCCCCTGGGCAAGGCTGCCGAGACGGCGGTCGAGTCCATCAAGCACCCGTTGAGTACGACGGGCAAGGTCGTCGAGCAGGCCAAGGGGACCGCTGCCCTGGGCAAGATGCTCTCCCAGCACGTCGGCAAGGCTGCGGCATCCGCGGCTGCCGACACGGCAACTGCCGTCGCAGGCAGGGCGAGAGGCGGCAAGCGGTCCTCACGGAACGCACCGACGGCGCAGTCGGGGCAGCGGTCCCCATCGACGGCGACCACGCTGCGATCGGTGCCGGACGTCAACGAGCCGGGCCGGACCACGGGTGGCAGCGCCAAGAAGACCGCCAAGAAGACCGCAAAGAAGTCGGCCGCGAAGAAGACGGGCGCCAAGAAGAGCACGGGCGCCAAGAAGTCCGCGGCGAAGAAGGGCGCGAAGAAGGTCAGCAAGGCGAAGCGGTCGGCGGCCGCCAAGAAGGGTGCCGCGAAGAAGAGCGCAGCGTCGCGGTCGCGGGCGGCGAAGAAGGGGGCGAAGAAGGTCAGCACGGGGAAGCGTTCGGCGGCCGCCAAGAAGGGTGCCGCGAAGAAGAGCGCAGCGTCGCGGTCGCGGGCGGCGAAGAAGGGCGCGAAGAAGGTCAGCACGGCGAAGCGTTCGGCCGCCGCCAAGAAGGGCGCCGCGAAGAAGAGCACCGCCTCGCGGTCGCGGGCACGCGCAGCCAAGAAGTCCGCGGGAAAGAAGTCCGCGGCGAAGAAGAGCGCGAAGACGTCCACCGTCAAGAAGTCCGCGGGAAAGAAGTCCGCGGCGAAGAAGTCCGCGGCGAAGAAGAGCGCGAAGACGTCCACCGTCAAGAAGTCCACCGCCACGAAGACATCGGCAGCGGCCCCAGTCCAGACGGTCACCGCTACGCCGACCGACGTGGCGAGGGTCGTCGAGTCGGCGCCTGCGGACTCGAAAAGTCCACCCATCGTCGAGGTCGTCACCTCCGCGGGCAGCACCGCGGCGACCCCGGCGGTCAGCCCCGACACAGCCGAAGCGGACCTGACCCAGCCCAGCACGGAGGGCGTCCTCGATTCCTCGACCGCCAAGCGAATCGCCACCGAGTCGACCAGCTCCGCAGGGCGGCCGAGCGCAACCCGCAGTAGCGGGTTCGGGACGGGTCTCACGCCGTAGGCTTGTCCGGTCATGACGCGCAGCTACGAGGTCCGCACCTACGGGTGCCAGATGAACGCGCACGACTCGGAGCGGCTCACCGGGCTGCTCGAGGGAGCCGGCTACGTCCCCGCTGAGCGAGGTGACCGTCCCGCCGATGTGGTGGTGTTCAACACGTGCGCGGTGCGCGAGAACGCTGACAACAGGCTCTACGGCAACCTTGGCCACCTGGCCCCGGTGAAGGCGCAGAACCCCGGCATGCAGATTGCGGTCGGCGGATGCCTGGCCCAGAAGGATCGCGGTGAGATCACCCGCCGGGCTCCCTGGGTGGATGTCGTCTTCGGCACGCACAACATCGGCTCCTTGCCGGTGCTGCTCGAGCGTGCCCGTGTCGCCGACGAGGCACATGTCGAGATCCTCGAGTCACTGGACGTGTTCCCCTCGACGCTGCCGACGAAGCGGGAGTCGGCGTACGCCGCCTGGGTCTCGATCTCCGTCGGCTGCAACAACACCTGCACGTTCTGCATCGTCCCGGCGCTGCGCGGCAAGGAGAAGGACCGTCGGCCCGGCGACATCCTGGCCGAGATACGCGCACTGGTCGCCGAGGGAGTCTGCGAGGTGACGTTGCTGGGGCAGAACGTGAACTCCTACGGCGTCGAGTTCGGTGACCGTCTTGCGTTCGGGAAGTTGTTGCGCGCCTGCGGAGAGGTCGACGGGCTGGAGCGGGTCCGCTTCACCAGCCCTCACCCGAAGGACTTCACCGACGACGTGATCGCGGCCATGGCGGAAACGCCGAACGTCATGCCGCAGCTGCACATGCCGCTGCAGTCCGGGTCGGACCGGGTGCTGAAGGCAATGCGCCGGTCCTATCGGCAGGAGAAGTACCTCGGCATCATCGACCGGGTGCGTGCCGCGATGCCGGAGGCTGCGATCACCACCGACATCATTGTCGGCTTCCCGGGCGAGACCGAGGACGACTTCGCCGAGACCCTGCGCGTGGTGCAGCAGGCAAGATTCTCCGGCGCGTTCACCTTTCAGTACTCCAAACGTCCGGGCACTCCCGCCGCCGACCTCGGCGAGCAGATCCCGCGAGAGATCGTGCAGAACCGGTACGAGCGCCTGGTCGCGCTGGCGGACGACGTGGCGTGGTCGGAGAACAAGTCACTGGTCGGGCGCCGAGTCGAGCTGCTCGTCTCCGAGGGTGAGGGCCGCAAGGACTCCGCGACCCGACGGCTCACTGGCCGCGCGAGGGACAACCGCCTCGTGCACTTCACACCCGCTTCATCGGTGGTTGAGGAGGAGCGAAGCGACGTCCTTCGAGACGGCTCGTCCCTCGCCTCCTCAGGAACCATCTCGAAACCACGTCCCGGTGACATGGTCGAGGTGGTCGTCACCTACGCCGCCCCGCATCACCTCGTCGCTGACGGTCCGGTCAGCTCGGTGCGGCGTACCCGCTCCGGGGACGCCTCGGAGCAGCGCAATGCTGAGCCGTCGAGCCCAGGAGTGCTCCTCGGGCTTCCAAGAGTCGGAGCGCCAGCCAGCCGGTGATCCCGCGCGGGGCGCCGACCAGCGCCCTCAGCCGTGTGAGTGGCCGGGGTTGCGCTTCGGGTCGAAGTCGTGGTCGGGAAGTTCGGCGGTGTTAGCCTCGACGCCCCCTGGCGTCGGGTCGTCGTCGCGGGCGGTGCTTCTCGTGCCGTCGGTGCCCTCCACGCCGGCGCCCTGGTCCCCGTCGTCGGGCCCGGTGCGCTCGCTGCTCACTCCCATGTCGCCACTCGAGCCCTGGGGGCCGGCAGCGTTCGGGTTGGAGGCCTCGACTTCGGTCACGCCAGACTCGATCTCGTCCTGGTTTTCTCGACCGCTGGTCACTCGGCGCCCGATCCGTCCGAGGGCTGACCCTGCGCGGTCTCCGCGTTTCCGACTGGGGAGGTAGCCGGCTCACCACCGGGCTCGCCCTCCGGAATCTCCGGTGCGGGAATCGTCTGTGGACCGTCGGGGGTGCTGCTCGGCACCACCTCTGGTTCCGGAGGACCAACCGGGTCACCGGGGTCTTGGGGAGAGCCGGGCTCGACGGGGGTAGGGGTTTGCGTCATGGTCTACCCCTACCCCGGAGGGGGCTGGCGAAACGGTCTCCGCGCTTTCGGGTCGGACTGCTTGCGACACTGCTCCCATGAGTGCGCAGGTCGCCGGTCTCGACCAGACGACCCCGATCGTCGCGGTCGTCGGGCCAACCGGCGCCGGGAAGACCGAGCTGTCCCTGGACCTGGCTGAGGCTCTGGAAGGCGAGGTGGTGAACACCGACTCGATGCAGGTCTATCGAGGGATGGACATCGGCACCGCCAAGCTCGCACCCGCCGACCGGCGCGGGATCACCCACCATCTGCTCGACGTGATGGAGGTGACGCAGGCGGCGACCGTCGCGGAGTTCCAAGCACGGGCCCGCGCAGTCATCGACGACTGTCGGTCGCGGCGAGTCCCGCCGGTTCTCGTCGGCGGGTCGGCGCTCTACACCCGTGCCGTCCTCGACCGGTTCGAGTTCCCGGGCACCGAGCCGGAGCTACGCCTACGGCTGGAGCGGGAGCTCGAGGCCATCGGGGCCGAGGCCCTGCACCGGCGCCTGGCGGAGACTGATCCGGTGGCGGCGGCGAAGATCGAGCCGGGCAACGGGCGGCGGATCGTACGGGCTCTGGAGGTCATCGCGATCAGCGACGGGCCGTTCAACGCCAGCCTGCCCGACCGCGCGTACTTCTACGCCGCGGCACACCAGATCGGGGTGCGCATTCCGCGCGATGTCCTCGACGAGCGGATCGCGCTCCGGGTGCGGTCGATGTGGGAGGCGGGCTTCGTGGAGGAGGTACGCCGACTCGACCGGCGTGGCCTCCACACGGCGAGGACGGCCAGTCGTGCGCTCGGCTACCAGCAGATCCTGGCATTCCTGCACGGCGAGACCACCGAGGCCGAAGCGCTGGAGCGGACCATTGCCGCGACCCGCCGGTTCGCGAGGCGGCAGGACAGCTGGTTCCACAAGGACCCGCGGATCACCTGGGTCGGCTGGGACGACCCGCAGCGGGTCAGCAGAGCGCTGGCTGCTTGCGGGCATGCCGGTCCGGGGGGAGGGTAGAACCTGGACCAGCCGTTTCCGCTCGGGAGGAACTCATGAGGCATCTGCGCAGCAGCCGCACCGGCGTCGTACTCGCGGTGACCACGGTGACCATGGGGATCCTGGCATCGACCGCTGCGACCAGCTCGGCCGGCCCCAGAGGCGCAGGCGGCGAGCGCGAGCCCTACACGAGAAGACGCCGACCAGCACCGGCTTCGACGGTGCCGTCAGCTCGGTCGACCCGGAGGCCTCGCGGATCGGGATACGGGTGCTCAAGAAGGGCGGCAACGCGGTTGACGCCGCGGTGGCGACCGCGGCAGCGCTCGGGGTCACCGAGCCGTACAGCGCCGGCCTCGGCGGAGGCGGGTACTTCGTCTACTACGACGCGCGCTCGGGCAAGGTGCGCACGATCGACGGCCGGGAGACCGCTCCGCGCAGCATGCCTCAGGACGCCTTCGACGACCCGAGCACCGGGGAGCCTTACAACTTCTTCCCGGAGTTGGTCACCAGCGGCGTCTCGGTCGGCGTCCCGGGCACGCCGGCAACGTGGCAGCACGCCGTGAACAGGTGGGGCAACCACGCCTTCAAACGGGCGCTGTGGCCCGCTGCCCGGCTGGCCCGGCGCGGGTTCATCGTGGACGAGACCTTCCGGCAGCAGACAGAGGACAACCAGGAGCGCTTCGAGGCCTACACCACCACCCCGAGGCTCTTCCTGCCCGGCGGAGAGCCGCCGCCCGTCGGATCGGTCTTCCGGATCCCGGGCCTGGCGAACACCTACGAGCTGCTCGCGCGTGAGGGCCTGCGTCCCTTCTACCGGGGTCGGATCGCCGAGCAGATGGCTCGACTCGTGCAGGAGCCGCCGAAGAGCCCGGACACCGAGCTGCCCGTGCCGGCCGGGTTCCTGACCGAGCGCGACCTCGCCCGCTATGACATCCGCCGCCAGCGGCCGACTCAGTCCGACTACCGCCAGTACGACATCTACGGCATGGCACCCTCCTCGTCCGGTGGCTCGACCGTCGGGGAGTTGTTCAACATCCTCGAGCGTTACCAGCTGGCTGGGATGGCGCCGCAGGACGCGTTGCACCTCTACCTGGAGGCCACGGCTCTCGCGTTCGCCGACCGCGGCGAGTACGTCGGCGACCCGGCGTACGTCGACGTTCCCCTGCGCGACCTGCTCTCCGACCGGTTCGCGCGGGAGCGCGCGTGCACCATCAACGAGACGGAGGCCGCGGACAAGCCGGTGGCACCCGGTGACGTGGACGAGTACGACGGTCGCTGCAACCGCTCACCACGATCGGGAGGCCGCGCCCCAGAGACCGAGAACGTCGAGACCACGAACCTCACCGTCGCGGACCGATGGGGCAACGTGGTGGAGTACACGCTGACCATCGAGCAGACCGGCGGGTCGGGGATGCTGATCCCCGGACGCGGTTTCCTGATGAACAACGAGCTCACCGACTTCTCCTATACCGAAGGTCGGCGTCACCCGAACCAGATCCGCGGCGGGAAACGGCCACGGTCCTCGATGTCGCCGACCATCATCTTGCGCAGTGGCCGCCCGTTCCTGGCTCTTGGCTCGCCCGGTGGGTCGACGATCATCACTACCGTGGCCCAGCTGGCGTTCAACCGGATCGACCGCGGGATGAGCCTTCCGCAGGCGATGGCCGAGTCGCGCGCCACCCAGCAGAACACCCCGGTCGTGGTGGCCGAGCCGGAGTTCGTGGGCACCTACGGCTCGGGGCTGCGGGCATACGGACACCGGTTCAGCCAGATCGACGAGCTCGGTGCGGCAACCGCCATCGAGTTCGGCCCGCGAGGGCTCCTCACGGCGGTCGCCGAGCCGGAGCGTCGCGGCGGGGGCTCCGCCCTCGTCGTACGCCCAAGTCCGTAGCGACCGAGTGCCTAGGCGACCCGGCGCCCAGCCGCCTCGGTGACGCCGACCGGCTCGAGCATGAGCACGGCGGCATCACAGGAGGTGCAGCAGTAGGCAGCGCTGTCGACCGGCACGAAGACCCGCTCGTCGGAGCAGTCCGGGCAGAGCGCGACGATGCCGCGGAGCATGAGGATGTCTGATCTGTCGTCCATGGGGTTCACGTTGGCACCCGCCACCGACAGAATGGACCAGACACGCCCACGAGGTGGGTGTAGCAGGCGATGACAGGCGCCATATTGAGCCAGAGATTGAGCCGGAAAGGACATCGCATGGCCGACACCTACACCGTCGAGCGCTCCGCACTCATCGAGGCGACCCCCGAGCAGGTCTACCCGAAGATCGCCGACTTCCACGAGTGGCAGGCATGGTCTCCGTGGGAGGGGATGGACCCCGACCAGCAGCGCACCTACTCCGGTGCGGACTCCGGGTCGGGCGCGGTGTACTCCTGGTCGGGCAACCGGAAGGTCGGCGAGGGACGGATGGAGATCACCCACGCCAACGAGGCCTCCCGCGTGGAGATCGCCCTCGACTTCATCAAGCCCTTCAAGTCCAGCAACACCACGAGCTTCTCCCTGCAGCCGGAGGGCGCGGGGACGAGGGTCGACTGGTCGATGACCGGGCCGAAGACGTTGATGACGAAGGTGATGGGGATCTTCAAGAGCATGGACAAGATGATCGGTCCCGACTTCGAACGCGGCCTGGCGCAGCTGAAGTCCCAGGTCGAGCAAACCTGAAGTTTCGGGTAGTCGCTTGTCCTGAGGAGGGCGAGGGACGAGCCCGTCTCGAAGGGAGCTTGTCGAGACCACTACCTGGTCTCGATGATCGCCTAGCCTGGGAGGCGTGCAGGCAACGTTCCGTTTCCTCAAGGGTCATGGCACGCAGAACGACTTCGTCCTGCTGCCCGACCCGGACGGCACCGTGCACCGCGACCTGTCGGCGGAGCTGGTGGTCGCCCTCTGTGACCGACATGCGGGGATCGGCGCGGACGGCGTGATGCGCGTGGTGCGCTGCGAGGCGTACGACGACCCCGCCGCTGTCGCGCTGCGCGGCGAGGCTGAGTGGTTCATGGACTACCGCAACTCGGACGGGTCGATCTCGGAGATGTGCGGCAACGGTATTCGCCTCTTCGCGCGCTACCTCGCCGACCACGAAGGTGTCGACACCTCGGCAGCGCTCCCGGTCGCCACACGGTCCGGGCTCAAGCTGCTGAGGTTCGAGGGGCAGGGGTTCGAGGAGCCCGGGTGGATCTCCGCGGACATGGGCACGCCGACCGTGCTCGCGGACACCAAGGTCTCCGTCGGGTCCCGCAGCTGGCCGGCCGTGCACGTGAGCATGGGCAACCCGCACGCGGTCGTGTTCGTCGACTCGCTCGAGGACGCAGGCCCGCTGCGGTCGGCTCCGGCCTACGACACGACCGACTTCCCGCACGGCGTCAACGTCGAGTTCGTGCTTCGCAGAGGCGAGCGTCACCTCGCGATGAGGGTGCACGAGCGTGGCTCGGGGGAGACCCGGTCGTGCGGGACCGGAGCCTGTGCGGCGGTGGTCGCTGCCGCGACTGCCGGCGGCATCACGCGCGGTGACACGGTGACCTACGAGCTCGACACGGTTGGGGGTCGGCTGCGGGTGAGCTGGGTGGCCGGCGGGCAGGTGGCGCTCGCTGGACCGGCCGTGATCGTGGTTGAGGGCGAGGTGGCTGCGTCGTTCCTGCGAGAGGAGCCCTAAAGCACTCGCGGCGGGTCAGGAGCCGTGCGAGCATCGTGGCAACGGCGGGAACACCTCTCGCCGCCCGGCTGTTCTCCTTGGTGGATATGACGCACTCTCAGAACGCATCGTGGGACCCGCCCGAAGAGGCCGACGTACCCGACGACGCC
>Ga0136617_10000932_pt1 | contig 25565 bp, 14 predicted proteins | sample AntDrymUQ3222106_2_FD_129672 | JGI IMG/M metagenome (GOLD analysis project Ga0136617, IMG submission 129672) | Polar desert sand microbial communities from Dry Valleys, Antarctica - metaG UQ322 (21.06) | ecosystem: Environmental > Terrestrial > Soil > Desert | place: Antarctica: Dry Valley...
CCTGACCAACTGCGTCATGCTCTGCACCGCCCACCACCGGCTGCTGCACCACCCGGGGTGGTGTGTGCAGATCCGCGACGGGCTACCGGAGTTCCTCCCACCGTGCTGGATCGACCCCGACCGAGTCCCCCGACGCAAACCCCTCGCACACCTGATCAACGGACCCTGAACCCGACCACCGCTCCCGCGGGCGGCTGCACACCCCAGCACCACCCTGTACAGCCGCCCACGTGAGGCACTCAGAGCCTGGTGGTGAACCACAGCGGACCCGGCCGGGGCTGTGATCGCGGTTAGCGATCTGGTCACGTTGGCGTGTCGGGGCACCGGTGCTGGAGCGGACATCCCGGGTGGTTGATGCGGCACCGCCATCTGGTCCGTGACGACGAGCGGCTGCCCGCCCATCAGGAGGCCATGGGCTTGTGGACCACAACCATGATTCTGAGGGGGCTGGCCAGCCAACGACAGGTGGCGCCCGCCGGGAGCGGAGTCGGAGCCTTTACGGTGGTCACCTCATGCGGCTGCTGCACACCTCCGACTGGCACGTCGGCAAGACCCTCAAGGGTGTGGGTCGGCTCGACGAGCAGGAGCAGGTGCTGCGCGAGATCGTCGGCGTCGCGCGCGAGCACGAGGTCGACGCCGTGCTCGTCGCCGGTGACCTCTACGACACCGCCGCGCCCTCGGCCCAGGCCCAGCAGCTCGTGATCCGCACCCTGATGGGGTTGGCCCGCACGGGAGCGGAGGTGATCGCGATCGCCGGCAACCATGACCATGCCCCGACGCTGGAGGCCTACCGCGCGTTGGCGGGTGCCGCCGGGATCACGCTGGTCGGGTCGGTCCGCACGGCCGAGCAGGGCGGCGTCGTGGAGTTCACCGCGCGCTCCACCGGCGAGCCGGCGACGGTCGCGGTGTTGCCGTTCCTGTCCCAACGCTACGCGGTGCGCGCGGCCGAGCTCGTCACGAAGACGCCCGCGGAGCACACCGGTGACTACGACCAGCAGCTCCGCGACATCCTCGGGAGCCTCACCGCCGGGTTCCGCGACGACGCGGTGAACCTCGTGATGGCGCACCTCACCGTGCTGAACGGAAAGCTCGGCGGCGGTGAGCGGAAGGCTCAGTCGATCTTCGAGTACGCCGTGCCCGCCACGATCTTCCCGATCGAGGCGCACTACGTGGCGCTCGGGCACCTGCACCGGCGCCAGCGGATGGACGCGCCGTGTCCGGTGCACTACTGCGGCGCGCCGCTGGCCGTCGACTTCGGCGAGCAGGAGAACACGCCCGTGGTCTGCCTGGTCGAGGCCTCGCCCGGGACGCCCGCCACGGTCACCGACATCCCGATCACGGCCGGGCGGCGGCTGCGGACGCTGCGCGGCACGGTCGCGGAACTGTCGGGGTTCGCTGCCACCGTGGGGGAGGACTTCCTGCGGGTGTGGGTGCGCGAACCTGCTCGCGCGGGGCTGCGAGAGGAGGTGAGCGCGCTGCTGCCGAACGCGCTGGAGGTGCGCATCGACCCGGAGTTCGCCGCACCCGTCGCGGCGCCGCGGCCCTCGGGTGGGTTGGGCGCCGAACGCAGCCCGTCGGAGCTGTTCGGGGAGTACCTGGCTACCCAGACCGTCGACGACCCGCGTGTCGAGCAGCTCTTCGCCCGTCTGCACGACGACGCGGTCACCGGGGACGCCTGATGCGGCCGGTGCTGCTGGAGCTGGCCGGGTTCGCCTCGTTCCGCGAGCCCACCGTCGTCGACTTCCGGGGGGCGGAGTACTTCGCGCTGGTCGGGCCCACCGGGTCGGGCAAGTCCACGGTGATCGACGCGATGACGTTCGCGCTGTACGGGTCGGTTCCGCGCTGGGACGACCGGCGTACCGTCGCGCTCGCCCTGGCACCCACGGTCAACCGGGGCACGGTCCGGTTCGTGTTCGACGTCGCGGCGGCGCGGTACGTGGCCGCGCGGGAGCTGCGGCGCGCGGCGGGTGGCGGCGTCTCGGTACGCAGTGCTCGGCTGGAGCGGCTGCACGACCCGTCCGGCGTCGGCGGGGTGGACGAGGAGACCGACCCGGTCGCCGACGGCGCTGGCCCGGTCACGAAGGCCGTGGAGGAGCTGCTCGGGCTCCCGTTCGGCGACTTCTGTACCTGTGTGGTGCTGCCTCAGGGCGAGTTCGCCGAGTTCCTGCACACCGAGCCGCGCAAGCGCCAGGAGAAGCTGGTGCGGATCCTCGGCCTCGAGGTCTACGACAAGATCGCCCGCGCGGCCAACAGCGAGGCCGCCGCCGCGCGCCAGCGCGCCGAGGTGCTCACCGAGCAGCTCGCCGGCTACGCCGACGCTACCGCGGAGGCCGAGCAGGCGGCGGTCGCGCGAGTGCGGGAGCTGGCAGCGCTCGCCGAGCGGGTAGGTGCCGCGGTGCCGGAGCTGACGGCGGCTGGTGCGTCGCTCGATGCCGCGGAGGCGCTGGTGGCGCGGTTGCGGTCCGAACGGGCTCAGCTCGATGCGGTCACCGCGCCCGGTGGGCTCCCCGACCTTGACGCGCGGCACCGCGCGGCCACCGCGACGGCCGCTGCCGCATCCGACCGCGCGGACGTCGCCGAGGCCGCCGACACCGCCGCTCGGGAGCGGCTCGCCGCGGCGCCGTCCCGGGAGCCGCTGCAGCAGGTGTGTCGTGACCACGTCGAGCTCGCGGCCCTGGCCGTCGAGCTGCCCGGGGCGCGGGAGCGCCACGACACCGCCCGCACCGCCTACGACACGGCCGCGCGCACCGCCGCCGCCGCACGCACCGCGCTCGACGCCGCCCGCGCGAACCGCGACGACGCCGACACCGCGCTCACCGCGGCCCAGGACACCGTGCGCCGGCTCACCGCCGAGCGCGACAGCCTCCGGAACCTGGCCGTCCCCGCCGGGCTCGACCAGCTCGACCACCGACGCTCGGTGGCCGCCGCCGCTCTCGACCGGGCCGCCGCCGCCCTGGCCGCGCTCGAGGCCGCCGACACCCGCGCCCGGAAGGATCTCGCCGCCGCTTCGCCCCGGGGTCCGCTGGAGCAGGCGCGTCGCGACCACCATGACCTCGCTGTCGCGCAGCAGGAGTACCGGGCCGCCGTCGAGGCGCACGCGACCGCGGAGCGGGACGCCACCGTGGCCACGACCCAGGTCGCCGCGACCCGACACCCCCTCGACGAGGCACAGGAGCGGCGTGCGGAGGGCCAGCGCACCCACCTCGCCGCGGCGCTGCGGCCCGCCCTCGTCGCCGGGGACGCGTGCCCGGTGTGTGCGCAGCCCGTCGCCACGGTGCCCGAGCCGCTGCTCGACACCGATCTGGACAGCGCCGAGCGCGCCGTCGCCGCAGCCGAGAGGGCGCACGACGACGCCCGTCGGCACGAGGCGGCGGTGTTGGTCACGCAGGCGCGGGCGGCCGGGGAGGTGGAGCGGCTGGCCGCGACGATGAAGCGGCTGCGGTCCGCGCTCGCCGAGGCGCCCCCGACCGCGTCCGACGTCGAGGCCGGACTCGCGGCGCTCGACCGGCTCGCGGTCGACGCTGAAAAGGCCGACGCCGCGGTCCGCACCGCCCGGCGAGACCGGGAGGAGGCGGCGCGCTCGGCGGAGAGCATCCGCGGCGAGGTCGCGGCCGCGACGGCGGCGCTCCGCGCGGTCCGTGACCCGTTCGTCCCGCTCGGCGCGCCCGCCGTCGACGCCGAGGACGTCGCTGCCGGCTGGGCCGCGCTCGTCGCTTGGGCCCAGGACGAGACTGTCGCCCGTGACGTCGCACTCCTGGCGGCCCGCGACGCCGCGGCCACCGCGGAGGGGGACCGGGACACCGCCGAGCAGCAGCTGTGCGCGGCCGACCGGGCCGCTCACGACGCTCGCCAGGACGAGACCGCCGCCGCCCGCGCCGAGCAGGACGCGCGCGGGGCCGTCGCGGGTATCGAGCAGCGCATCGCGGAGCTGCGCTCGGTGCTGGCCGGAGCACCCACGGACGCCGAGGCAGCCGCCGCGCTGGAGCGGCGCACCGCGCTGGAGGCGGCGACCCACGCCGTCGACGAGGAGCTGCGCGCCGCCCGCACGAACCTGCGGTCCGCGGACGGCGCCGTGACCGAGGTTGCGCGGGAGGTCACGGCGGCGTGGGAGGCGCTGCGCGCGGCGCGCGACCCGCTCGTCGCGCTCGACGCGCCCGCCGTCACCGGAGACGACCTGGTGGCGGCGTGGGCCGCGCTCACCGGCTGGGCCCGGCACGAGGTCGACGCCCGGGCCGGGCGGTTGACCGGCGCCGAGGACGCGGCGCGCACGGCCCGTGACGCGCGGGCCGCGGTCGAGCGTCGGCTCACCGACGAGCTCACCGCCCACGACGTCTACGCCGCCGCCCCACTGGCCGCGACGGCGCTGCCGGCCGTCGCGGCCGTGCTGGAGCGGGCCCGGGGCAGGCAGGAGCGGGTCGCCGAGCGCCGCGCCACCGCCGCGACGATCACCGCCGACCGGGACGCGGCCGAGTCCGCCCAACAGGTCGCCAAGATGCTGGGCGGCCTGCTGCGCTCGGACGGGTTCCCGCGCTGGCTGGTGGCCTCCGCGCTGGACGCGCTGGTGGCGGACGCGTCGAGCAGCCTCGCCGAGCTCTCGGGCGGACAGTTCGAGCTGACCCACGCCGGCGGCGAGTTCCTGGTGGTCGACCACGCCGACGCCGACGCGCACCGGCCGGTGAAGACGCTGTCCGGCGGTGAGACCTTCCAGGCCAGCCTCGCGCTGGCCCTGGCCCTGTCGGCGCAGATGTCGCACCTCGCGGCCCGTGGCGCCGCCCGGCTCGAGTCGATCTTCCTGGACGAGGGCTTCGGCACCCTGGACGAGGCCAACCTCGAGGTGGTCGCCGGCACCCTGGAGAACCTCGCGACGCGCGGCGACCGGATGGTCGGGGTGATCACGCACGTGCCGGCGCTGGCCGAGCGGGTGCCGGTGCGGTTGCGGGTGCGCCGCGACCAGCGCACCTCGTCGGTGCTGCGGGATGGGGCGTGAGGTGCGGTGAGGTTCAGCGTCGACCCGTGGGACCCGTCCTACGGCACCAGTCTGGACACCGAGCTGGGGGAGTCCACGGCGCAGGTCGTGGCCGACGTCGAGGTCCCGGTCGACCGGTGGGCGCCGCTCGGGCCGGACCCGCGCGTCGCGCCACCGGGACGGGTGCTGTTCGTGGACGGGGTGCGTCGGATCGACGCGCAGGTGTGGGTCGAGGAGTCCGACGGCACCGCGTCCCCCGCGCTGTGCGCCTCCTACTCCGCGGGGGTCGTGTGCTGCTGCCGGGCCGACGGCGCGCACCTGCTGACCGCGCACGTCCGCCGCGGGCTGTTCACCACCGTCGCGGACGACACCGACGTCGTCACCACCGCCGGGACCTACCGGGCCACTCGCACCGCCGCCCGTCCGGACATCGCCCCGGTGCAGGTTCTGTCCCTGGCGCTGCAGCGTGGCCTCGCCGATGTCGAGCTCGTCGCGGCAGCCGCGGCCCGCAGCGACCACGGGGTCGGTGACGACCTGCTCGTGATCGACGGCCCGCTGCGCGGCCGCCAGCACCTGCCGCGGGCGATCGGGTTCGTGAAGAGCCACCGCAGCGACTACCTGCCCCCGCGGCTGGGCGGGGTCGTCGCGGCGCTGGGGCCCGGCCAGCGCACGCCGGTGTTCCGGCTCGGCAGCTCCTGGGAGCGCCACACCTGGTACCTGCGGCTGCCGTGCGCGTCCGGAGCGCCGTGGGCGGGGGTGGCGCGGGTGGAGTGCAGCGCCGACCTCACCGCCGACGCGGCTATCGCGCTGGCAGCACTGAGCCAGGTAACGCTCGTGCGCTACGCGTCCACGGAGTACAAGGACTCCCGGGCGCCCCAGAACCTGTACCCGATCGCGGGCCTGGAGCGGGCGATGCGGCGACGGCTGGGAGAGCCGACGGTGCTCTACCGGGCGCTGCGGCTGGCCGCGAGCACACTTCCAGGCTCACACTAGTCGGCCGTCCTCGGTGGCGGTCCAGCAAGTGCCAGGACCGGAAGCGGAGGTTCGACGGTCGCGTCAGAGCCGGTCCACCTTCCAGCGGTGTGGGGCGGCGGCGGCCGGGGTGTAGCGGCATGAGGTGCCGGTGCTGATCCCGGTGCGGAGCTCCTCGCCGAGAGCCGGGTCGGCCTCGCCGATCGCGTCCACCGCCCGCTTGATCGCCTTGCGCACGGCGGTGCGGGCCCGCTCGGGCCCGGCGGTGAACACCCGCACCCGGCCGCCGAGCCCCAGCGACCGGCTCAGCTCGGCGCGCACCGTGTCGCGCTCACACCGCAGTTGCTCCGCGGCGGCGAGGTCGGCGTCCGCCTCGGCCGTGTCGACGACCGTGTCAAGCTCGCGGAGTCGACGCCGGTAGGCCTCGACGGCTGTGCGGTCGAGGATCTCCTGCTGGCTGCCGACAGCCACCGCGTCGCAGAGGTCGACGGCGGCGAGGTCCTCGCCGGGGTGGGTCAGCAGCTCGCTGAGGTAGCCCAGGCCGACCAGGTCGGGCAGCTCGATCCGCACCTGGTCCACCTCGACGGTCCAGCCGTCGCGTCCGCGCCGGCGCAGCAGGGCCGGTGCGGTGGACGGGGCCAGCGCCGCGGCCCGGCTGGCCCACGCCGCGGCCCGGGCCGTGAGGCCCAGCGCGCGAGCCTCGGTGGTGGCGTCGGCCAGCAGCTCCCGGGCCCTGGAGAGGTCCCCGGGCCGGGCGCGGAGCAGCAGCGCCTCGGCCAGCTCGGCCTGGCAGACCGCAGCGGCGGGCCGGTGCGTCCACCGCCGGTTGTCCGCCACGGCCCGCTCGAAATGGGCGACGGCCGACGTCGGGTCGCCGACGGTGAGCGAGGCCACGCCAAGCACGCACGCCACCGAGCCGAGGCAGGACACTCCCAGCGAGACCATCACGGGTAGCTCGGCGAACGAGGCCAGCAGCTCGGCGGCCTGGGCCGCGACGGCCGGTTCGTCGAGCAGCCGGGCCGCCTCCACCACCGCCAGCATGGTGGCCAGCCAGTTGCTGGACTGCGGTGGGGTGTCCAGGCCGAGATCGACCACCGCCTGCAACGCTGCCCCTGCTTCGGCGCGCCGACCGGCGCGGGCCAGCACCACGGCCATCGAGGCCCGCAAGCCGTACTCGTGCCGGACCAGCTCAGGCGCGGTGGCCGCCTCGCACACCAGCTCCGCCAGCTCGGCGTCGCGACCCTGAAACCAGCGGATGGTCAGCAGCTGGGCGACGTAGTGGGCCTCAGCGTTGGCGTCACCCACCTCGAGCCCGCGCTGCCGGCACCGGCCCGCCGCGGCCTCTGCCTCGTCCAGCCGACCGGCGCGGATCAGCCGCATGACGTCCATGCCGGCCACGGTGTAGCCGACCGCCGCCACTTCCAACACGTCCGCGCGCTGGTGCAGCTCGGCCAGTGACCGGTCGGCCTCCGGGTCGCCGAGCAGGTAGCGGTCCACGGTGCGCCAGAGCAGTCCGAACAGCGCCAGCAAGCCGTCACCGGCCCGGGACGCCGCCGCGATCTGCTGCTCGGCCAGCAGTGCCCGGGTGCTCACGTGCTCGGGAGCCAGCAGGGCGTTGTGGGTCAGGGACAGCGACTCGGCCAGGGCGCGGTCGTCGCCGAGGGCGCGGGCCTGAGTCAGCGCGTCAAGCACCTCGGCGACGGGGGCACCCTCGTACACCGCCTCGGCGGCGAGCCGGACGGCGAGCCGAACCCGCAGCGAACGCTCCCGTGCCGGCAGCTTCACCAGCGCCGCCTGCTGGCGGGCCAGCACCCGCTGGCGCACCACCGGGTCGCGATGCTCGTGCACCCACACCCCACCGAGCCCGAGCACCGCCCGGGCCAGCAGGACCGGATCGCGCGTCTGCTCGGCCGCTTCGGCCGCCGCATCGAACGCAGCCCGCGCCTCGGTGAGCCGCCCGCAGGCCAGCACGGCCTCGGCCCGCTCGATCAGCAGTTCGGTGCGGCCCGGCGCTTCGGGTCGGTGCTCGACCAGGGCCACCGCCTGCCCGAGCAGGGTCGCAGCCTGCTCGTAGCCGAAGCCGCGCCGAAGCGCGGCGGCGGCCTCCCGGCAGGCGAGGATGGCGCGGTCGGCGTCCGCCGTCGAACGGGCGGCCGCGGCCAGGGCGTGGTGCGCCACCCGCTCCGGGCGACCGGTCCCGGCCAGCAGCGCCGCGACGCGGGCATGCTCGTCGAGCAACCGCGCCGCACCGAGGCCGCTGAGCACGACCTGGCGGACCACGTCGTGACACACCACCGCGGCCGACACCGATCCGGCCTCGATCAGCCCGACCCTCGCCGCGTCCGCCAGTGCGGCCACGACCACCGGCGGGTCGACGTCGGCCAGGCCGGCGATCTCGGCGACCGTGGCGTCGACCCCGAGCATCACGGCGAGCTCCAGGATGTGCTGGACCTCGGCAGGCAGCCGGGCGAGCGCGTCGGCGACGGCCTGCTCGACGGTGTCGCCCGCCGAGTCGGCACCACCTCGGACGACCGCGCGGCTCAGGTGCAGCGGGCTGCCACCGGTCACCGCCAGCAGCGACGACACCACCGTGGTGTCGCCGCCGTCGACGCCGCACGCGGCGAGCAGTGCCGCGACGTCCGTGCGGTCGAAGCGTCGCGGCCGTAGCGTCGTCGCCTCCCGGCCCAGCTCGTCGAGCAACGCGTCGGCGGCCGGGCCGGCGCTCGCGGGTGCGTCGCGGCGAGCGAGCACCAGGACCAGCGGGACCCGGTCCAGCGCGTGGGCGAGGAAACGGGTCAGCAGCAGCGCGCTCTCGTCTGCACGGTGCACGTCGTCGAGGACGATCACGGTCAGCTGTCGGACACACACCGGGGCGAGCAGCCGGGCCACCGCGGCGAACCTGGTGAAGCGCTCCGGGTCGATCCCCTGCCGGCCCCCATCCTCGGCCAGTAGCCGGCTGCCGTCGGGCCCGAGCAGCTCGGTGAGCACCCCGGGCCAGGGCCAGAGGGCGGGTGCTCCGCCGTGCGGCCAGCACCGGCCCCACACCACTGTGGCGCCGGCGCGCTCCGCCGCCGCCGTGTCGTGCTCGCACAGCCAGGTCTTACCGATTCCGGGCTCGCCCGCGACGACCACGAGCTGGCGCCTGCCGCCGGCGGCGCGCTCCCGGATGCGGGCCAGCTCGGCGAGCTCGTGGTCACGTCCCACGAACGTGTCGTCCACCTGTCGAGTTTGCCGCATTCATCCGTACTGGGCACTGCTTGCACGGCACATCGGTGGCACGCCTATGGCACGCCCGTCAGGTAACGCGGACTCCGCGCGAGGCGGCGACCCGGGCACAGCGAGGAGAGAGCGGTGAGCGAGCCGGCACGGCAGCTGCTGCCGACGGCCCCCGACCTGGTGCGCGGCAGGTTGCTCGAGCTGATCGGCAAGCCGGCCCGGCTGACCCTGGTCGTCGCGCCCGCCGGGTACGGCAAGACGACGCTGCTCGCCCAGCACGCCCGGGCCTGCCCCACCCCCGTGGTCTGGCACCGAACCGGTCGTCTGGACGTCGAACCGGCCCGGTTGGCGAGTGGGCTGGCTCGCTCGCTGTGCGGTGCCGGGATGCCGACCCCGCGCACGCTCGACGTGCAGGAGCTGGTGCGGGCCGTCGACGCGGCCGGGCTTACCCGCCGTACCCTGCTGATCGACGACGCGCACCTGCTGTTGGGCGCACCGTCGGAGGAGTGGCTCGAGGACTTCCTGACCCGGGCCCCGCCGTCGCTGTCGATCGTGCTCGCCTCCCGGCGGACCCCGGGTGTCAACCTGTGCCGGGCCGAGCTCGGGACCATCGCGCTGGTGACCGGCGAGGACCTGCGGTTCCGGTCCTGGGAGGTCGAGTCGTTGTTCCGCGACGTCTACCGGGAACCGCTGCCGCCTGATGACATCGCCACCTTGACCCGTCGCACCGACGGCTGGGCGGCCTGCCTGCAGCTGTTCCACCTGTCCACCCGGGCGCGTGGGCTGGCCGACCGGCGCCGGGCGGTCGGTGCGTTGAGCGGCGCGCCCCGATTCGCCCGCACCTACCTGGCCGGGACCGTCCTGGAGGAGGTGCCCGCCGGCCTGCGCACGTTCCTGGCGCGCACCGCGGTCTTCGAGGCCCTGACCGCGCAGCGCTGCGACCGGCTGCTGAACCGCACTGACTCCCAGGCCCGGCTGGTGGAGCTGGAACAGCTCGGGGTGCTGAGCACCGCCGAGGACGACGGGGCGACGTTGCGCTGTCACGAGGTGCTGCGCCGCCACCTGGAGAGCGTCCTGTTCGACGAGCTCGGCGCGGAGCGCACCCAGGCGTGGTACGCCACGGCGGCCGTCCTCCTGGAGGAGCAGGCGGCGCCGGCCGAGGCGCTGAGCGCGTACCTGCGGGCCGAGCGGTGGGAGGAGGCGGCACGGCTGCTCCGCGCCGACGGCGCCACCGTGCTCGCCGCCGGGTTGGGGCAGAGCTGGCACGACCTGCTGCCCGCGCCGCTGGTCGAGGAGGACCCGTGGCTGGGCATGGCGTTCGCACGGCGGCTGGCCGGGCAGGGTCGGCTGGTCGCGGCCAGCCAGGAGTATCGGCACGCCGAGGCGCTGTTCCCCGATCCGATCGACCGCTACCGTGCCCGCGAGGAGCGCCGGCTGGTCGAGCTGTGGACCGGCGGCTGTCCGCAGCCGCACGTGCACTGGCTGGACCGGCTCCGGGCCGCGGTCCGTCGCCATCCCGGCGCACCACCCGGCGCAGCCGTCGCCTCCACCCCCGGTGAGCAGCTCTGCGACGCCGTCACCGCCCTGCTCACCGGGGATGTCGCCGCGGCGGGCGCCCGGCTGCAAACGTTGCTGGTCGAACCCGGCACCGACGGTGCCCTTGCCCTGGCTGCCCGCCTGACCCAGGTAGTCGTCGACCTGGCCGCCGGGGCCGACGTCACCGCGTCGGTCGATCGGCTCGCGACCGACGCCGACCGGGTCGGCGCCACCTGGGTGGCCCGGCAGGCCCGGGTGCTCGACGGGTTGCGCACCCGCGACGGTGCGCAGATCCGGCGCGTGCTGGCCGAGTGCGAGGCGGTCGACGACGCCTGGGGGGCATTGCTGGCTCGCGGGGCCGACGCGCTGCGAGCACTGCTCGTCGACGAGCCGGCGCTGCGAGCTTGGCAGGAGCTGGTTGAGCACTGCCGGACCGCGGGGGAGAGCACCCTCGAGGCGTGGGCGCGGGTGGGTGCGGCGCTGGCCGCGGCCGCCGAGGGCGCGCCCCGGGCCGTCGTCCAGGCCAGGTCGGCGGAGTCGTTCGTGCGGGCGTCGGGGGTGTGGGGTGCGCAGGGGTTGGCGGTGCTCGCACTCGCCGCCGCCGGCCCGGCGTCGTCGCGGACCGGCACGGCAGAGCAGGCGTCCTCGCTGGCCCGCGTCCACGGCCTGGCTTGGCCCGCGGGGCTCGCGCGCAGGCTGCTCGGCGCGGATCCCGTGCCGCATGTCGAGGTCGTACGCGAGCTGGCTGCGGTGCAGCTGCGCTGCCTCGGGGGTTTCACGCTGCACGTCGGCGACCGGGCCGTGGCCTGGTCGACGCTGCGCCCCCGGGCGGCGGCCGCGCTGCGGCTGCTCGCCGCCCATACCCCGCAGCTCGTGCACCGCGAGACGGTGCTCGAGCTGTGGCCCGACCGGTCCGGCGACCAGGCGACGCACGGCCTGCAGGTCGCGATATCCAGCCTGCGCCACCTGCTGGCCCCGGACGCGCCGCGCGGCTCGGGCCGCATGATCGAACGCCACGGCGAGGCGTACGCGCTGGTGTTGCCACCGGGCAGCACGGCCGACGTGGCCACGTTCCGCGACGGGCTGCGGGCCGCCGACCGGGCCCGGCGCTGCGGGGACACCGACACCGAGGCCGACGCCCTGGGCGTGGCGCTCGTCGCCTACGGCGGTGACCTGCTCCCCGAGGACGGCCCGGCCGAGTGGGTGGTCGAGCTGCGCGACCGGCTGCGGCTCCAGGCCGCCACCGGCGCCGGACGGCTGGCAGAGCTCGCGCTGGCCCGCGGTGATTCCGCAACCTGCATCGACGCCGCACAGCGCGGCCTCGCGATCGACCCGTTCTGGGACGCGTCCTGGCGAGCCTTGATCACCGCCTACGACCGGACCGGCGACGCCGCCGCAGCGGCCCGCACCCGCCGCGCTTACACCGACGTGCTGGCCACCCTCGGCGTGCCGTGCACCGGCTGAACACAGGGAGATGGCTGGGGAGCGACGGTGCTCAGGGTTGGTCGGGCGGTGCTCGCCAGACGAGGGTGTGTAGCGGGTCGTCGTCGGGCCGGGACACGCTGTTGTTGTGGCGCGGCTGGTCGGCGCGGCCCCAGGCGTCGTCGCCGAACCAGGCCGGTAGCCCGAATGGCAGGTCGTGCGCCGGGATCCGGGTGTAGTCGGCCTCGGCCAGCTCGGTGCCGTAGTTCGGTCCGGTCGGGTCGCCGTCGGGATCCGGGATCACCACGTCGCGTAGTGCGGTGACTGCACCCGCCCACGCCGCCGCCAGTTGCTGCGGGTCGCGGCTCGACGGGTGCGGTATCTCGTGCAGTGGCACGGGCGGGCGTCCGGACCACAGCGCGACCGCGCGGCGGGCCTGCACCCCGAAAGCCACCACAGCCTGCAGGTCGGGTCCGGTCGCCGCGTCGAGCAACCCGCCCAGCCAGTCCCGGTACACAGGCTCGGCCAGCAGCGGCGTCGCCTCGGCGGCCCGCGAGGGCCGCAGCGCGTAGGCGAACGCGTTGACCAGCAGGTAGCTGCGGGTCAACCCGAGCTTGGCCAGGAACCCCTGCACCCGCTGCCCAGCGTCGCCGACGAGGGTGCGGCAGGCGATCCGCTCGGTCGGCCCCGGATCCGAGGCGACGCACAGTAAGCGGGCAGTGCGGTCCAGCCGTCCCCGGTAGAACACCGGTCCCCAGTCGTACCAGAACAGCTCGCGGTGGGTGGCATAGCTGGGTAGCGCGTCCAGGTGCGCGGCGATCGCCGGCGGTGGGCCGGGGTCGTAGGTGGGCATCGGTCCTCCCGTGGTCAGTGTTCCCACTGCTGGAGCACGTCGGCGCAGAACGCCAGCAGGTCATGGTTGCCCGACAGCAGGTCGCGCTCGGTCATCTGGTAGGTCGTCGCGGGTGTTCCGGTCACCCCGAGATCCTCTAGTGGGATGCCGTCACCACGACCGGAGCGGATCGCCCGGCGGATCGCCACGGTGAACGACGTCCCGGCAGGCAACGGCCGCAGCTGGTGCTCGGTGCCGTCCAGCGCCTCCTGCATCTGCCTGGCAGTCCACACGTTCGCCCCGCCGGCCCCGGTCGCATGACCCACGGTGACCAGCGGCCCCAGGTCGTTGTCCACCCAGCCGGCCGCGAACAGGTCGCCTGCGGAGTAGGTGTTCGGGTCGACCACGGCCACCGCCGGGCCGGGATAGCGCCGGCCGAGGTCGTTGCACCACTCCGGTGGAGTGAGCGGGCGCGGCTGGGCCCACAGCTCGCCGGTGGCGACCGCGTCGTCGAGCGAGTGGCGCCAGGCGGCGAACTCGGCCTGGTTGAGGTCGCTGCGGGCCATCTCCCGGGTCAGCGGTGAGGCCAGCAGCGAGAACCGGGCCGGGACGACCGGGTTGTCGGTGAACAGCTGGAGCAACCGCTCGGCGGCCCACACCAGCCCGCCCGGGTTGCCGCGCAGATCGACGATCAGGCCGCCTCGCGGCAGCAGGTCCAGCAGCCGGCCCACCTCGTCGAGGAAGGCGTCGACGTGACGTACCCCGAACGACCAGATCCGCAGGTAGCCCAGCCGGTGCCGGCGCGCTCGCACCACGCGGGCGGCCAGGAAGTCCTGCATCGGTGTCTCGATCGCGGCACCGGCCGGTACCGCACGCTCGGCCGGGTCCGGGTGGGCGTCGGCGGCCCACAACCGGGGTGCGAACAGGAGCTTCTTGGCCCGTCGCACCGCTTCCGCAGCCGGGTCCACGGCCATCCGACGCCCGGCGGCCGGGTCCGTCGCCGGATCCACGGCGTCCGCCGCGACGCCCGGCTCGAGCACCCGCCAGGGCAGCCGCAGCTCGCGGTGCGCGCCTCGGCGGGTCCGGTAGCCGAGGATCACCCAGTACTCGTCGGGTGGCGGGCCGTAGTCCAGCGCCCGGAAGGTGAACGACTCCAGGGCCCTGGCCCGGCGGGCGTCGGGGCGCCCGCCAGTCTCCCGATCCGCGTAGAGGTCCACCGCGTGCCCGAACGGGATGCCGTTCCACCAGGTCAGCCGCACCCCGGGAACGAAGGCCGGGTCGCGTCGGGCGACGTCGGCGGCGACCTTGGTGACCAGGAACCCCGGTTGAGAGCTCGGGCCATACTGCTCGACCATGAACGGCAGCGCGGCCACCCGCCCGCGCAGGCTGGACGGGCCGATGTAGCGGGTGTGGGCATCGCGCAGCCCGATGACCAGGTGGGTCACGGCCAGGTGGAAGTCGGCGTCGCTGAGCTCGCCGGCCCGGCGGCGCAGCAACACCAGCGCCTGCACCGGGTCGATGGCATAGGCGGCGCGCTTGGCGGGCAGATGCGCGTACGCCCCGCCGATGACCTCGATAAGGGTGTCCAGCACCTGCTGGCGCTGCGCCCCGTCGAGTCGTCCCGACACCAGCTCGCGTCCGGCCGCGGTGGCCAGCAGCTCCGACAGCGGCACACCGCGCTGAGCGGCGTCGAGGTCGGCGCGCTCGCGGCGAGCGGTGGTGGTCACGGCCGGTACCAGTGGTCGAGGCCAGCCAGCACCCCGCCGTGGAATCCGCCTGCGGCGACCGCGTCCAACCACGGCCCGTCGTGGGTGAGCGAGGCGAGCCGCGGCACGACGACCCGGCCCAGGTCGGTGGGTAGCCCGGCGTCCGGTCCGGTACCGGTGGGCATGTCCAGCGCCAGTCGCAGCGGCGCCTGCGGCTCGTCCGGCGACTCGGCCGACGCGGTGGCCCGGTCCTGAGCGGCCTCGATCTCGGCCGCCGGATCCATCCGAACCTCCTCCATGCGGTCCACCACCTCGACCCAGTCCCAGCCGGCCGTGGGTTCCTCGGGCCGGGTCAGCGCCAGCAGCCGGTCCCGCCCGGCGACCATCAGCGGGGTCACCGGGGCGGCGCCGGCCGCGGTCATCAGCTCGGTGGTGCCGTAGCGCGGCCGCCCGTCCACCACGACCAGCTCGACGTCGGCCTCGGTCGCGCCCACGACCGTCGCGAACGGGTCCGCACCGCGGGTCGCGCGCAGCACCAGCACGTCCCCGATGGCCCCGGGCACCAGCCGTCCGACCTGCCGCGGCCAGGACCGGGCGAGCACGTCGCCGGGCCCGCTGGTGACCATTCGGACCAGATCGCCGTCGGTGAGCTCCCAACCGGCGGCGTCGGCTGCCAGCCGGGCCGCCTTGAGCTCCCCAAGGACGTGCTTGGTGCCGGAGGGGGCCCAGTCCGAGCCCAGGCACACGGTGATCCCCGCTGCGCGGGCGGCCGGGACGTCGGTGGTGGCGCCGTAGAGCCACAGGTTGGAGAACGGCGACCAGGCGATGGCGCCGGGTTCGGTCCAGCCGGCGAACACGGCCGGGTCGACCGCGTTGGCGTGCACCGCGACGAAGCGGGTTTGCAGGCAGCCTGCCCGCTCGGCCTCGGTGAACTCCCTGGCCACCAGGCTGCCCGGGCTGCCCTCGGCGCAGTGGTAGATGAACGTTGAGCCGTCGGTCATCTTCGTGGCTCGGTCCGCGAGCTGTGGCCCGTCGGCGGTCAGCACCGAGGCGTAGACCAGGTCCGCGCCACCGGTCAACCCGAAGGTCTCGTCCTCGGCATTGCGCACCAACCAGCCGTTGCGGGGCCGGTTCTTCGGCGGGGAGCCCTGGATCGTGGTCGTGCCGCCCACGATCGCAACCGTCTCCACGTACGCCAGTAGTTCCTGGGGGCAGGCGGTGATGAACGCATACGCTGGCCAGGTGACCTCGGGCGCGTAGTTCGCGGCCCGCGGCCAGCTGTTGTGGTGGGCGAACGGCGTGGTCCGCCCAGGCTCGGTCCACAGCGGCAGGGTGTTGTAGGCGAGGTGGTTGTGCAGGTCGATCAGGCCGGGCAGCACGAGCGCACTGCCCACGTCCAGCACCGGGGCAGCGGCGAAGCCGGCCGGACCGCGGGTACGGCCCCGGGTGACCGCAGCGACCCGACCGTCGTCGCCGAGCCAGACGGCCCCCTGGAACGCCGGTGCGTCCGCCATCGGCAGTAGCCGGCCCCTGATCACCAGCACCCCGTCATGATGCGGCCGCTGTGGACCCCCGACAAGAGCGTTGCCCCGGTTGCCACCACCCTGATGGACCTGCTGCGCTACCCGGCCCAGTTCGAGGCACATCCCACGATATCGGCATCGGGCATGGCCAGGCTTACCCCGAAGCGTTGGCGGGCCTGCCACGAGCTGTGGGTCACCTGTGACCTTCACTCCTGCTGCCGTTGCTGATCGCGGCAGGGCTGGTGGCGCACTGTTACAACCGAGACTACGTACGATCACATCACGCTATCGGGGCATACTTTCTGCGCAAGAGAGTGAGAGAGATTGACGCAGTGTGAGAAAATTCACGTTAGGGGGAAGCGAGGGGAGCACCCTTGCTGCTTGAGCCAGTCAGTCGGTACATTCCGAACCACAACATCAACGGGTCCTCCATTTTAACCGTTCCACTCAGCGGGCTGTTTGGGTCAAATTATGCAGCGGGGGCGATCTGGTGAAGTTTCCCACCATTCGGCTCAAAGGTGCGGGTCATGCCAAGGAATTTTGCGAGTTGCCGATGCGGCAGGATTTTGGTAACCCGGTGCTGCTGGGTGGGCTGGCGGGTTCGTCAGAACCCATGCAAAGTCAATAAGATCGACTCGGGAAGAGCTGACGATTAAACCATGTGATTGGTGGTGCGCACGATGGCTGAGTTACACGGTCGGCAACGGGTGAGTAGATTTCGCTGACCACTAACGAAGGAGGACTCGTGTCTGTGCTGTCTCGTGTGTCCGCACCCGCGGCCACCCATAACCTGGCGGGTGTGGTGGTCGCCCTGTTCTCCAACCCAGAACGTGCTGCCCCGAGGGAACTTCCTGGATCGGTCGGAGATCAGTCGCTTGAGGTCGAAGAGCAGCTAAACCGACCGGTGACCAGCTGGCTTGTCACCGGTCCTACGGGGATGGGTACGTCGGCGGCCCGGATCCCTTGGCAGAGCACCGTCGTCGGCGAGACGGTCGAAGTCACCGCTCGTGGCGCAGAATCCCACATGCCCGACGGTCCTACCGGATTAGGCACCTCCGCTCTACGGATTTCGGCCGGGCGATCCGCTGACGGTGGGTCAGATTCAGATACAGAGCTGTACTGTCCTCCGGCACTACGTGACGACGAGGCCCTGGGCGAGGAGGTCAACGACCGCCTGGTCGACTGGGCCGGGAAAATCGGGATTTATCCCGGACAGCTCTACCGCGTGCAGGCGGCTAATTTCGGGCGTCTGATGATGCTTACTCATCCGGCCACGGATGACCCGGACCGGCTGCTGGCGGCAGGGAAGTGCGTCCTGGCGGAGTGGGCCACCGACGATCACTTTCTCGACGAAGAGTCCATGGGTGCCGATGCGAAGGTGATCGGCTCGCGCCTAGGAATCACCTACGCAGCAGTGGACCCGGCTGACCTTCCAGTCGGTTACGCGCCTCAACTCGACCAGGCCCTTTCGGAAGAGCCTGTCGCGGCCGCGTACCGCTCAGCTTTCGATCACCTTTCCCAGTACGCCACCGCGACGCAGATGGCTCGGCTGCGCCACGAGCTGGCCGTCATGTTCATGGCTTACAACCATGAGGCGAACTGGCGTGCCGTAGGGCGGATCCCGCCGGTCTGGGAGTATCTGACGCATCGACATGAAAACAGCTTCTTGCCACCCATGGTGTTGGTCGATCCGATCGCCGGCTACGAGCTCCCCTCCTTCGAGTTCGCCGATCGGCGGGTGCGCCGAGTGTTTGCCTTGGCTGGCACTGCGAGCGTCATCTTAAACGACCTGTACTCGATGGCTAAGGAATCAAACACGGACTTCGACCTGCCCAAGGTAATCGCCGCCGAAGAGAAATGTACGCCGCAGGAAGCGATCGAGCGTACCGTACAAGTTCATAACGAGCTGATGCACACCTTCGTCAAGGAGGCGACCGTCCTCAGCCAGCTGGGCTCACTTGCGCTGCGTCGTTTCCTGGCCGACATATGGGCCTGGCTCGGAGGCAACCGCGAATGGCACAGCACCACCGAGCGATACCACGGCGCGATCCCCGCGTGAATGATCCCCCAACCCGGCTTCGGCACCGACCGCAACTGTTCGGCCCACAAACAGGAGGACGTCACCATGACGACGACCACGCCGGCCGCCGCCACCACACTGCACACCGCCTACCAAAGGTCCGTTGCGGCGTATTGGAACAACAACCAGCAGGATCCGGTCAACCTGCGGCTCGGTGATATCGACGGCCTCTACCATCACCACTACGGGATCGGCGAGTATGAGCCGTCCGTGCTGGAGGGCTCGACGGACACTCGGGACGATCGGATCATCAAGGAGATGCACCGGCTGGAGACGGCGCAGGCGGACCTACTCCTCGAACACCTTGGCGACATCTCAACCGATGACCGCCTGTTGGATGCCGGGTCGGGCCGGGGCGGTACCAGCTTCATGGCCCATCAACGCTTCGGCTGCCAGGTGGACGGGGTAACGATCTCGGAATATCAGGTCGGGTTTGCCAACAATCAGGCTGAGCAGTGGGGCGTGGCCGATCAGGTGAAGTTCGGCTTCCGCAACATGCTGGACACCGGTTTCGAAACCGGCTCGCGCCGTGGCATCTGGACCAACGAGACCACCATGAGGCTTATTCAGCGATCTTGATCGGAGGCGCATCCCCGCAGCTCAACCGTGGTCTTACAAGATCCACATGACCCTCCTGAATAACCCTCCATGTACGTTGATCTGTTCCAGCTATTCGCCGAGTTCTATCGCCTGCTGGAGTACGGCGGTCGCTACGTCTGCATCACCGGTTGCTATAACGACGTGACGGGTGGTCGATCCAAAGCGGTCAGTCGTATCGACGAGCACTACATCTGCAACATTCACCCCCGAAGCGACTACTTCAAGGCACTGGCGGCCAACAATCTCGTCCCGATCAACGTCATCGATCTGACCGCTCACACCATCCCTTACTGGGAACTGCGAGCGAAGTCCTCGGTGGCCACCGGGATCGAGGACCCGTTCCTGACGGCGTATCGAGAAGGCAGTTTCCACTACCTGCTCATCGCCGCCGATCGAGTCTGACTTCTACCGGCAGCACCCCGCGGGTGCTCACAACAGAAGCTTCGCTATCCGACCATATTAAGAGCGCCGAGGGCGGGATTCCTTTGTGCGGTTACGGGTCCAGTTGTTCGACTGTCGAGGATTCATTGTCAGTGATCGCTCGATGGTCCGTTCTTCCGGTGTGATCCGACATAGACGAGAAATGGATGGTGTGTGATGACTGAGCTGGTGGAGTCCGGTGTGGACGCTGCTGCGAACGGGCAGCCGCAGAACGGGCAGTCGCAGCTGAGCTTGGGCACGGCTGCAGCGCGGAACCTGGCGACGACGACGAAGACCCGACCGCAGATGCAGGAGATCTCCTCGCGGTGGTTGTTGCGCATGTTGCCGTGGGTGCAGGTGTCGGGCGGGGTGTACCGGGTCAATCGGCGGTTGAGCTACACGGTGGGGGACGGCCGGGTGAGTTTTATCTCGACCGGGGACGACGTGCGGGTCATCCCTCGGGAGCTGTGCGAGCTGCCGCTGCTACGGAAGTTCGACGACGAGGCGATGCTGGGCACGCTGGCCGACCGGTTCGTACAGCGAGAGATCGAGCCCGGCTCGACGATCGTGCAGGCGGGCCAGCCGGCTGACGAGGTGTTCCTGATCGCCCACGGCAAGGCGAACAGGATGGGCCTGGGTAAGTATGGGGAGGAGACCTTGCTGGACGTGCTCACCGATGGTGACCACTTCGGTGACCAGGCATTGGTGGAGTCGAACGACAGCTGGCCGTTCACAGTCCGGGCGGTTACGGCGTGCACGGTGCTGGCCATGCCTCAGCAGGCGCTCGAGGAGCTGGTCGCCCAGTCCGACGTGTTGCGGGCGCACGTCGAGGACTTCCGGTTCAGGGCGCAGCAGCCACAGAACAAGTACGGTGAGGCCACTATCGACTTGGCTGCCGGACACGATGGGGAGCCGGATCTACCGGCGACCTTCGTGGACTATGAGGTCTCGCCCCGGGAGTACGAGCTCAGCGTGGCCCAGACGGTACTGCGGGTGCACAGTCGTGTCGCTGACCTGTTCAACGAACCGATGAACCAGACCGAGCAGCAGCTGCGCCTGACCATCGAAGCCCTTCGGGAACGCCAGGAGTACGAGCTGGTCAACAACCGGGATTTCGGGTTGCTGCACAATGCCGACCTGACTCAGCGCATCCCGACCCGCAGTGGCCCGCCGACCCCCGATGACTTCGACGAGCTGTTGAGCCGGCGGCGGAAGCCACGCTTCTTCCTGGCGCACCCACGCACAATCGCGGCGTTCCGTCGGGAATGCAACAAGCGTGGGCTCTACCCAACCAGCATCGATTTCGACGGTAACAAGATACCGGCCTGGCGCGACGTGCCGATCTTCCCCTGCAGCAAGATCCCTATCACCGAGGCCCGCACCAGCTCGGTTCTCGTGATGCGTACCGGTGAGGACGACCAGGGCGTCGTCGGTCTGACCCAGACCGGACTGCCCGACGAGTACGAACCAGGCCTCAACGTCAGGTTCATGGGCATCAACGACAAGGCCATCATCTCTTACCTCGTCAGCGCCTACTACTCCGCGGCCGTCCTGGTCCCCGACGCACTGGGCATCCTCGAGGACGTCGAGATCTCACGCTGAGCAGGGGATGCCGGGACCATTGCCTGGGCTGGTGCGACGAACACGCCAGTTCGAGGGCCCGGACCGGGTCATCGGAGGCTCGAGTCCCGGCTCCTTTCCCAACTGCCCGACGGCCTGGAGTCCTTCGCCGACGTCGATGTCGATCTCGAGTTGGCCGCGCTGGTTATGCCGATTCGGTAGGACGACCCAGCGATACGGGTGGGCTCACGGGTGGGGGCAGAAGGAGGTGCTGTCCGCGAACCGAGCTGCCAGGTCGGGCGGCTCGGGCAGACCGTCGAGCTTCTCGAGGTCCCAACCTCCTCGGAAGGGCTCCTCCGCTCCGAAACGCCAGCGCCCGTCGAGTATCGTCGGTCCGCCATCGGGCGTCAGCAGCAGCCGCCATTCGACCTCGCCCGCCTCACGTGGAGGAGTCCGCGACCCTTCGTTGCACCACCACCCGCGGAACACGCCATCGGTTGACAGGGTACCGACAACCGTTCCGTTGCTTGAGCGGTAGGCGCCACGGATCTCCGCACCCACCTCACGGAACACGGCTTCACCGAACGAGCTGTTCGAGTTCCACACACCGACCAGATCCTGCGCCGAAAGATTCCCGAACGTCTCGGTTGCCAGTGGGCGGGGAACCATGTCACTTGCCCAGTACCTGGCCAACACACCGGCCTGGTACGGAGAGGTGTCGACCGACACGTCTCCGGCGAAAGGATAGTCCAGCACCATGGTCAGCAGGTAGGCGAACGACACGAACGCGGTGGTTGCGGCGACGATCAGCGCCCGGGTGAGCGCTCTCGGGACGCTGGCGGGGTACGCCAGGATGATGAACACGATCGCTCCGATGATCAGCAGGGCCCGCAACAACGGTGAAAGGCCCTCCTGGCTTTGCTGGATGCGCTCCCGCCGACTCTGGTCGATCTGGCCCAGTTCTCCCACCGCAGACTCATAAAATGACTGCTCGACCGGGGTCTGTGGTCCGAAGCTCTGTACCGTGGCATACAGACCTTCGAGCGCCGCGAACGCCCGGGCGCTCGGCTCCCCGGTTCGCAGCCGAGGCCACTCGTCCTCGACCACCGCATGGACGTACTCGTTGGCTCCGTCCCGTATCGCCTGCCCCTGGGCGGGCGGGAAGGAGTCGGCGGCACGGGTTAGTCCGGCCAGCGCCGACGCCTCGGCCGAGACCGTCGACGACGCCTTATCAAGACTGCCGGAGAGGTCCGTGATCACCAGAGCCAGGACGATCGTGTAGAGCAAGGCGAATACGTCTGCCCGCAGGATTTCGACCACCGCTTCGAAGCCGGAGTCAGCCAGGTTGGGCCTCAGTTTGTGCACGACGACAGAAAGGATCACTGCCAGCAGGGTCGTACCGCCGACGACGAGCAGGATCAGGTTCAGCGTGGAGAACTGGTTGAGCAGATCCTGTGTCATCGCTCGCTCCGCGTCGGCCGTGCCAGACATCCCTGGGTCACCGGTGGTTCATCGAAAACTGTTCCGCGTTTATCGGTGGACTCGCTCATCGACGCCTCACTTAGTGGTCCTGACGGATGATCAGCCGGGTCAGCGTAGGCAACCCCGCGGTGCTCCCGCCAGCAGCTCCACAAATAGGTGCGGTTGGGGCAGGTGGTGCTGGTGGGGCATGCGGGCCGAAACGGGCCGCCCGCCAGGGACGAGGACCTCGTCTCCTGACCGAGACCGAGCGCGGTGTGCAGAGCTACGGTGCCGAAAGACACGCTTACCGCGCGACGGGCGTCGAACGCGTGGTCAGTGCCTCTTTTAAGCAGTCGTGGGCGCATCCGATCGGTCCGAGAAACAGCTCGGCGGCGCTGGCGCCTATGATGCTGCGGCGTCTCGGCAGGGGTGGCACGGATGCGCAGAGAAGAGGATGGCCCCAGGGCACCTGGGCGTGTCCGTCTTGCCGTAGTTGGCAGGCCGCCAGGTGCCGTAACGCTCGGCCAGTTCCTGAAGACCGCACGAGCTTGGCTGGCGTCCGGGGTCGAAGGCGCCCTCGGGCGCGCCCGATTCTACGCTGATGTCTTCGGGTTTCAGCTCTTCGAGCACATCGCTGAGCAACGCTACGACGAGATCGTGATGCTGCACCCGCCGTCGGGCACGATCATGTGCCTGCAGCAGCACCGGGCTAACCGCGGCGAGTCCGCCGGGAGAACCACCCGTAGGGAGCTGGACTACCGGGTACCGATCCAGCTGGCCGGGATGGGTTGGGGCGCCAGCCCGGAGCTCGCGTCCACGGTCGCCGGGGCCAGCGGATCCGAGCAACGGGTAGATCTGGCTGACCACTGACGTCAGGCTGTCTCATCTGATCCTGGGATCTGGCTGATCTTCAGAAACCGTGAACAAAGCATTGTTGCAGCTTGCTTCGCGGACACATTCCGAACAGTAGAGCGGGTGCTCACGCTCGTACTCCAGGGAAAAAGATGAAGATCGGAAGTCAGACCCGCGCATCAACGCGCCGCAAACAGCGACGTAGGCCTCTTTCCAGTGGCCTGGGGCCGGCGCACCATCGGCCACCAGCAGGTGCGAGACACCGGCCGGTAGCTCCTGCGGGTCGGCAGCCTCGGTGTCCGACGCTCGTGCAAGGTCACTCATCGGTGAATCTCTTCCGTTGCCGTGGAACGTGGTGGCCTGCCCCGCCGTGTACCGGGGGACGAACACTGCGGGGCAGGCTGTCGATCGCGGCCGGGGGGTCGGGCCGGTGATCGACAGGGCTGAGTGTGGCCGATGAGTGGCAGCGGGTGTTGCAGCGCGGAAACATCCCCCGGATGGGTTACCCCGACAGGCCAGCGCGATACGCCATCGCTCGTAGCTCTCGGCCGATCGCGCCCCGGGGGGAGCGCGCGCGCAGCTCGGCGAGCACCTCACGCACGAACGGGTACCGCGGGACCCAGGTCGGTGAGATCAGCTCCGCAGTGCGCAACGCCCGGTAGGCGTCGTCCTGGCGTCCCCGCAGGTGGGCCAACGCCTGCCCGGTGTAGGCCCAGTAGATGGCTTTCCGGCCGGCGAACGGGAGCAGCTCGGGCTGCAACCCTTCGGCGATGCCAGCGGCCCGGGGGAAGTCACGGGCTTCCAGCGCCACCGACATCTGCCACAGCCCGACCTCGGTCGGGCCGAACCCCATCGCGTAGGCGTCGCCGTCGCCGGTGCGCGCGGCCAGCTCCACGGCGTAGTCCAGCGGAGCAGCCGCATCGCCGGGGCGGCGGGCCTCGGCTGCTATCTGGGACCGCAACAGTGCCAGCATGCCCTCGAGCTGCTCGGCCGCGCTGGTGGTCGTCGGCACGGTCACCGAGTCCAGCTCCGTCTGCGCCAAGTCGAGCTCCCCGGCCCGTAGCAGCGCGTTCGCCGAGGCGAACGTGGCCAGCCCCACGACCTCGGACCCGCCGTGCTCGCGGGCGACCTGCCGAGCCTGCAAGGCGGCCTGCCAGCCCAGATCGGTCGAGGCACCCATGTGGTAGAGGAAGCTGGCTCCCTTTCCGTGCAGCAGTGTCGTCAGGATGAGCAGCTCGGCGACGTCGCGGCCGGCGGCGATACTGGTGTGCAGGTCACGCACGAGTGTGGGCAGGTCGTAGCCCACCCGCTCGTGCTGGCACTGACGCAGAGCTTTAATCAGCGCCGCTACCCGGGTCCGCAGCACATCCACCGGGACCACCTGCCCGGCCGGCTCGCCGCGGCCGACCGCGATCAGCGCGCGCCGGACCGCCTGCACGGCCACACCTTCGCCGTTGCCCGGCGTCGGCTCCGACTGCCTGGTCAGCTCCGAGGGCGCGATCCCCAGCGCATCGGCCAGCGCGAGGGTCTCCGCACGGCTGTCGAGGGCGCGCTTGCCAGTCTCGATCCGAGACAGCGTCGAGGCGCTGATCCTGGCCAGTTCGCCTATCACCCGCAGCGACTTCTCCCGGGCGTAGCGGATCTGCCGGACCCGCCGACCGATCGTGTGTGCTTCCTCAGCATCCATCGAACACCATTCATTCACCAGAGGGGTCTTCACCGACGCCCCGGGACTGTCGGCCTGGGACGAACGCCGTCCTGTTTCCAGCGCTTGGGACAGCTGCCTGCACACTAACGGGTCGTAGCGTGCCCGCACGTCACGCTCCCCATTCGGTCCGCTCCCGGCAGCGTCGGGGTCGGTGTGCTCGTCGCGTAACTCGGGCCTTCACCTGGTCCGAGGGCTCCCCCGGCCCGCAGTCTGGCCACGACCTGCTCTCGCCGTACCGGGTCGGCGTCAAACGTGTGCACTGTAGGTCGGCACCGCGACCTCGCAGCCCCTTGCCCGGCCGTGCACCGCCCGGTACCGGGCCCGCGGGCCCCGCCACTGTAACGGGCGATGTCACGGCACACCACGCTGGGAGCACGCCCGATCCGTACGGCGATCACCTCGCCCTCAGCGTGCTCGACAATCCCCCGCGAGATCTCCTCCCGATCCGCGTCAGCGATCAACTTGCGCTGTGCCACCTGCTGCTCTTCGTCGTCGGCGTCACCGATGATCTACACCAAGATCAATTGTTACCACCGGTCGGAATCGTAACTGGTCAGGTCCGGAAGATCATGTGGCCTGGTGTCAGGTGGTGGTGGGCAGCCAGGGGTGGCCCTCGGCGAGGGTGGTGAGGGCTGCGAAGAAGTGGATGCCGTGTTTCGCGGAGGTGGCCAGATAGCTGCGGATGGCGCAGAACTGCTCAGCTCCGGTGAA
>Ga0136617_10000933_pt1 | contig 25554 bp, 23 predicted proteins | sample AntDrymUQ3222106_2_FD_129672 | JGI IMG/M metagenome (GOLD analysis project Ga0136617, IMG submission 129672) | Polar desert sand microbial communities from Dry Valleys, Antarctica - metaG UQ322 (21.06) | ecosystem: Environmental > Terrestrial > Soil > Desert | place: Antarctica: Dry Valley...
AATCCGTGCAAATTTCGGCGGCAACGCTGGGAGGGCCCGATATTGCCGTAGCTGGGACCAAATATCACTACGATGCCGGCGGCGACGCAAACGAGCCGATGGCGTTTACCTGTCTCGGTGGCAAAGTCGCGGACGTCGAGCGCGCACGTCCTCGTTGAGAGGGCGCTGCCGCTAGCGATTGCGCTTACCGCGCGGCGGCCTGCGTTTGATCGTTGAACTCCTTCGTGGCTGCGTTGTACTCATCGACCGCGCTGTTGGCTGCCTTTAGATACACGTCGGCGAGAGCTTGCTGTTCTTTGACGTAAGCTTTCACGCAATCCTGCCATGTCGTCACATCCTTCTGCCAGGTCTTCCTCTGCGCGTCCGACGCGAGCCGTCCCGGAAAAGCTTCCGGCTTGCTGCATGCGGGTTTTGCTGGGATGGGTGCCGGTGCTTGCGCATTATTTCCACCAGAGATGACCGCTGATCCGACCGCGAGAAGCGAGACAACGAGTGCTCGAAGACACGACATAATGGAACTCCGGGATGGCTAAACGAGACGGAATTCTAGCGCCGCTGCGGCAGCCCGGCCAAGTCACTTGCGCGAAACGTGCGTTAGTTGTGACGTTAGCGGTGATGCTCGCTGCGTGCGGATTGGGCCCGCAGCCCTTACCGATCAATCTTCCGCAAGCCGATCCTTCCGCTATTCCGGCGGCGCCGCGACTGGCACTCGTGCTGTCGTCCGGAGGACCGCGCGGCTTTGCGCATATCGGGGTTCTGAAGGTTCTCCACGAGGCGGGAATTCGTCCTGACATCATGGTGGGCTCATCTTCCGGCGCGTTTGTCGCCGTGTTGTACGCGGCGGATCCGTCACCGCGCGCGCTCGAGGCGCGGGCGCTTGCGCTCACCGGGGCGGATGTCTTCGACTACAGCCTCGTACAACGGCGAATCACGGGGACCGGCTTGCAGTCTTGGGTCAATCAGGCGATCGATGGACGCCGCTTGGATCAACTCAAGTTGCCCGTCGCCGTCGTCGCCACGCGCACCGATTCGCAGCTTCCAGTCGCTTTCACCCGCGGTGACGCTGGGCTCGCGGTACGCGCTTCGAGCGCAGTGCTGGGAAGCTTTGCACCGGTGGAATTCGGCGGCGTGACCTACGTTGACGGTGATGTCGCCGCGCCCTTGCCGATCGACATCGCGCGCAGCTACGGCGCGCGCAACGTGATCGCGGTCGACGTGGCGCAAAACGTCGGACGCGCGCCAGCGCCGATAGGCTCGCCGGCCAACTGGACGCAGGAGGCGCTCGACCGGCGCGTGAAGATCGATCGCGAGCTTGCGCGCGCGGACGTCGTCATTGCACCCACACTTCCGTACCTTACCGGTTTTTCAGAGGATTATCGAAAAATGGCCATCGCCACCGGCGAGGCTGCCGCCCGCGCAGTGCTTCCGCAGCTGCGCGCGCTCGCGGCGCGATGACGCTAGCCGCGCGCGAAGAGTACAGCAGCGAGTGCCCCGATTCCGACGCTAACGAGATCGACCACCGTGCCCTCGCCGTGGCGCGCTTGCTCTCTTCGCATCTCGCGTTCGAAGCGGGCGGCGTCGAGGATCGCTGCCGCATTTTGGTCTGAGGGAGACGAATCCGTGCAGCTTCTTTCGGCTGTCTCGAGTCGCCGGATTGCCTTGGCGATGGCATCGGGATCGAGGACCACGATCGGTGCCCGGCAATAGCCGCAGGCAGTCGCCCGTTCAAGGTCAATCGGAGCTCCGCAACTCGAGCAGCGAATGATTCGCACCAGTTTTTTCAGACGTTCGAGCTCGTCGGGCGGTACCGGCCGGACGAAATCCTTTTCGCGCAAGAACTGGAAAAACGGGGTGAAGCGGCCGTGTCCATGCCGGCAGCGATAGTAAGAGAAACGCGTCGAGCGCTGCAGATCCTGGGTCAGGGTGAGGGGGATATCACAGCGCGGGCAGGCAATCCGCGCCGCTGGCGGTCGCGGCGTGCCGGGACGCATCGCGTGAATCGCACGAAACAGTGTGAGCGTTCCGTCGGGCGATAAGTGCAGACTTTCGAGCGCATCGAACCACAGCGCCTGACAAGCGCCACAAAGATCGACTTCGACTCGCCCGTGATGGTGCCGGGCAAGATCGACACGTCGCATCGGCGTGCGACAACCCGGGCAGTCAACATGACCGCCAGCGTTAGCGGTCCCGTCCGGGGCGCTTGCTGGCATCAAAACCACGATGGGGTCGCGCGCCGGAGGCGACCCTGCCCTGTCTTCAGGTCGTACGCAACGTGACCGTCGGGCAGTTGACCCAACGAATCGCCTTGTTGTTCTGCCTGGCTTCTTGCTCGACCTTGGCCATCTGATCCGAATTGCAGACGACGCGTCCATCCACCTCGGCTTTGGTCAACGGGGCTTGCGCGCATCCTGCGCAGAGTGCGACGCCGGCTACTCCGGCAAGTGTGAGGAGCGTACGCATGGGGGCTCCCTCCTTTCAACGCCATTATTACGACCGCCGGGGCAACCGCGCAAGACCTTCCAGCGCCCGAATGCGATATTTAGGGATCCTTCGAAGCAAAAGTGTTGCAAGAGCGCGGATCGCCGGATTGAAAGCCCGTCCGGAACCACTTGATCCGCTGCGCGGAGGAACCGTGGGTGAACGCGTCGGGCACCACGACGCCCTGGGTGCGCTTTTGGATCGAGTCGTCGCCAACGCTCCCCGCCGCACGAATGCCCTCTTCGGCATCGCCCGGCTCCAGGGCGTTTTGTTTCGCGGCGAAAAACCCCCACACCCCGGCGTAGCAATCGGCTTGCAGCTCGAGCTTGATCGTGAGCGCGTTGCGCTGCCGTTGGTCTAGGCGCTGTGCCTGCTGCTCGTATTGCCCCATCGTTCCCATCAAGTTTTGCACGTGGTGGCCCACTTCGTGAGCGATCACGTACGCCTGCGCAAAATCCCCCGGGGCACCGAAGCGGTTCTGCAGCTCGCGAAAGAACGACGTATCGAGATAGAGCGTGCGGTCCGCAGGACAATAAAACGGCCCGGCGGCAGAGCCCGTGATCCCGCAACGCGATTGCACCCTGCCATCGAAGAGGACGAGTTTTGGCGGCTCATAGCGCGAGCCACTGGCCTTGAATACCGCCGACCAAACGTCTTCCGTGTTGCCCAAGACGGCGCGCACCAGGTCTTTTTGCGGATCGACGGGGGCCTTCCCGGTCTGCGGTCCGGCGCCAGGCGGCAGGGCTTGCTGGCGCGGGACGGGGGCGGGTTGCCCAGAGCTCCCTGGCATTGCCTGCTCGCGCGGAACCGGGGCCGGAGACCCGCCGCCTTCCAACATGCCCAAGAGCTGGAATGGATTGATCCCAAAGATCAGGCCGACGATGACGATGACGATCAGCGCGCCTCCGCCAATCCTCATGCCCCCGCCCAAAGGCATGCCGCCCCTGGCCGGCCCCACACCCGTGCGGTCCTCTACGTTCTCACTGCGTCGGAAGTCGCCCCAGCGCATGTCACCTCCTCGTTACCGGCGCAGTTCCCGTCAATTTACGCTCGCCGTCAACCATTATAAGCGTGCGGTCGGGTAAAGATTCTTTCGGTGGGGGCTCACGGCTTGAGCGCCTTGTAGAGGAAAGGCAGGCTGACATCCATCCGATAATCGATCGACGAATGCGTATCGTCGAATTCTTCGTACGTGTGTGCGATGCCGTGCGCGGCGAGCTCGCGAGACAGGATGCGCGCGCCATAGTGCAGGTGGTACTGATCGCGCCAGCCGCAATCGATGTAGATTCCGCGTAACGACTGCAAGTTCTCGGCAAACTTTCCGACGATGCGCACGGGATCGTGTTTGCGCCACTTTCGCCAGCGCTCGGGGATGAGTTCCCCAGACTCGAGATTGAAGGGCAACCTGAAACCGAGCGGGGCCGAAGGGTCGGGATCGTACGAGGCGGCCATCGCGATCTCCATCAGCGCATGAGCTTCGTTGTCGGTAAGTTTGTCTTTTTGCCAGACCGCTGTGAGAAAGCGCCGCACCCGGCCGTCATCGTTGCCGCTGTTCGCGCCTCTCGAGTCACGGGTCGCGTCGATGCGGCCGGGGCGGCGCTTGCGGCGCCGATAGCGATCGAGCTCGTTCAATGTCCGGGGCCAATCGGTGAAGTAGCAGAAATCGAAATAAGCATCACCGGAGTGATCGGCGATCGCGCCCCAATGCCCCGCGTATTTCATCCCGTGAATGATCGCGCCGTAGCCGCCCGAGGATTTACCGAAACAACCGCGATGGTCGCGTCCGGATAGCGTGCGGAACTCACGATCGACGAATGGAACGAGCTCGCGGATGAGATAGTCCGCATAGTTGCCGATCGCTGAAGAATTGACGTACTGGTTGCCACCGAGGCTCGTAAAACAATCGGGAAAAACAATGATGCACGGGCCCATCTTGCGCTCGCGTATGAGTCGCGCTGCGCGCTCTGGCACGTTTTCGTCGAACGGCCGCCAATTGAGATGCGCAAGGCCCGACCCAGTGAAGCCGACGAAGTCCCACAAGACCGGAAAGCGCGCGCCGTGTCCCCCCTTGCGTCCGCGAATCGTGCCGTCGTCGTACCCGGGCGGCAGCCAGACGGCGAGCTTGCGTACATGCGGATCACGCAGCGGATTGCCGGCGAGGATCTTCGAGGCGTACTCGACAACGATGATCGTGCCAGAAGTCTTGTGCGAGGTTTTGCGGGCCATGGTTCTTGTTTCTAAAAACGCGTTTTAAGTGCGAGGATCAGGATCCTGGAATTGTAACCGGCGAGGCGCGGCCGTGATCGTCGCCATTCGCTCGTATTTGATGGAAACGCCTAAAGATGCAGCGGCGATGTAGCGGCTCGCTTCCGGTTGGTCCTTCAATTGCCATCGGTTGCCATCGATCGCGAGACTGTCTATAGTTGCTAATGGCAAGTGGATTACTTGCCATAGTCAATTAAATAACGAATCACGACTAAGTGCGACGGATCATGCTCGCGCAGTCCTCTACCCAGCCGCCGGCCGATCGCATCGAAGCGGTACGCCGCTTCAACCGCTTTTATACCGAGCGCATCGGTGTCTTGCAGGAAGCTTTGCTCAAGAGCGAGTTCTCGCTCACCGAAGTGCGGCTGCTGTACGAGCTCGCGCACCGCGATGCCCCAACGGCGACCCAACTGAGTGCCGAGCTCGCGCTCGACGCCGGCTACGTGAGCCGAATTCTCAAGAATTTCGTGCGCAGAGGGTTCGTGCGCCGCAAGCCGACGGCCAGCGACGGCCGCAGCAACCTGCTCGTGCTGACCGAGCGAGGACGCAGGGCTTTCGCGCCGCTCGACGCGCGGTCGCGCGAAGACGTCGCGAGGAAGCTGCGCGCGTTATCCGGCGGTCAGCAGGCGACGCTCGTCTGCGCAATGCAAACAATTGAAAAGCTGCTGGATCCTGCCCGGCGGCCGTCTGTGGATAAAAAGGCGGCGATCGTGCTGCGCCCGCACGCACCAGGAGATATGGGGTGGATCACTGGCCGGCACGGGGCGATCTATGCGCAAGAATATGGATGGGACGAGGACTTCGAAGCGCTGGTTGCCGAGATTGCCGCAAAATTTATCCGCAACTTCGATCCGCGGTGCGAGCGCTGCTGGATCGCTGAGCGTGACGGAGAAAACCTCGGCTCGATATTCGTCGTACGCAAGTCAAAACGAGTCGCGCAACTCAGATTGCTGCTGGTCGAGCCAGCCGCCCGCGGCATGGGAATCGGCGCGCGACTGGTCGCCGAATGCATCCGGTTCGCACGTGCGTGCGGCTACCGGAAGATCATGCTATGGACCAACGATGTGCTGCACGCGGCTCGGTCGATCTACGTCTCTGCCGGGTTCAACCTCGTATCGCAGGAGCGGCACAAGAGCTTCGGCCACAACCTTGTCGGGCAAACCTGGGAGATGGAGCTTTAGGTGCGGCGAGTCGCTCCTCACCGCGACTTCCGGCTGCGGAGCAACGTACCGCGGCATTTTTTGGCGCCGCAGCGACAGACGTACTGCGCGAGCTCTTTTTTCGTTAACCGGCCGTCGACGGAAAGGCGGTAATCGTAGGATAGCTCCTCTCCCGGCAAAATCGGGCGCTTAGCCTCGATGAATACGCGCCCGTCATCGTCCTCGTACGCGGCACAATTCGGGCTGCACGAGTGGTTGATCCAGCGCGCGGCATTCCCGCGCACTCGTGCATCGATCACGCTGCCGTCGTCGGTTTCGAATAGAAAAGTATGCGCGAAATCATCGGGGTCGCTATCCGGGCGCTCCATCGCGTCGTCCCACGAGCTGCGCAACCCCTTGTACTCGACGATGACCCGGCCCTTGCGAATTTTTGTCGCCGCGAATACACCTCGGCCGTGAATCGTTGAATGGCGGACGCTGTAGTACTTTTTTTTTGCTGCGGCGTTAACCTTCTTTCCCTGCGGCATTGCAACGCGCTCCCTTCGTGACCAAGGCTAGTGTCCCGAGTCGCTAATTCGCTGCACAAAAGCACCGAGAATCGGCGCCATACTTTGTCGCAAATCCTCGCCAGGTACCCCAACCTGGCTGCGGTTTGCTTCGCGTCTGGCACCGATTTCGGCACTTTTGCATGGCGACCTGCGGCACAGCGTCTTCCCTTTACGCAACGAATTAACGACTCGGGACACTAACCTACGATGCGAATCAGCGACCTTTTGGACTCGCCTTGGTGCGCGGAATGACGCGAGGCACCACCGCAGGCGGGCGGCGCCGTGCGTCCGCATTGGGGGACGGCTGCCCCTTTTTGCCCTTCGGCGTGGGGAAGTTGATTGCGCTTTTGGATTTGCTCATCGGCGAAAATCTCCTGTCGAAAGACGAGACGCTTCATGCCATGAATATCCTACGCGAAAAAACCGGCTTCGCGGTCTTGCTTCGCCGCCGCTGCAACTGGAAAATGGAAAACATTCTCAACCGACCCGCACTCTCTTGGTTCGCGACAATCCTTGACTCGTAAAGCCGCTTGGTTTGCAGGCGCATTGGTGGCCATCGTTGGGGTCGGTGTTTGGTTTGCTGGCCGCGAGGCTACCCTCTTGTGGGCGGTCGACCGCGCCGCAGCGCACGCGAGCGGCAAGTTAACAGCAGAGGGCGTATCTGGCTCATTGCTCGGGACGATACGCTTCGCCCGAGTCGCTTGGCGCGACGACGGAATCGAAGCGATTGCCGAAAACGGTGAGATCGAGTTCTCGCCGCTGCCGCTTTTATGGCGCAAGATCGCGATCGATCGCCTGCAAGCCGAAACCGCAAGCATTACGCTTTCCAACGCTGGCGATACTGCCGCGCGGATGCCGGAATCCCTGGGCATCCTGCTGACCCTCTCGCTGCGCGACGCGACCGTCGCAAAGCTTTCGGTGAGTCACCCGGATTTCTCCGAGCACTTCGCAAGCGTCGAGTTCGGGCTCGACGCCGGGCGCCACGGGTGGCGCGCTTCGATCAAGTCAGCCGAGACTCGGCTCGGCCATTTGCAGGCCTCCGCGGAAATTGCCACGGAAGCGCCTTTCGTCGTTTCCGGATCGGCGGAAGTGCGGCATCCGACCGACCCAGTTTATTCGGCCAAGATGCAGGCGTCGGGGACCTTGGCCCGTATCGAGGTCAAAGGATCGGTCGAGGTTCAGGCCAGAGCTGCAAGCGCAGAGACTGTTGCGACGTCACCTGGCATGACTCAGCCGGTCCCTACGACCGCACCGGCACCTGCCGGTATGGCGCCCTCTACGATTGCGAAGACGCCGCTGACGGCCACCGTCCCAACCACCGCAACGGTATCCGCGACACTGGCGCCGTTCGCGCCGCAGCCGATTGAGAAACTGCTGGCGCAAGGGCGAGGCATTAACCCGCGTGACTGGTCGGCGACGGCGCCCATTGCGGTGTTGGATGTCGATCTCGATGTCCGCGGCGCGCCGTCGAGCGGGAAGCTCGCGGGAACGCTGCGGATCACGAATGACGCCGCCGGTACCTTTGAGCGAGACCGCCTGCCGCTCTATTCTTTGACGGCGAATGTGAGTGGGATACCGAGCTCGTGGGATTTGACCCAGGTGGCGCTGGACCTTGGTGAAGGAGGTCAACTCGCAGGAACCGGGGCAGTGAATGTCTATGCCATCGCAGTCGCGCTGACGACAGCCAATCTCAATCTGCGCGGGCTGCACGGCAAACTGCGCGCGACGCGCCTCGCGGGCGATGTCACGCTGGCTGGCAGCGCGGCCGCGCAGCGCGCTGTCTTAGCGCTGGTGCAATCGCCCTACCGCTTTACGCTCGACGCCACCGCCTCTGACGGCATGTTACGCATTGCGCAAGCCGAGGCGCGCGCAGGCGGCAGCCGCGTGATCGCCAGCGGCCAAGTCGGATTCGCGGGGCGACAGCCGTTCGCCTTGCAAGGCGGGTCGGTACGTTTTAATCCCGCGCAGTTCGGTGACTATCCAAAGGCCGATATCAATAGCCGCTTTGCCGTGTCCGGAGAATTCGGGCCGATCCTCGACGTCAAGGGGGAATTGACGCTCGACCCAAGCACACTCCATGGCTACCCGGCGTCGGGACACGTCACTTGGCATTCGCGGGGAACGGAAGCGCCCGAGGTGACGCTGAACGGATGGGCGAAGGCAGGGGACACAAGAGTGGCCGCGCGCGGCACCCTGATCGACCCCTTGCGCCTGACGGCACACGACCTGCAGGTCGAGTTCTCCGGGCGCGATCTAGCGGATTTGTATTCCGTGTTTGGAATGCCCCTGCCACCGACCTCTCAGTATCGGCTGGCCGGACACTTGACGCAACGCAATCAGCTTTGGGAATTCAAGAAATTCGACGGGCGGATCGGACGCAGCGACCTTGCCGGCAATTTTTCCCTCGATCGCAGTAAGGAACGGCAATTCATGCGTGCCGATCTGACGTCGCGCCGCCTGGACATGCGCGATCTCGCGGGCTTCATCGGTGCGCAGGCAACGCCCTCGCAAGTCCCATCACGCACCGAGCCCGAGCGCGTGCTGCCCCGCGACGTCTTCCGGGTCGACAAGCTCAACGCAGCCGATGCTGACATCCGCTTCACTGGACGGCGGATTGTCAACGAAACGTTACCGCTCCGAGAAATGTCGACCCGGTTGCGCTTGGATCGCGGTGAGCTTTCGCTCAATCCATTGAGCTTCAGGGCCGCGCGAGGCTCGATTGATGGCAGTGTCGTCATGAACGCCCGTCAAGCGGTTATTCAGTCGACTGCGGACATCCGCTTCAGCGAGCTGCAGCTCAACCGGTTGTCTCCCGGTCTTAAGGAACTATCGAAGAGTGTCGGCACGCTCGACGGTCGCGCACGGCTCTCCGGTCGCGGCAACTCAATTGCGGCGATGCTGGGTGTGGCCGATGGGAAAGTCGCAATGCTCATGAACGGCGGTGAAATGAGCGATTTGACGCTCCGTCTCGCGAACCTGGATATTGCCAATGCTTTGCCGGCTCTCCTGGCTGGTGATGGGAAGGTTCCTATTCGCTGCTTGGTGGCCGATTTCTCCGCGCAACAAGGCCGCCTCCGTGCCGCGACGCTCGTCTTGGACACCGCGCATACGACGCTTCGGGGAGAGGGCTCGATCAATTTGGCGGAGGAACGACTTCAATTGCGCGTGACGGCCTACCCCAAAGAGTGGAGTCTGTTTGCGCTTCGCGGACCGATTCTCGTCACCGGAACATTGGCGAACCCATCCGCGGCACCGGACGCTGCGGGCATTGCCTTGCGCGCTGGCGTGGCTGTTGGCCTCGGCATCATCGCCACTCCGTTGGCGGCGCTGATCCCGTTCATCACACCGGCTGACCGGTCGGAACCGGATTGCTCGGCCCTGATTGCGGAGGTGCGTGGCTTTACCGGTCCCGCGATTCCGGCGGCGGTGGGCAAAGGAGCACGCGCCCGAGGCTAGACGTCATGGCCGCGTCGCGCGGCACATTAGAACCTAGCTCAAAATCGCTTTGGTCCCTCACCCCAACCCTACCCCGCAAGCGGGAGAGGGAGCTTGGGCGTTCCCTCTCCCCCAGCGGGGGAGAGGGTTAGAGTGAGGGGAAACGCCGTTGCTGGATTTTGAGATAGGTTCTAGTCTAGGCCTAGGTGGGATAGGTCGCGATCGCTAAGAACGCCGATCCGAAAAAAGCAGGATAGTATTTTTGTAAGTATCGATAGGAGGGCACGCGTGGCGCTAGGCAAATTCGTAATGCGGGGGCTGGCACTCTTTGCGACGCTTGGATCATGCGTTGCCGTTGCCGAAGAAATCGGCTCGGTCGACACCGAGTTCAAGCTGATCGGTCCCGACCATAAAGTCGTCGTCGAAGCGTTCGACGATGCGTCGGTGAAAGGGGTCGCGTGCTATGTGTCGCGGGCTAAGACAGGCGGCATCAAGGGGGCGGTAGGTCTCGCGAATGATCCGTCGCGTTTTTCTGTTGCGTGCCGTCAAGTGGGTCCGATCAGCTTCGTCAAACCGTTGCCGCGGCAGGAGGAAGTGTTCAAGGAAGGTGCATCGTTCATTTTCAAGCACGTGCGAGTCGTCCGCATCGTCGATGTCAAGCGGAACACGCTGACCTACCTCACATACTCTGACCGCGTGATCGATGGATTTCCCGACAATGCGATAACGGCGGTAGCAGTGCTCGATCAGAAGATTCCAACGACACGCTAGATTTTGGGGACAGAAGAGCCCCCGCGCTGCGCACATCTTCCCGAGGGCGTCTCTTGCCTTCGGGCGGCCGCGCGGCGAGCGATGTGCAAACCTACATTTGTGGGATCGCGATCACCCGCTCATCGCTAGCAGAGATGGTCGATTAGCGGCAGAACAGCTGACAAGTACTTTTGTCGGCCCGCTTAAGCAGCCAACGAAGGCGGCGTCCGCGCGTTCCCTTTTTTGGCCGCGAGCTTGTCGAGGGCCGCGCTGACCGCGCGATCGAAAAGCGGTACCGGTTCGACGACGAGCACCACCTGGCCTCTGCCGAGCTCGTATGCCAATTCCTCCGGTGTGTAAACGAACGCGTGGGTCCGCGCGCGGCTGGTGAAGATGTACTTGCTGCGCAATGGGCTGATCCAGGCCAGCCGCGCTTGTACGGGCTCGCGAAGCCGGTTGAAGGATAGCCATGTGCCGACGACCATTTCGCTCACGTAATCGTGCACATTCGGCAACTGCGGCGTCTGCGCTGCCGCTTCAGGTGCTTCGCTTATCGGTGCCGGCTGGTCGGATTGAGCAGGTGCGAGAGCTTCCGGCTTGCGCGCCGGCACTGTTGGCCCGGTCTCGCCTTTGGGTTTGATTGCCGCGATGTGCAGCTGGTAGAGCGATTCGAAAAACGCGCTTGCACGCTCCTCCGGAAGACGCAAAGCCGCGCAACCTTTGCGCAGACCGCCGATGAGCGTAGGGATCATCTTGGTCAGGCGGGCCTTCTGGGCGGTACGTTCCTTGGCGACGATGCTCCAGAGCATGTCATCGAGCGTTCCCATGGCGACGGCGATCTCTTGCTTGTCCCCGCGTTGGGCGAGCGTCGTGATGTAATCCACCCATACGGTTTCCGCGAACGAGCGAACGGCGAATGGAATGTCGAGTCCCGCGAGCTTGTCGCGGATCTCGGCGCGGGCCCTTGCACGGTCCTTTTCTCCCTCTTCGGCTGCCAGCGCTGTCGCGACATCCTGCTTCAGCGCGACGGTGCTTCGCGCGCGCTCGGCATCAAGAAACGCAGCCAGTTTTCTGTCGGCATTGCTAAAGACGGCAACGTCGATCTCGAAATCGCGACAAACTTCGTCGACGACACTTGTCGCGATGAGCTCGAGTCCCATGCCATAGTCGTCGTTGCCTGCCCCGGTCGACGCTTCCGCCAGATGGTCGAGCAACCGACGCGCGGGATGCTTGTCATCGGAGAAAAATGAGCGATCGAGCAAAGCGGCTTTGACAATGGGCACCTGCAAGCGTCCGAAGAGGCTGCGCTGCGACTCGGAGATCGATGGGTCGCGGAAGATGTAGTCGAAAAGCAGAGCGATGACGTCAATCGTGATGCGGTCGGTGGGGTTCGCGATTTGATCGGCGACTGCGGTATGAATGTGCGGGATCAGATTGCGCGGGACGGCAACTCCCGCATTGCCGCTGGCGGACGCTTGCGCCAGGTTCGCGAGCATCGCCGGCAAATCGATGCGCTGCCACTGGGCGAGGGTTGCGAAGAGCGGCGAGGAAGCGCCCAACGCCATCAACGGGTCGAGATCGGGAAAGTCGCTGGCGCTCTTTGGCGTTCCGGGCAAAGCGTTGTCGCTCCTCCCCGCGCCGTCGCTGATCAGCTTGGCAAGGCCGGCAAGAATTGCAGGTGCCGACATGAGTGCAGGAGCGATCCGCGCCAACGCGTCTGACGGAAGGCCGGGAATCGCCCCCCCAGGGCCTGCGCCACTGGTCCCCCCTCCAACGGCGGGCCGCTCTGCAAAGACCAGCGCGGGCGGCGCACTCGGATCCTCCATCGTTTCCGGCACAACGATATCGGTCGGCAACGCTTGGCCCGCGTCGTGCAACATATGACTGAACGTGTTGAAGAGGTCGCGGTCGTCGCTCGGTCGCAAGGTGCTGCGGGCGCGGAGCGCTGCTTTAATTTCCGGCAGCACTCCGCGCTCCGCGAGGAAGCGATTCAAGGAAATATAGAGCTTGTTAAGCGCCGGTCTTAAATCGGTGAGGAGGCGCTCGAGAAAGGGTCGCCATATTCGCGGGTTCGGATATACAGCACGCGAAGTCGACCCCATCGCATCGAGGACATAGGGAATACCAAATGGATTGTCGGTCCCGCGCGACTGACTCTCGTGCAACAGGGTATCGATGCGCAGATCGAGCGCATCCTGCTCCCGGCGCGTGAATCGTGCCAGATCGTGCGTCGCTGCGGTCAATGCTGCTTGCCGTTCGTGATCGAACGCCGTCAGCACCTTGAGCGAGGCGACCGAAGCGTCGCTATCAAGCCGGCGTCCGCTTCGCCGGTGGCCGCCCAAGCGCCTTTCGAACAGCTCCTTCAGTGTCGTGTCGCAGCGCTCGAGCCATTCGCCGCGCTTGTTCCGAAACGCCTCGACCTCGCCGTTCGGGACGTGACTTTGCATTTCGAACAGATCGTTAGTCTGTTCGAGCGACGATCGCATGAAGCCGATCAGTTTCGAGTGATATTGCGCGAAACATTCGCGTAGCAGCGCCTGCGCTTCGTCCTCCCGAAGCAACAGCCGACCGTCCATGTCCGTGGCGGCGCCATGCGCGTCCAGGGGTTGGGTCAGAGGAGGAACGCGCTCGGATATCGGCATGCTTGATTGAAAGTGACTGTTGCGCTGTAGCGACGCGCGGATGATAACGCTTGGGAGGCGACTGGGAGCGTGTGAAGGGGGACAGGCGGCCGATTGGGCGCTATTCGGAGGCGCAAACTGTTGCACGTGTGCAAGTATTGATCTCGCTCATACGCTAATGTAATCTCCCGGCGCTCAAAAGCTCGACCGCCTGCCCAAAGCCGTGCTCGACAAGATGCCTAATACCGACGTTCCTCTGTTCCTGCTGACGGCCACTGTATGGGCATACTGGCTCGGGGTCGCAATCATGATCGTACGCGTGCGCCGCCGGACGAAGCAGTCGGTTGGCGTCGTTCCGGAGCAACGCATCGAGCGCCTGATGTGGGTCGTCTGGGTGCCACTCATTGCGTCCTGGGTCACGTTGCCGTACCTCGCCCAGACAAGCCAGCATCCCTGGCTCGCCGTACCCGCGTTCGCGCGCGAAGCGGGTTACGCGGCCCTGCGCTACGTTGCTGCTGCCTGCGCGCTCATTTGCCTCGCGGCGACCGTGTGGTGTTGGGCTCGCATGGGAACCGAATGGCGGATGGCGGTCAGTGACACGCGCAAGACCGAGCTCATCACCGATGGCTTGTTCAAACGAATCCGCCACCCGATCTACGCGTTTTCGATACTGCTCATGCTTGCTTCGGCGGTCATCGTGGCGACGCCGTTGATGCTCCTCGTTGCTCTGCTGCATATCGCGCTCATGAACATGAAGGCTAAAAACGAGGAAGACCACTTGTTGCGCATGCACGGCGACGCCTACGAACGGTACTTACGCGGCACCGGTCGCTTTTTCCCGCGTTTATCCTCGCGCGATGGCCTGCGCTGAAACGTCGTCATGGCAGGTCGCATGACCCGAGGGTGCCGCGCTTCAGCGGGTAGCCGGCTGTTGGTCGCGGCCGCGAGCATGTGCATCGGTTGGATGGCGCATGCGCATGAGCCAGCGCGTCCTCCGCGCGCCATCGTCGATGCAGAGCTGGCCCGCCAAATACTTGCCTTGTCGCCGGACCGCATCACCGCCCGCGATGTGCACGAGATCCTCGTGCATGCTCCGGCACCGCGAATCGTGCTGCTGCAGGGGAGCCCAGCCGTGGTGACCATGCAGCCATTCGCCGAATTCTTGATCGCCATGGGTTTCCCGGCCGATCGGCTGCGCAGGCCCCAGGACGGCGCGCTGACTTACCCAAGTTCCGGCAGCAGCGAGGAACTTGCAGGCACGCTCGCCTGGCATTTCGAGGCCGACGGAATGATGCCGCTGCTGATCGGGCATAGCAAAGGCGGCATGCTCGCGATTCGCACCTTGCATGAGTTGGCCGGCGCGTTCCACGATTCGGTCCCGGTCTGGAATCCGGTTGTGGACCAGGCGGAGAGCCGCGTCACGATCACCGACCCGTTGACGGGGCAGCCGCGCCCGGTCGTCGGCCTGCATGTTCCCTTCGTGGCGGCACTGGCGACCGGCAAGCTGCCGAGAATCCTGCTGGGACAATGGTCAATGCTGGCGAGACTGCGCTCGATTCCCGATACGGTGGGCGATTTCACCGGATTGGCCATCGAGTGGGATCTGATCGCCGGGGAGTTTCCAGGCGCCGAGCCGTATCGAGCGATGGGCAGCGCGCGCGTGCGTAATGTCACGCTGCCCGGGAGCTACACCCATATCATGCTGCCCCGTACGCAGCATCTCGCTGCGCAGCCTCAAACTCGCCGCTGGATCGACGAGTATGTTCCCGGAACCTCACTGTCGACGTTGCCCGATGCCGACGCGCTCGACTCGGCCAATCTTCTGCATGCCGCGGATATTTGGTACAGCGTCAAGAAGCACTGGTGCCTCGCCGCGCAGCGATTGATCCTGGCACGAGGAATTTCCTCGACTCCGTAGCCATGGATGGCCGTCTCAATTTATTCCAACGGACGATGCTGCGCTGGCGCGAGCTTCATCCATACAACTCGGTCCACGTCGTGTTTTTGCCCGGACCACTCGAAGCGCCGCGCTTGCAGCAGGCTATCGACCGGGCGCTTGCTGGAAGCGGACTAACCGGATACAGAGTCGATAGCCGCCGCCGCCGCTTCACGTTTGACGCTCCAGGGGATGGCGCCGTGGGGCGTCCAGAGCTGCGTGTCTTGCCAGCGGCTGGCGGCGCAGTCGCGGCGACAGACGCCGAGATTGAAAGTCAGCTCAATGCACCGTTCGCGCGCACGGATCTGGAGGCGCCGTTTCGCTTCTTCGCCATCGCCGACCAGCGGGAGTTCCGGTTAGGTCTGACCTACGACCATTTCGTCGCCGGCGGCGATTCGATCGTGGTGCTGCTGCACGCCATTGCGGACGAGTACCTTGGCAGCAACGAACCAAAGCATGCGCGACCGCCGTTGCGCCGCTACCCGCGGACCTACTCGCGCTTGCTCGTGCGTCATGCACGTGCAGCCGTTCTTGGGTTGTCGCACTTGCCGAGAATGGCCCGAAGTCTGCGCCGCTCGGTGCGGCCGCGTTACGCCGATTTTAGCGATGCGCGAAACGCGTTCACGCATTTCCGTGTCCCTGCCGAGCAATTCGCCCAGATCATGCGTAGCGCCAAGCTGTGGGGTGTCACGGTCAACGATCTGTGGCTCGCGCTTTTGCTCTGGGCGCTCGCGCCGCTCGCGCCGACAGACCGTCATGCGGCGCGGCGAAGAGACTTGGCCGTTGCGTCGATCATCAACATTCGCGAAGACATGGAAGCCGACGCGCAGACGACGTTTGGCCAATTCTTAAGCTCGTTTCGCGTCGCGCATCCGGTCCCAGACGGCATTTCGCTCAAGGAACTTGCGCGCGATATTCATGCCGAAACGGCAACGGTCAAGCGTGACCAACTCTATTTGCAAACATTGCTCGCACTCGGGGTGGTCGGCATGGTCTGGCGCTTTCTCTCTGCGGAGCGCCGGGAGCGATTTCACTCGAAAAGCTATGCGATTCTCGCGGGCCTGTCGATGCTGAATGTCACGGCGCTGTGGCCCGGTGCGGAGCGCCAAGCGCCGCCTCTGCAATACTTACGGGGCGTTTCGACGGGACCGCTCGCCCCGTTGGTCCTTTCCGTTACGACCGTCGGGAATTCGTTGTTCGCTGGCGTATCGTACCGGACGGCGGCGTTCGAGCGGGAAACGGTCGCGCGCTTCATTTCCAACCTTCTTCACAGTGTAGAGACCCTCGCATGACGAATTGGCCTATGACCTTGTATCGTTTAACGTACCGCCGAGCGTTGGCGGTCGTCTTCGCGCTGACCGTTGCTGGTTGCGCGACAGCGCCCCTAACCTCGCTCGATACTCCACAGCGGGCGCGAGAGCCTGATCGAGCGCTGGAAGATCGGATTCTCGCGCTCGATCCCGCCAGCGTGTCCGATGAGGACGTACGAGGTGTTTTGGCCAAGGGTCCAGCCCCGCGCATCATGCTGTTGCACGGCGGCGTCTTTCCCGTGCATCTAGTCATGAACTCGTTCGGCGAATTCCTGGTTGGCATGGGCTACCCCGAGGCGATGATCCGCGATCCAGGTCAGGGCGATTGGTCATATAGTCCGTACACCAGCACGGCGCGCCTCGCGGGGATCGTCGCCTGGCACTACGAGCGCGACGGCATGCGGCCCATGATCATCGGCCACAGCCAAGGTGGCTTGTACGCAGTAAGAATCCTGAAGGAATTGGCGGGTCAATACAGTGATCGCATCACGGTCTGGAACCCGCTGACTGATTCGGCGGAGACACGGACGACCATCGTCGACCCGCTGACGCGCCGCGAGCGGCCAGTGGTTGGTCTATCCGCAGCGTATGCATCGGCATTGGGTGCCGGTGGTTGGGCGCTGGTACTGCCCAACCAGTGGGAAAGCTTAGCGACGCTGCGCCGCATTCCGGACACCGTGGACGAGTTCACCGGCTATTTCATTGGCGTGGATTTTTTCGCGTTGAGCTTCCCCGGCAACCCGTTGGACACTCCGTACGAGAAGAATGGTGCGGCGAACGTGCGCAACGTGGTGCTGCCTGCCACTTACAACCACGTCACCGTGCCAGTGACGCATGACCTACCTCACAACGCCCAGGCACGCAAGGCGATCAACGCCTACGTTCCGAGCAGCGATGCGAAACGGGACAGCACGCCGGAGGTCGAGAGCGGCGTCCTGTGGGCCGCTGACGTCTGGTACAGCATCAAGAAGCATTGGGTGCTCGAAGCCCAACATCTTATTCGCGCGCAACGCGCCGGCGCGCTGCCGCGCTGATCGCCGCAGGGAGCCGTCAAGATACTTGCCGACAAAAGTGAAACGCTACTTTTGTCGGGTTGGCTTCCATCGAATCGCTAGCTCATTTGGTAACTGAGCTAGCCGATTCGCTGCGGAAAGAGCCACTAGGGATCATCGAGCGCGCCACGACGTATATCGCGGCGGTTAGAATAGCGGTTTTGTCTTCGCTTGCCGCGCGACGAGGCTCGCCGCGCCGCGGCGTTAAAACCAAAACAGGATGGCAAGCACCGCAGGCCCACTGGCCGGCAAGGTCGCGCTCGTCACCGGCGCTGCGCGCGGTATCGGACGCGCCATTGCGCGCAAGCTCGCAAACGCGGGCGCGGACGTTGTGGTCAACTATTACAACAGCGGCGATGAGGCAGAAGCGCTATGCGGCGAATTCAGGGCACTCGGTCGCCGCGCGCGCGCGATTCAGGCGAGCGTGGGCATGCCCGAAAGCGTTGACGAGCTGTTCGTGGAATTCGGTCGCGAGTTCGATCGTCTGGATATTCTCGTCAGCAATGCGGCGAGCGGGGTCTTGAAGCCCGCCGTTGAGATGAGCCTCAAGCACTGGCGCTGGTGTCTCGAAACCAACGCGTTCGCGCTGAATCTGCTGACGCAGCGTGCTCTTCCGATAATGGGAGACGGCGCGCGGATCATTGCGATGTCAAGCCTGGGCGCGCAGCGCGCGATGCCCGCGTATGGATTTATCGGTGCCTCCAAAGCAGCGCTCGAGTCGCTGGTGCGTACGTTGGCGCAAGAGCTTGGGCCGCGCGGAATTCGAGTGAACGCCGTGAGCGCTGGGGTTGTCGCGACTGATGCGCTCGCATCCTTTCCGAATCGAACGCAACTGCTCGCCGATTTCGCGCAGCGGTCGCCGGCGGGGCCGGTCTTGTCGCCCGAAGATGTCGCGGGCGCCGTGTATCTGCTGTGTTTGCCCGAGGCAAAAATGATCAACGGCCATACGCTCGTCGTCGATGGCGGTTTCGCCATTTCGGGCTGAACATGCTCGATTCCGGACTCGCCGGCAGAACCGCGATCGTGACCGGCGGCAGTCGCGGCATCGGCCGTGCGATTGTCGAGTTGCTCGCGGCAGAAGGTGTCGATGTCACGTTCTTCTTTCGTGACAATGTGGCCGCTGCCGACGCCGTGGTGGCTGGAGGGGCCGCGCGAGGAGCGCGGATTGCGTCGGATCAAGTTGACATCCGCAATGCCCAGGCTTGTGCAGCAGCGGTCGGCCGTGTGGCCGACCGTTGCGGCAGAATCGATATCCTCGTCAACAACGCCGGCATGATCCGCGACAATCAGCTTGCTGCATTCGCTGACGAGGACGTGCAGATCGTGCTGGACACGAATGTCGGCGGCGTCTTCAATGTCACTCGTGCAGTCGTTCCGCACATGATCGTGCAACGCGCGGGCAAGATCGTCAACGTGAGCTCGGTCGCCGGCGAGAAAGGCGGACGCGGCCAGACCAACTACGCGGCGAGCAAAGGGGCGATCAACGCGTTCACTCGCTCGCTCGCGGTGGAGTTGGCACCGCGCAAGATTACCGTCAATGGCGTCGCGCCTGGGGTCATCGAAACCGAGATGTCGCAGCCGGTGCGCGACCTTGCGGGCGACGACGTACTAGCGCGCATTCTCCTCAAACGCTACGGCAAGGCGGAGGAAGTGGCGTACGCGGTGTGGTTTCTGACCTCGCGCTTTGCGGACTACGTGACGGGCGAGGTGTTCAATGTCGACGGCGGCTTCAAGATGGAGTAAGGGCAATCATGCAACCCACAATCACCAAAGAAGAGATCATGCAGGTGTACCCTAAGGTCGCCGCAACGATGGCCGATGCGCTTGGGTGCGATGTCGAGGACATTGTGCTCGACGTGTCGCTGATCGAAGGCCTCGACGCGGAATCGATTGACTTTCTCGACATGGTGTTCCGGCTCGAACGAGCGTTTAAGATCAAGATTCCGCGCGGCAAGATCATCGACAACGCGCGCGGTGATCTAACCGAAGCCGAGTTCGAGCAAAAAGGGGTATTGACCCCGGTCGGTCTCGCGCAGTTGAAGGCCTACTTGTCGGAGGTTCCCGCGGAGCGCTTTCGCGAGCCGATGAAGGTTGCCGACATCGCACGGCTCTTTACCCCCGAGACATTTTGCAAATTGGTCATCATGGCGCAGCGCGAGACGAAAACGGCGTAGATGTTTTGCATGAGTGGCCACTTCGCGGCGTTTTCGTTCGTCGATCGCATTACCGCCTACGCACCGGGTCAGCATGCGCATGGCGTATTCGATGTGCCAAAGACAATTGCCGCTTTTCCCTCCTGCTTCGTCGCCGAGGCGGTCGGCCAGCTCGCTGCCTGGGTGGCAATGGCCCACGTCGGATTTCGCGTCCGTCCAGTCGCGGCATTGGCGGTTGAGACACGTTTCCTGCAGGACGTGATCCCCGGTAGCGCGCTCGAACTAGCGGTCGCACTGGACAGCTGCGATGACGCAGCCGTCGCGTATTCCGGCCATGCGTGCGTCAACGGGTCGACGGTGATCGAGCTGCAGGATTGCCTGGGACCGATGCTCGACATCGAACAATTCGATGCGCCGGAGGTGATGCGCGATCGCTTCGAATTGCTGTGTGGCGCTGGGGCTACGCCGGGTCGCTTTCAGGGTGTGGCGACGACTCAACTTGTCGTGACGGCGGAGGCGCCTGGCCAGTCGCTGCGCGCAACGCTTCGCGTTCCGAACGAGGCGCCTTTCTTCGCCGATCATTTTCCCCGCCGGCCCGTGTATCCGGCAACGCTATTGCTCGACCGCCAGATCGAGCTTGCTCTCCGGCTCGCAGGAGCCGCCAGTGACTGGCACGCCGGCGAATCGATCGCTCTGGTGCGCATGACCAATGTCAAGATGCGCGCGTTCATCGAGCCCGGTGACGAGTTGGAGCTAGCCGCCGACATGGCGCCTCCGATCGGCGAGACAGCGACGATCGCGCTCTCGGCGCGGACTGGCAAGCGGCAAGTCGCAACCGCCCAGGTCGAAATCGAGCGGCGTCAAGACCGATGAGTGGACAAGATACAAGCACCGCCGGGCCGTCCCAAGGTGCTCGCCCCCCTCGGGGGGAGCGGCGCGCAGCGCCGCACGGGGGGCAATACACCGCCGGGCCGTCCCAAGGTGCTCGCCCCCCTCAGGGGGAACGGCGCGGAGCGCCGCAGGGGGGACGACATTCAAGCCGAGCCAGACGACGCGTCGCGATCACCGGCCTTGGGCTCGTGACGCCCGTCGGCCTTGACGTCGCGAGTACCTGGAATGCATTGCTGGCCGGCAGCAGCGGAGGGGCGCCGATCACGGTCTTCGATGCCAGCGGATATCCCGTGCGCATCGCCGCGGAAGTGAAACGCTTTCCAGACGACGGTGGTCTCCCCGACCGCAAGCTCGTTAAGCTCACCAACCGATCCCATCGCTTTGCGCTCGTCGCGGCCGAACAAGCGTTCACCGACGCGGGAATCGCGCCGACGCCGGCGACTGCGACGCGTTGGGGCTGCGCCGTCGGCGCCGGCATGATGACCTACGACTTTGCGGACCTCGTCACGACCCACCGGCATGCAGCAAAGACTGGCGAGCTCGATGCGCTGCAAATGTTAAGCGATGATGCGGCGAACGACCCGCTCGTGTTCTGCCGCAGCCAGGCAACGGCAGGCATCTCGCTCTTGACGCGACGGTTCGGGATCGAAGGCTATGCAACGTCGGTGCACACCGCCTGCGCATCGGGCGGACAGGCGATCGGCACCGCGCTCAAGCTCATTCGCCGGGGCGCCGTTGACTATGCGCTCGCCGGAGGTTTCGATTCGATGATCAGTCCCGTCGGGATTGCCGGGTTTTGTCTGTTGTCGGCGCTCTCTCCCGATAACGATACGCCGCGCGAGGCAAGCCGGCCCTTCGACATCACGCGTAACGGATTCTTGTTGGGTGAGGGCGCTGGCTTCGTCGTGCTCGAAGAGTGGGAGTCAGCGCGCCGGCGCGGCGCACGCATCTATGCGGAGCTCGCGGGCGACGGCAACTCGTTGTCGAGCTACCGGATCACCGATTCGCCGCCCGATGGCGACGGGCCGATCCAGGCGATGCAGCAGGCGCTGGCAGATGCCGGTGCCGAGCCGAGCGATGTCGATTATTTGAACGCACACGGCACGTCGACATGGATGAACGACCGCAGCGAAAGCGCGGCCATCCGCGCCGTGTTCGGAGAGGACACGCAGCGCGTCGGCGTCAGCTCGACCAAGAGCTCGATGGGGCATCTGATCGCAGCGGCGGGCGCAGTCGAGGTTGCGGTCTGTGCGCTCGCCATTCATCACGGCACGATGCCGGTGAATGCGAACTTACGCGAGCTCGATCCGGAAATCGCCTTGGATATCGTTCGCGGCGAGCCGCGACATGCGCGCATCCGCGTCGCGCTGTCCAACTCGTTTGGCTTTGGCGGCTCCAACAGTTGCGTCGCGCTGCGCCATCCTGACGTGGTAGACGGCAGCTCGGCGCTTGGCTGACCCCTCGCGAACGGCGACATCACGCATGGAGCGCAGGACGGTGATGACTCGTTGCCTTTTCCGCCACGAAACCGACCCGACAAACGTAGAGTTTTACTTTTGTCGGCATGCATAACAGCATGCATAGCGAAAGGATCGTCATCACCGGAACCGGCGCCGTCTGCGCGGCGGGGGCAGACCCCGAGAACATTCTCGACTTCGTCTTGGCCGGGCGCTCGGCTATCGCGCCGATCGAGCAATGGGATACGAAAGAATGGCCGATACGCAACGCCGGCGAAGTGCGCTTGACCCCGCGCGAGCTCGTCGCAGACCGCAAGCTGCACAAACTCATCCGGCGCACCGATCTCTTCGGTTTGTACGCTGCTGGAGAGGCGATTGGCGCCGCTGACATCATCGGTCACCGCGATACATTGGATGAAGAAGGCGCTCGACGCTTCAGCGATCGGACCGGCGTGTATGTCGGCTCCGGTGGCGGCACGTACGAGAGCCACTACGATTACTTTCCCTTGCTGACCGAGGCCAACAGCGAATTGCCCGCGTTCGGCCGCGAGCTCGCTAATACGGTAAACCCGATGTGGCTCCTGCGCACGCTCCCCAACAATGTGCTCGGGCACATCGGTATCCGGTTTGGGTTGAAGGGCGCGAATGCCTGCATCACCAACCATAGCGTCAGCGGAACGCTCGCACTGATCGAAGCGACTGAAGGTTTGCGGCAAGGCGAGGGTGAGCGGGCGGTGGCGGTAGGCCACGATGCGCCGGTCGAGCCGCAACTCGTGCTCTTCTATCACCGGTTCGGTTTGCTTGCTCTGGGCGATCTGCGACCGTTCGACGCGGGCCGCGACGGCAGCGTCTTCGGCGACGGTGCGGGTGCGCTGGTCGTGGAAACGCAAGCAGCGGCCTTGCGCCGCAGTGCGAATGTGATCGGGGAGGTGCTGGGCGGCGGTTACGCGACCGAAGCGGAAGGGCTGGTCGCGATCCGTGCCGACGGCGACGGACCGGCGCGCGCGATCGCGGGAGCGCTCGCCGACGCGCAAATCGACGCGAGCGATGTCGGCATGATCGTCGCCCACGGGAACGGCACGCCTGCGTCCGATGCGTCGGAGGCTGCAGCAATCCGTACAGTCTTCGGCGCGCGACCGCCGCCGGTCACCGCGTTCAAATGGGCGTTTGGCCACCTGATCGCGGCTGCGGGTATCGTGGATACGTTGCTCGCGCTGGCCTCGCTACGCAGGCGCGTCGTACCCGGTGTTGCGACGCTGCGTGAGCTCGATCCAGCCTGCGCGGATCTCCCCATTTCCGCCACGCATCAAACCCCGCGCAGTCAAGTTGCTCTCATCATCTGTCGCGGCTTTGCGGGGACCAATGCCGCGCTGCTCATTCGCGCGGGCCAAGGGTAGCCAATACTTGCGGCATGGTGGACCCTGCCGCCACATCCAACCGCTGCGGGATCGACACGGTCGAAATCGCGCGTATCGAACGGTTGCTGCGCGAAACGGCGCCGACTGATCTCGCTGCGTTCTTCACCACACAGGAATTGGCCGACGCAGGGGAGGGCCCCGGACGCGCTGCCAGTCTCGCGGCGCGATTCGCCGCCAAGGAGGCGTGCGTCAAGCTCTTTCCACGCGAAGCAGCTCTGGGCAAAGTCTCGCCCGCCGATTTCAGCGTCGCCCGCGACAGCTACGGTGCGCCGCAACTTGTGCCGAGCATGGCGGCAGAAGCCCTGCTCGGCCGACAGCGCATCAAGCGGATCGCGTTATCGCTGACGCACGATCGCCATTCCGCCTCCGCCGTCGCGTTGGCCGAGCTCGCCATCACCGACGTAGCGCCCATGGGCCGGCTCATCGAGCGCTTCTTGCCGATTCGCCGCGAGGTGATTCTCGCGAACTTGCGGCGGGTCTACAGCGAAACGCTTGCCGAACCCGAAATCGTTGGACTCGCGCAAGCGCATTACGCGCATCTGTGGCGGCTCTTCGGAGAGTTTGTCAAGTTTCGCTGGATGTCGCGCGAGCGCAAGCTCTCGCTGGTTCGCGTCGAGAATCTCGACGCCTTTCTGGCCGCACGCGATCAAGGCAAGGGAGTCCTGCTGCTGACTGGCCATTTCGGCAACTGGGAAGTGGCAACGGTTGCCGGGATCGGCAATTTTCCCGAAGCACGGGGCAAGTTCCATTTCGTCCGCCGGCCGATCAAGCCGCGCTGGCTCGATGCGCTCGTCAACCGGCGCTTCGCGGCAGCGGGTTTTGGCGTCATCGGGAAACGCGGCTCCCTCGATGCGATTCTCGATTGTCTAGCACGAGGCGACGCCGTCGTCTTTCCGTTCGATCAGCACGCGCATCCGCCGGACGGCATCGAAGTCGATTTCTTCGGCCATCCGGCGTGGACGTTCAAGAGCCTCGCGATCATGGCGCTCGCGACCGGCGCGCCCGTGGTTCCGGCATGGAGCTATCGCGAGCCCAGCGGCATGCATGTCTTGCGCTTTGAAACCGCGCTGCCGGTTCTGGAACACGACGACACCAACGAAGCGATCAAGCGCAATACGCGCGCGTATAACGCCGAGCTCGAGCGGTTGATATTGCGCCGCCCCGAGCAGTGGTATTGGGTGCATCGTAGATGGAAGTCGGTCGAGAAAAAAACCAAGTCTAGGCGCGCGATCAACGCCCCCGATTAGATACGCCACGACATCCGTTCGCGTGTCGTGTCGACAAGAACGCAGTGATCGCAATGTCGAATAATTTAACAATGCCCCCGGTTCGTCTCTCCCCTGGAGGTGGCACATTGTTGATTACATTAAGGAAAGCCAAAACGGTTCGGTTTTTGCATCCTTCGCGCTTCAGCCAGCGGCTGGCGGGACTCGGTCGCAATTCCCCGCACCACATTCATCGGAGGATCAATAATGAGAAGGCTGTTGCTACTCGGCGCCGCATTAGTGCAGTTTGCATGGGTCGCTCCGGTGTTCGCCGCGCCCTGCACGTCGCAAACGCTTGCTCAGTACATTCTGCTCAGCGCCGCTGGCTGTACAGTGGATGGTGTTGACTTTAGCGACTTTGCCGAGGTCAATGCGATGCTGCTGTCGCCCGATGCGACGCGGATCGCCGCCACTGCGGTTACCCTGACCCCGTTTAGCGATGCAACGGGCCTCGGTTTCAGCTTCTCCAGCACCACGCCGATTGTCGATAACGCGGGGGGACAGTTTCTGGAACTGTTCTTCGGCTTCAATGCCACGCCTGCGGCGGGTTTCTCGTTCACCAGCAATACCATCACGCTCAACGCTTCGGCCGTCGCGACCGGGGACGCAGCGATCACGATCGTCGAGGATAAGTGCCTGAATGGCATGTTCACCTCTCCGTCGTCGGGCTGTTCCCCCCCGTCGAGCGCTCTTACGCAGATCGTGTTCGCAATCGACGGCATTAGTGGATTGACGCAGACGGCCACGTTCGCCCCAGCGAGCTTTTTCGATGTGTTCATCGACCTGGTCATCGACGGTGGTCCCGACCTTACCGG